>WNFT01000732.1_pt1 | contig 27590 bp, 24 predicted proteins | sample 5400191 | NCBI WGS metagenome assembly WNFT01 (sample SAMN13153359, study PRJNA577476) | soil metagenome | isolation source: 80 cm saprolite under Madrone tree | place: USA:California | collected 2016-06-14 | reverse complement strand
GGCGATCAGTCCCGATCGTGACGGCGACGGCATCCCGGACTTCAACGAGAGCAACCTGATCCTGGTTCTGATCGACGTCAAGCCCGGCACCTTCCCCAAAACCTTCAACCAGAAGTCCGAGGGGACGATACAGGTCGCGGTCCTGGGAAGCGACACGTTCGATGTGACGCAGGTCAACCCGAGCACGATCGTGCTCAGCGGAGCTCCGGCGAAAAAGTGCAAAGTAAAGGACGTCAACGGCGACGCCTTCGCGGATCTGCTTTGTGAAGTCGAATCGCGGCAGTTGACGCTCCCGAATAATCCCGTCGTGATAGGCGTGCTCACCGGCCGCACCTTCTCCAACCGGCCGATCCGGGGTGAGGACACGGTCTTCGTCAAGAAAGGCCCCTGAAAGGCGAACCTGCACGAACCGAGGGCCGGCCAAGCGGCCGGCCCTCAGTGCTTCCTGCCGACTACGACTGCGCTTTCGCCGCCGCCTTGAAGCGCTCCGGGGTGAACGGCACCGTGCGCATGCGCACGCCCGTGGCGTCGAAGACCGCGTTGGAGATCGCCGACGGCACGACGGCCGCGGACGGCTCGCCCACGCCCCACGGCGGATCGGCCGGCCGATTGATCAGCTCGGCCTCGACGATGGGCGCCTCGGGGAAGGTCAGGATCGGATAGCTCTGCCAGTCGACGCTCGTGACGCGGGAGCGATCCCAGGTCAGCTCTTCCTTCAGCGTGCGGCTCACGGTCTGGATGACGTTGCCCTCGAGCTGCGCACGCACGCCGTCGGGATTGATGATCTGACCACAGTCCTGGGCCACGCTGACGCGGGTGACGCGAATCGCGCCACTCGTGCGCTCGACCTCGACCTCGGCCACCGCGGCGACGTACGTGCGGACGTTCTCGTACTTCACGTAGGAGACGCCGCGGCCGCGCGCGACCCCGCCTCCGGCCTTGCGCGGTGACGGCCGGGTCTCCCACGTCGCCTTCCGCGCCGCCGCCTTGAGGACGGTGGCGCCGCGCGCGTCATTCATGTGCCGCAGCCTGAATTCGATGGGATCGACGCCGGCCGCCGCGGCGAGCTCGTCCATGAACGCTTCGTTCGCGTAAGTGTTCTGCATCCGGCCGGGTGTCCGGATCCACGACGGCCTGAACGGCGTCGTCTCGAGCCGATGGCAGACGGCGTGGACGTTGGCGAACGTATAGGACGGCGCCGAATTCTGGAAGACGTTGCCGGGATTCAGCGTCGGTTTTCTCGGCAGGTCAGCCAGCGTCGCGGCCACGAAGGGCACGCCTTCGGTGATGAGCGTGACCTTGGGGATCCAGAACTGCGACTGCCAGGCGACGACGTTGCCGGCCGCGTCGAGCCCTCCGGCGACGTCGACGAGCGTCGGCGGGCCCTTGGGATCCCAGCCGTGCTCGTCGTGCCGCATCCACTGCACGCGCACGGGCCGTCCCATCTCGCGCGCGAGCAGCGCGGCGTCGGCGGCCGCGTCCTCGTGGCCGTTGCGGCCATAGCAACCGGCGCCGTCGAAGTAGAGACAGCGGACCTTGTCGGCCGGCACGCCGAACGTCATGGCCAGGTCGCGGCGCAGCAGGTGCGTGGCCTGGGACGCCGTCCACACCGTGAGCTGATCGTTTTTCCATTCCGCGATCGCGCAGGACGGCCCGATGGAGCCGTGGGTGTGGATGGCGAACTCGTAGGTGGCCTCGAGCCGCTTGGCCGCGCCGGCGAGAGCGGCCTTGGGATCACCCTTGTCGATCGTGACCTCGTCTTTGTTGATCGCCGTGGAACGGACGTGCTCGTACAGCTTGCTCATCTCGGGCAGGCCTTCCCACGACGACCACGTCGCCTTGAGCTGACTCGCCGCCTTCACGGCCGCCCACTCGCTGTCGGCCACCACGGCCAGGAAGTTCGCCTGGCGCACGACCTTCCGCAGTCCCTTGATCCCGCTCACCGACGACTCGTCGACGCTCCGAAGCTCGGCGCCGACGGCCGGAGGCCGCACGACGCGCGCGTGGAGCATGCCGGGCACCCGCACGTCCTGCATGTACCTCCACTCGCCGGTGACCTTCGCCGGGATGTCGACGCGCGGCACCGACGTACCAACGATGGTGTACTCGCCGGGGCTCTTGAGCGGCGCGGTCTTGTCGACCTTCAGGTGGAACTCGCGATCCCCGATGAGCTCGCTGTAGCCGACGCTCCTGGTCGAATCGGTCTTGACGCGAACCACGCCGTACCGGATCTCCAGCGCGTCCGGCGCGACGCCGAGCCGCTGAGCCGCCTGCTCGAGCAGTGCCTTGCGCGCCGTGGCCGACGCCTGGCGGATCTGGACGCCGCCGACCTGGATCGTCAGGCTGCCCCACGTCGGGCCCTGATCCGGCGTCGTGGCCGTGTCGCCTTCGACGAGCGCGATCCAGTCGAGCGGCACGTCGAGCTCCTCGGCAACGATCTGACGGAGCGACGTGCGCGTGCCCGTTCCGAGGTCGACCTTGCCCGTGTAAACCGTCACGCGGCCGGTCGACGCCAGGGTAAGGAAGCTGTCCACCTCGTCGAGCGCGACCGGCTTGGCCGCCGTCACCGTCTGGGCGCTCGCCTCGGCCAGTGGACCGGCCAGGCTGAACGAGACGATGAGCGCGCCCGTGCCCTTGAGGAACTCTCTGCGCGTCGTCGGTGCGTCGAGCATCGCTAGCCCCCCTTCGCCATCAGGACGGCGGCGCGCTTGACGGCAGCCACGATCCGCTGGTGCGTCCCGCAGCGACAGAGATTGCCGGCGAGGGCCTTCCTGATCTCGCGATCGCTCGGGTTCGGGGAACGCTCGAGGAGCGCCTTGCTGGTCATGATCATGCCGTTGATGCAGTAACCGCACTGAGCGGCCTGCGCGTCGATGAACGCCTTCTGAATCGGGTGGGGCTTCTCGCTCGAGCCGAGCCCTTCGAGCGTCGTGATGCGCAGGCCGGCCGCCTTGGCGATCGGCACCGAGCACGAGCGCACGGCCTGGCCGTTCATCAGCACGGTGCACGCTCCGCACTGGCCGAGGCCGCAGCCGAACTTGGGGCCGTTGAGCGCGAGGTTGTCGCGCAGGACGTAGAGCAGCGGAGTGTCAGGGTCGAGATCGAACCGGGTCGTCTGACCGTTGACGACGAGCGTGATCATGAGGCCTCCCCATCAGCGGTGATGGCCGCCAGCGTCCGCAGGAATGCGGCGACTCTAGGCGTGCGCGCTCGCCTTGTCAATCGACGGCGCCGGCCGACCGATTGACAATGACGAGAGAGGTTATGCAATATTTTGCCGCGAGGTTCTCGTGCAACACGCAAGTCGCAGTCCTCCGCATCGGGGCGATGATCGTGAGCCTTCAAAGGCCCCGAATCGCACGTGCCACGAGACGTGTGGCTGGGAGGGTGGCGATGGGTGTCGTAGCGATTTCGAAGACCTACGGAAGTCTAGGGGACGACATCGGGCGCAAGCTCGCGGAAGTCCTCGGGTACAGGTTTGCCGACCGCGAGGTCGTCGCCGCGGCGACTGAGCGGTTCGGCGAAGGGACACTGGGTCTCATCCACGTCACCGAGGAGAAGCCCGGCTTCCTGGAGCGCTTCAGGGCGAGCGAGCGCCACTACGTGGCTGCCGTCGAGGCAATCCTGCTGGAGATGGCCGCGAATGACAACGTCGTCCTGTGCGGTCGTGGTGCAGCGTTCGTCCTCAGCAGGATCCCGCATGTTCTCCGAGTGAGGATCACGGCCCCCGAACGCATGCGTGCGCAGCACGTGCAGCAACACGACGGGCTGGTGCACGAGGCCGCGCTCAACTTCGTACACCAGACGGACCGCGAGCGCGCGGCCCGCATCAAATTCCTCTATCACGTCGACTGGAACGATCCGCTCTTCTACCACGTCGTGCTCAATACCGAGCAGATCTCGGTCGAGCACGGCGCCCAGATTCTCCGCGCCGCGCTCGAGGATCCACGGTTTGTCGCCACGCCGGCGTCCCGACAGACGCTGACCGATCAGAGCATCGTCGCGCAGGCCAGGGCCGCGCTACTCGCGAACCCGTTGACGCGGCCGCTTCAGGTCGTGGCGACCTGCGACCGCGGACACTTGATCATCAGCGGAATCGTGGATCGGGAGGATCAACGGCAGGCTGCCGACCGAGCTGCGCGAGCCATTCCGGGCGTCGCCGACGTGCTGAACGAGATCGCCGTACGCTCGCGGGCGCCTGCGAGCGTCTGAGGCTAGGTCGCCTCCGACACCGCCTTCACCGCGTCAGGGTTCTCGAGCGAGGAGAGATCACCGGGCTCCCGCTTCAGATAGGTCGCCCGGATCACGCGGCGCATGATCTTCGCCGAGCGCGTCTTCGGCAGGTCGCGCGCGAACAGCACGCGCTCGGGCTTGAGAGCCTTGCCCATCTCGTGGGCCACCCGCTCTGAAAGCTCGGCGCGCAACGGGTCGGACGGCTGGCGTCCCGGTTTGAGCACGACGAAGCACACCACCGCCTCGCCCTTGATCTCGTGCGGCACGCCGATGACTCCGGCCTCGGCCACCGCGGGATGACCGACCAGGATGGACTCGACCTCGGCGGGCCCCAGGCGCTTGCCGGCGATCTTCAACGTGTCGTCCGAACGGCCCTGGAGGAACCAGAAGCCGTCGTCGTCGATCACGGCCCAGTCGCCGTGGACCCACACGCCCGGCCAGCGCGACCAGTAGGTTTCCTCGTAACGCGCCGGATCGCGCCAGAAGCCCTGCGTCATGCCGGGCCACGGCTTCGTCACCACCAGCTCGCCGACCTGACCGCGCACGGGGCGGCCATCGTCGCCGAAGACGTCGGCCGCCATTCCCGGGATGGGCCCCGTGAACGAGCACGGCTTGAGCGGCGCGATCGGGAAACAGCCGAGGATTCCACCGGAGATCTCGGTGCCGCCGGTGTAATTGATGATGGGCAGGCGCGAGCCTCCGACCTGCTCGAAGAGCCAGCGATAGGGTTCGGGATTCCACGGCTCGCCCGTCGATCCGAGGATGCGCAGCGACGAGAGGTCGTGGCCGCGTGGATGATCGGCGCCGTGAGGCATGAGCGCGCGCACCGCGGTGGGCGACAGCCCCATCACCGTGATGCGATGGCGCTCGACGAGGCCCCACAACCGATCAGGCTTCGGGAAATCGGGCACGCCCTCGAAGACGACCCCGGTGGCGCCGTGGACGAGCGCGGCCGTGATGGCCATCGGCCCCATCAGCCATCCGAGGTCGGTGAGCCAGAAGAGGCGGTCGTCACGGCCCACGTCCATGCAGTACGCAAAATCGTGGGCGCACTTGATCAGGAATCCGCCGTGGGTCAGCACGGTGCCCTTGGGCCGGCCCGTCGTCCCCGACGTATAGATGATAAGGCAGGGACGGTCGGCGTCGACCGGGACGACGGGACACGTCTGGGACACGGTCGCCACAGCCTCGTGCCACCACCGATCGCGACCGGCGGTCCACGGAATCTCGCGGCCGAGACGGCGATACACGAGGACGGCCTTCACCGTCGGGCTCAGCGCCAGGGCCTCGTCAGCGGTCTCCTTCATCCGCACGACCTGGCCGCGGCGATGGAACCCGTCGGCGGTGATGAGCACCTTCGCCTCGCTGTCTTGCAGTCGCGAGGCGACCGCCTGGGCGCCGAAGCCGGAGAAGCACGGCGTGTAGATCGCGCCGATGCGCACGACGGCGAGCGTCGCGATCGCGGCCTCCAGCGACATGGGCAGGAAGATGCCGACGCGATCGCCCTCGCCGACGCCGAGCGCTCGTAGGGCATTGGCCAGGCGGCTCACCTCGCCGAGCAGCTCGCCGTACGTCACCTGGCGGGTCGAGCCGTCGTCACCCTCCCAGATCAGCGCAGGATGCGCCGCGCGCCCGCTCTCGACGTGACGGTCCACGCAGGAATCGGCAAGGTTCATCAGGCCGCCCGGAAACCACACGGGCCACGCCGGTCCGCGCGCATCGTCGAGGACGCACCGGGGCGCGCGCAGCCAGCGGATCCCGAGGTCCTCGACGACCTTGGTCCAGTACCACTCGGGATCGGCGACGGAGCGACGCTGGAGCTCGGAGAGCGTCGCGATCGACTGGGTATGGAGGAACGTGCCGATGCGCGAGCGCGCGGCGACCTCGGGACGCGGGCGCCAGATGATGTCGTCAGCAGTCATGGAGCACCTCGAAGGCTAGCGGGGACCGCGGCCGAGCGGGGAGAACGCGCGGCGGATCCCGGGCGGGCTCTGCACGGTAATCGTGACGGTCAGCTCGTACACGGCGGGCGCGGCCGGCTCGGGATTGAACACGCCGATCCAGAGATCGCCGTAATTGCGGCCGAGCCCGGGCAGCGAGGTGCCGCTCGGGGTGAGTCGCCGGGGCGGCGAGTGCAGGAGCTGATCCGTCCTCACCTGGAGCGACCAGCCGTGGTCGGATCCTTCCCCCGCACGCGTGAGCCGCAGCTCGACGTCGCGCGGATTCCGTAGCTCGACGCCGCGCAGGCAGAAGAAGCGCGCGGTCAGTGGCGCGATCGTCAGCGCGAAGCGGCGCTCTCCCGCGCGGTGCTGGGTCTCGGTCAACTCCTGCCGCGCCTCGCCGGGGTCGCCGACCGCCGCGCTGGGCCGCGTCACCACCGACGTGGACTCCTCGCGCTCGGTCACCGTGGCGTCCGTCCACAAGCCGGGTGCGGGGATGGCGGCGATCATCACCTCTCGGACGAAGTCGGCGAAGGTCTCGCGCAGGCGTCCCCGCCCGACGAGGAGCCCGTAGAGCGCGTTGTCGAGCGCGGCCGGCTCACCCGAGCCCACGGCCGCCGCCGCCTGGTCGACCGCGGTCCTGACGAAGCCCGGCGACTGATCCTCCACGTGCTCGAGCAGGGCGAAGTAACCGGCACACAGCCGGCCTTCGTCGTGGTTCGGGCTTTCCCTGAGCGCGACCGCGAGCATGTACGGATGGCGGGTCACCGCGGCGCGAACGGCGTGCGCCTGCGCCATGCCCGAGGCCTTCCACGCTTGCCAGCCATCCAGGAGCGACACCCACCACCGTATGCCCTGGACACGGGCGTCGATCGGCATCGGCGCTGGCGGATCGGGGACGATCGGCAGCCGGCGTGGCCGCTCGGCGCGCGGCGGGTCAGGATCGCGTGGCGGTGGTGGCACCGCGATTCTCGGCGACTCGCGCTCGGTGCCCACGAAGAGACGACCTCGCGTCGCGGCGGCCACCAGGGGGATCCCGAACGCACGGCTGACGCCCGACTCGAGCTGGCCCCATCGCTGGTCGTCGAGATGCTCGCGCCCGGTCACCAGCGTCAGGAGATCGGCGAATGGGAGCATCGCCTGGTCCACCTGCTTGACGGTGTAGCCGCGCTGCTCGGCCACGGCCCGTGACAGCGACAGCCGAAGCTCACTGGCCTTGGCCTGGCACTCGAGGAGCGGGCGGAACGCCGGATCGTCGCGGTGCCCGATTCCGAGGACGCGATTGAGCACGCCAAGCGCGCGCTGGACGGCGCCCTCGACCGCGCTGATCTCGGCCTCGTCCGGAACGCCGGGTGGGACTGCTTTCCACGCCACCTCGAAGAGACGCTGCTGGTCCTGGAAGCCCTTCAGGTCGTGCAGGCCGCGGTCGATGTACTCGACGCCGTCGAGTCGACCGGCCACGTGGCGCGTCGTCTCGGAGACGAAGATCTGGCCGGGGCCGGCCGTCGCGCACACCCGGGCAGCCAGGTTGACCGTGCTGCCGAAGAAATCGCCGCCCTCGTAGATGGGCTCTCCGGTGTTGATGCCGATGCCCACCGCGATCCGCGTGCCGCTCTCGGCCTGCGTCTTCTCGGCGATCTCGCGCTGGATGGCAGCCCCGCACAGGACGGCGCCGCGCGCGGTCGTGAACGCCACCATGAAGCTGTCGCCCTGGGTCTTCACCACCTTCCCGGAGAACGCGCCGATGTGACGGCGCACGATCTGGTTGTGCTCCTGGAGCACCTGGTAGGCGACCTCGTCACCGTACTGCTCGGTGTACTCGGTGAAGCCCCGGATGTCGCTGAAGAGGATGGTGACGGTCGAGCCCATCGGGGGGGAGCCAGGGGCCGGCACACTACTCACATCATAGAACATACCGCAGAAGCACAGAGTTACAGTACACCGATGGCCGGCGTCCCCCGGGGCCTCCGGGCCCTCGCCCACCGCGACTTCCGGCTGTTCATCGCCGGCCAGCTCGTCTCGCTGATCGGCACCTGGATGCAGAGTGTCGGCCAAGCCTGGCTCGTGCTCGAGCTGACGAACTCGCCGTTCCGGCTCGGAATGATCGGTTCGCTCCAGTTCGGGCCGATGCTGCTCTTCTCGTTCGTCGCCGGCGCGGTCAGCGACCGTGTCCGCAAGCGCCGGCTGATCCTGGGCACGCAGACCGTGCTCATGCTGCAGGCCCTCGCGCTCGCGGTGCTCGTGGCGAGCGGCCACGTCCAGTACTGGCACGTCGCCGTCCTCGCCACCGTCTACGGCATCGCCAATACATTCGACATGCCGGCGCGCCAGGCGTTCGTCGCCGATCTCGTGGGCAAGAACGATCTCATGAACGCGATCGCGCTGAACTCGGCGATGTTCAACGGCGCCCGGGTGATCGGGCCGGCGGCAGCCGGCCTCCTGGTGGCCCGCTGGGGCGAGGCCGCCGCGTTCTTCGTCAATGCCGCGAGCTTCGTGGCCGTGATCATCGCGCTGCTCGCCGTGCGCAACGACGGCCTGCCCCGGCCGCGGCGGCACAATCACCTCGTCGCCGAGATCGCCGAAGGTGTCCGTTATGCGGTGGGCACGCCGGTCGTCGCGCTCGTCTTTGGCCTCCTGCTGACGGTGAGCCTCTTCGTGATCAACTACAACGTCTTCGTCCCGCTCATCGCGCGCGACGTCCTCGGTGAGGGCGCCCACGGATTCGGCCTGCTGATGGCCGCGCTCGGCGCCGGCGCCGTCACGGGCGCCCTCGTGATGGCGGCGCTCAATCAACCGTGGCCGTCGCGACCGATGGTCATCGTGCCTGCGCTCGTCCTCTCGATCGCCACGATTGCCCTCGGGGCCGCCCATCGGTTTGCGCCCACCGCCGGACTGCTCGCCGTGATCGGTCTCGCCCAGATCCTGTTCATGACGAGCTGCAACACGACGGTGCAGATCACCGTGCCCGACGAGCTGCGCGGCCGACTGATGAGTCTCTACGCGATGGTCTTCGTGGGAATGACGCCGATCGGATCGTTTCTGGTCGGCACGATCGCCGAGCACGCCGGCGTGGCCACCGCGTGCATGACCGGCGGCGCCGCCGGCCTCGTGAGCATCGTCGCGCTCAGCGTCGCGGCGCGCCGCCGCCGCGAATGAACGACTCGAGGGGGCCGGCCACGCGCACCACCTCGTTGACGGCGAAGATGCCCCGCCGGATGACGACGATGAAGAGATCACCCGCGATGCCGGCCCGGCGCGTCTGGGGCGTCACGGGCGCGAGCGCGAGGCCGCGCGGCACGTCGCCCTCGGTGAACCTGGCCAGCTCGAGCGTCTGACCGTCCGGCGTCACCACGACGACCGTGGCGGCCTGGCGATTGGCGACGATGGCGTGGCCGGACGGCGCGACGGCGAGGCCAGCCGCCAGCGGGCCCCGCAGGACGAGCTGGGCGCCGCTCTGCGGACTCACGGCCCAGATCTCGCCCGGTCCCTGTTGCCAGGGCGCCTCGACGCCAACGTCGGCGCCGATCCACAGTCGGTCGCTCGGATCCACCCCGACGGTACGCGGCCGCATCACCTCGGCAAATCGTCGCTGCAGCACGCGGCCGGACGCGTCGAGCTTGACGACGGCACCCTGCTCGCGATCGGCCACGTAGATGTTGCCGCTGCCGTCCACGGCCACGCCTTCCGGCTGTCGCAGCAGCGGCGGTTCGCCCTGCGGCGGTGTGCCGCCCGCGAGCAACTCGGCCGTCCCGTCCCGGAGACGATAGAGCACGCCGATCTTGCGCTCGCGATCGAACGTGGTCACGAGCACGTCCTGACCGCGGACGGCGCCCACCTGAGGGTTCGGCAGCGGTGGCCCGTAGAAGTAGCGCGCTTCGGTTGCTGGGGTCAGGCGGGCGCCACCGACCGGAATCCGGTAGACGGGAAAGAGGTCCTCGACCTCGCCTGCAGTGAAGCGCCGCCCGGTCCGGGCGAGATAGAGGAGACCGGCGTCGTCGATGACGAGCGTGGACGACGAGGGCACGCCGCCCGGCTGAGCAAAGCCATCACCGGTGACGTAGACGCTGGCCGTGAAGCCGGAGGGCAGGAGCATCTCGCCGCGCGCGGGCGCGGCGACTGCGACGAGGGCCGCCACGATGGCGACAACGAGCACGACGATCAGCCGGTGCGACCGACCAGGTTGGCGACGGCCAGGACGAGCTCGGACGGATCGATGGGCTTGGCCAGGTGGAGATTGAATCCGGCGGCCAGCGTGCGCCGGCGGTCCTCGGGACGGCCATAGGCCGTCAGCGCGAGTGCGGGCAGCCGGGTCCGGCCTCCTCGCTCCTTCGCACGGATCCGACGTAGGAGCTCGTACCCATCTTCGCGGGGCATTTCGATGTCGGAGACGAGCACGTCGGCGGGCCAGGACTCCAGGACGTCCAGGGCGGCGGCGACCGAGACGGCCGTCTTCACCTGGGCCCCGCTGTTGGTCAGCATCACCGTCGTGAGATCGAGGCCGTCGGCGTCGTCGTCCACCAGCAGGACCCGAACGCTCTGGAGAGGAAGGGCCCCCGTCGCGGCTGAGGCCTCCGGCGTGGCGCCCGCCTCGGAGCTAAGTATCGCGATGGGCAACTCGACCACGAAGGTCGCCCCACGGCCCGGGCCCTCGCTCGCCGCGCGAACACGCCCGCCGTGGAGGTCGACCAGATGCCGGACCAGCGCGAGCCCGAGGCCGAGGCCTCCGTGAGGCCGCGTCGTCGTGCTGTCGCCCTGGCGGAAGCGATCGAAGATGAACGGCAAGATCTCCGGCTGGATCCCCTCACCGTTATCGCTCACCACGATCTCGACGTGCGACTTGACCTTCCGCAGCTGGACCTGGATGCGGCCGTCGCGAGGCGTGAACTTGATGGCGTTCATGAGGAGGTTCCAGACCACCTGGCGCAGACGGTCGGCCGCGCCCACGACGGGCCCGGCGTTGGGATCGAGGACGGTTTCGATCTTGAGGCCCTTGGCGCTCGCCGCCGGCTGCACGGCGTCCAGGGCCGACTCGATGACCGACTTCAGATCGAGCGACTGCACGTCGAGCCGCATCTTGCCCGTGATGATCCGCGACACGTCGAGCAGATCCTCGACGAGCTGGACCTGGGCGGTGGCGTTCCGGAGGATCGCATCGATGGCGCGCCGGCTCGTCACCTCGTCCATGGCCGCGCTCTGGAGCATGCGGGCCCAGCCGAAGATCGCATTGAGGGGCGTCCGCAGCTCGTGAGAGAGCATGGCCAGGAACTGATCCTTGCTCCGGTTGAGCTCCTCCGCCTCCTCCCGCGCTTGCTGCACGGTTTGAAGGAGCGTTGCCCGCTCGGCTTCGGCGCGCTTCCGATCGCTCACGTCGCGCGCGATCTTCGACGCGCCGATGATCCGGCCGCGCGCGTCCTTCACCGGCGAGACGGTCAGGGACACGTCGATGCGCTCTCCATTCTTGCGCTCGCGAACCGTGTCGAAGTGGTCGATGCTCTCGCCCTTGCGGACGCGCGCGAGCACCTCGTCCTCCTCGGGCCAACGCTCGCGCGGAATGATCAAGGTGATCCGCTGGCCCACGGCCTCGGCGGCCGTCCAGCCGAACATGGCCTGGGCGGCCCGGTTCCACGACGTGATGACGCCGTCCAGCGTCTTGCTCACGATGGCGTCGTCGGCCGAGTCGACGATGGCCGCCAGTCGGGCGCGTGCCTCGTCGCCGCGCCGGCGCTCGCTGATATCGCGGGCGATCTTCGAAGCGCCGATGACCTCGCCCTTCGCGTTCTTGATCGGCGACACGGTCAGCGAGATCTCGAGCCGGCTGCCGTCCTTCCGCATGCGCGTCGTCTCGAAGTGCTCGATCCTCTCGCCCCCTCGGATGCGGGCGAGGATGTCTTCCTCTTCGGCCAGATGCTCCGGCGGGATGACAATCGTGATGGACCGGCCGACGGCCTCCGCGGCCGTCCAGCCGAAAATCCGCTCGGCGCCCCGATTCCACGACGTGATGAGGCCATCCAGCGTCTTGCTCACGATGGCGTCGTCGAATGAGTCGACGATCGCCGCCACCCAGTCGGCCCTGTCCTCCTCGGATCGGAACGGTGTCGTCAACGTGACTCCCGCCGAATCCTCGGGTGGCGCGACGTCGTGCGTACGAGAGAGTGAGCTCGGTGCATCGAGTCGACCAGAAGTGTGCGTCATGGTACCAGAGAGAACGGGGCGCGGGCGGGGCGGAATCGAGAGCGGTAGGAAAAAACTTTCACACCGAGCGAGCGGCCTCGATCGGCGCGCTCGGAGCTTCGGCCGACTAGACTCCCGGCCGCGCGAGATCGGCGACCATCGCGCAGAAGACCTGAACGTCGACCGGCTTCGAGAGGAATCCGTCGAAGCCGAGGGCGAGGACTCGCGAGCTGTCACGCGCGCCGTACGCGCCGGACAATCCGAGAATTCGGCGCGTCCGACCATCCTCGCTCGAGCACGCGCGCGCCTGACGCAGGAGCCAGACGCCATCCTCGGTCGCCGTGCCCGGATCGCAGACCACCACGGCGGGCGCCGCCGATTGCAGGAGGCCGATGGCCTCGCGCGCGCAGCTCACCGCCCTGACATCCGCGCCGTACATCGAGAGGAGTGCCGTGAGAACCGCGCGGTCTTCGCTGTTGGCTTCGACCAGCACAACGCGCACGCCATTGAGGATTTCGTCGGGAAGCCACTTCTGGTCCATGGGCGCTCGTCGGTGTCGAGGCTGCAATGGACGCGCCACGACGGCGCTTCGTTCACGTTCACGCTCTGCTCGCTCCGAGCGAATGGCACGTTAACGCGGTGTTCGCTTTCTGGACACGCGCGCCACGCCATGACGTCGGCCACGGGACGTGCGCGCGGGAGGCCCGACAGCGCTCGGTATCGGAGCGTGTGCCCGCCGGCCGGACGTTACTCCGGCGGCTATCCGCGGCGACGGCGCGAGGGCCGTTGCTGCCACCTCGCCGTATTGCACTGGCCGCGTCGTCACGGCTTCACCCGTCGGTGACGCGGCGGGCACGTCGGTCATGATACGCCGTTACTTGCTTCCCGGCGCACGCGCGAGCACGGCCACGACGCCGCCTCCGGGAGGCCCCTGGTGCTCGGCGCCGGCCGACACGTAGCACATGGTGTCGCCGGTTACCGAGGCCACGACCGCGTTGACGGCGCCGCGGATGTGGCGCGTGGCGTTGACGTCGGAGTCCTCGAACATCACGTGCCGCCGCCCACGCGTCGCGCCGGAGAGATCGGGCTCGCACTTGACGAACACGTTGATCAGACGCTCGCGATCGGCGGCGCCGAGCTCGCACTCGACGGCGAGTCCGGCCCGACGCAGGGCTTCGCGCACGGCGGCGCCGTCGATGGCGTCCTTCATCAGCGCGTGCGCCATGTGGAGGCCGCTGGTGGAGCGCGCGGAGTTGCCGAGCACGATGACCTCGCAGTTCATCAGCTCCACGCCCGACGACGTCGAGGCCACCTCCGAGAAGATCGAGAAGTCGTGGAGGATCACGTCGTCGGAGAGCTTCCCGGCCTCGATCGCCGCCGACGCCACGCCGATGCCGAGCGCGGCGGCCGCCCGCCCGTACGCCATCGACTTGTAGGTGTCGCTCGTGACGACCGACCGTGAGCGGCGCCGCGCCTCGTTCACGCGCTCGGTCGTGAGCGCGCCGGTCTTGATCTGGACGAAGTGGAGGTCGGCCGGTGACTCGATCCCGGCGTCCTTGATGGCGGCGCTCACGCCCTCGGCCGCCACCCGGGCGTGAACCGCCGTTCCGAATTCCTCGGGGAGCAGGTCGCGCGTGTAGCCGGTGCCGACGGCGAGCCGCTTCTGACCGCTGGGCGTCCCGCGGTCGGGCTCGCGCGTGAAGATCGTGGCGTGGGGGCTCATCAGGCCCTCGGTCCCCCCCGACCAGATGATGGGCACGCGCTTGGCGATGGCCGAGACCTTCTGGCCCGAGCGCTCGGCGAGCAGGATCTGGAACGAGAGCGTGGCCAGCGCCCGCGTGTAGTCGTTCACGCCGCCGTTGCCTTCCGTCTTGCCGAGGATGGCCACCACGTGCTCGGCGCTGAACGCGCGCGCATCGAGCAGTCGCGCGGCTTCACTGACGTCGTCGGGGGCGCGCATGCCGACCTTGAACGCCTGAGCGTACATAGCTGGTCCTCCTCAGTGACGATGGTTGGGCGTGGCCGCCCGCGCGCGATGCTGCACCAGCGCGTCGAGCGCTCGATCGAAGCAGACGCGCGGGGGCTTGACGAGGCCGGCCCCGATCTGGCCGATGCCCGCCTCGCGGTGAGCCATGCCGGTGTTGATCTGCGGCAGGATCCCGGTCTGGGCCACCAGCCGCACGTCGATGCCCGTGGGAGTTCCGCGGAAATCGAGCACGGGGATCCGGTACGCCGGGTTCTCGGCCAGCGTGATCTCGTACATCGAGCGCGTGTAGCGAAGCGCCTCGGCCGCCGTGCCGCCCACGAACTGCACGATGGCGGGAGCGGCAGCCATCGCGAAGCCGCCGAGGCCGGCCGTCTCGGTGATCGCGCTGTCGCCGATGTCGGGGTTGGCGTCGGCGGGGCCGTAGCCGGGGAAGAAGAGGCCTTGCGGCGTCTCGGCCGGGCCCGTGAACCACTGGTCGCCGAGCCCGCTGACGCGGATGCCGAAGTCGGTGCCGTTGCGCGCCATGGTCGTGACCAGCGTGGAGTCCGGCACACCGTGAGCGGCGTCGAGCGCCGCCTTGCACGCCGCCATCGAGGCGTTCAGGAAGAAGTGCTCGTTGCCGGCGGCGAAGGCGAGGATCCGGGCGCGCTCGCGCGGAGCGAGATCGAGCGCGGCGAGCTCCGGCGCGAGGGCCTTGATGAGGAGCGCCGAGGCGGCGCGGTTGCGGTTGTGGCACTCGTCGCCCATCTGCACCGCCTGACCGATGAGCGCGCGCAGGTCGACGCCGCCGAGACGACGCAGCGCCTCGCCGAGCGCCGGGCCGAGGACGTCCCTGAACCAGCCCAGGCGCTCGAGGACCTCGGGAGCGTGGGCGCCGTAGCGCAGGACCTTGCCGAGGCCCTCGTTCAGCGTGGCGTACGCGCAGTTGCCCGCGGCACGATTCTCCACGACGAATACGGGCATCGATGCCGTCATCACGCCAGCCATCGGGCCGACGGCGGCGTGGTGATGGCAGGGATCGAAGCCGGCGGCGCCGCGTGAGGCCCGGCGTTCCGCCTCCTCGTACGTCCCGGCCAGGCCCTCGTACACGAGCGCGCCCGCGACGGCGCCGCGCAGGGGGCCGCTCATGCGCTCCCACTCGATCGGCGGTCCGGCGTGGAGGACCGTGTCGTTCGTCATGCCGGGAACGACGTCGATCGCCGGGCGAACGTCGATCAGCACCGGCTGAGCGCCCAGGAGTCGCTCGAGCGCGAGACGATTGGCGGCATCCACGGTGTCGCACCAGAGTGAGGCGAGGCCCGTGGCGCTCGCCGGCGGCCGCCAGTCCACGCGCGTCACGGCCACGCCCTGAGCGGCCACGGCCGCGCTGAAGAGCTCGGGGCCGGCCGTGACGACGTTGAGCGGAGCGCCGAGCAAGGCGTCAGCCGGCACGGCGAGCCTCTGCGATGTCTCGGGCGGTCTGCGCCGCGATGCGATTGGACGCGCAGACGATGGCGCCGACCTTGCGCAGCGCGCTCTCCTGGACGCCGAGCCCTTGCGGATCCTCGTCGGTGCCGACGACGTGGGCAACGACACTGAGCGAGCGGCCGGCGTGATGCGCGCGCTCACGCGCGTCCACGAGCACGGGGGCGAGCGCGCCGGCGGGATCAGGATGAGCGCAGTCGCCGAGGATGACGTCGAGCACGATCACCGACGCGCGGCCGTCACCGGCCGCGTCGACGATCGCGGTGTGCCGAAGGCTCGGGTCGATGATCGGGTGCGGTCGCCCGCGCGTGTACTCCTCAGCGCCGAAGTCGACGAACCGGTGGACACGGCCACCGACCAGGCGACGGGCTTCTTCGCACAGGGTGCCTCCGGTATAGAGGCCGATGATGCTGCCTCCCGTGCCGGAGGAGGTGATGGCCGGGCGGTCCAGGCCGCGCGGGGCGGCGCCGGTGAGTCGAACAGCCGTGATGGCCGCCTCCTCCAGCGTCGTCACGACCTCGAGGCCCTTTGGGATCTGTCCGTCGTAGCCGAGGAGGCACGCGACGGCGGGTTTCCCCATTCGGGCCGCGGCGGCAAGCACGTGGTCGGCGACGTCGCGCGACGACGGCTTCGACACGATCACGATCACGCGGGTCCCATCGTCTTCCGCCAGCCAGCCGAGTCCCTGGAGCGTGGTCACGCCGCCGACCGCGGCGTCGAGATCGCGCCCGCCGGTGCCGATCGCGTGGGAGATTCCGCCGCCGAGGCGGTGGACGAGCGTCGTGACCTCCTGGATGCCGGTGCCCGAGGCGCCGACCACACCGATCGAGCCGCGGCGGACACGGTTCGCGAACCCGAGCCCGACGCCGTTGACGATCGAGGTGCCGCACTCGGGCCCCATGACGATGAGGCCGAGCTCGCGCCCGCGGCCCTTGAGCGCCACCTCGTCCGCGAGAGAAACGCCGTCGCTGAAGAGGAAGACGTGGAGGCCCGCCGACAGCGCCTGGTGAGCGTCGATGGCCGCGTAGGGACCGGGGACGGCGATCAGCGCGAGATTCGCAACACCTGCGCGACGTCGGGCACCCACGATCGTGCGTGGCGCCACGTCGTCACGAGCGGCCGGACTGGACTCCCGGGGAGCGTCGAGTCGCTGCTCGACGCTCGCCAGCGCGAGACGGAGGGCGTCGTCGCTCTTCGCCCGCACGGCGATGAGCAGATCCTCGGGCGCAGTGGCCGGCGCATCCGCCGGCCACAGCTCCGACGCCATCAGCGTCGCTCGATTGGCCGGCGTGCCCATCACGAGCGCGACCTCGATCACGCCGGGGATCTGGCGCGCCTGCTCGGCCACGCGCATGAGCGCCACCGAATCGAAGTACGCGCTGCGGCGGATCGTCCAGCCGAGGTCGCCCGCTGCTGCCATGGTCGGTGAGGCTGGATTCTACCGCCGGGCGGCCGCGATGAGCTGTCGGAGCCGATCGGGGCCGAGCGGCATCTCGCGCACACGCACGCCGAACGGGGCGAGGGCGTCGTCCACGGCCTCGGCCAGCAGCGCCGGCCCTGGGATGGCGCCGGCCTCGCCGACACCCTTGACGCCCAGCGGATTGAGCGGCGATGGCGTCTCGGTGTGGACGATCTCGATCGACGGGACCTCCATCGCCGTAGGCATCAGGAAGTCCATGAACGTGGTGGTCAGCGGCTGGCCCTCGCCGTCGTACACGATCCGCTCGTAGAGGGCGCCGCCGACGCCCTGCGCCACGCCTCCGCGGATCTGTCCCTCGACGATCGTCGGATTGATCATCCGGCCGCAGTCGTGGTGGACGGCGTATTTGATGATCTTCACCTCGCCGGTGGCGGGGTCGACCTCCACGATCACCGCGTGACAGCCGCTGGCGAACGTGGCGTGCGGCGGCGCGTAGTAGCCGTGGGCTTCGAGCCCCGGCTCCTCGTCGGGCGCGAGCACGGCACCCGGCCGCGGCTTCACCAGCCGGAGCGCCGCGTCGGTCGCCTCCTTGCCGTAGGCGTAGCGGATGGGATTGGCCACCGTCGCGAGCGCGCCCAGCGTGAGCGCGGAGACCGGCGCGCCTCGCACGCTGACACGGCCGTTCGCGATCTCGAGATCGTCCGGAGATGCCTCCAGCAGGTCCGCCGCGATCCTCAACGCCTTGTTCCGGACCTTCCGCGCGGCGACGCCGACGGCGTTGCCGCTCGTCACGAGCGCGCGGCTGGCGAAGGTGCCGGCGCCCCAGTTGAATCGCCGCGTGTCCCCGGTGATCACGGTCACGTCGGCGGGATCGCAGCCGAGCGCGTCGGCGGCGATCTGAGCGAACGTCGTCGCGTGACCCTGGCCCTGGGTCGTGAGGCCGGTGGCGACCAGCACGCGGCCGCTCGGCTCCACACGCACGTGAGCGCCCTCGTAGGGACCGATGCCGGTGCCCTCGACGTAGCAGGCCACGCCGAGACCGAGATGGCGCCCCTGCCGGCGCGCTTCGGCCTGGCGAGCGCGGAAATCCCGGAACCCGATCGTCTCGAGCGCCATCTCGAGGCCGCGCGGGTAGTCTCCGCTGTCGTAGCGCGTGGGGCCGCCGTCCTGGAACGTGAGGCCGACGTCCCAGGGAAACTCGTCCGGCTGGATGAAGTTCCGGCGCCGCACCTCGACGGCCTCGAGCCCCAGCTCACGCGCCACGCGCCCGATGACGCGCTCCATCACGAAGGCGCCATGTGGGCGCCCGGCCCCGCGGTACGGCGACACGATCGCCGTGTTCGTGTACACGACGTCGAACTCGACGGCGTAATGGCGCAGTCGGTAGGGGCCGGGCAGCTGCGTCGAGGTGATCAGCGGCACGATGATCCCGTAGGGCGTGTAGGCGCCGGCATCGTGGACGAACCGGTCGCGCAGCGCGAGGATCCGGCCGTCGCCGTCGACCGCGACGTCCACGTCGTGAATCTGGCCGCGCTCCTGGTTGGCGGCGATCAGGTGCTCGTGGCGGTCCTCGATCCACTTCACGGGCCGGCCGAGCCGGATCGCCGCCAGCGGCACCAGGATCTCCTCGGGATAGAAGAGCATGATCTTGGTGCCGAAGCCGCCGCCGACGTCGGGCGCGATCACGTCGACCTTGAACTCCGGGAGTCCGAACATGCGCGCCAGCCCGTTCTTGATGGGCAGTGGCGCCTGGGTGGTGTCCCAGACGCGCAGCGCTCCGGCGCGCGCGTCCCATTCCGCGACCACGCCGCGCGTCTCGATCGGGCTCCCGCAGCTCCGCTCGATCCAGAGCGTCTCGCGGAACACGCGGGCCGCGCCGGCCAGCACCGCATCGGGATCGCCCACGCGCTGGGCCAGGCGGGCCGCGCGATTGCCCGGCACGTCGGCGTGGACGAGCGGCGCGCCCGCTGCGCGGGCCGCGTCGAGGCTCGCGACGACGGGCAACGGTTGCCACGTCACCTCGATGGCCTCGAGCGCGTCCTCGGCCAGGTAGCGGCTGTCGGCAATCACCAGCGCAACCGGCTCGCCGACGTAACGGACCTCGTCGGCGGCCAGCGGCCGCGGCGTTCGAGGCTGAGTGAGCGCCGGGTTCGGAATGAGCAGCGGCGTCGGCTGATCGAGCTCGCCGAGGTCGGCGGCGGTGAGCACGAGCGCGACACCCGGCAGCGCGCGAGCCCTGGTCGCGTCGATCGCGACGATGCGGGCGTGGGCGTGCGGGCTGCGCAGCACGGCGGCGTGCAGCACGCCTGGCGGTTGGACGTCGTCCACGAAGCATCCCCGGCCCTGGAGCAGCCGGGGGTCTTCGTTGCGTGGGATGCGGGCGCCGACTGTGCGCGTGGTCATCGGCCGCCCGTGAGCTTACTCTTCGCCGATGTCCTCGTTCCAGATCTCGGGGTGGGCCTTGATGTACCGGGCGAGCAAGTCGATGCACTCGCGCGAGTTGAGATCGATAACCTCGACCCCGTGCTCCCGCAGCCAGTCGATGCCGCCTGGGAAGTTGACCGACTCCCCGATGATCACCGTGCCGATGCGGAACTGGCGGACCAGCCCGCTGCAGTACCAGCAGGGCGCCAGCGTCGTGACCATGATCGTGTCGCGATAGCTTCGCTGCCGGCCGGCGTTGCGGAAAGCGTCGGTCTCGCCGTGCACCGACGGGTCGTTCTGCTGGACGCGCCGGTTGTGGCCTCGCCCGAGGAGCCGGCCCTGGCTGTCGAAGAGCGCGCCGCCGATCGGGATGCCGCCCTCGGCCAGTCCCTGGCGCGCCTCGGCAATAGCGATGTCGAGCATGGCGTGACGGTCGAGATCGATCCTCATTCCGTGCGCCCAGGATCATATCCCGGGGTGGTAGCGAGCGACCGTTGTTTCTACGACCAAGGCCCCATAGCCAAGCCGGGGCGACTTCCTATACTGAGCCTTGTGCTTGATACGTGCGGCCCAATGGCGGGCTCGCCGGTCGTCGGCATCGTCGACGACGATGCATCGCTGCTGCGTGCGCTGCGGCGGCTACTTCAGGCGGTGGGTTTCACCGTCGAAACCTTCGGATCTGGGGAGGAGTTCCTTCGGTCCGTTCGTCCGCCTCCGAGCTGCCTCGTGCTCGATATCCACCTGGGCACGTACACGGGCTTCGATCTCCACGAGTGGCTGCTCGCCTCCGGAGCGTCGGTGCCGACGGTATTCATCACGGGTCACGACGACGACACGACACGAGAACGGGCGCGGAAAGCCGGGGCGGTCGCGTACCTGTGCAAGCCGTTCGACGACCAGTCGCTGATCTCGGCCATCGAGCGGGCGCTCGCACAAAACTGATCCTGGCGTCACGCCGCTGGGCGGCGCGCCCTCGAGACGAGTGTGCCCGAGCCTAGTTTGCCGGCCCCGCCGTGTAGCCCCGGTCGGCCATGCAGCGCCGGTAGCGATCCTGATCGACCGTGTTGCGGGGCCCCTCGCGGCCCGGGACGACCATGCTGGAATTGAGCAGGCAGCTCGCCGTGTCCTGGTTGAGCTGCTCCTTGGTCATCCCCGGCTTCATCCAGCCATCGGAGGTCGAGCCGCAGGCGCTGAGCAGCGTGAGCCCGACCGCCGACGAGACAGCGAACCCCGCGAGCGTCTTCATGGCCGTCCTCCAGCCATCGACCTCTACCCGATCCAGGTCATCCGGACCATGGGACCTTCGTCGTATGGCGAACGCACGTGATCACGTCGAAGAATTACCGTCGTGACACGCGACCGAGCAGTGAAGGCGCCCCGGCCACGAAAGGCCCCCTCCTGACCTGGCTTCAGCGCCACCGTCTGCGGCGCCTGCTCCGCGCGTCGCTGTGGATCACCCCGGCCGCGTGTATGGCCGCTGCCCTGGCCGTCGCACCGCTCATCCGCCGCCTCGATGAGGCGACGCGGTGGTCCCTGTTCGGATTCGGGCCGGCGGGCGCACGGGCGCTCACGGCCGCGTTCGTCAGCACGACATTCACGTGCATCGTGTTCGTCTTCACCATCCTGCTGGTGGCCGTGCAGATCGCCAGCGCCCAGCTCACTCCCCGTATCATTGCCCGCGCGTTCGCGAACAACGCGACCCGCGCCGCCGTCGGACTCTTCGCCTTCACGTTCGTCTACGGGCTCGCCGTGCTGAGCCGGATCGACGCATCGGTGCCGCAACTCGGGATTGCGCTCACGATCGTGCTCAACATGGCCACGATCGCAACATTCGTGTACCTCGTGAGCTATCTCGGAGAGCACCTCCGGCCGGTGAGCGTGCTCACCGACGTGGGCAACCAGGGAATCCGGGTCGTCGAGCAGGTCTACCCGAGCCGTCCCACCGAGGAGACCGCGCCGGCCGAGGTGCTCGCCGCACCCAGCCAGACCGTCGAGCTGTCGAGCAAGTCCGGAGTCGTGCTCGCCCTCGACATCAAGGGCCTCACCGCGCTCGCCGAACGCGAAGACTGCATCATCGAGGTCGTGCCGCGGGTCGGCGACTTCGTCGCCAGGGGCGATCCACTGTTCAACATCTACGGCGGGAGCCGTCGGCTCGACACGCCGGTCCGGGAATCCATCGCGCTCGGCTCGGAGCGTACGATGGAACAGGATCCGGCGTTCGCCTTCCGCATCATCGTCGACATCGCGCTGAAGGCGCTGTCGCCGGCGATCAACGACCCGACGACCGCCGTGCTCGCCATCGACCAGATCCACCATCTCCTGCGCAAGGTCGGGCTTCGCCAGCTCGACAGCGGTGTGATGCGAGACCGCGCGGGGCGGGTGCGCCTGGTGCACCGCACGCCCGACTGGGAGGACTTCGTCGAGCTCGCCATCACCGAGATACGCCAGTACGGCGCCGACAGCGTGCAGGTCTCCCGTCGCCTCCTTGCCATGCTCGAGAACCTGCTGGCCTCGCTGCCGCCGACCCGCACGGGCCCGCTGCGGACCGAGCTGACGTTGCTCCAGGAGAGCGTCGCCCTCCACTTTCGCAGCGCCGAGGACCGAGCGCGCGCCTCGCAACCGGATTCCCAGGGCGTCGGAGGTACCAGCGGGAGTCGGACGAAGGTCCCATAGCCGACCGTTCCCGGGACTGCGAGCATCCCGTCGATGCGCGAGCGAGAGAAGCGAGCGAACCCCGACGCACCCACGGCTGGGACCGGACGTCCAGCGCGAGCCGGAAGTCGCCCGCTGGGCTACGCCGATTACGGGTTCTCTCGGTCCCGACCGCCTGCGAACCGTGATCGCAGCGAAGAATCATCGACCCCAAAACGGAACAAGCGAGGAAAGCGATGAAACGATCCGCCGTCGTCGTGCTGCTGGTGCTGTCGATGGCCGTTCCCGCGGCCGCTCAGGAGCTGCAAGGGACGCTCAAGAAGTTGAAGACCGCGGGAACCATCGTCCTGGGATACCGCGAGAACTCCGCTCCATTCTCCTTCGTCGGCAGCGATGGAAAGCCCACCGGGTACTCCATCGATCTGTGCACGCGGATCGTGACCGAGGTACAGGAGGCGCTCCGCCTGCCCCAGCTGAAGGTCCGCTGGGCGCCGGTGACCGTCGCCGACCGCATCGACGCCGTGACGAGCGGACGTATCGACATGGAGTGCGGATCGACGACCGTCACGCTCTCACGGCAGGAGCGCGTGGACTTCAGTCCGCTGATCTTCATCGACGGTGGCGGCCTCCTCGTCGGCACGAGCTCCGGGATCCGGAGCGTCTCCGACCTGGGAGACAAGCGGGTGGCCGTCATTCCCGGCACGACCACGGAGCCGGCCCTGCAGGCGGCGCTGCAGAAGCGCCTGGTGCGAGCGCAGATCGTCCCGGTCAAGGATCACGACGAGGGCCGCGCGGCTCTGGAGAGCGGTAAGGCCGACGCCTACGCCTCCGACCGAGTCCTGCTCGTCGGCCTCCTCGTCGGATCCAAGGACCCCGAGAAGCTCACGCTCGTCGACGAGCAATTCTCGTATGAACCCTACGGGCTCATGCTCCGACGCGGAGACGCGGCCTTCCGCCTCGTCGTGAGCCGGGCCCTCTCCCGTCTCTACCGGTCCGACGAGATCGTCCGGATCTACGAGAAGTGGTTCCGTGTGCTGGGCCGCCCGAGCCCCGCCCTGGTGCTCATGTACCTCCTGAACGGCGTGCCGGAGTGAGTCGGCACCCACGAAGACCGAGGCGTCGAACATGACCACGCCGACTCAGCAACACTCGTATGTGAACATCCCGGAAACGGTCTCGAAAAAGGCGCAGGAATTCCTCCGGACGTTACGGGATCCGGCGCTCATGCCCGCGTTTCCCGACGCAGGAGACCTGGCCGGCTGGAAGAAGGTACAAGCCGCCGCAGAAGCGGCCGGCACGGCGACGTCCGCGCCCCGTCTCAAGCGCTACGAGCATACCGTCAGGGAGACGAGTCTGGGCGGAGTCCCGGGCGGTCTGAAGGAGGTCTTGCTCAGCGGCTTCGTACGGATGTACCAGGCGCTCGATACGGCCGGCGTGACGGTGAAGCTCGATCTTTACGAGGGAATGATCCACAACTTCCCGGATCGGATCCCCGACGCGCCGGAGGCGATCGCGGCGCGCCAGAAGATGCGCGCGTTTCTTCATCAGCATCTCGGACTGTGACCGCGACGACGAGGAGAGAGATCATGGCGACCAGAGACGAAACGGGGCCCTGGGACGCGGCGCTGGCGCAGCTCCGCGAATGGGATCCGGCCTGGGCCGAGGCGTGCGTGAAGATGACCACGAACCCCTGGGGCACGGGGGTGCTGCCACGAAAGATCGCGGAGCTGATCGGCATCGCGCTCAACGCGGCCTGCACCAACCTCGACCCGGGCGGCACGCGCCGTCACATCCGCGCTGCGCTCGAGGCGGGCGCGACCCGCGATGAGATCCTGTTCGTTCTCAAGTGCGCGTCCGTGTTGTCGATCCATTCGTGCAGCCTGGGCGCTCCCATTCTCCTCGAGGAGGCCCTCGCCGCGGGCGTGAAGCCAGCCAGACGTTCGAATGGCATCGCGACTCCAGCCTGCGACAAGATGCGGGTGATCGGCCAGTGGAGCCGAGCCTGGGATCCCTTTTTCGAGCTGGACCCGGTGTGGACCGAAGAGTTCATGGCCACCGGGATCGGGATTTACGCGCGTGGCGTGATGCCCCCCAAGGAGGTCGAGCTCCTGAGCATCGCCTTCGACGCGTCTTACACCCACATGTACGCGCCGGGCACGCGCCGGCACATCAAGGCGGCCCTCAGGCTGGGCGCGACGATGGAGGAGATCATGGAGGTGCTGAAGCTTTGCGCCGTCCAGGGCGTCCAGGCCTGCAATCTCGGCGTGCCGATTCTGGCGGAGGAGCTGGAGCGCGTCGAGCGAAAGATCAAGTATTAGGGTGTCGAAACTCTAAAGGAGGAGACCATGCTGCATTACATCGCGCTCGTCATCGCACTGGCAATCGGGCTCGGAGGGTGCGCCACCGCAGAGACGTCCGGAACGCCCGTGGCCATCACCGACGTCAAACAGCTTGCCGGACACTGGACGGGATGGACCTTCAGGCCACAGGTGAGCGGCTCCACGGTGACGACGATCCGCCCGGACGGGACCTTCACGGCCGCGACCAACTACGCCGGAACGACGGATGTCTACGGCACGATCAGCGTGAAGGATGGCAAGGCACGATACCAGACTACTCTACAACAGCAGGGCGGGATGCCCGTCACCCCATCCGGCACTGTGCAGCTCTACGAGAGCGGCGGCAAACGCATGCTGCGCGGCCAGAGCGACGACGGACTGGTCAAGTTCAACGCCAGTTTCGTCGAGTAGCTTCCGCGCCGGCGGCACTTCTCGGGTTGCTCGTCGGGACGACCCGTATGCCTACCCGTGGTATTGGACCTTGGTCCCATACCACGCGCGGCTCGTCGCGTGGGCAACCCCGACATCTCGTCGTGGGCCGATTTCGACAGCGGCTATGAGACGGTGCGCGACATGCGGCCCGTGCCCTTCGGGTTGGACGCGGTCATCCGGCTCGCCGCCGTGACGGCCGCCCCACTGCTCCCGCTGACGCTCACGATCATGCCGTTCGAAGAGGTGGTCACGCGGCTGATCAAGGTGCTGCTCTAGAATCGGACGTAGAGGCGTGCTCCTGCCACGACCGCGGTGTTCACATCCGTGAGCCGGTTGGACGAGTCGAGTGTTTTCTTGAGGCCCGGATTGACGACCTGCAGGTCGACCGTCGCGTTGAGCCAGGGCGTGAGCGCGGCGTTGTAGTACATCTCGACCGCGTCCTCGTGGTCGAGACCGAGGTCGAGCCGCTGGCGCAAGAACGGAACGAAGTTGCTGCTGAATTCGGTGCGCGCCCAGCCGATGCCGAAGTTGTCGTTCGGACGCCCGGGCACCACTCCGTTGCCGCCGATACCCATGTTGTAGGAGTACTTGATGGGGTTCGGGTTTCCGTCGGTGGCGCCGAACGTGAAGAAGACCCCGATCCCGCGCTTGGGGTCGCCGGCCGGCTGCCAGAGATACTGGTCGAAGTTGTAGAAGACGGCCCAGGTGTCGTTCTTGCGGTTCGCAGGTTGAACGGGGACGAGGAGCTGGGGGAAGAACCGCTCGAGGATACGCTCCAGGATCGGGCCCGGATCGGCAAGTCGCGGAAACTGGTTGAACAAGGCGATCTTGGCGATGTTGGACGGGTCCTGGGTGAGCGAGAAGCGTTCCTTGTTGCTCCACATCACTTGCACGCCCTGGTGGCCCACCCGATCGAACGGCTTGACGGAGAACTTGGCGCTGGCAAGCACCATGACGCCGTCGCGAAACGCCTCCGTCACGTCACTGTTCGTCGGCGTGCCGCTCGGGTCGAGCGCCAGCGCCGACAGGACTGCGCCCTCCCACGGTATGGCGACGATGCCACCCCCGTAGGCCGAGATCGGCACCAGGGCGGCCGTCATCGGAAACACCAGCGCGCCGTTCTGGAACTGCGTGCGGTAGTTGCCGGTGAACTCGCCGGGGTCTCCATCGAGCGTGAAGAACTTGCCAGCGACGAGGCCGAACTTCGGACTGAGGAATTGCATGAAGGTCGCGTGCATCAGGGCGGTGGTCGGGGCGTTGGGCGCGGGCAGCAGTGCCGCGGTATTGACCGGGTTGATGGCGCCCGAATCCTGCAGCACGCTGTCTCCAAAGCCGCTGTTGGCGATGAGCCTGAGGAAGCCGCCGGGCCACAGGCCGGCCTTGCCGGTGTCCACGTTGAGCGTGTACTCAGCGTTGCCCCAGAACTCGGCTTCGGTGTCCCGGCCGCCGCTCGCGACGCCCTGAGGCGTCAAGAGCAGGTCGGCATCGAACACGACCCCTTTCTTGCCGAGCTCGTCCCGAAATCCGCCCCAGTTACCCGTGAGCCGGGCGCGCGACAAGAAATCTCCACCCCAGGTCTCCGGGACGGGAACCGGTTGCGCGCTCGCCGGTACCGGCGTGATCAGCAAGGCCAGGCCGAGGACGACGATGAAGCCGCACACCTTCATCTCACACCCTCCACAGGGAAATCGAGCGACGACGGCCGCCGCAAACGTACTTGCGCCGTCTCCGGTGTGCCATCGGACCAAGGTCCCACTGGACCTGGAAGCGCAGCTGCCAGTCCGCGGCGAACTCGGGCTTCTCCGCGTTGTAGTAGGCTCGCCCGCGATGCTAGGGAGCGGCGTGCGGCAGCGGTATCAGACCTTGGTCCCATAGCGTTCGAGAAGACCTACGCGGTGAAGTACGCGTGAGCCTCAAAAGGAAAGATCCATGAGCCGACGTGCATTCGTCAAGACGCTCGGAGCAGTCCTGACCGTAATCCTCCCGGCGGTCGTCGGCATCGGTTCGGCGCAAGACAGCGCGATCCGATTCCAGGGACAGGTCGAGTGGGTCTCGGGAGAGACCATGGCCGTCGCTCCCGGTAGCAGCCGGGCCATCAACGTCGACCTCTCACAGGTGGATCAGGACCAGTACGACACCCTGGGCCCGGGTGATTGGGTGGTCGTAACAGGCACGGTACCTGCCGAGAGGGACCGAGTGGTTGCCACGTCCGTTCAGCGTCTCGCACAGTAGGGATCGCGGCGAGGCGGTGCCCACACGCCGGTCCACATCGAGGTGCCTATGAAGGTTCTCGCAGTGATACTCGCGGCCGCGGTGCTGCCGGCTTTCGCCCCGGCGGCCCGGGCCCAGAACCTGGACGACATCTTCCGCAAGGTCAACCCGTCCGTCGTCGTCGTGCGCGCCAAGGGGCGCGACGTCGGCGCCGGCGGCGTCACCCGCTTCAACGAGACGGGTTCCGGTGTCCTGATCTCCGCCAGCGGCAGGGTGATGACGGCCGCCCACGTCGTCAACGCCATGGACGAGATCAC
>WNFT01000805.1_pt1 | contig 27602 bp, 24 predicted proteins | sample 5400191 | NCBI WGS metagenome assembly WNFT01 (sample SAMN13153359, study PRJNA577476) | soil metagenome | isolation source: 80 cm saprolite under Madrone tree | place: USA:California | collected 2016-06-14 | reverse complement strand
CGTTCTCGCGGGCGATGCGGATGCGCTCCTCGGCGGTCCGGAGCGCGATGTACGTGTTTGCCACGTCGGCGGTCAGCGTGACGAGCGTGCTGTCGTAGTCCGCGAGCGTCGCGAGCAGGCTGGCGTCCGCCGATTCGATGCCGCGCCGGATCCGTCCCCAGAAGTCGAGCTCCCAGGTGGCCTGGGCCCCGATCTGGGACTGCCAGTACGCGACGCTGCCCTTGAACGCCGCGCCGGTGGTGGCTCGATCGCTAGTCCGGTAGTACTCGACGGACCCGATGGCCTGCTGCGTTTGCGGGAAGACCTCGCCGACAGCGATGCCCAGCTGGGCGCGGGCTTGCAGGACCCGCACGCCGGCCTGCTGGAGGGTGAGATTGTCCCGGTAGGCTCGCGCGACGAGGCGATCCAGGACCGGGTCGTTGAAGGCTCTCCACCAGTCCCGATGGGTGGTCGATTCGGTGCTGATACGCTGGTCCCCCGTCTCCCCCCAGTTCGGCGAGACGGAGACCTTGGGCGGCTGATAGTTCGGCCCGATCATGCATCCCGCAAAGGCCAGGAGTACGGGCGCCAGAAGGATGAGCCGTGATCGGATCGACCTGCCTATTTCGTGGCCTGTCGAAGGGCAGCCCGCCTCTGGAATGGCCATCTCGTGCCTGTGACAGCTAAGCATATGGGATCGATGGCGAGGTCGCAAGGCGACGCCCCGATCGCATGCCGCAAATTTTCAAGAAATTTATGGTCGCGAAAGAGGACGCTCCCGTCCGTCCTTGCTTCGGAACGCCACGCGCCACGCGCCGACCACAGCCGTCCCGGCGGCGGCGACGAGTAGCCACTGGACCGGCGCCGGCGGGATCCAAGTGACGGGTAAGTAACGATGCCGCGCACGATGTTTTGATAGGAGATGGTTCGGCCGGGCGGTTTTAGGGTTGATTGTTCTCGCCCGCCATCCACGTCCGGACGTACGCGGGACAGTTGCGAAGCACAACACGCCCGCGGGCTTCGTACTGTCGCAAGAAACGGATGGCGTCACGATCTGCGAGGACCAAATCGGTAAGGTCCAGCACAAGGACACGGCCGGCCGGCTCTGCGTCGACTACCTGGGACAGCTCGTTCACATTGTCAGCGTGAAGTTGGCCGCTGATCATGAACACAACGGTTCCGGCGCTCGTGCGATGAATTCTCAGCATCGGCCCCGTTGTTCGACCGCAATGGCCGGGCCAACTGCAAAGTTCCTGAAAAGTACGGGTATCTCGCAGACGTGGTGAGGCGAGATTTCGGCAATGGTGAAATGCGGGACAACACGAACTTCAGGAACGCTTTGGCGCTCGCGGGCGAAAGCGGTCTTTATTGATCTTCAGCGCACGAATCTTCGATTCGTGACGACGTGCTGGCCCTCGCACGCCACCGCAAGCGTCAGAGCAGGCTCCGCTTGAACATATGCCTCCCTTTTGCCTGGTGGTGAATACCTCGGTTCGACGGCCAGTATTCGTTGTTGAGGGACCCTGAGGGCCAGATCGTCCGCGGACGTCGTCATCGCTTGTCCGCAGCCTCGGCCGCTTCGGCGACGCCCCCGACGCGCTTGAGACCGATCATCGCCGCCGCGGTGCGCCCCCCCCTGAACGACGTTTCGAAGGCGGCCCACATGTGTCCGTCTCCGACCTTGAGGGAATGGGGCATACACAGAACAGGGCCGACCCGGTGGCCATCGAGGATGACGAGACCGTCGCGCACGGCGGCCGTGCCTGTTGCGCAGATCGCGCCGCCGGTGCTGGCGGTCCACGAGCCATCGCTGGAAACCTTGACGGCGATACGACGGACACCCTGGATGTAGTCCGAGGGAATCTCCCACACTTCCCCTTCCCAGACACCCTCCAGCGTCGTATATGTCGAGCCGGTCGCGGCCAGCGCCGCACGCGATACGGCGGCTTCGTGGCTCGCGCAGCCAACCGAGGCGGTGGCGACGAGTAGACCCCACGCCGCACCGACGGCAAATCTCGCTCTTTTCATCGTGGTCTCCCGCGCTGATCCGACTCCGCGGTGTTTTTCATCGAGCCTCCCCCGCTACTGGCCCTTCGCGCTCAGAATGCCCTCGTTCTTTCGGTATTGAGATGACAGTTGGTCGACTCGACGTTGCGTCGGCCCGGCACACGCGGGATATCAGTTCACTTCGAGAGAGCTTCGGTTGTCTCTGTCGGCCGTGGCCTCTGTACGCCTGATCTGAGCTTCGTCCTGGACGACGTTCGCCATGGCCTGCTCGACCTGCGCCTGGCTGGCGCTGACTGCGTCATCGGCCCGAGTGCCACGCTCAGTTCGCGATCAGCCGGTTCTGGTGTGGGCGGTCGCCGTGAGCGCCTCCGTCAGCGACTCAGCGTCCCAGGGTCCATCGTGACGGACACCGTTGACGAACATTGTCGGTGTACCGTTGACGCCGCTTCGCACGCCACTCATGAAGTCTTCGTGGACGAGTGACGCATATGTTTCCGCGCGCAGCTCGGCTCGGAAGCGTTCGACATCGAGGCGCAGCGACTCCGCGTATCGCGCCAGACTGCGCTCGTCGAGGGCATCCTGATTCTCGTACAGCAGATCGTGCATCGGCCAGAACTGGCCCTGCGCGCCCGCTGCTTCGGCCGCCATGGCGGCCTTCAGGGCGTGGGGATGCATCTCCGTCAGCGGGAAGTTGCGGAACACGAAGCGCAACCGATGCCCGAGATGCCCCTGCACCGCCTTGATGATCGGATAGGCCTGCCCGCAGAAAGGACACTCGTAGTCGCCGTACTCGACGAGGGTCACCTGCGCATCCGGTGGTCCCTGGATGTGATCGCGCTCGCCGACGGGAAGCACGAGCCGAGCGACTCGCGATTGACCAGTGGTCATGGGCGGCTCCTATCAGGCGACGCGCCGCTTCGACAGCGACTCCAGCGCCTCCAGAATGCCGTCGGCGCCGGGGTTCACCCCGACCGGCGACAGATAGCTCCAGTAGATCAGCCCCTGCTCGTCGATGACGAACAGCGCTCGCTCCGTGGTGCCGTCGATCGGGCGGTACGCACCGTAGGCTCGGGCCACCGCACCCTTCGGCTCGAAGTCGGACAACAGCGGGAAGTGCAGCTTCCGATTGGCGGCGAAGGCCGCGTGGCACCACGCGCCGTCCACCGAAATCCCGATCAACGTCGCCTGGTGCCGGTGGAACTCGGGAAGAATCTCGTTATACAACGCCATCTGGTCGCCACACACCGGGCTCCAGTCCGCGGGATAGAACGCCAGAACGACAGGCTTGCCGCGGAGGTCCGACAGCGACACCTTCTGGTCCGGCGTCGCGTTCAGCGTGAAGTTCGGCGCCGGGGTCTTGGGTGTGAGTATGTCGCGTGACTGCTGAGGAAGCGGAGCGGGATCTGTCGCCATGGTTCCAGATACCTCCGGTGGGACGAACGATACACCCAGGCTAGGCGCGCGAGAAGCGAAGCGGTTGCGCTCTCAAGCCGCCGCCGACTCATGAACGCCGCAAGCGCAGTCCGGCCGGTGGAAACGCTCGTTGCCTTCGACCGAGCCGCCATTGCCATATGCGTTGTTCGGCCGCACCCACTCCGCGAGGGTGTTGTAGGGTCCGCCCTCACCCCGTCCTTTCGGCGTCGCATCGAGGTATCTGCTAGGCATGTCCCTATAAGCGACGAATGACCCCACGCCATGAAGCAGGCTCCCCATGACCAACAGCCACCCGAACGCCAGGTCCAGTACTTTCATCACTTCTCCCTGCGCGTCCCAACCGTCATACAGGGTTGGTCAAGAGGGGTGGGGACGGCCTGGAGTCGGGTCTCCATGAACATCCGGAGCGCCTCGCCATCGCCTATAGACCTGGACTTCAAGAGTCGCTAAGATCTCGCGTCGAGCACTGTGACTGCTGAATTGTATCAGTTCAAGATTCTGGTCTTGCCGCTCGAGCTAGCCTCTCCGGGAAGCCCTGAGGCTGGTCGGCGCGGCTGCAATTGCCCTTCCAGCGAGAATCGCGCAGGTAAGGGACTGGATGTTGCCTTCGACTTGGCGAGGAGGGGTTTTGGGGTCGCCGACAACTGTCCGTTGCACAAGAATACTCTCCGGCCATAGCAGATCTGGCTCACACTCGTGAATGAATCGGCTAAGCCCTACCATACGGGCACGTACCTGATTTTCGACAACAACCCCGAGCGTCCCGCGAAAGACGGCAACTTCCGGTCGGGACTCGGCCTCGACCCGCCGCTTCGAGCGTCCGGTAGCCATCAGCTGGACGTCGGGATGCTCGCAGGCGTCATCGACCGGATCGCGAATGGCGGCGCCGAAGTGCGCCGTGTCCTGATCGTGGATCTACGGCAGGAATCGCACGCTTTTGTAAACGACCGCGCTGTGTCGTGGTGCGCCGACAGGGACTGGGCCAACGTGGGCTATTCGCCGGCGTGGATCGCGCGGGATGAGCAATGTGAGCTCGAGAAGCTCGCGACCGCTCCTGAGACGAATATCTTCACGATCAGCAAGGGTGCGGAAGGAGAGATCCAGGTTGTCGGCGCCACGCCACTACACGTCACGCGGGCCGAGACGGAGGAGATGGTGGTGGAGCGGCTTCGGAGCCGTTTCGAGGTTTCTTATTGCCGACTACACGTCACGGATCACTGTGCGCCCGAAGGCGAGACGCTGCGGATGTTCCTTCAGTTGCTCGGCAACGTTGCTCCCACTACCTGGGTCCACTTTCGGCAACGCCAGCTCCGCCTTTTTCACTACGACGTGAGGCCTGATCCGACGTCCAAGCGGTGGCAGATGCCCTTGAGTGAGGCTCGCTGGCGGCTGCTCGAATCGTTTCGCCAATACGTGTTCGGCGGCTACGGTGCCGGACAGCCATGGCCTGGCCTGGGGACGTAGCGCGTTCAAAGGGTGCCGAGGCCGACTACGAACGGGCGTACCGAGCCGGCTCGTCGCAGCAGAAGCCGTGTTGCTCGGCCGCTCGGACGGGCAAAGCTGCCCGTCCGAGATGCCAGCTTTCCACATCAAGCCCGGCGAAATGCAGGCGACCGCACCGTCAGGTAAGGACGATGAGGGCCATGGCTCGCTGCGGCGCGTCCTCGCCAAAGTCTCGCGAGATGGGCACATGTGATCTCCACGAGGGGAGACAAACCCTCGGCGAGGAGGGCCTCGACGACCGAACCTGCCTCGTCGTCGGACTCGCCGACATAGAGGTCGCGGCGCAAGGCCAGGCGCAGTGCGCCCCCCCGACGCTGCGCAGCAACGAACCCGTGACTACAGACGCTACGGCTTCGTCGCGTTTCCCGACCATCCTCACAGGCTCTTTTTGCCCATGACCATCGTTGTACCAGCTATTCGGCGAGAGCCGAACCGACCGCTCTCGCTGAGGTCACGCGGAAGAGCGGATCGAGATCGCATGAGCGGGACCTTCGGATTGCGATCAACGATCCGGCTTCACACGGCCGAGCCGACGGCCAGCGGGCCCGCGAGGAGCATCTGCTCGGCCTCCTAGTAAGCTCGTGATGCCACGCACGGACCGGCTCCTTCTCGTCAACGCGATGCTCGGGCCAGTTCATCACGGGGTTCGCCGGCCGCAGCTTCGTCGTCGCCCTTCCCACCATCGCCAACACGCTCCACGCCGACATTCTCGGCATCTCGTGTGCGATCATCGCCTACCAGCTCGCCGGGATCAGCCTCTCCGTCGTGTTCGGCCGGCTCGGCGACATCCACGGGCGATACGCGATCTACGGCACCGGGTTCGCGATCATGGCGGGAGCGCGTTCTTCTGCGGCGTGGCGCCGAGCGTCGTGTGGGAGCACAAGAGACATAAAGCCCCATGTGGGGGAATGTCGCGGGTCTTGCGCCGCGGTGCAAAAGCTCCCGACACCGGTCAGCCTCGACCGGATCAAGGCGGACCAACGCCTCACCGGTATGGCGCTGGTCAGGCTCCCGCGCCTGTCGGTCCAGCCAGTTTCGAAGGCCGAGTGGCGGATCGTCTGCCAGATCGGGGGACTCGGCTGAATCACCCCCGACCTGCTCAGTCGCTCGGCAGCCGCATGGCCGTCGACCGTCAGCCCGCCAGAGTGATCGGCGTGGAGGTGGGTCAGCAGCAAGCGGCGCTCGCCCGCGCCGGCGAACGCTACGTCGACACCTTCGGCAGCTGACGGCCTTCCCAACAGCGGGACTCCATGGGATAAAGCAGTATTCAAGGTCCTGGGATGACGCATGGCGCCCGAGGGCTGGGCAAAGCCGTCTACTTCAGTGATCCCAGCGCACTCGCTGGAAATCAAGACCTGCGGGCCCGGGCTGGAACAGGAGGGAATCAGAATGAGCGCACCAAAAGAGATCGGGCATATCGTCCTCAACGTCGCCGACGTCGAACGGTCCACAAGGTTCTATCGGGATGTGGTGGGGTTCCAGGTATCTCGGTATCGCCCTGACGGGACGGGCGCATTTTTGACCTGCGGCGTGGTGCATCACAACCTCGCCCTGTTCAAAGCGCCCGCGGGGGCCCGGCCGACAGAGAAGGGCGCGATCGGCCTGAATCACTTTGCGTTCAAGGTGGAAAGCTATCGGGCTCTGCAAGCGGCCCACAAACGGTTGATGGAGGCTCGGGCCACCATCGACCACATCGTGGACCACGGCATGACCCGCAGCGTCTACTTCCTGGATCCGGACGGGATCGAGATGGAGCTTTTCTCCGATACCTATGCCACCGAGGAGGAAGGATTGGCCTACATGAAATCCACCCGCGGAGGGGCTGTCCCGATGGACATCATCGCAGCGGAGCCCCCACGAGCGGAGATCCCCAAGGCTGACTTTACCCGGGTCGGCTAGCTTGGACTTCGGGCTCTTCATCGAGTTCCCATGCCGTGAGGGGATGACGGAACGTGAAGCCTTTGCCGAGTGCTTTGCGCTGGTGGATGCAGCCGAGGCCCTCGGCGTCAACTCGGTGTGGCTGGCGGAGTACCATTTTTCCCCGATCAGCGTCTTGTCCTCCCCCATCACGATCGCCAGCGCCATCGCCGCGCGGACCCAACGCATCCGCATCGGCCTGGCAGTGGTCCTCTTACCCCTGGCCCACCCGATCCACATCGCCGAGGATATCGCCACCGTGGACCACATCAGTCAGGGCCGGGTCGAGCTCGGCGTGGGGCGGGGGACGTTTCCCGACACGCATGATGGCTTCAACTCCCCCTTCGCCGAGAGCCGCGAGCGGTTCGACGAGTACCTGGAGATCATCGTCAAGGCGTGGACCCAGGAGCGCTTCTCCTTCGCGGGCAAACACTATCGGTGCGATAACCTGTGGGTCCGGCCCAAACCGCTGCAGCAGCCTCACCCACCGATCCGCGTCGGTATCACCTCGGAAGTCACCTTTCCCCTAATCGGACGCCTGGGGCTTCCCATCATCATCAACCCCTCCAGGGTGTTCGCCCTCTCCGAGCTGGCACCGCCCATCCAGCAGTACCGGGAGGCCTGGCACGAGGCTGGCCATGCAGGGGCTCCCCAGGTGGGTCTCAGGGTGCCACTGTACGTGGCCAAGACGGCCGAGCGTGCCTACGCAGAGCCTAAGGCCAGCACGATGGCCGCCGTGAAAGGCTTAGGCGATCGCGTGGCAGGCAGCGCCTCCCGAGTGGGCACGACCGGTGACTGGAACGTTCAGGCCGAACGCGTGCGACGCATGAGTTACGAGGATTGGCTGCGGGACAAGGTGGTCTACGGTATCCCGGAGGCCGTGGTTGACCGGCTCCAACAGCTGCGAGAGGAGCTCGACCTGACGCAGATTCTGTACGAGGTCAACTACGGGCGCCAGATTCCCTATGCGCTGCAATTGGAAAACCTACGGCTGATCAACGAGCGCGTGATTCCGCAGTTCAAATAGCGCGTTGGAATGGAGGGCGCCATGCCGTTCCCGAGACTCAGTGATGTCGCCGTTGCACGGGAGACACTGGTCACTATAGGCCGCGAGCAGCGGATTTCTGCCGACTCGCACATGACAGAGCCGCCGGACCTCTGGGTGAAACGGCTACCACCCGCGCTACAAGACCGCGCCCCGCGCTTTCCGAATCGCAACGATGCCGGCGGCAACGTGCGCGTTGGCGGCTGGGACCCTTATGAGCGGCTGAAGGACCAGGCGCACGACAGCATCAGCGCAGAGGTGCTCTATCCCACCCGAGGCGCTGTCGCCTGGATGACGGGTGACCCAGAGCTCGAGGAAGCGTGTTGCCGCGTCTACAACGACTGGCTGATCGAATTCTGCAGTGCGGCTCCTCAACGTCTCTGGGGCCTGGCCATGATCTCGTTGTGGAACATCGAGCACGCGGCTCAGGAGCTCGAGCGGTGCCGCAAGGGCGGCCTGCGGGGAGCGACCATCGGGCTAGTACCGGCGGAAGACTTGCTCTACGGCTCGGACCACTACGAGCGATTCTGGGCCGCCTGCCAGGACCTGGCGATGTCGGTCAACCTGCACATCAATTCGGGCCCGGGCCGTATGAAGTTCTCCCCGCAGCAGCGCAGCGGGCTCATGCCCGATGGAGCGGCAGGCCACAAGTGGGATTGTATGAAGGCCGTGGGCAACATGGTTGCCGCGGGTGTTTTCGAGCGATACCCCGGCCTGAACCTGGTGGTCGCAGAGGCTGGCGTGGGGTGGATCCCGTTCTTCGCCCAGGAGTTCGACTACTACCAGATGAGCTTCGGTCCGTCGCCCATCGGTCTGGGGCGGCAGCGCGACATCCCCCGGCCGCCCAGCGAGTACATCTATCGGCAGGTCTACGGGGCGTTCATTCAGGACTCGGTCGGCTGCAAGCTGCTTCCCGAGTATGGCTCCGACACCTTTATGTGGTCCAACGACTACCCGCACAGTGCCTGCATCTGGCCGGGGGCAACCCGATTCATCGCGCAGGATCTGGGACACCTCGTGCCGGAGGCCCGAGCCAAGGTGCTCTGCGGGAATGCGGCCCGGTTGTACAACGATGGCCAGCTACCGCCGCCCGCCGACCCGCCGGGTGACGTGAAAGATCTGGAGGCGTGGAACAAGGTCCACTGGCACGAGTAGGCGCGCTCTCCCCTAGGAGAGGACCGGCGTTGCCGTCTGGTGCGAGAGCAGGACTTCCCGGCGCTCTTGGGCCGAGGCCAGCACGGCGAGGCACACCTCTAGATTGGCCTTCCCCCAGCGTCCGCCGTGGGCCGGGACTCGAGCCTTGACCACCGCGTCGTACAGCTCGCGAACCACCGCGTCTCGCCCCGTGTCGCCGGTCGCGAGCGGTACCTCACGCCGCTCGTCTTCGCCGTAGACGTAGACGCCGTGCGCTGACTGCCGGATGTCGCCCTTCTCGCAGCTCACGAGGGTGAGCCCGAAGAAGGATGGATGCGGCGCCGGCCCTGCCGGGCGCGGGGCGCGATTCCCGCCGTACCGGACCGCACGCTTCAGGCCCAGCTCCGCGTCCCGACTTCCGACCTTCTGGAGCGTCTGCCGGGCGCGGCCGTAGGCCGTGGGGTCGACGCGCTGCCCTTGTTCTCCGATCCCGAACGCCAGCTCCGTGGTGTGGAAGTGATCGGCGCCGCTGTACACGGCGCTCGCGGGCGTGCCGTCCTCGAACTCCATGTAGACCACGTGCGCGTCCTCGGTGGGGCGCTGCGCGTCTCCGCGCCCCGTCATCGCGCGGACGCTACGGAGCAGGCCACCGCCGATGAATCTCAGGATGTCGAACTGGTGCGACCCCTGCCGGAACGTCACGCCGCCGCCCAGGCGGGTGTCGAGCTCCTCGGTGTTGCGAGGGCGGTAGAGCCAATCCGTGAAGCACCAGTTGTGCAACATGCGGACCCGGCCGAGAGCACCGCTCTGAGCGATTTCCCGGATCTTGCGGATCGGCGGCTCGAAGCTGTGCGAGTGGCCCACCACGAGCTGCCGGCCGTGCGCCTCGGCCGCCCGGATCATCCGGTCGGCATCGCCGAGACTGAGAGCCATCGGCTTTTCGATGACGACGTGCTTGCCATGCTCGAGGGCGAGGAGAACGTGCTCGGTGTGGTACTGCGTCGGGGTCGCGATGTAGATCGCGTCGACGCGCGGGCTCGCGCACAGCGCCTCGACGCTCGAGTATGTCTCGGCCTGGAAGTCGCGCGCGAACGATGCGACTGCCCCGGCGTCGGCATCGGCCGCCGCCGTGAGCCTGGCGTGCGGATGCCTGAGGATGGCCGGAAGCATCATGCATCCCGCGGTCCCCAGGCCGGCGACGGCCCATCGCAGGACGGGCGCCGACTCTGGCACGCCCCTGATCTCCGACAGCGGGCCTAGCCGGCGCTCTCCGGCGCCCTGGCCCAGGCGTTTTCCACAGTGTCGAGCAGCGCGCTCCAGGGCGCCTGGCCAGTGGCGAGACGACGGGCGCGCGCGGCCTCGATCAGGCTGTACTCCACGGGGATGTCGATGCACTTGTTGGTCGCGGCGTCGCGGAAGATGTTCATCGGGTCACCGCCGGCCTCGACGACCGCGAGCTGTTCGCGCAGGAGGCGGCGGAACAGGATCACTCCCTGGTCCGAGTCGCCCAGCTTCTCGAGGTCGCGCTCGGCGACCGGCCCCTGGGTCACCCACGCCATCATGTCCTGGCCCAGCACGAAGTTCGTGATGTGCTCGCCGCGCTCGTCCGTGATCGGGATCTGGTAGACCGGGACGCGCTCCTGCGTCGGCTCCGCCCCCGGCGGCACGGGCAGGACCTGATACATCACATGATAGGTATGGGTGTCGTCCGTCGGCACGCGGAACTGGAACGTCCAGCCGACGCGCAGGATGTTCGGGAACAGGATGGGGTGCCCGATCCGCCACGTCGGATCGTCCTCCGACCCGCCGAGCCGCACGCGCCGCTTGACGATCCCGTGGGCGAACACGTCGAACCCAATCTTCAGGTGGTGACCGATGACGCGCTCCACCATCCGCTCGCCGCCCGCGTCTTTCCCGGCGTTACGGCTCATGACGTACTCGTAGTAGCGGCCGTGGAGCCACTCGGTGTGGACCGGGTCCAGAGAATTCTCCATGCACTGCATCCAGTTGCAGGGGATCACCGTCACGCCGATGTCGCGCCAGACGTTGTCCATCACCAGGAGGTCCCACCGCGGTAGCAACGGAGCGGGCTCGGGACCGAGGTACGCGAACACGAGGCCGCCGAGCTCTTCCACCGGATAGGCCGGCGTCCGCACGCGGTCCTTGAAGGTGCTTCCGGGAAGCTCGGCCGGCATCTCGACGCAGCGCCCCTGGCCGTCGAACATCCAGCCGTGGTAGCAGCACCGGAGGCCGTCCTCCTCGGGGATGCCGTAACGCATCGACACCCGACGATGGGGACAGCGCTCGGCGATCAGGCCAAGCCGGCCCCGCCGGTCGCGAAACAGCACCAGATCCTCTCCGAGGAGCTTGATCGCCTTGACCGGATTGGCGTCCAGATCAGCCGTGGCGGCGATGGGGAACCAGTATCGGCGCAGCAACGTGCCCATGGGAGTCCCAGGCCCAACCCGCGTCAATCGCTCGTTCTCTTCGCGGCTCAGCATCGGCGTCCTCCCTTCCGCGCCGCTGACCGGCTCGGCGCCCATAGTCTACTTCCTCTGCCGGCCTTTGACACCGACGGCGGACCCGGGGTACAAAACGATCGCCCAATCGCCCGCGGAGGTGCAAGCACATGGCAAAGAACGGCTTCAAGCTCCTGGATTCGGACATGCATATCGTCGAGCCTCCGGACTTGTGGGAGCGGTTCATCGACCCGGCCTTCAGAGCCCGGGCGCCGCGCGGCTGGCCCGGCCCGGAGAATCCCTCGGTCCTGGAGGTTGCCGGCAAGGTGATGCCACGGATCGCCGCCACGCCTCAGGCCCACTACCAGACCATGTACGCGCGCAAGGCGGACCGCTATCGCCATGCGATAGCGCGCAACTACGACCCGGTGTCCCAGCTCGAGGCGATGGACATCGAGGGAATCGACGTGGCGGTCCTCTTCCCGACGCGAGGCCTCTACGCCCTGGCGACCGACGATCTGGAGCCCGACCTCGCGGCCGCCATCGCGCGCGCATACAACGACTGGCTGGCCGACTTCTGCGCCCCCGCCCCCAGCCGCTTGATCGGCGCAGCCATGGTGGCGCCTCATCACGTCGACGCCGCCGTCGCCGAGACCCGCCGCATGGCGGGGCGTGGCTTCAGGGCCATCTTCATGCGCCCGAACGTGGTTCACGGCCGCAACTGGCACGATCCCCACTACGATCCCCTCTGGGCGGAAGCCGAGCGGCTGGGCATGGCCGTCTGCTTTCACGAGGGAGGACTGGTCTATCTGCCCCAGGTCGGCGCGCGCTTCCCCCAGGTGATGCTGCACCACGCCTGTACCCATCCGATGGAGATGATGCAGGCGACTGTAGACATCGTCGGCGGCGGCGTGCTGGCCCGGTTCCCCGGGCTACGCGTGGGCTTTCTGGAGGGCAACTGCTCCTGGGTGCCCTTCCTCCTCTGGCGCCTCGACGAGCACTACGAGTGGCGCCGGGAGTGGGATGCGCCCAACTTCACGATGACCCCGACCGAGTACTTCAAGCGCCAGTGCTACGTTTCGGTCGACTGCGACGAGGAGCCGGCGAAGTATGCGGTCGACTGGCTACGGGAGGGGAACATCGTCTTCTCTACCGACTACCCGCATGCCGACGCCAAATATCCCGAGGCGTCGGAGCGCTTTTTGAAGCTTCCGCTGTCCGATTCGGCCAAGCGCAAGATCATGTGGGACAACTGCGCGCGGCTGTACGGGATGGATTTAGGCGCCGGGTAATGAGCTGAAGTCCATCGCCTCTTGCAAGGCGCCCTTCAGGTCCTTCGGCTCCTCGACCAAGAAGCCCTTGCCGCCGAAAGCCTCCTGCCACCTCCTCGCCCGTCGATCGGCGGGACCGTCACGCTGAACTCAACGCTAGCAGCTGATTCCTGGGTAAACGAAAGGGGTTAGCCGCTGTGACGTCCGCTAACCCCGGGACGCTGGGAGCCGCGGGACGGGCGTCTGACGAAGTCCCCCTGGCGCGGCTCCGACGTCCGCTAACCCCTAGCCGTCAATGGTTGGGAGATGTCCCAGTCCCTGTTGAACTTGAGAACTGAGTAGCGGCGGCTCCCTGATCGGCGTGAGAATCGCGTCGACCAAGACAAACGGTCCCCAACGCTGGGACCAAGGAGCCACCGATGCCCAAGAGCGCCGCTTCTTCGCGACGACGAATTGGATCGAGAATCTGATCGGCACGCTGCGGCACGTCACGCGGAACATCAAGCGCCGGCGCGATGGCGACATGCGGCAGCGGTGGATCGGGCTCGGCCTGGTCCGCAGCGCCGAGCGATGCCAAGCCTCGGTGCTGACTGAGCGAGTCCGGACGTCGAGAAGCCCTCGGCAGGGCGTCAGCAAGCCAAAGTTGCGGCGCGGTGGGATCATTGACGGAGGAGCACACCAACGAGCGGAGGAAGTCCCCATGAACACCCCCGAGGCTGCTCACGGGACCAAGGCGCGGTGCGAGCGGTACGCGACGATCCTGCTCATCGTAGCGACGGCGCTCGCGGGGTGTTCGGCGATGCAAAAACCCTTAGCCGGCACGGTCGCCATTAATGAACCGATTGCCCAGCCGGTGTGGAAGGTTGGAAACGAGTGGGCGTACCGATACAAAACCCCGTCGGGAACCGGGACCTTTGTCTGGCGCCTGGATCGTATGGAAACCCTGGCGAACGAGCCGCACTACGTCATCACAGCCGGCACCCGTGAGATCTTCTACCGCGTAGCAGACTTCGGGTTCACGAAGGAAGCCCTTGAAGGGAAGATTGTCCGCCAGATCTCTCCATCAACCTGGCGCCCTGTCGCATTTCCGTTGAGCGTCGGCCTGTCGTGGGACATGAAGTATCTGGAGACAAGGCCGACCGAGCAGCAGACGGAGAACGTCGAACGCCGGTGCGTGGCCGAGGCAGAAGAAGCCCTCACCGTGCCCGCCGGCACTTTCGCCACCATCCGGATCGTCTGCAAGAATATGCGGAACAATTCCTGGGTGATCACGGTGTGGTACTCACCGGAGGTCAATCACATGGTCAAGGATGAGTATCCGGTGAGGACGGGTGGGCGCGGGTCGCGTGAGCTGCTGATGTTCAGGCTGAAGTAACCCGCCATGGGGGATCCTGTGATCGACCACCGCGGCCGGCTTCTCCTCGCGGCGCTCGGCTTCGCCGGGCTTCCCATGCTGTCGTATGATCGCGCCCTCTGGGCCCTGCGGTCCTGGCTCGACTCCTGGCCTGGGATCGGCGCGATCGCCACGGGCATGGCGCGCCAGGGCTACGATCTCCAGCTCACGCGGTACGACGAGAAGGGCTGGCGAGCCACCTTCTACACGACCGGGATGGAGCACTCGATCACGAGCGCCACGGCCTCAGCGTGGGAACGCACGCCGTGGCATGCCGTCCAGGGCGCGGCGCGGGACGCGCTGCGACAGGCCACCGCGGGTGGCTAAACCGCGGCTCGATAAGAAGCCCGATCCGGCGTCGGCGCCGCCGACCACGCGCCGCGTCTTACTCTCGGACTCTCAGGGCCATCGCCGAGTCGCTCTGGTCGTTAACAAAGACGGCAGCCCTGGCTTCAGATTAATCGACTTCTAAAGAACTTTGCGATGAGGTGCTAACAGAGCCGTCGAACATCGCAGTCGGAAGGAGCTGAGCCTCCCGGCCCGCAGCGTTTCCTTGCGGCTCATCATGAATGTCTCCCATGTCTCCCGATAGACCGACAGCAAACCTGGCCCCGACCGCTTGACGACGCATGGCGGATCGGCGAGCATGGGCCGCTTCTACACCTGAGAACCCCACATCGAGGTCGGGTCATGCCGGGAGGGAAAAGCGATGACATGTGCGATGAGACAACTCGGTCTGGCGGCTCTCGCCGCTGGCGTCCTGACGCTGGCGCTGTCGAGCAATGCCTCGGCGCAGCGCAAGCTCAGCTTCGCCTACGACCAGCCGGTGACGACGGCTTACGGCATCGCCGCGAACCTATTCGACGAAAAGCTGAAGGCGCTGAGCGGCGGCAAGCTCAGCATCAATCAGTTCCCCGGCGCGCAATTGGGCACCGAGCCGCAGACGCTGCAGAAGCTGCGCGCGGGTGACATCGACTTCGTCATCACGGCAACCGCGAACGCAGCCAGCGTGGCGCCGCAAGCCGGCGTGTTCTCACTGCACTTCATCTTCCGCGATGAGGACCATCTGTCCAAGGCGCTGGCCGACAAGGCGGTGTCCGACGCCTTCCGCGCCATGATCAAGGACTCGACGCAGGGCGCCCAGGTCATCGGCCTGATCACCATGGGCTTCCGTAACATGTACAGCAAAAAGGAGATCAGCAAGGTCGAGGACATCAAGGGCATGAAGGTCCGCGTGCAGGCGACCAAGACCGAGGACACGCACTTCCCGGCCTATGGCGCGCAGACCGTGCACATGCCCTTCGGCGAGGTCTACGTGTCGCTCCAGACCGGAGTGGTGAACGTGGCCGAGAACGGCATCAACGTGTACGAGCAGAACAAGCATTATGAAGTAGCGCCGGTGCTGAACATCACCCAGCACGAGGCCAACAACAACTGCATCTGGGTCAGCGACAAGGCCTGGAACAGCTTCAGCGCCGAAGAGAAGAAGTGGGTCCAGGAGGCCGCCGACGAAGTGAGCCGGCGCGAGCCCGCCATGGCCTTTAAGCTCGAGTCGGATTCGGCCGCGAAGCTTCAGAAGATCGGCGTGAAGGTTAACACCAAGGTCGACAAGTCCGGCTTCATGAAGGCCGCCGCGCCCATCCAGGACCAGCTGGCCACGGAGCTGGGGCCCCATGCAGTCAAGATCCTGGGTCTCGTCCGCGCGGTGAAGTAGGCCCACCGATGTGACGGGGGGCGGCGGCGCACGTGGCCGGCGTTACGGATTTTGCCGCAAGCAGAGCGCTGATCCTCCAGCGCCACCGCCACCTGAAATGGAAATGGCTGGACCCGCTAGAGGCCGGCTTGATGGTCCTGTGCGGGGTGTGCATCGGCAGCTTCACCCTGTGCGTCTTTCTCGACGTGGTGACGCGTACCATCGGCCACCCGTGGCTGTGGCTGCAGCAGGCAACCACGGCATTCTTCGCCTGGGGCGTGTTCATCGGCATTGCCGCCGCCATCCGGCGCAACGACCATATCTACCTGGCCGAGATCACCAAGCGTATGACCGGCAACAAACGCTGGGCGATCGAGACCTTCAACCGACTCGTTGTGCTGATCGTGGCCGGATTCATGGTCTGGTTCGGCTACAAGAACGCAATGCTGGACCTGGGCAGCTTCCGAATGCCCTGGCTCATTCCCCTGACCGTCTATACGGGCGTTGTGCCGATCTCGGGTGTCCTGGTGATGCTTTTCTGCGTCGAGCAGATGGTCAATGGATGGCAAAAGGGCTTCGAGGGTCCCGAGGACGATGAATTCCTGCCGGAGCCTGTGGAATGAGCTCCGGCATGATCCTGGTCGTGATGGGAGGCCTGTTCCTGCTGTTGGGCTACATGGGCGTGCCGGTGGCGTTCGCGATCATCGCGGGCGTGCTGGTAGCGACGGCGTTCACCCCGATCAGCTTCCAGTCGATGGTCGGCCAGTTGTTCCACGGCATCGACTCCGAGACGCTCCTGGCCATCCCCTTCTTCCTCCTCGTCGGCGAGCTGATGTCGTCGGCGAACGTGGTTTATCGCATGATCGCCCTCGCCCAGGCGCTGGTGGGGCACTTGCGCGGCGGGCTGGCCCAGGTCGTCACCCTGTTCAGCATGTTCTTCGCCGGCATCTCGGGCTCCTCGGCCGCCGACGTCGCGGTGCTGAGCCGCACCGTGGCGCCCGAGATGGACAAGGAGCGCTACGACCGCGCCTTCACGGCGGCGCTGATCGCCTCAGCCTCGACCATGGCCAACCTGATCCCGCCGTCGATCATGGCGGTGGTCTACGGCGCCACCGGCAACGTGTCGATCGGCGGTTTGTTCCTGGCCGGTGTGGTGCCGGGCGTGATGATCGGCGTGGGCCTGATGATCTACAGCTATTTCTTCGGGCCCACGGGCACGATGAAGAAGCGCGCTGGCCTCGTGGACATCTTTGTGGCGGCGCGCGGCTCGGTGCTCCCGATGGTGATCCCGGTCATCATCATGGGGGGCATCCTGACCGGCTGGTTCACGCCGACCGAGGCCGGCATGGCCGCGGCGGCCTACATCCTGCTGGTGCTCATCCCGGTGCTGAATCCTCGCCACATCCGCCGCCTGCCGGGCGACTTCATGTACACCGGCCTGCTGTACTCCCTGCCGCTTGCGGCGGTGGCCGCCGCCTCGGCCTTTGGCTGGATGCTGGCCTACTTGCGCGGTCCCGACACGGTGGCCGAGTACATCAGCTACTACGCGGGCACCGACCCGAGGATGATCATGCTCCTCCTGGTCATACTGTTCGTGATCCTCGGCGACTTCATCGATGCGATCCCGGCCATCATCATCTTCATGCCCATCATCAACAAGCTGACGCAGGTGGGCAACATCAACCCCGTGCACATGGGCGTGGTCATCATCACCACGCTGGTGTTCGGATTGATCACGCCGCCCTACGGGCTGTCGCTGCTGATCGCGTCGAAATTCGTCGGCGTGCCGTTCTACCGCGCGATGTTCCGATCACTCCCTCTCTACATCGTGTTCTTCATCACCATCGCCTTCACGGTGCTGTTCCCCGACGTGGTGCTGTGGCTGCCGAAGCAGCTCCTGCCGCAATCGGTCGGCTGTTTCCCCAACCCCAGCGGAGCCGGCTGGATCTGCCCCAAGTAGATGCGCTCTGACAGGCTCGGCGTGTCAGCCCGCCTCCTCTCTAGTGGGGTCCCACACCCGAATCAGGCTCAGATGGCACGCCACGTCAACCGTCGTCTCTTCAATAAGGCGCAATTCCTCGCGATTCACCTTGCTCTCTTCTGCTGGGGTATCAGGCATACCGTTGTCGTCCGCACAGCGACGGATTCCTGGGTGATTCCTGGGTAAACGAAAGGGGCTAGCGGCTGCTGCGTCCGCTAACCCCTTTAGCCGTTGCTGGTTGCCGATGTCTCGAGAGGCCCGTTGAATTTCCAGCCAGCATCGGTCGGATAGAAGTAGTGGGGAGAGATGAAGACCTCGAACCGATGCTGCGTCGCAGCTTGAAAGATCCGCTCGATATTCTCGACGGTCTTGTTCTCCCTGACGCTCTCGCCGACCGACGCCCACGCGGCGCCTCTCCTGCTCAATACCTCATTCTGCGGGTCGATGAAGACCACTGCGGTGTCGTTCCGGTTGATTTGCATCGTGGTCTCCTTGTTCTCATCAGGTCTTTAGGAAGGCTAAGAGATCGGCGTTGACCTGGTCCTTGAGCGTCGTGCACATGCCGTGCGGTGCACCCTTGTAGACAATGAGCGTCGCATGCTTGACCAGCTTGGACGACAACATCGCGGACGCTCCGATAGGGACTATCTGGTCATCGTCGCCGTGAAGGATTAGCGTCGGCACGTCAATTCTCTTCAGATCCTCGGTGAGGTCCGTTTCCGAAAACGCCTTGATGCAGAAGTAGGAGGCTGGGAAGCCGGCCATCATCCCCTGGAGCCAGAATGACTCGCGCACGCCTTCCGAGATCTTCGCGCCCGGCCTGTTATAGCCGTAGAAGGGCAGGCTAAGATCCTTCCAGAACTGCGAGCGGTCGGCGACAACGTTGGCACGGAGCTGATTGAACACGTCGATTGGCAAGCCGCCGGGATTGGCGGCCGTCTTGAGCATCAGTGGCGGGATGGCGCCGATCAGTACAGCCTTGCCAACGCGCTTCGTGCCGTGGCGGCCGATGTAGCGAGCGACCTCGCCGCCCCCTGTGGAGTGGCCGACATGGAACGCGTTCTTCAGATCGAGCGCTTCGACGAGCGCCGCGAGGTCGTCGGCGTACGTGTCCAGGTCGTTGCCATGCCACGGCTGGTTCGAGCGACCGTGGCCACGGCGATCATGGGCGATGCACCGGTAGCCGCGGGACGTCAGAAAGAACATCTGGTCCTCAAAGGCGTCCGCGCTCAACGGCCAGCCATGGCTGAAGACCACGGGCTGGCCCGTTCCCCAGTCCTTGTAGTAAATCTCGGTACCGTCTGTCGTCGTGATTGTGCTCATCGATAGCTCCCTTCACGCGGTCGAGGATTGGAGGTGTCAGTTCCGTGCCACATATTTGCCGAGGAACTTTCGCATCAGCTTCGCGATGGTCTCGCCGTCCGTTTCCAAGGCGAAGTGGCCCGCGTCGATCAGGTGGTATTCCAACGTCTTCAGATCGCGCCTGTACGGCTCGGCCCCGGCGGGCGGAAAGATCTGGTCGTTCTTCCCCCAGGCGATCAACATCGGCGGCTGATGCTTACGGAAATACTCCTGCCATTTCGGATACAGGAGTGGGTTGCTGCCGTAGCTGAGAAACAGGTCGAGTTGGATTTCGTCGTTCCCCTTGCGGTCGAGCAGGAACTGGTCCTCGGCCGCCCCGTCCGGGCTGACAAGTTCCGGGTTCCTCACGCCGGTCACGTACTGCCACTTGGTCGCTTTGTAGGTGAGCAGCCCGCGAAGGGCGTCACGCTTCTCCTTGCTGTCCGGGTTCCTCCAGTACTCCTTGATGGGCTTCCAGAAGTCGTTGTCGAGTCCCTCGTCGTAGGCGTTGCCGTTCTGGACCACGATGGCGGTGATCCGCTCCGGGTGCTTGGCGGCAAGTCGGTAGCCGACCGGGGCTCCGTAGTCCTGCACGTAGAGAGCGTATTTCTTCAGCCCGAGTTGCTCGGTGAACTCGTCGATCACCTTCGCCAGGTTGTCGAATGTGTAAGCGAACTTGTCCCGCGGCGGCATCGAGCTGTGCCCGTAACCGGGGTAATCCGGCGCGACGACATGGTACTGGTCTGCCAGCGCGGGGATCAGGTTGCGGAACATCTGCGAACTGGTCGGAAAGCCGTGCAACAGCAGCACCGTCGGTGCGTCCTTCGACCCGGCCTCGCGGTAGAAGATGTCCAGGGCGCCAAGCTTTGCGCTTGTGTACAAGACTCTCACTTCGTCCGATTGGGCATTCGGGCGTACGGCTACAGGTTGTTGGGCAGCCGCGAAATTGGTCAGGCCAACCGTGAAGACCGCGGCCGCGAACAGAGAGAGGGCCAGAGTGATGTTCGTCGTGCGACTCATCATCGTGTCTCCTGGTAGGTCGGGTTCATGTTGTATCGCCGGCCGCTGCCCCATGGCCAACAGAGCATGCTTCGCGCCACCGTACATGTGCGCGGCAGAGCCGTACTAAGTCGCTGAATCCGTACGGAAACTTGCTGGAGGAGTGGCCGGCCCTGCAGGAGCGGATGAGGGAACCGGGCTGCCAATATGTTGGTAGATGCCCAAGGATCACCACGACGAGGCCCGAGTTTGCTGGAGGGAGGATGCCGCATCGAGTGACCTGCCTCAGATTGCGACACCGCACCCCGCTGACCGCGTGGCTCGCGCCGGCGCAATTTACTCGACGATGAAGCGATTCGGCCTCGACGCTGACCCCACGGTAGACTTTGCCGAACTCTTGAGAGGAGCACGCGCGTGCGACCGAAAGATTCTGCGCCGCCTGCGGGGTGCAAGCTGAGCCGATGCCGAACCGAGAATGCTGGATGAAGCTCCGACGCATCACGGATTGGCTGCAAGGTCAGCGCGCCGCGATCAGGCTGGCGCTGCGCACAATGCTTGCCGGGCTGATCACCTTCACCCTGGCGCATCTCTTGGAACTGCCGCAAGGCTATTGGGCCGTGCTCACATCGGTCATCGTCATGCAGGCGAGCGTCGGCGGCTCGCTGAAGGCGGGCCTCGACCGGATGCTCGGCACCGTCGCCGGCGCAATCTGGGGCGTGAGCGTGACGCTCGCGATCCCCCATCACGACACGCTGACGCTCGGCCTGACCTTGGCAGTAGCCCTCACGCCCTTGGCGCTGGTGGCCGCGCTCAAGCCGAACTATCGAGTGGCGCCGGTGACGGCCATCATCGTGCTGCTGAGCACGACCGGAGTCCAACTCGGCCCCGTGCGCTATGCGATCGACCGGGTTTTGGAGATTGGACTCGGGTGCCTGGTCGGCTTTGCCGTCTCGCTTCTAGTCCTGCCCGCCCGCGCCCACGGGCTCCTGGCCGAGGCGGCCGAGGAGGTCATCCTGGCGCTGCGCGATCTCCTGGAGCTTCTGCTCCAGGAGACGACACGAAGTCCCGATGGCACTGCCCTCGCCGCGACCCATCTGAGACTGAGTCAAGCGCTGAGCCGCGTGGAAGGCCTCGTCGATGAGGTGAAACGCGAGCGAGCCAATCGGCTGACCGACACACCTGATGCCGAGCCGTTCGCGCGCAACTTGAGGCGCCTTCGCCACGATCTCACCGCCATCGGCCGTACTGTGACAGAGCCCCTGCCCCAGCCCGCGCGCCAGTATCTGGAGGAAGCGATGGGCGACCTGAGGCTCGCAATCTCGGACTATCTGGTGGGTTCCGCTGCTTCCATCCGCGGGCGTCGGGTGCCGCCGTCCCTCGAGTCCGTCGACAAAGCCCTGCTGGCGTTTCGTGACTCCATGGACCGACTGCGCCAGTCAGGCACATTGCGGGACCTGGGCATCGATGAGGTGGAACAGGTTTTCAGCCTTGCCTTCGCGGTCCAACAGTTACGCGGTGACCTCGGCGACCTCGCGGATCGGGTCGCCGAGCACGCGAAATCCTCGAACACCAGTCAGTCCGGGTAGCAGGAATCTATCTCTTGGCAGGCGCAACCGCTTTCATCGTCGAGGACTCTCGAGAGCACGCGTGCCGTAGCCGGACGTGAACGAGGTCCAAAGAATCCGGAGGACTGGTGAGCCTCAGTCCCTTGGTCGTTCGTTGAAGACATGCAGCGAGGCGACCCATATCGATGAGCGCGACGGTCGGATCCTCAACGCGAGCCTCGGCGACTGTCTAGTTCCCGTGAGTGCCGATATCCCCCGGTTCGAAGCGGTATCGCGAGTACGGAGGCGGACTAGCCGTCACAGGGCTTCCTCCACGGCGCGGACGATCGCCTCGAGCATAACCTCGCGGGGAAACGCGTTATGGTCGATGAGTATCGCCTCGGGCGCCAGCCTCGCGCGCGTGATCGGCATCGCGATCGCCCAGTGATCGGCGCGAACGAAGCCGAGCAGCGTGCCACCGGGGATGACGGTGTCGGTGAAGATCACCTGGCCGTCGTTGCGCCCGTCGATTTGCGCAAGGTCGCGGTGGGAGGGTCGCAGGAGGGTTGAGGTCTCCTCCGAGGCGACGATTCCACCCACGGAAAAGTAGCGCACGGCGGCAGGCAGCGGAGCACGTGCGAGGGCGGCCAGACGCGTCGAGCGTCTCAAGCTCTGCACCGCCTGAAGGTCGCGGGGCTCGCAGCTCGGTAGACCGAGAAGGACGAGCAGCGGGGCGTAGATGGCAGGGATCGCGTCGGCCACGGGTGAGCCAGCGACCACCCCAGCCAGGCTCACGAGCGCGGCGACGCGCGGCACGATCTCCGGATGGGCCACCAGGGCTTCGAGCGAATCGGCGGTCCCCTTCGAGTATCCGATAAGGAGCACACGCTCGCCGGACTCGAGCTTCATCGCCATGAGCGCGTCCCGGATCTGACGGGCGTTGTGCGCGGTGCCGGACAACCCACTCACGTGAATCACGGCGGTGCTGTAGCCGTGCTGACGAAGATGCGCGAGGCCGTCGGAGAGCGGGCTCATGATCCAGATGACGCACTCGTTCAAAATCCCTGGGACCACGACGATGCGGAGCGCCCGCCGAGGGCCCGCGAGGGCGACTGGCTGGCCGGTTCCCTCCGGCTCGCCGGTCAGGCGAACGAGAGCCTCGTTACACGGGCGGTCGTCGGGTAGCGACCGCCCGTGATCGGCGCGGATGGCGCAGTAGATCTCCCGGAACCGCCCGCGGCCATCGGTGACGCCGGCGAGCGACGCGGGAGCCAGGATCAGCGGTGGCGTGTCGAGGGAGAAGGGCACGAGCGGAGGGCGGTAGCAGCCGGCGGCGGCGCCGACGGCGAACACCAAAGCGAGGACGTCCGGGACGCGCAGTGCCAAGCGCGTTCAAGAGCCCCGGAAGGAAAGGTGGGTGAGGCGACAGAACGGCCGTGATCGTTCCGCGGCGACGGACCCGCACGTCAGGATTTTCATGGCTCCTCGCCCCCCTCCCAGATACAGCTCCTTGCCCCTGATACAGCGTGGACAACAAGGTCGTCAAGAGCCGGCGCCGCGCTCAGTCGCGCGCCATCACTCCGCCGCGTTTCGGCGGTTTCTGCCTCGCCGGAATCCAGTCGGCTCAACTGGCCTTGTGCCACCAGCTCGCCGTGTACAGGAGGACGGCGCCCCGGCCCAACCTTCGCACGACGGATCACCTCTTCTGGGTCGGGCTGGCCAGGGTCTGGACCGGGTGGCGGCAGTCCCTCGTGATCGTAACCCCGGCTACCGTTCTGCGCTGGCAGCGGCGCCGTTTCCGCGAGCACTCCATCGCGCCAAGTTCACAAACGTCGGTGATGGGATCGTAGACACGACGACGGCCAGCAGAAGAAGAGCGGCGACCCAGTATGTAGCGGCCCCCCTTGAATAGATGACGGCGCCGGTCCCCTGGAGTAGACTTACACGTCAGGGAACGAAGAGGATTTCTTGGACGCGACGAACCCGGTCACGAGGATCGCGATGCTGATTATGTGCGGCGCCCTGGTCGCGCCCGCGTTTGCTCAGGAACCAGCCCAACCCAACATCCTTCTCCAAATGACCCCGCCGTTGCAGTCGGTTCCGATCGATTCGATCACGCGGGATGACATTCGGGACCGCCCGGCCCCACCCCGCGCTGACCAACTCCGAGACACCGTTCGGTTCACCGTCGGTGTGGGCGACCCGCGATGTTTCCCCGGCGAGGACGGGCTCGGCCCGGGACGCATCAGCGGAACTCGCAGACGGTCGCGCTAGCCTCGGCCTCGCGGAACTCATCGCCGTTCGGTTTGGGCGCGCGCCAGCTCGATCTGCGCGATGAGTCCGCGGCCCCGCCGGTCCTGTGGTGTGAGATCTGCGAATAGCCGGGCGTAGGTCAGCGCGCGCCCGAACTGCCGCTGCTGCAGGTAGAGGACGGCGAGGGCGTAGGCGATCCCTGGATCGCCCCGGTCGAGCCCGTGCGCCCTGAGCCACACAGCCTCGGCGTCGCGATGTCGGCCCAGCTGCTGGAGCATCACGCCGTAGTTGTAGTGCACGCGAGCGCGACCGGGCAGTAGCCGAGCGGCTTCCCGCAGCACTTCGGCGGCCTCCGGGACGCGGCCGGCGTCGGCGAGCAGCAGCCCGAGCGCGTAGTGCAGCTCCCCCTGCCCTGGCGTCCGCGTGATCCCCTCGCGCAGTGTTCGCTCGGCGTCGGCGTTCCGCCTCATCGCGTTGTAGAGCCTGGCGAGGTTGATCCGGCCCGGAAAGAAGTCCGGGTCCATCCGGAGCGCCGCCTGATACCCGCGCTCGGCCAGATCTCGCTCGCCGAGGTCCTCGTACACGCCGGCCAGGTTCAGTTGCGCCGACGGCATGTCGGCCATTGCCTGGTGGGCGTCCTTGAGCTCGGCCAGCGCGGCGTCGAACGCCCGGCCTTGGGGGGCGTCGAACAGTTCGGCCGGCACGGTGGCCAGGACCCGGGCCGCCTCGATGCGCACCGCCCGGATGGCGTCTTGGAGTAACGGCGCGGCGGTGGCGAACCGCTCCCGGGGTGGCAGCCGTTCCAGTCCGCTGACCGCCGCGCCGCGCACGACGGGATCCTCGTCCTTCGTCGCCCTGATCGCCGCCGTGGCAGCGGTCGGGCCATACCCGCGCAGCAGATCCAGCGCAGTCGCACGCACGATAGCGGGCTGGTCGGTGTTGCCCGCGAGCGCCACGAGCTTGGACTCGGCGGCGCGCGCGCCCGTCCGCCCGGCGGCCATCACTTCTGCGTAGTGATTGCGCTGTTGCGGCGCTGGTCCCCACCACTTCTCCACCGCGGCGGCCGCCCATCGAGAGGAGCGGTCCCTGTGGCAGCCGTTGCAGGCATTGGGCGTGCCGAGCTTCGCCGAGAGGTCCGGACGTGGAATGCGCAGGCTGTGATCCCGGCGCGCGTGCACCACCATGTAGTTCTTGGAGGGCATGTGGCAGCCGACACACCGCGCGCCGGCCGAGCCGGGCGCATGAAAGTGATGCGCGGCAGAGTCGTAAGGCTTCACGGGCATGGTGGGGAAGCGGGGGGCCGGTTGCCCGCCATGGCATCGCGTGCACAGGCCATCGTCCGCGGCTCTCAGCTTGCCGCTGTGCGGGTCGTGGCAGTCGGTGCAGCGCACGCCGCGCTGGTACATCCGGCTCTGCCGGAACGAGCCGTACTCGTACACCTCGGCGAGCTGCTGGCCGTCAGCGTAATAGAGATCGGCGCGAAGCAGCTCGGGCCTGAAGTCGTCGAGCAGCGGGCGACCCGGACGGTCCCCGGCGACGAGCCGAGTCCGCCGCGCGTGACATCGGGCACAGGCATCGACTTGGTAGCGCGAGTCGTTGGTCCTGAAGTTCACGAGCAATCCGGTGTCGTCCGCGTCCTTGGCCCGTGTACCCGCCTGCGCCCAGGCCAGGTGCGCTTCCCCCGGCCCGTGACAGGCCTGGCAGCCGACGTTGAGGGCGCTCCACGTCGTCCTGTACGAGTCGGTCGAGGGATCGTAGCCCTTTCTCAGGTTCGTCGTGTGGCACTCGGCGCACATCAGATTCCAGTTCTGATAACGGCCCGTCCAGTGCAGGGGCTTCCCGGGAGCGATCGTCTCCTTCGTGTAGAGGGGCAACCAGCGCTGCTTCCCGGTGTCCCAGGCCATGGTGAAACTCTGCAGCCGACCGCCGGGGAATCCGATCAGATATTGTTGGAGCGGCGCGACGCCGAGCGTGTGCGTGATCTCGAAATCGGCGAGCGTGCCGTCGGCGCCCGCGGTGTTGACGAAGAATCTTCCGTCCCGCTTGAAGAAGCGCGATGTCACTCCGAGATGGGTGAACCGGGCGTCATTGAAGTCGCCCAGCACCGCGCGCTCGTCCGCTCGTTGCATCGCCCTGTCATGGGAGCGATCGATCCCACGGCGAGCGGCGCGATGAGCCGCCATCGGCGCGGCATGTCGAGCATGGGACATTATCGTCCGTTCGCTGGTGATGCGCCGTGACCAAGGGCAGAGCTGCCGAACAAGGTGAGCGCCGCTGCCTTTTCAATGGCGGCTTCGACCGGTTCAATGGCGGGTTTCGATCGGTCGGCGGTGAAGGTCGTCAAGACCGCGCCGCTGATGACCATCGACGAAGCAATGGAAGCCATGCCGTCGAGCGACAGATCCTGCCAGGCACCTGGGACTCTCACTCTCGCCCCGAACGGCCCTCATCACCGGAGATCCGTTCACCGGTTGACTGTGACCGTCCGCTCCTTCGGCGAATCCTCCTGCGCCACCCTCGTCGCTGCCTGGACCAACGCTAGCGCAGTTCCCTTGTAGTCCGCCAACCGCTTCTGCGCATCCGCATAGTTGCGTTGAGCCGCCGTCAATCGCCTTTGGAAGAATTCTAGCTGCCACGAGCCGGCGCCGGCCAGCGCTGCTTGTGTCCCCGCCACCTCCTCGGCCGCTTGACGCGCACGCTTCCATTCGCCTGACGTCGCGTACAAGGCGTTGCAGGCGTCCGAGATCGGTGGCCCGAGCGCCTTGTGGTCCCCTCGGCTCAGAGGGATTGCGTATTTGGAACGGATCGATTGAAGACGGTTCCCGATCGCGCCCAGCTTGAGCACGAATTCGTCGTAGTTTGATTGAGCGCCAAGCATCGCGGATGCGGAGCGGACATCCGTGAGCAGAGCGAGTAGCTCTCGTCGAAGCTCATTCCGCAGTCTCTCGCTCTCTGATCTGAGGCGTGCCGGGTTCGAAAGAATGCCTTTGATGCTGGCGCGTTCACTTTCGATCCTCTTCACACAGGCGTAAGTGTCATCTACCGCAGACTCTACATTGCTCTGTGCCTGATCAAGCCGCGCTTCTTCGCGTATCGTATAGCCGCCGCGACGGCTGTCGTTGTAGCGTCGCTGGACACTGTCGATCGTTTCAAATTGCTGTCTGGCCGCTGCGCTGAGCCGTCGGCCGCAATTCTGCCTTTCAAGCTCAAGCGTCTTGAGTCGTGCCTCCAAGGCAGCGGCGAAAGCGATGTCTTCGGCCGACTGTTCTGCGCGGCCTGGCGATGGTAGGACCGCGATCAAGACCAACACGATCGTCATGATTGTCTTCATGCCGCTCTCCCTTGTTCGAAAGGTCTCCCACCTGGGGACAGGCAAACAGCATGCCCGGCCCTCGAACCAAGAGATTCTGATAGGTTACGCGATGAGCGCGTCTTCTTGCTGGCCGGAAATTAGGCGAGTGGGGCGCAGTCCGGCACGTCCCGGGCAAGCGACACCTACGCTCTACGCTCTGACGCGCGCGTCGCGCTTCGAGCTCGTGATCAATCTCCGAACCGCCCGCGCGCTCGCCCTGCCGATTCCCTCGTCGCTGCTCCAGCAAGCCGACCGGGTGCTCCAGTGACACGACGGGCGGCGGCGCTCCTCTGCGCG
>WNFT01001822.1_pt1 | contig 27613 bp, 25 predicted proteins | sample 5400191 | NCBI WGS metagenome assembly WNFT01 (sample SAMN13153359, study PRJNA577476) | soil metagenome | isolation source: 80 cm saprolite under Madrone tree | place: USA:California | collected 2016-06-14 | reverse complement strand
ATCTTGGGCATCTGCGGTTCCCAGACCCGCTCGGCCAGCCACATGCCGCGGGGACGCACGCCGAAATTCGCGCGGAGGAAATCGCTGAGCGCTTCGATCTGGCCCAGCTTGTCGTCGTCGGGCAGCATGGCGAGGATGGGCTCGTAGAAGCCGCCGGTCAGGAGCTCGGCGCGGCCGTCCGCCGCGAGCCGGCCCAGGAGATCGAAGGTCGGCCGCGCGCGCTCGCGGAGGAAGGCGAGGAGACCTCCGGAGCAGTGCACGGCGAGGACGACGCCGGGGACGGCGCTCGCCGCCTCGAGGAACGGGTGATACGCCGACCGCGCGGCGTCGAGGACCACCGAGTCGAAGTTGCCGGCGGGCTGGTGGTTGTGGACGCCGAAGAGGAAGCGGACGTCCTCACTCACGGTCGATGTCCCTGTGCCGCACCACGGGCGCCAGGCCCGCGCCCTCGAGAGAGCGCTGAAGCCGCTCCACGAGGGTCACCGACCGATGGCGGCCTCCGGTGCACCCCAGGGCGACGGTGAGGTAAGCCTTGCCCTCCCGGCGATAGAGCGGAAGGAGAAAACGCAGCAGGTCCTCGATCTTGGCGAGGAGCGTGCGGCTCTCCTCGAATGACATCACGAACTCTTCCACGGCGGCGTCGCGGCCGTCGAGCCGCTTGAGGCCGTCCACGAAGTGCGGGTTCGGCAGGAAGCGAACGTCGAAGACGAGGTCGGCGTCGTAGGGCGCCCCGTGCTTGAAGCCGAAGGACATGAGGGAGATCGTCAGCTCGTCGCGCGTTCCCTGGGGCCCGTAGCCCTCGACGAGGCGCTCCTTGAGCTGGTGGACGGAAAGCCCCGAGGTGTCGATGATCCGGTCGGCGCTCTCGCGCAGGTTGGCGAGCGCCCGGCGCTCGGCGCGGATGCCCTCGAGCACGCTGCCGTCGCCGGCCAGGGGGTGGCGGCGGCGCGTCTCCTGGTATCGTCGCACCAGGGTCTCGTCCGCCGCCTCGAGGAAAAGCACCTCGGGCTTGTGCCCCTGGACGCGGAGCTCGGCGAGCGTCTCCATCAGGTGCGAGAGGTACTCCCCTTCCCGGATGTCCACCCCGAGGGCGATCAGGCGCATGTCGCGGCTCGAATGCGTGCACAGCTCCGCGAACGTCGGGATGAGGGTCGTCGGCAGGTTGTCCACGCAGAAGTAGCCCAGGTCCTCGAGGCACTTGATCGCGAAACTGCGGCCAGCCCCCGACAGCCCGGTGATGATCACGAAGCGGAGCGCCGGCATGACGGCGGGCTCGGCGGGGCTCACCGCTCTCACCGCTTCTTGGGCACGAGCCGCCGCTGGTGGGAGGGCATGATCCCCAGCTCCTCCCGGTACTTGGCCACGGTCCGCCGGGCGATGTTCAAGCCCTGTCCTCGGAGCACCTGGGCGACCTCCTGGTCGGAGAGCGGCTTGCCCGAGTCCTCCGCGGCGACCATGTCGCGGATCGTCTTCTTGATGGAGACGGACGACACCATCTCGCCGCTGTCGGAGGCGATCCCGCTGTGAAAGAAATACTTGAGCTCGAACAGCCCCTGGGGCGTCTCGACGTACTTGTTGGTGGTGACACGGCTGATGGTGGACTCGTGCATCCCGATGTCCTCGCCCACGTCCCGCAGCGCGAGCGGCCGCAGATGGGCGACGCCCTTGTCGAGGAAGTCCCGCTGGAACTTGACGAGGCTCTGCGTCACCTTGCGGAGCGTCCGCTGCCGCTGCTCCACGCTCTTGATGAGCCAGACGGCGGAGCGAAGCTTCTGCTCTACGTATTGCTTGGCGTCGCCGTCCGAACGGCGCAGGAGGGAGCGGTACAGCGCGTTGACCCGGAGGCGCGGGATGCCTTCCTCGTTGAGCACGACGACGTAGTCGTCGCCCACCTTGTGGATCGAGACGTCGGGCGCGATGTAGCGCTGGTCGGAGGCGGCGAAGCGGCGGCCGGGCTTGGGCTCGAGCCCCTGGATCTCCTCGATCGACTCCATGACGCGATCGAGCGGCTGCTTGAGCGCGCGCGCGATCTCGGCGTAGCGGCGCCGCTCGAGGTCCTCGAAGTGCTGCTCGACGATCTCGACGGAGAGGGGGTCGGGCTCGGCGTCGGCTGTCAACTGGAGGAGGAGGCATTCGCGCACGCTGCGCGCGGCCACGCCGGTCGGATCGAACCCCTGCACCAGCCGGAGAGCGCGCTCGACTTCCTCGACGGGGGCGCCCATGCCCAAGGCGATCTCTTCCACCTCCGCCCGGAGGTAGCCGTCGTCGTCGAGGTTGCCGATGATGGCCTCGCCGATGGCCACCGTCCGCGGGTCGTCGGTCGCCCAGCGCAGCTGCTCGTTCAGGTGCTCGTCGAGGGAGGTGCCCGTGCGACCCAGGTTCTCGAAGGGCAGCTCCTCCCGCTCCTCCATGGACACGGGCGTCCGCTCGTCGGGCTCGTCGAAGACGGCGGAGGTGAGGTCGAAGGGCAGCTCATCCGCGCGCTCGCCATCGACCGAGGTGGTCTCCTTCGACACGGGTTCGGCGGGCGCGGGTTCGGCGGGCAGCTCCGTCACCCCGGGCTCGGAGGGGGCCGGCGCGTCGGCATCCACGTCCTGCGTCTCCTGCTGCACCTCTTCCAGAAGCGGGTTGTCCTCCAGCTCTTTCCGCACCACCTGCTCGAGCTCGAGCGTCGACAGCTGCAGCAGCTGGATCGCCTGCTGCAGGAGCGGCGTCATCACGACCCGCTGGGTTTGCCGAAGGGAGAGGCGCATGGCTAGAGCGAGAACTTCTCGCCGAGGTAGATCTCGCGGGCCTGGGGGTTGTTCGCCAGCTCGCTGGCCGTGCCCGAAGCCAGGATCTTGCCGTTGTGGAGGATGTACGCGCGGTCCGTGATGGCGAGCGTCTCTCGGACGTTGTGGTCGGTGATGAGGACCCCGATGCCGCGCTCCTTGAGCTGGCTGACGATCTCCTGGATGTCGCCGATGGCGATCGGGTCGACGCCGGTGAAGGGCTCGTCCAGAAGCAGGTACCGGGGGTTGGTGACGAGCGCGCGGGTGATCTCGAGGCGCCGCCGCTCGCCGCCCGAGAGCGTATAGGCCTTGTGGCGGGCGAGCCTCGTGAGGTCGAGCTCGGCCAGGAGATCCTTGAGCCTGTCCCGGCGCTCGTCGTGGGAGAGGTCGAGGGTCTCCAGGATGGCCAGCAGATTTTCCTCGACCGTCAGCTTGCGGAAGACGGACGATTCCTGAGGCAGGTAGCCCATGCCCAGCCGGCAGCGCTTGTACATCGGCAGGTCGGTCACCTCGCGCCCTTCGAGAAAGATCCGGCCGCCGTCGGCCCGGAGCAGTCCGACGATCATGTAGAAGGAGGTCGTCTTGCCGGCCCCGTTGGGTCCGAGCAGCCCCACGACCTCGCCGCGCTGGATGTCGAGACTGACCCGATCCACCACGACCCGGTTCCTGAAGCGTTTCCTCAAGCCCTGCGCGATCAAGCCTTCCATATCAGGGGCATATGGGCCCCGACGGACCCATTTTGATCTCGGTTTTGGGGCGGTCCTGGTAGAAGATGGCCTTGACGCGCTCCTGCTTGCCGCCCTCGACGAGGCTGCGGTCCTCGGCGAGGTAGATGGTGATCCGCTCGCCCGTGACCACGTCGGCGTCCCGCCAAACCCGCGCGTTGCCGATGAGCACGACACGCTGCTCACCGTCGTAGTACTCGGCGCGGAGAGCCGTCCCCATGCGGCAGTCACGGGTAATGATCCGGACATTGCCGATGGAGACCACCCGCTCGATGCGGTCCGTCTTCGCGTCCGTGTACACCTCCATCCGATCGGCGTACTGGACGGAGTTATTCTGCCTGGCCACCACGCTCCCCTTGAACACCGACAGCCCTTCCTTCTGCATGCTCTCGAGGCTGTCGGCATCCACGGTCACCGGCGTGTTCTTGCCCGAAGTCGCCGGCGCGGTCGCTGGCCCTCCTGGGGGGCTCCCCGCGGGCCCCGAGGTCCGTGGCTTGGCCGTACCCTGCTGCGCCGTCCCGGCACCGGCACAGAAGACTGAGGCCGCGACCACCAGGCCGAGAGCGGGCGCGAAGAACCGAAGCCTCACAATTTGCTCTTCGGGGCGGCAGGCGCCGGCGCCTTGGTCACGCTGAAGGTCGCCGTCACGCGCCCATGGATCAGCGTGGTCTCCTCCGACGGTCTGGCCTCGAGCCCGGTCCCCTTCACCACTCCGCCCGAGCGGTAGATCGTCACGGGCTGCTCGGTCCAGGCCCTGCCCTCGGCGTTGGCCCATCTCAGCACCGTCGTCTCCACACGCATCCCCTCGCTGGAGACCAGCACGACATTGCCGCGCAGCTCGACGTCCCTGGTGTCCTGTACGAGATCGCCCTCGTCGCTCGTCACCTTCCAGCGCCGGCCCGGCTCCTCGACCCCGATCGTCACCTTTCGAAGAAGAGTCTTGCCGGTACCCGGGAAGGAGTCCGCCCGCTCCGCGTCGAGGCTCCAGCGATAGCCACCGCCCTTGGCGTCTTCCTGGATATGAATTTCCCTGATCTGCTGGTCGGCTGCAGAGGACACGACTTCCTCTCGTGGAGCCGAGGCGCGGTGTCCCTTCACGATGAGGACACCGATCACGACCGTCACGAAGAGGATCACGCCCAAGGCGATTCCGGCGGCGGCTCGATCCATATGCAATTTCGGTACCACGGTAGCACACCCACAGCTAGCCAGGCAAACTACTTGCGCGGAGGCCAGGCCTTGCGGGAACGCAGAAGCAGCTCGATGGCTTCTCTCACGGCGCCATGACCGCCGCCCCCCCGAGCGACCCAGCCCGCGGCTCGTCGCACCTCGGGGACGGCGTCCGCCGGAGCCAGAGCGAGGCCGGCGATGCGCATGAGCGCGAGATCGGGCAGGTCGTCGCCCATGACCGCGGTTTCGGCCGTTTTCACGCCAAGCCGGGCCACCAGTCCCCGCAGCAAGGATTCCTTGTCGGCGACACCCTGGTGCACCTCGACGACCCCGAGCTCGCTCATCCGGCGGGTCACCGCCGCCGAGGCGCGGCCCGATATGACCGCGATCTCGATGCCGGCGCGCCGCGCGGCCTGTATCGCCAACCCGTCATGGACGTGGAAGCGCTTGATCTCCTCGCCCGAAGCGCCATAGACCAGGACGCCATCCGTGAGGACGCCGTCCACGTCGAGGACCAGGAGCCGGATCCGGGAGGCCCTGCCGGAGGCGCTCCGAGGGGTCGCCTTCCTCTTCACACGATCTTGGCCCGGAGAATATCGTGGATGTGAATGACGCCGGAGGGGTGGCCGAAGTCATCCGTGATGACCAGGCTCGTGATGACGCCTTCCATGAGCGCCAGCGCCCGCGCGGCGAGCTCGTCGGCGCCTATCCGCTTGGGGTTGGCCGTCATGCAATCGCCCGCGCGCCGGTCGAGCAGCGTCCCGTGCGAAAGCTGCTGCCGTCTCAGGTCACCGTCCGTGATGATGCCCACCAGGCGGCCAGCCCCGTCCACCACGGTCGTCATGCCGAGCCGCTTGGCTCCCATCTCCTCGATCGCTTCCTTCATGGTCGCCGTCTCGCGGACCACCGGCAGGGCGTCGCCCATGTGCATGAGGTCGCGTACCCGGAAGAGCGACTGCCAGCCGAGTGCCCCTCGCGGGTGAAGCGCCGCGTAGTCCTCCGGGCCGAGGCCCCGCAGATCCAGAAGGGCCATGGCGAGCGCGTCACCCATGGCGAGCGCCGCCGTCGTGCTCGACGTGGGCGCGAGATTCATGGGGCACGCCTCCTCGAGGACGCCGACATCCAGCACCACGTCGGCCTGCCGCGCCAGCGTCGAGCCGGGGCTTCCCGTGAGGAGGATGAGCGGGACCCCGAGTCGCTTGATCGCCGGCAGCACGGCCAGGACCTCGTCGGTTTCACCAGAGTTGGACAGCCCGAGGACCAGGTCGTCCTTGGCCACCATGCCGATGTCGCCGTGGACACCTTCGGCCGGATGAAGGAAATACGCGGGTGTCCCCGTGCTGGCCAGCGTGGCGGCGATTTTTCTGCCGATCAGGCCGGACTTGCCCATGCCCGTTACGATCACCCGGCCACGGCAACGGTGCATGAGCTCGACCGCGCGGACAAACCGGTCATCGAGCCGCTCCCGGAGCAAGGCAATGCTCTCGGCCTCCAGGCGCAGCACACGATCGGCCATGGCGAGGAGCCGCTTGCGATCCGTCATCGCGCCGGGTCCCGGAGGCCCGATACGCTGGCGAGGCCGGACACGATGGCGCCGATCTCGTCGAGCAACCGCGGCAGGTCGTCGAGCTTCAGCATGTTCGGCCCGTCCGAGAGCGGCCGCCCGTCCGGCATCGTCCGGTCGGGGTCCTCGTGGATCTCCAGGAAGAGGGCGTCCACGCCTACCGCCACCGCGGCCCGCGCCAGAGCCTGGACGTATTGCCGCTCGCCTCCTGAGCGATCTCCCGCCCCGCCGGGGAGCTGGACCGAGTGCGTGGCGTCGAAGATCACGGGACACCCGAAGCCGCGCATGATCGGCAGCCCGCGGAAGTCGACCACGAGGTTGTTGTAGCCGAAGGTGGCGCCCCGCTCGGTGAGCAGGATGGCCTCGTTGCCCGTCGATCTGATCTTCTCCACGACATTGGCCATGTCTCGCGGTGCGAGAAACTGCCCTTTCTTCACGTTCACGGGCTTGCGCGTGCTGCCGCACGCGAGGAGCAGGTCCGTTTGCCGGCAGAGGAAGGCCGGCACCTGGAGGACGTCGAGTACCTCGGCGGCCGGCCCCACCTCGGAGACGTCATGGACGTCCGAGAGCACGGGCAGGCCAGTCGCCTCCCTGACGCGCCCGAGTATCCGGAGGCCCTCCTTGAGCCCCGGGCCTCGGTAGGAGTGGACCGACGAGCGGTTGGCTTTGTCGTAGGAGGACTTGTAGATGAAGGGCACGTGGGCATCTGCGGCGATGCGCCCGAGGCGCTCGGCCATCATCAGGGCATGGCGCTCGTCCTCGATGGCGCAGGGGCCGCCGATGAGCGCGAGCGGGGCGCCCCCGCCGATGACGACGCCCCCGGCCACCTGCACCGGCCGGGTACGCGGCTCGGCCGTCATGCCGTGGCCTGGTGGTCCATGGCGGCGCGGATGAAGGCCGCGAAGAGGGGGTGCGGTGCCCACGGCTTGGAGCGGAACTCCGGGTGGAACTGCCCCGCGACGAACCACGGATGTCCGGGCAGCTCGATGATCTCGACCAGCTGTTTCTCCGCCCAGATCCCGGAAATCCGGAGCCCGCCCGCCTCGAGCGCCTTGAGGTAGTCGTTGTTGACTTCGTAGCGGTGGCGGTGGCGCTCCTGGATCGCCCCCTGCCCGTAGGCCCTCGAGGCCGCGGTGCCTTCGGCCAGGACCACCGGATAGAGGCCGAGCCTCATCGTGCCGCCCTTGTCCGTGATGTTGCGCTGCTCGGGCAGGAGGTCGATGACGTTGTGCGCCGCCTTGGCGTCGAACTCCGTCGAGTTGGCGCCCTCGAGCGCGCACACATGCCGCGCGTACTCGATCACGGCGCACTGCATGCCGAGGCAGATCCCGAAGTACGGCACCCTGTGCTCGCGGGCGTGACGGATCGCCTGGATCTTCCCCTCGATGCCCCGGTCGCCGAATCCGCCCGGCACCAGGATGCCGTCGAGCCCCTCGACGTGGCCGGCCAGCCCCTCGCGCTCGAGGCGCTCCGCGTCGACCCAGGCCACGTCCACCGCCACCTCGTGGGCGATTCCGCCGTGGGCCAGCGCCTCGTACAGGCTCTTGTACGAGTCCTTGACCTCGATGTATTTGCCGACGATGCCGATCCGCACCCGGCCCCGAGGCGCCTTGACCCGGCGGACGATCTCCTCCCAGCGCGAGAGGTCGGCGGGCCGCTGCGGCAGGCCGAGAAGCCTGCAGATGCTCTCGTCGAGCCCCTGCTCGTGAAAAGCGAGCGGCACCTCGTAGATCGTGTCCACGTCGCGCGCCGCGACCACCGCCTCCTCCTCGACGTCGCAGAAGAGCGCGATCTTCGACTTGATGCCGGGCGTGAGCAGGTGCTCCTTGTCGGTCCGGCACAGCAGCACGTCGGGCTGGATACCGATCGCGCGCAGCTCCTTGACCGAGTGCTGCGTCGCCTTGGTCTTGAGCTCGCCGGCGGCCTGGATGAAGGGCACGAGCGTCAGGTGCACGTAGATGACGTTGTCTTTCCCGACGTCCTTCTTGAACTGCCGCACGGCTTCGAGGAACGGCAGGCCTTCGATGTCGCCCACGGTGCCGCCGATCTCCACGATGACCACGTCCACGCCCGAGGCGACCTTGCGTATCGAGGCCTTGATCTGATCCGTGATGTGCGGGATGACCTGCACCGTGCGGCCGAGGTAGTCCCCGCGCCGCTCCTTCTCGATGACGCTGCCGTACACCTTGCCGGTGGTGATGTTGTTGTCGCGTGTCGTCTGGGCCGACGTGAAGCGCTCGTAGTGCCCGAGATCGAGGTCGGTCTCGCCGCCGTCGTCCGTGACGTAGACCTCGCCGTGCTGGTAGGGGCTCATGGTGCCCGCGTCCACGTTGATGTAGGGATCCATCTTGAGCAGCGTGACACGAAGACCCCGGGCCTCGAGCAGCGAGCCGATCGAGGCGGCCGCCAGCCCTTTGCCCAGGGACGACACGACGCCGCCGGTCACGAAGATGAATTTCGGGGTCACCGGGACTCTCCTTTCCTCGTCAGCGCCAGAATCCACTCGGCGACGGCCGCGCGCTCATCGTCCTTCGTCCGCACGCGCCCGTCGAGCCTGAGGTCGCGCAGCGCGCCGAGGACCTGCGCCACCCGCGGCCCCCGCGGCACGCCTGCCGCCACCACGTCGTCGCCCGAAGACAGCGGCCGCGCCCCGCGCCCCTGTCCCAGGAACCATTCGATCCTCCCGCGCGCCCTGCGACCGCCGCAGAGCCACGCGCCCTGCAACGTCACCTCGCGCGCGGGCCTGAGCGTCTCGGCGACCTGGCTGGGCCGGCGAAGGGCCTTCGCCCCCACTCGCCGCGCCAGGGAGCGCGCGCCGGCCGTGTCCAGCTGCGCCGCGTGGACACCGGCCACGGCGAGCCTTCGCAGGCACCGTTCCGCAGTGGGGCGCGCCTGGTCGAAGAGGAGCGCCACGAGGGCCAGGCCGCCCCCCTCGACGGCGACGCCCGCGGCGCGGGCCCATCGGGCAAAGGTTCGGGCGGCACCCAGACGTCCGCGGCTCCCGCTCTTCGCGCGATAGCCGGGATCCCACAACCTGAAAGCCCCGTAGTCGAGCAGGAGGCCCAGGGCTTTCCACGGGTCGGGCTCGTCCATCACCAGGTCGAGCTCTGCGTGGAGCCGCTGACCGGAGAGCGCCGGATACTCGCCCACCTTCCACGCCAGAGCGAGGGCCCGCATGAAGCCTGCATCCGGCTTGAGCCCGAGCCGAGCCGCATACCGCGCGCCCCGGAAGATTCGCGTCGGATCCTCGACGAAGGACAGCGGGTGCAGGACCCGCAGTCGGCGCGCGGCCAGGTCGCGCTGGCCGCCGAAGGGGTCCAGCAGACGACCCCACGCGGACGGCCCCAGAGCGACCGACATGGCATTGACCGAGAAATCGCGCCGTGCGAGGTCCTCATCGATCCCGGCCGGGCTCACGTCCGGCAAGGCGCCCGGCATGCCATAGCGCTCGCGACGGGCCGTCGCGATGTCCACGCGCCCGATCCGCGTGCCATCGGGCGTCATGCCGCCCTCGAGCGACGCCGTGCCGAAGGCGGCGTGGACCACCAGGTGACCGCCCGTCTCGTCCGCGAGTCTCCGCCCAAAAGCGACGCCGTCGCCCTCCACGACGAGGTCGAGGTCGGGCACGCGCATAGCGGCCTGCGCGAGGACACGGCCGAGGAGAAGATCCCGGACGAAGCCTCCGACCGCGTGGACCGCCTGTCCCTGCGCTTCCGCGAGCTTGCCCGCGGTGCGCAGCAGCCAGAGCCTCGCCTCCTCCTTGGCGCCATGAACGCGCTCGAGCCTCACCGCGAGAGAAGCAGGTGGAGGAGGTGACCATCCGACGAAGCCCACGACCCGCCGGCCCTCGCGCACGAGCACCAGCTCCGCGCCGCCGTGCTGGAGCCGCCTCACGGCGATCTCGCCGGTTCCGGCCGGAACCGACGGCAAGCCCAGTCGGGCGGCATCGAGCCAGCGCCACCGCCCGAGCCCCCACTCGGCGGCGCGCTCGAGGTCACCCCGCCGCGCGGCCGCGCGCCGGTCCGTGACGAGGTGGGCACCCGCCGCGCGCGCCGCTTCGAGCGCTCGCCCCACGCTGGTGGAGGCCGCCACCTTCACGACTCGGCGATCCATGAGATCGGCCGCGCGCGGTTCGACCTGTGGGTACCCGTGTCCCTTCTTTGCCATGGTCAGCTGGCTCTCAGGACGGCGCGGGGGTGGAACCTGCGGTACATCGCGCGCACCGCGGAGGACGGGAGGTGGGTGTAGATCTGTGTCGTTGCGATGTCGGCGTGGCCCAGCATCGCCTGCACCGACCGCAGGTCGGCGCCGCGCTCCAGGAGATGGCTCGCGAAGGAATGGCGCAGGGTGTGGGGAGAGACGGCGCTGCGCAGCCCCGTCCGTCTCGCCGCGCGCTTGATGACCGACCAGAGGGATTGCCTCGACAGCGGCCTGCCGTACCGGTTGAGAAAAAGCGTGCCGGGATCGCCACGCCTGACGAAGGCAGGGCGGGACGTTGAAGCGTAGCGCTGCACCCACCGGAGCGCCTGGGCGCCGACGGGGACGAGGCGCTGTCGGCTGCCCTTGCCCGTCGCCGTCACGTAGCCCGCCGTGACATTGAGGTCCTCGAGCCTGAGGGTCAGGCACTCGGAGGCCCGCAATCCGGATGCGTAGAGCAGCTCGAGCATGGCACGGTCCCGCAGGCCCTCGGGAGCGGAGAGGTCCGGCGACTCGACGAGGGCGGCCGCATCCTCGATCGAGAGCGTGCGGGGCAGCCTGCGCGGCGGCCGCGGCGCCTCGAGATGCTCGGTCGGATCTCGGCGTATCTGGCCCGAAGCCACGAGAAAGCGGTAGAAGCCGCGCACCGCGGAGAGATGCCGGGCCGCGCTCCGGGCCCCGAGCCCGCGGCGCCTCAGGTCGGCGAGGTAGCCCGTCAGGTCTCCCACGCGGGCGGTCGCAACGGAGCGTCCCTGGCGCTTGAGATAGGCCGTGAACCCGGCGAGGTCCCGGCGGTACGCGGCGAGCGTGTGAGGGGAGGCGCCCCGCTCGGTCTGCAGGGCGGCGAAAAACTCGCGAACGGTGTCCATCAGTCTCTCCGGGGCCCGAACACAGCGACGCCCCGGTACCGGCCTTTCCGTCCTGCCGAGGCCGTGACCGGGGCGCGCCCGACCAACCGCAAAAGCATGACGAAGTGTATCACCCGCTCCCCGCCCCCGGCAAGGATTGCCCGCGCCGGCGCAGCAAACCGACGAGCGCGCCGAGCTCCGGCGCCCGGAATACGGCCGCGGCGGCGAGATAGACGAGCGTCCCCACGCCGAGTGCGCCCATCGTCCACGCGGCACCGGCGAATCCGCCGCCCAGCCGCGCTCCGGCCCAGGCGCACCAGAGGAGAAGCACCGCCGAGGCGCCGCCCGTGCGCAGCAGCGAGCCCGCCATGGCCCGGCCACCGATGCGCCCGAGCCGCTGCCGCAGAAGCCAGTAGAGCAGGATCACGTTGACGTAGGCCGACAGCGACGACGCCAGAGCGAGTCCCGCGTGCTGGAGGGGCCACATGAGCGCGAGCGCCAGGACGCAGTTGGCGGCGACGGAGGCCAGCCCGACCCGGACGGGCGTCCGCGTGTCCCCCAGCGCATAGAAGGTCTGCGCGGCGATCCGAGTGGCGGAGAACGCGGGCAGGCCGACCGCGTAGCCCGCCAGCGCCTGCGTCGTCGCCACGGCGTCGGCGGCGCTGAACTCTCCGCGCTCGAAGAGCAGCCGGACGATCGGGTGGCCGAGCGCGACGAGGCCGACGGCCGCGGGCACGGAGACGAACACCGAGAGCCGGAGCGAGAATCCCAGCATATCGGTGAGCGCGCGGCGCTCTCCCCGCGCGACGTGGGCGGCCATGCTGGGGAGGACCGCCGTCGCGAGGGCGATGCCAAACACGCCGAGCGGGAACTCCATCACGCGGTCGGCGTAGTAGAGATAAGACACGGTGCCCTGGGGCAAGAGCGAGGCCAAGAGCGTGTTCACCAGCACCGTCACCTGGACGGCGGCCAGCGCGAAGACCGCGGGCCACAGCCGGCCGGCGATCATCCTGACGGCAGGGTGCGACCACTCCGCCGAGGGGCGGAGCGAGACTCCGAGCCTGCCCAGCTCAGGCAGCTGAACGAGCAGCTGGCCCGCGCCGCCGACGAGGACACCCACCGCGAGCGAGAACACGGGGGGCGACAGCCTGCCCGCGAGAACGAGCACCGAGACGATCATCGCGACGTTGAGCACGGCCGGACCGATCGCCGCGGTGAAGAAGCGGTGCTGGGCATTGAGCGCGCCCATGGCCAACGCGGCCAATCCCACGAGCAGGAGGTACGGAAACATCAGGCTCGTCAGCCGCCCTGCGAGTCCGATCAGCCCGGGATCGGCGTTCCAGCCCGGCGCCATCACGCGCACGATCCACGGCGCCAGCAGCATGCCCAGGCCGGACACGGCGCACAGCACCACCGTGGCGACGCCCGTGACCGCGCGCACCATGCGGCCGAACTCGGCGCGGCCGTGTCGCTCGAGGTATTCCGTGAAAACGGGAATGACGGCGGTGGACAGAGCGCCCTCGGCCAGGAGCCGGCGCAGCAGGTTGGGGATGCGGAAGGCCACGAAGAAGGCGTCGGTCACGGGGCCCGCGCCGAAGGCCCGCGCCACCACCATGTCGCGCACGAACCCGAGCACCCGGCTCGCAAGCGTGGCGGCCGCGATGACGCCGACGGCCCGCAAGACCCGGTGCTGCGCCGCGGGCTGCTCCTCGCTCACAGCGACATTGCCCTTGACAGTCGCGCACATGGACGGTACCGTCTACTGTCGTTTCGAGCGCGAAGCATTCAGGGCCCCGTCACGCGTTTCATCCACGTCTGCGCTACAGGAGGAAGGTCACCGTGGCCAATACCCGCTCCGCCAGGAAGCGGATCAAGCAGAACCTGAAGCGACGCCTGCGCAACCGCGCGGTGCGCAGCTCCATCCGCTCGCTCGTGAAGACGGCGCGCGGGGCGGTGACCGGGAAGACCCCCCAGGCGAAGGAGACCGTGCACGAAGCCATCCGCCTCCTCGACCGGGCCGTCAGCCGCGGGATCATCCATCGCAATACCGCCGCCCGCAAGAAGTCGGCTCTCGCCCGCTCGATCGCGCGCTGAGCCGTCCATCAGCCTCCAGTCCTCGGCGCGGCAAGCCGGCCCAGAAGCTCCACGGCGGCGTCTCGCACGACTTCCCCACCCGTCTCCCCGTACAGGCTGCCGCAGGCGACGTAGCTCGGCCGCCCGTAGTCCTGCGGGGTTAGGAAATACCCGAGGTAGTCATTGCTGTAGCCCGCGACGAATGTCTCGTCGAAGCCCCGCCTCCCCGCAGTCTTGATGTCGAGGCCGAGACGCGTCTGGAGCTCACCGGGGACGGTGACCCACGCGGTGCCGCCGATTCGGACCGCCGTGAATCCGGCGGCGGACGGCAGAACCCTTCCGAGCCCGATGCGCAGGGCACGCGGCACCCAGCGCCCGGTACAGTTGCGCACCGACAGGGTGGGAGCGGGCAGCGACACCTGGCTCTGGGCAACGTTCAGTGTCAGATCGCGCCCGGGCGGCGCTGTCCGCCACGCGGCGAGCGCGGCCGAGGCCAGCGCGGCGCCGGCACTCTCCACGCCCGCCCAGCCCCGCTTGATCGGGCTGACGTCGCCCGCCGCGCCGTTGACGAAGAGCACCGGCGCCCCCGTGTCCCTCTCGAGGCGCGCCGAGGCCTCGGCCATGAGATCGCCCGAGAGGAGCGAGTTGGCGCGGCCGAGCGCCGTGCCATGGACCGCGTAGTTCCAGACGAGCGCGATGGGGCGTCCGTCGCCGGCCATCACCTTGAGGACACCCAGCTCCGGATCGAGCGGCTGATCGAGCCGGCTGGTGGCCACGCCCGTGACGGTGGTCTTCCCCCACGCCAGCCTCGCCGGAGCCCGGCGCCGCTCCGCTTCCCGCGCCGCCCTTTCCATGCCGTCAACAATGACCTTCCGCACCGCCGGCGACTCCCTATCGACGGCAACGAAGCCCCAGAACGCGGAATCCGCGTAGGCGCCGGGACCCGAGTGCGTATGTGACGCCGAGACGATGAGCGTCGGCGGCGCACCACCGGCGCCCGCGAGACGCGCCCGCAGGTCAGCGACCATGGTCGGGTCAACCGCGATCAGGTCGACGGACAGCCAGAATACCCTGAGGCCGCCCGACTCGATGGCGAGCGCTCGCACGCGGAGCGGATCGTGGACACCGCTGGACGGGTTGAACCAGAACGCATTCGGGAACCAGCCGAGGAGATCCGGAATCCACGCTCGTCGCGGGAAGCTCCCGTAGCCGGCCAGGGGCGCTCCCGCCGGCAGTGACACCTCGACCGACGAAGCCCCCGCCGTGAAAGCCGGGGCCGCGGACGGCGAGAGCAGGATCTCCGCGACCAGCGCCCATGCGACGGCGCGCGAGCTCACGCCCCGCACAGGAGAGCGACGAGAACCGCGAGCTCCGGACGCGGCGCGCCACCCAGCTTGAGCCGGCGCTCGACCTGCCAGCAGCGCTCGAGTCTCTCCCCAACCGCCCGCGGCGCCGCGTGACGCGACTGACCAGAGAGGATGGCAAGGATGCGGAGCGGTTCTTCTCCGGCCGCGAGCAGGCGCTCGAGCAGGAGCAGCGCGGCGGCGCCGTCCCGCCGCTCGACGGCCCGCGTCAGCTCGAAGACCTCGTGGGAGCGATGCTCGCCCACCACCGCGCGGACCTCGGCCGTTCCGACGCGCCGGTTCTCGGGCCCACCCGCGAGCGCGGCCTTGCCCATCTCCCCCACGAGGGCGGCGGGATCGTCCCCGACCATGGCGATCAGGAGCTGCGCCGCGTCGTCCGCGAGCTCCAGGCCCTCGGCTGACGCGCGGGAGCGGAGCCAGCCCGCGAGAGCCCGACCGGCCAGCTCGGGAATCTCGACAGCGGCGGCGGCGGGCACCGCGCTCCGAAGCCAGTGAGACGACGCGAGAGGCTGAGAGACCGCGAGGGCGAGCACCGTGGCCGGGTTCGGGGCGCGGAGGTACTCGACCAGTGGCTCGGCCTGCTTCGCGCCGAGCGCCTCGACCCCGCGAGCGACAACCAGCCGCCGTGGCGTTCCCCACGGCAGCGTCTCCGCCGCCCGCACGATACCCTCCGCGCCCGCCTCGCGCGCCTCGAGCACCTCGCGCGACATCGCGAGCAGGCCCGGATCGGAACAGACCACGCGCGTGAGTCCGGCCAAGGCTTCCTCGATGAGAAAAGGCTCCGGTCCGTGGAGCAGCACGACCGGCGCCACCTGCCCCCGCGTGAGGCCCTGGAGCCAGGCCGCGTACTGCACTAGAAGCGGTCGACCGCGCGATTGACGATCTTCCGGCCGATCTCGAGCGCCGCCTGCTTGACGGCTCCCTCCTCGCGACTGATGGTGTCCGAGACCTGGCCGGCGACATCGAAGGAGACGTTCTCGACAAGCCCGTTCTCCTGCCAGAGCAGCTCCGTGCGGCGCACATCGCGGAAACGGACGTTCATCGTCACCGTCAAGCGATACGAGCGGAGGTTGAGCTTGCTGTCATACGTCAGCGACTGGACCTGGTAGCCCGTCACCTCTCCGTCGAGGACCGAGTCGGCCTGATCGAGCGAGACCACCCTGAGTCTGCCGTTGCTCGTGAAGGCGTTGATGACGGCCGCGGTGATCGTGCTCTCCGCTCCGGCCTCCGTGGTCCCGTTCTTGAACACGGGCACCGATACCGTCTTGAGGTGGTCAGGCAGGTTGCCCTGGAGCGAGTAGCCACAGCCCCCGACGGCGGCGGCGAGGACGAGCACGGCGGACAGGAAGAGACGGGCCATGCGGGTCATGAGCGCGTCACGATATTGACGAGGCGCCCGGGCACGACCACGACCTTTGAGACCTCCCGGCCGGCAATCCAGGGGCGGACCTTGTCCTCGGCGAGGGCCTGCTCGCGCACGGCCTGCTCCGGCGCCGCGACGTCGACGGTCAACCGGCTGCGGACCTTGCCGTCCACCTGGATCACCACCGTCACCTGCTCGCGCACGAGGGCGGCCGGGTCGGCCGCAGGCCATGCCTGCCGGAAGAGGCTGTCCCCGTGGCCGAGCATCTGCCACAGCTCCTCGGCCATGTGCGGGCACACCGGACCCAAGAGCAGGAGCGTCGTATCCGTCGCTTCTCTCAGCAGCGCGGCGCGCTCGGTCCCGGCCACGCGATCGAGCGAATCGCGATCGAAATCGTGGAGCGCATTGACCAGCTCCATGACGGCGCTGATCGCCGTGTTGAAGTGGAAGTCCTTCTCGACGTCGACCGTGACGCGTTCCACGGTCTCGTGGATCGCGCGCCGGAAGGCCCGGCCCGCGTCGGAGAGCGTTGCCGGCAGCCGCGCCGCCCCCTTGATCTCCTCGGCGTGGGCGTGGATGAAGCGCCAGAGCCGGTTCAGGAAGCGGGAGGCGCCCTCGACACCGCTCTCCGTCCACTCCAGGTCCCGCTCGGGCGGCGAGGCGAACAGGGTGAAGAGTCGCGTCGCGTCCGCCCCGAATCGGCGGATCATCTCGTCCGGGTCCACGACGTTTCCCTTGGACTTCGACATCTTGGCGCCATCCTTGATCACCATGCCCTGGGAGAGCAGGGCCGCGAACGGCTCGTCCATCTTGATCATGCCGAGATCTCGAAGCACCTTCGTGTAGAAGCGCGCGTAGAGGAGATGCAGCACCGCGTGCTCGATGCCGCCGATGTACAGGTCGACCGGCATCCAGTACTCGGCCGCCGCCCGCTCGAACATGCCTTGGTCGTAGCGCGGCGAGCAGTACCGGAGGAAATACCAGGAGGAGTCGACGAAGGTGTCCATGGTGTCGGTGTCCCGCCGGGCGCGACCGCCGCACTTGGGACAGGTCGCGTTCACGAACGAGGCAACTTCGGCGAGCGGCGAGCCGCCCTTGCCGCTGATCTGCACGTCCTGCGGCAGCACCACCGGAAGCCGATCCTCGCGCTCCGGCACCATGCCGCAGGTCTCGCAGTAGAGGATGGGAATGGGCGCGCCCCAGTAGCGCTGCCGGCTGATCCCCCAATCGCGCAGGCGGTAGTTGATCTTCGACCGGCCGATGCCCTTGGAGACGAGCCCGTCAATGGCCTTGCGCTTGGCCTCCTCCACCGTGAGCCCGTCGAGGAAACCGGAATTGATCTTGACCCCGTCGCCCAGATACGCCTGCGTCTCCTGCCACCCCTCGGGCCTCTTGACGGTGGCGATGATGTCCAGGCCGTGCTGCTTGGCGAAGTCCCAGTCGCGCTGGTCCTCGCCCGGGACGGCCATGATGGCGCCCGTGCCGTAGCCCATGAGGACGTAGTCGGCGAGGAAGAGCGGGATCTCCTTCCCCGTGAAGGGATTGACGGCGCGCGCGGCGAGCCTGATACCGCGCTTCGGGCGGTCGGCGGCCAGTCGCTCGATCTCGGATTCGCGCGCCACCTCCTGGCGGAACGCCGCCACCCGGGCGCGCTCCTGCTCGTCCGTCACCAGCTCGTCCACCAGCGGATGCTCCGGGGCCAGGACCGCGTACGTCATGCCGAAGAGCCGGGCAGCCGGTCGCTCCAGGCCAGGAGCTCCTCCGCGTAGTCGGTGATCTTGAAGAACCATCCCTCGATTTCCTTGATCTCCACGACGGAGTCGCAGCGCCAGCAGAGGCCGTTTTCGACCTGCTCGTTGGCGAGCACGGTCTGGCACGAGGGACACCAGTTGACCTTGGAGCGCTGCTTGTAGGCCAGGCCCCGCTCGAACATCCGGATGAAGACGAGCTGCTCCCAGCGGTAGTAGGACGGGTCACACGTGGCGAGCTCGCGGTCCCAGTCGTAGGACATGCCGAGGCGCCGGAGCTGTGTCTTCATGTTGGCGATGTTCTCGTGCGTCCACACCGCGGGGTGCACCCCGTTGTCGATGGCCGCGTTCTCCGCCGGCAGCCCGAAGGCGTCCCATCCCATGGGATGGAGCACGTTGTAACCGCGCATCCACTTGAAGCGGGCCAGCAGGTCGCCGATCGTGTACACGCGGACGTGACCCATGTGGATGCGACCGGACGGGTACGGAAACATCTCGAGGCAATAGTACTTCGGCCTCGAGGGATCCTCAGTGACGCGGAACTGGCCGCTGTCTTCCCAGATCCGCTGCCACTTCGGCTCGATCTCCCGGAAAGGATAGCGCTCTGCGCGGTCGTCGCTCGCCATATTCCCGCTGATTTTCCCACACTTAGGAGAGAGGACGCAAGAAAGGACCCCCGGGGGCGCGCGTGGAACCCCCGGGGGGTCGAGAACCTACTGCTTCATCTTCAGATCAAGGTTGATCGCCGCCGCGGCTTCCTTGGCCTTCGCCACCGACTCGGCATGCTTGCCGGCCGCGTGGAGCGCCTTGGCCTCGGCGGCCATGGCCGCCGCCTTCTTGGACGCGTCGTCGGTCTTCCCGGCGGTCGCATCCTCGATCTGCTTGACCAGCAGCGGGCACTGATTCGCGAACGCCGCACCGGCCGTCGCCAGCACCAGGACCAGAGCCATCATGATCTTCTTCATGAATTCACCCCCTTTCGAACAATGACGTTCAGCTCGCGTACGCCGTCGTACAGTCTAACCCGGATCGGCTGGGGACGGTTCCTCCGCTGGCGCGACCGGGTGGAAAAAGTCGTGGATGCGCTGAGCGAGCCTCGGGGAGACCTTGGGCACGGCGGCCAGCTGGCCGACCGAGGCCGCGCGCACCGCCCGGGCCGAGCCCAGCGTCTTGAGCAAGCTCGTCCGGAGCGTGGGACCGACGCCCGGAATCTGGTCCAGCACCGAGCTGATGGTCCGCCGCGTGCGGAGTTTTTTGTGGTACGTGATGGCAAACCGGTGGGCCTCGTCCCGCACCTTCTGGAGCGCCTGGAGCGCGGGCGATGTCAGATCCAGGACGAGCGGCTCGAGTCGGTCCGGCGTGTAGACTTCCTCGGCCCGCTTGGCGAGCGAGACCATCGGCACGTAGTCGAGGCCCAGGGCCTCCAGCGCTTTCAAGCCCGCGCCCAGCTGGCCGCGGCCGCCGTCGAGCAGGATCAGATCGGGGAGCGCGCCGTCCTGCTCGAGGACGCGCCCGTAGCGCCGGCTCACCACCTCGTGCATGGCGGCGAAGTCATCGGTGCCGACGACGGTCCGGATGCGGTAGCGCTTGTAGTCGTCCTTCTTCATCTCGCCGTCCTGCCAGACCACCATGGAGGCGACGGTCTCGCCGCCCTGAAACGTCGAGATGTCGAAGGCCTCGATGCGGTGGGGCGGCTCGGGCAGGCCGAGCGCGCGCTGGAGCTCATCGAGCACCGCTTGGGTGCGATTGCCGCGCGAGAGGAGATGGCTCTGCAGGGCCAGCGCGGCATTCTCCTCTGCCATGGCCACGAGCTCGCGCTTCCTCCCCCGCTGGGGCGCCAGGATCTCCACTCCGCCCGCACGGCGGCCGGCCAGCCACTCCGCGGTCAGGCTCGCCTCCGGCACCTCTTCGGAGACGAGGATCTCCGGCGGGGGCACCACCTCGCGGGCGTAGAACTGCCTCAGGAAGGCGGAGAGCACCTCACCGTCGCTCGCCCCGCCGAGGCGGTCGAAGAAGAACGACTCCCGGCCGAGCAGCCGGCCGCGCCGCACGAAGAAGAGCTGCACGCAGGCGTCGTGGCCCTGGCGGACCACGCCGATGATGTCCTGGTCACTGTCCTCGGTCGAGATGATCTTCTGCCGCTCGCGGACCGTGTTGAGCGCCTGGACCCGGTCGCGCAGCCGCGCCGCCTGCTCGAACTTCTCCTCGGTCGCCGCCGCCTCCATCTGCGTGGTCAGCTCCTGGGCGAGGCCGTCGTTCTTCCCCTCGAGGAAGCGCTCCACGTCACGCACGGTGCGGTCGTAGCCCTCGCGCGTCTCGAGTCCCGTGCACGGCGCGTTGCACCGGTGGATGTAGTACTGCAGGCACGGGCGCGCCTTCTTGCCGTCTATCTTGATCCGGCAGGTCCGGAGCGGGAAGAGCTGGCGGACCAGCCTCAGCGTCTCCCTCATGGCCGTCGCCGGATAGAAGGGCCCGAAGTAGGCCGCGCCGTCCCGCTGCACCCGCCGCGCGACGACGAGGCGCGGGTACTCCTCGTTGGTGGTCAGCTTCAGGAAGGGATAGTGCTTATCGTCCCGGAGAATGATGTTGTAGCGCGGGCGGTGCCGCTTGACGAGATTGGACTCCAGGATGAGCGCTTCGAGCTCGTTGCCGGTGACGATGAACTCGAGGTCGCGGATCTGCCCGACGAGCGCGTCCGTCTTCGCATCGGACACCCGCGACTCTTGAAAGTACGAGCGCACGCGGCTCCGGAGCGAGGCCGCCTTGCCCACGTAGACGATCTGCCCTTTGCCGTCCTTGTACAGGTAGACGCCCGGCCGGTCGGGCAGCTGGGCGAGCTTGGCCGCGAGATCGACCGCCGCTACGCGGCCAGCCACAGCGTCACCACGAGGACGATGAGCCCGACCGCCGCGGGAATGAATACGCTCCACCGCAGCATGCGGTCGATCCGGCGCAGCACGGGTGCGCGCGGGCGTCCCGGTCGCGGGGGGTTCAAGAACGAGATGACCTTCGACAGCACCACGAAACCCAGCGACAGGGCCACGAAGAAGACCAGGGTCCACTTGACCAGCATGGCGGTGGTGCGCCCCTCAGCGCACGCCCAGCTCGACCTTCCGGAGCGCCTTGATGCGGTCACGCAGCTCCGCGGCGCGCTCGAAGTCCAGCCGCCGCGCCGCCTCCTTCATGGCTCCCTCCAGTTCGGCGATATGACGCTTGAGAGCCTCTGGGCTCTCCCACGCCGGTAGGGTCTCCTTGGGCACCTCGACCGTGTAGTAGTCCCGCTCGGGCACGCTGTCGAGGAGATCTTTCATTCCGCGCTTGACGGACTCCGGCGTGATGCCGTGCTCCCGATTGTACGCCTCCTGCACCACCCGGCGCCTCTCGGTCTCGGCGATCGCCTCCCGCATCGAGCCCGTCACGGTGTCCGCGTACATGATCACCTCGCCGTTGACGTGTCGGGCCGCCCTGCCCGCCGTCTGGATCAGCGAGGTCGCCGAGCGCAGATAGCCTTCCTTGTCCGCATCGAGTATGGCCACGAGCGAGACCTCGGGCAGATCGAGTCCCTCGCGGAGGAGATTGATGCCGATGAGGGCGTCGTACTTGCCCATTCTGAGCTCGCGGATCACGGCCACGCGGTCCAGGGTGTCGATGTCCGAGTGCAGGTAGCGCACCCGAAGGCCGTTCTGCTGGTAGTACTCCGTCAGGTCCTCGGCCATGCGCTTCGTCAGCGTCGTGATGAGCACCCGCTCGCCGCTCTCCGCGCGGGCGCGCACCTCCGCCATGAGATCGTCGACCTGGACGCCGGCCGGGCGCACCGTGATCCTGGGGTCCATGAGCCCGGTGGGGCGGATGATCTGCTCGGCCACCGACCCGCCCTCCCACGGCGTGCCGGGCCCACGCCGGCGCCCGCCCGCCCGTTCGAGCTCGTACGGTCCCGGCGTCGCCGACACGTAGAGCGTCTGTGGCACCATGGCGGCAAATTCATCGAAGTTGAGCGGCCGGTTGTCGAATGCCGAGGGGAGCCGGAAGCCATACTCGACGAGGGCCTCCTTGCGGGAGCGGTCGCCCGGGTACATGCCGCGTATCTGGGGCACCGTCACGTGGGATTCGTCGATGATCACCACGGCATCCTTGGGCAGATAGTCCATGAGGGTCGGGGGATTCTGCCCCGGCTTGCGCCCCGACAGGTGACGCGAGTAGTTCTCGATGCCGTGGCAGTAGCCGATCTCGCGCAGCATCTCCATGTCGAAGAGCGTCCGCTGCTCGAGTCGCTGGGCTTCCAGCAGCCGGTTGCGCCCCTTGAGGAAGCGCAGCCGCTCGCCCAGCTCTTCCATGATGCCCGCCACCGCGCGCTCGAGCTGGTCGGCGGGCGTGACGTAGTGGCTCGCCGGGTAGATCCGCGCGGCGGATATCGAGCCCGTCGTGACTCCACGCAGCGGGTCGAGAATGGACAGCTTCTCCACCGTGTCGCCCCACAGCTCCACCCGGAGAGCCTCCGCCTCGGCGGCGGCGGGAAAGATCTCCACCACGTCGCCTCGGACGCGGAACGTCCCGCGTCGGAAATCGACGTCGTTGCGCTCGTACTGGATGGCGACCAGGCTGCGGATGAGAGCGTCGCGCTCGATCGTCTGGCCGGCCTCGAGCGGGACGTGCATGCCCTGGTAGGTCTCGGGGGCGCCGATGCCGTAGATGCACGAGACCGACGCCACCACCACCACGTCCCGCCGCTCGAAGAGCGAGGTGGTCGCGGAGTGCCGCATACGGTCGATCTCGTCGTTGACCAGGGCGTCCTTCTCGATGTAGGTGTCGGACTGCGGGATGTAGGCTTCCGGCTGGTAATAGTCGTAGTAGGAGACGAAGTACTCCACGGCCCCGGCGGGAAAGAACGACTTGAACTCGCCGTAGAGCTGCGCCGCGAGGGTCTTGTTGGGAGAGATGACGAGTGCGGGCCGGCCCAGCCGCGCGATGACGTTGGCGAGGGTGAAGGTCTTGCCGCTGCCCGTGATGCCGAGAAGGACGCTGTGCGGGCGTCCGTCGGCGAGCAGCTCGCTCAGTCGCTCGATCGCGCGCGGCTGATCCCCCGCGGGCTCGAACTCCGAAGACAGCCGGAACAACGCGGTCAGGGGGACGACGGAACCGCGACGAGATACTTCCGCCACGAGTCGAGGAAGCTCGTGGCGTGGGGATGGCGCATGAGGTGCACCGAGAACAGGAACTGCGGGTGCACCGGCTCGCGGATGAGCCGCAGGCGTGCCTCCTCCACCGTCCGGTTTCCCTTGAAGAGGTTGCAGCGAAGGCAGGCGGCGACCACGTTGGTCCACGTGGTCTGCCCGCCCCGCGAGCGCGGCATGACGTGGTCCACCGTCAGCTTCTCGCCGCGGCGGCTGCAGTACTGGCAGGTATAACCGTCGCGGCGGAGGATGTTCTTCTTGTTGAACGCGACCCGCTCGAGGAAGGGCTTGCGGATGTAGGAGGCGAGCCGGATCACCGACGGCAGCGGGAAGACCCGCGAGGGCGATCGGATCACGCGTGGCGACGACTCCACGCTCTCGGCCTTGCCCGCGAGCAGGAGGGTCACCGCACGCCTGGCATTGGTGAAATGCAGCGGCTCGTACGTGTAGTTGAGCACCAGGACCGCTATGTCATCCATGTCCGTTCTGCCAAGAATAGTCAGCGCGCCGCGGCCTGTCAACTCCGGCCGGTCAGACCAGCGCCCGCCAGAACATCGGCGCGAAGCCCGTCACGAGCAGGAAGGCGGACACGAACCAGCGCCAGTCCCACACGACGAGGCCCAGAAGCACGCAGAGCACGACGAGACACAGTCCGTAGAAGCGGACCTCGCGACGGTCGGTCCAGGCTCCCTTGCCCATGATCATGGGCGCCTTGCCGACCAGGTAGATCGGCGAGTAGAGCAGAAAAAAAGCCACGAGGAGGCCCGAGAATGCCGTCACCCCGCCCATGGCGCCCAGGAACGCCCAGGCCACCCACGCCACCGGCGACGTCGCGCTTTCGACGAAGATGCGGGGAATGTACTCGGGCTTGTGGAAGACGACGAGAAGGGTCGTGGCGAAGAGCGGCAACACCATCTCGAGCCACGCCCACTTGGCGGAGCGGGGACCCCAGTTCGCGGGCGCGTTCGCCGGATTCCTGACCCTAAACTGCCCCGATCGATTCGCCATGTCCTGTCTCAGTCCGTCGCTAGTATCTCACACAGGATGCCCTCCCGGAGACCCCGGTCGCTGACCACGAGGCCATCGAACCCGAGCCTGTCCAGGACGGCGAGGCAGATCGCCGAGCCCGGGACGATCAGATCCGCGCGGCCGGGCTCGAGGCACGGCAGGGCAGAGCGCTCAGCCAGGGTGAGGGCCGCCAGCCGTCCGCGCAGCCCCTCGACGGCGGCGCGCGTGAGGTGGTGGCCGTGCACTCGGTGCGGGTCATAGGCTTCGAGGCCGAGGTCGAGGGCCGCCAACGTCGTCACCGTGCCCGCGCTGCCCACGAGCGTGGACGCGCCGTGCCGGAGGACAGGATCCGTGAGGCCGGCGGCGAGGCGCGTCGCCACCTCGGAGGCCATCGCGTGGTCGCGCGCGGCATCCACGGAGCCCGCGCCCATGAAGCGCTCGGCAAGCTCGACCACGCCGAGTCTCAGGCTCACGGTCGCGGCGGGGCGCCCCGCGCGGGCGAGCACGAGCTCGGTGCTGCCGCCCCCGATATCGAAGAGAAGGAAATGGCCCCTCAGATCGGGCAGCCCTTCGGCCACTCCGAGGAGAGTCAGCCTCGCCTCTTCCTCCCCCGAGATCACGCGCACCGGCCGGTCACTCGACGCGGCGACCATCGCCAGAAACTCGCGGCCGTTGCCGGCCTCGCGGACGGCGCTGGTCGCGACAATGCGGACGTCGCCGACGCCCAGGCCTTCCGCCCGGCGGACGAAGGCGGCGACGACATCCACGGTCCGCTTCATCGCCGCCTGCTGCAGGAGGCCGGTCGCCGCCTGCCCCTGCCCCAGCCGCGTCACGCTCTGCTCCTCGTGGAGCGCGCGCCATTCGGGCCCGGAGGCCTCTGCCACGAGCAGGCGGACCGTGTTGGTGCCGAGATCGATGGCGGCCAGCCGCCTCACGTCGCGGCGGGCTAGGCGGAGGGGCGCAGCCGGAGGGCGTCGCCGAGGACGGACAGGAGGCGCTCGAGGCGGAACGGCTTGACCAGCATGAGGTCTATCCCACTCTCGCGCAGACGCTCGGGGTTGAGGAGATGGCCCCACCCGGTGATGAGTACCACCGGCGTTTCCGGGTGCATGCGCTTGACCGAGCGAGCCACGTCCAGCCCCGAGCACTCGGGCAGCGAGAGATCGGTCAGCACCACGTCGAAATGCCCGCCCTGGAAACGCGCCAGGCCCGTGAGCCCATCGGTCGCCGACTCGACGTTGTGGCCGGCTTCGGCGAGGGCGTCCACCAGCATGGTGCGGATCTGCTCCTCATCCTCGATCACGAGGATGGAAACGGCCGCGCTTCCGGCCGCGTGGTCCGCGCCGCCGTCGCCGGGAGAGACGCCGACGGAGCGGACGAGGTCGCTGGGCCCAGGGTGGCTCGGCTCGTTCACCGCGGCCGCCGCGGCCGGACGGGATTCCACCTCCCGGGCGTGCCCCGCCGGAAGCCAGAGCGTGACCGTGGTGCCCCCACCGGGCTCGCTCCGCACCCGCACGCTGCCGTGGTGGCGGTTCACGACCCCGTGGACCACGGACAGCCCGAGCCCGGTCCGCTGCGGAGCGCGCGTGGTGAAGAAGGGGTCGAAGATCTGCCGCCGCACGTCTTCGGGCATTCCCTCTCCAGAATCCGAGACGTCGAGCTCCGCGCCGCCATCCGCCCGCCGCGTGGTCAGTCCCAGCCGTCCGCCGCGGGGCATGGCGTCCAGGGCGTTCAGGATGAGGTTCATCACAGCCTCGCGGAGGGCGGGCGCCTGGCCGTCCACGTGGGGAACCTTGTCGAGAACGGTCACCACCTCGATCGGGGTCCCGCGGGCTTCTGCTTCGTCCTTCCAGAGCGCGCGCGTCAACGCGAGGGCGTCCCGCACCACCGAGACCAAATCCACAGGACCCGCGCCGGTCTCCATGCTCGTCGCCGCGAAACCCTGGAGCCTGCGCACGACGTCCGCCGCCCGCCACGCCGCCTCTTCGACCGCGGCCAGCCCTTCGCGCATGGGCCCCTCGGGAGCGCGAGGGAGCATGAGCTGGGTCTTGCCCAACACGATGGCGAGGAGGTTGTTGAACTCGTTGGCGATGCCTCCGGCCATGGCGCCGACGGCGCGGGCCCTTTCCGTCTGAACGAGGTGGTCCTGCGCCGACGCCATCCCCTCGAGGGCGGTTCTCACCTCGCCGTAGAGCCGATTGTTCTCCATCCCCAGCGCGAGCAGCGAGGCCAGCACCTGCACCGCGGCCACTTCGTCCGGCCTGAACTCGCGGGCCTCGGGATCTGCGAGGTAGAGAGCGCCCACGATCTCGTGCCTCAGCCGGACGGGCACCACGAGACAAGCGCGCATGCCGGCCTCGCGGAGGGTGTCGTCCTCGCACCCGTCCCGGCTCTGGATGTCGCGGCACAGCACGGGGCGATGAGTGGCGAACATCTCGCCGGTCAGCCCGTGGCCGATGTCGGCACGCCAGGTGGTAATCGCGCCGGCCAGGAGCCCCGCGGACGCGGCAAGCGTCAGGCCTTCCGACCCGGCCGGCACGGCCAGCGCGGCCACGCGCACGCCCGCGAGCCGGCACGCGACCTCACAAGCCCGGGAGAGCATGTCCTCCTTCTCCTGGCCGACGAGCACGTGGCCGAGGAACACTTCGAGCTCGCGGAGCCGGCCGATGTGGCCGCCCGTGGTCTCGACGAACTGCCGGTGAGCCAGGGCCGTGCCGACGCGGTCGGCGACGACGAGCAGAAGCACCACTTCCTGCTCGGAGAAGGCCGGGCGCGGCGCGCGGCGCCCCGCGTAGAGAACCCCGGCTGCCTGCCCGGCCGTACGGATCGGCACAGCCACGGCGTCTCGCACGGGGAAGAGCGCGAGGAACGGGTCATCGGCGACGCTGACCGCTCCGCCCAAGGAGCGGAGAATCCGCTCATCGTGGAAAGCCTGGCCGACAATGCCGTCCCCCGCCTTGATCGAGATGGTCTCGAGATCGTCGCGCCGGAATCCCCGCCCGGCGCGGGCCACGAGTCGAGAGCCCTCGGGCTCCCACACGAAGAGCATCGCCCGATCGGCAGACAGCAATCGCGCGACCCGATCCATGGCGAGGGAGAACACCTGGGCAGGCTCGAGCCCGGAGGACGGGATAGCGAGAATCTCCTGCCCGACCGAGAGTGGATCGCGCTTCTCGGTCTGCTCGACGTGTGAGCCCTCGGCGGGCGGGATGGGCGGCGGGGAGGGCGACGGGCCGACGATCGCCTCCAGTCGATGAAGGCGATCAGCCAGCGCGTGGAGGCTCTGGCGGACCTCGCCCAAGATGTGCGGCAAAACCTTCGCGTCCGAATCGGGAAATAGCTGCTCGTCGCTCATGGGCAAAACCCGGCCAGATTCTACTGCCGATGCGGCGCGACGTGCGGGACAAACTTCCCGGCGCCCGGCCGGGAGTGCTATTTACCTCCGAGCGAGCGGATGTATCGAACGAGCGCCCAGCGGTCGTCCAGAGCGAGTCCGACGGGGAAATCTTCTGGAAGATCAGCACCGGTCGGGGCGCCATGCCCTCCTGGAATTTCCTGCCGGAGAACGACCGGTGGGCGCTCGTTCGATACATCCGCTCGCTCGGAGGTAA
>WNFT01008444.1_pt1 | contig 27622 bp, 21 predicted proteins | sample 5400191 | NCBI WGS metagenome assembly WNFT01 (sample SAMN13153359, study PRJNA577476) | soil metagenome | isolation source: 80 cm saprolite under Madrone tree | place: USA:California | collected 2016-06-14 | reverse complement strand
CAGCCCTACATGGACTGCGCGCTCCGGCTGCGCGAGCGGCACGGCGTCGAGCCCGAGCAGGTATCCTCCATCCGGTGCCGCACGGCCGAGGGACCGATCCCGCGCCTCTGGGAGCCGCTCGCGAGCAAGCACAAGCCCGCCAACGGCTATGCAGCGAAGTTCAGCCTGCCCTATCTCGTCGCCGCGATTCTCGTGAAGGGACGGGTGACGTTGGCCGAGTTCACCGACGAGGCCGCGCGCGACCCCGCGGTGCTGGCGCTGACGGCCAAGGTCGGCTACGAGGTGGACGCGACCATTGACTACCCGCGCCAGTTCATCGGCCACGTCGCCATTCGGCTCAACGACGGCCGCCTCCTCGAAGAGCGCCAGGATCACCCGCGCGGCGGCCCCGACTTTCCCATGACGCGCGAGGAGGTCGAGGCCAAGTTCCGCGGCAACGCTGCTCTCGCCGTTTCCCACGAGCAGGCATCACGCATCATCCAGATCGTCGGAGATCTAGCGGCGCAGCAGCACGTCACGGCCCTGATGGACTCACTGACAGCCGAGAGGTGACGACATGACGCGCCTGCGACTCGTGGCAATTCTGACCGCGCTCGCCCTGATCCTCTCCGCCGCCCCCCTGCCCGCGCAGGACGCGCGAGTCGAGGCGGCGAAGAAGGAAGGCAAAGTCGTCTGGTACACCTCCCTCGCGCTCACGAGCGCGGAGAAGGTCGCCAAGCTTTTCGAGGCGGCGTATCCGGGGATCAAGGTCGAGGTGCACCGGACCGGCTCCGAGCGGATCCTCCAGCGGGTCATGCAGGAGCTCCAGGCCAACCTCAAGATCGCCGACGTCGTCCACACCTCCGACGCGGGCCACTACGTGCTCCTGAAGGAGAAGAAGCTCCTGGCGAAGTACACGCCCGCCGGCGTCGACGGCTTCCCGGCGGCCTTCAAGGACAAGGACGGCTACCACTACGGGCTCCGCGCCACCGTGAACGTCATCGCCTACAACTCGAAGATCATTTCCGCCGCGGACGCACCCAAGACGTGGAAGGATCTGCTCGACCCGAAGTGGAAGGGCAAGCTCGTCACGGCGCACCCGGGGTACAGCGGCGTCATCGCGACCCACGTGCTGGCGCTGGTGCAGCTGCACGGCTGGGACTACTTCAAGCAGCTGGCGCAGAACAAGCCCATGCTGGTCCAGTCGGCGGTGGATCCCTCCGGCATCGTCGCCTCGGGCGAGCGACCGGTCGCGGTGGACGGCGGCGACTACACGTTCTACCAGGTCAAGAAGAAGGGCAATCCGGTCGAGATCGTCTTCCCGAAAGAAGGCGTGCCCCTGGTGGTCTCGCCGAGTGCCATCACCAGCTTCGCTCCGCATCCGAACGCGGCGAAGCTCTTCACCGACTTCATCTTCAGCCGCGAGCTCCAGCAGGTGCTGGCCGACAGCGAGGGGCTCTACACCGGCCACCCCGACGTGAAGTATCCGGCCGACCGGCCCAAGCTCTCCGAGCTGAAACTGCTGAGGGTCGAGCCGGAGGAGCTGGAGAAGCGCAACGAGGAGATCAAGACGCGCTTCGTCGAGTTCTTCGGCGCGTAGGGTGGCCAAGGCCACATGAGCCGAGCGGTCGCCGTCGTTCTCACCCTCGAGGTCATTCAATGATCGACCGGCGAGCGTTCATCTCAGGGGTCGTCGGCGCCACCGTGCCGTGGCCGAGGGCCGCCCACGCCCGGACGCCCGAGAAGGCTCGCCGGGTCGGACTGGTCATGACCACGACTCCAGTGGCGGCATCACACATCACGGCAGCGTTCGCCGAGGGGCTGCGAGAGCTGGGCCATATCGAAGGCAAGAACGTCGTCCTCGAGTATCGCTGGGCCGAAGGCCATATCGAGCGCTTCCCCGAGCTGGTTGCCGACCTTGTCCGGCAACGGGTCGACGTGATCGTCGCTTCCTCCCAGGGGCCGGCCCTCGCGGCCAAGAGGGCGACGCAGACGATCCCGATCGTCATGGTCAACGCCACGGATCCGGTGGAGGTGGGCCTCGTCGCCAGCTTGGCCCGTCCCGGTGGCAACGTGACCGGGCTCAGCCAACAGATCACCCCCGAGATCCGGGGCAAGCAGCTCCAGCTCCTCAAGGAGGTGTTGCCCAAGGGCTCCCAAGTGGCGGTGCTTCGCAGCCAGGCCACGACGGTGGGGCTGCATGAGTACGAGACCGCCGGCCAAGCCCTCGGGCTACGGGTCAAGCTCGTCGAAGTGCGGAACCGCGACGACCTGGACCGCGCCTTTGCGGCGATGACCCGAGATCGCATCGACGCCCTCGTCGTCCCGGGAGATACGTTCTTCTTCACGGAGCGTCAGCACGTCGCCGAGCTGGCGCGCGCGCATCGGCTGCCGGGCATCTACTCGTCCCGAGAGCTCACCGAAGCGGGAGGCCTCATGTCCTACTCCGCGCGGTTGACCGAGCAGTTCCGCCGCGCTGCCTTCTATGTGGACAAGATCCTCCGCGGCGCCAGCCCGGCCACCCTTCCCGTGGAGTCGCCGAGTCAGTACGAGCTGGTGATCAACCTCAAGACCGCCAAGGCCCTCGGGCTGACGATCCCGCAGTCGCTGCTGCAGCGGGCGGCCGAGGTGATCCAGTGAGCATCGCGAAGCCCGTGTCTGACACGATCCCGCGCTTCCACGCGATGGATCGTTCGGCGCCCGTGTGGGTGCTGACGGCGGCCGCGCTCGCGCTGCTCATCCTCCTCCCGCTGGGCTGGCTCGGCTACATGAGCGTGAGCAGCGAGCGCGGCGTGACGCTCGCCCACTACGCCCGCGTGCTCGCGGATCCCCAGCTCCAGAAGGCACTCTGGAACACCCTGGTGCTGGCCTTCTGGTCTGGCCTCGTGTCGGTCGTCATCGGCGCGCCCATGGCCTGGCTCTCCGCCCGCACCGACCTGCCCTGGTCACGGGTGATCCGAAGCCTCATCATGGCCTCGTTCGTGACGCCGCCCTTCCTCGGCGCCTTCGCGTGGGTCATGCTCGCCGGCCCGAACGCCGGCTACCTCAACAAGCTCTATCGCGGTCTCACCGGCGCGGAGGGACCACTCCTCAACATCTTCACGATGCCCGGACTGATCTTCGTGGTGGCGATCTATACCTTCCCCTACGTCTACATCATGATCGCCAACACGCTCGGGCTCATCGCCTCCGATCTCGAGGAGGCCGCGTCGATTCACGGCGCCAACCGCCTCCGGGTGGCGCTGACGATCACCCTGCCCATGGTCCTGCCCGCGATCCTGAGCGGATTCATCCTGTCCGTCCTCCAGGCGCTGGCACTCTTCGGCTCACCCGCTATCCTCGCGCTGCCGGCAGGCTTTCACACGATCACGACCCAGATCTGGGCGCTCTTCCAGTACCCCCCCAAGGTCGAGATGGCCGCCGCCTTCTCCGTGCCGCTGCTGCTCGCCACGGCGCTCCTGCTGCTGGTCCAGAAGAGGCTGCTTGGCCGCCGGGGCTACGCGTCGGTGGGGGGCAAGGGGGCGCAGCGCAGGCTGATCCCGCTCGGAGCCTGGAGCTACCCCGCGCTCCTCGGCTGCCTGGCCGTGCTGGCCTGCTCGGTATTCCTGCCGTACGGCATACTCGCGAAAGCCGCCTTCTCGCGCGCCTGGGCCCAGCCGCTGACCTGGGAGAACTTCACGCTGGCGAACTGGTCGTTCACGTTCCTGTACAGCTCCACCCAGGGCGCCATCGTCAACACGCTGGAACTGGGCGTGCTCACGGCCTGCGTCGGCGCGGGGCTCGCGGCGTTGCTCGCCTATGTCACGAATCGCCGGCTCATCGTGGGCCACCAGGTCCTGGCTTTCCTCGCGATGGCGCCCATCGTCATTCCAGGCACCGTCCTCGCCGTCGCACTGTTCATCGCCTACACGCGCCCGCCCTTTCTGCTCTACGGCACCCTCTGGATCCTCTTCATCGCGTACCTGACCAAGGAGATGCCCGTCGGGTACTCCCAGTCCGACGCCACGTTCCGCGGCATCCACCCCGAGCTGGAGGAGGCCGGCCGCATCCTGGGCGCGGGCCGGCTCCGCGTGCTCGGCGAGATCACCGCGCCGCTGGCGAAGAGCGGCATCATCGCGACCTGGTGCTTCATCTTCATCGGCGTCATCCGCGAGCTGTCGGCCTCCATCATTCTCTTCACGCCCAATACGAAGGTCATGTCGGTGGTGATCTTCGACCTCAAGGAGGAGGGCCAGTTCGGCGCCATCGCGGTTCTCGGCCTCTTCATGCTCGCGATGACCTTCGCCATCGTCGCGCTGATGCAGGGCCTGCTCGGCCGCGACGTCCTGGGCTCCCGCCCCTCTTCGGGCGCGCAGGGATAGCGGCCGTGCCCGGCGTGAGGATACAGGGGTTGTCCAAGCGCTACGGCGACGTCGCCGCAGTCGAGGGCCTCGACCTGCGCGTGGAGCCCGGCGAGCTGGTGGCGCTCCTCGGACCATCGGGGTGTGGCAAGACGACGACGCTCAGGCTCGTGGCGGGTTTTCTCAAGCCGGAGACGGGAGAGATCTGGGTCGGAGAGCGCTGCCTCTCGTCGCCGGCGTCGGTGGTCCCGCCCGAGCGGCGGCGGATGGCGATGATCTTCCAGAGCTATGCGTTGTGGCCGCACATGACGGTGAATCAAAACGTCGCGTACGGGCTGCGATTCACCGGGACGCCGAAGGCCGACAGGGACCGGCGCGTGAACGACATCCTGAAGGCGGTCCAGCTCGAGGGCTACGGCGCCCGCTATCCCGGCGAGCTGTCCGGCGGGCAGCAGCAGCGCGTTGCCGTCGCGCGGGCGCTGGTGGTGGAGCCGGAGATCCTCCTCCTCGACGAGCCTCTGAGCAACTTGGATGCAAACCTTCGAGAAGAAATGCGTTTCGAGATCCGTCGCCTGCACGAGCAGTTCGCGATCACCACGCTCTACGTCACCCACGACCAGGCCGAGGCCATGGTCATCTCGGACCGGGTGGCGGTGCTTCAGGAGGGGCGCGTCGCCCAGATCGGCACCGCTGAGGAGCTCTTCCAGCGTCCGCGAACGCGCTTCGTCGCCGAGTTCATCGGCAGGACCAACCTGATCGACGGCGTCGCCGAAGGGACGGGAGTCGTCGCGCGCGGCCGCCTGCGCCTCCGCGTCGCCGCGGTCGACCTGATGCCCGGCGCGCCCGTCGCCGTCTCGATCCGGCCTCACCAGATCGAGCTGGCCTCTCGATCGGCGACGGAGTGGACTACCAAGTGCAGATCGACGACAGCGACGTCGTCCTGCGCGTGGCGGGCCCGGCGCCGCCGCGCGTGCGGCTCGGCGAGAAGGTCAGCGCGACCGTCGCGGCCGGCGCGTGCGTTCCCTTGCCGTCAGGCGGCGGCTAGTCCGGCGTCGCACCGGCGGGCTCGTCATCCCCGTGGTGCTCCCGCGGCTGCTGTTGCTCTCGCGCCGGCTGGCCCTCCCGCGGCGCGAACAGCGCGTACACGGCGGGGAGGACAAGGAGGGTCAGCGCCGTGGACGAGATCAGGCCGCCGATGACGACCCTCGCGAGCGGCTTCTGGATCTCGGCGCCGATGCCGTGGCTGAGCGCCGCCGGCAGGAAGCCGATGACGGCCACGATGGCCGACACGATGATGGGCCTGAAGCGGATCTCGCAGCCGCGGACGATGGCCTCGCGCAGCGGCACCCCCTCGGAGAAGGCGAAGCGGATCGAGGAGACGAGTACGGTGCCGTTCAGCACGCTGACACCGAAGACGGCGATGTAGCCGACCGCCGCCGAGATGTTGAAGTTGCTCTGCCAGAAGAAGAGCGCGAGCGTCCCGCCGATCAGCGCGAAGGGCAGGTTGAGCATGATCAGGAGCGCGTCGCCCGCAGAGTTGAAGGCGCCGAAGAGCAGCACGAAAATGATGAAGACGACGAGCGGCACGATGACGTACAGGCGCGAGAGCGCGCGCTGCTGGTCTTCGAAGCGGCCGCTCCAGACCAACCGGTAGCCCGGAGGCAGCTTCACTGCGGCCTCCACCTTCTGCATCGCCTCGGCCACGAGCCCCCCCATATCGCGCTCCCTGACGCTCCACTTGACCGAGAGCCGGCGAACGTTGTTCTCCCGGAAGATCTCCGCGAGGCCATCGGTCCGCGTGAACTCCGCCAGCTGGATCAGCGGGATGCGCTCGCCGCTCGGCGCGCTCACCGCGACGTTGCGGAGCCGGGCCGCGGGCTCGCCCGGCTGGCTCAGCTTCACGACCAGGTTGAAGCGACGCTCCTGTTCGAAGATCTCCGTGACCGCGCGCCCCTTCGTCGCTGCTTCGATGGTGTCCTGGATGTCCTGTACGTTGATGCCGTAGCGCGCGGCCGCACCGCGATCGATGGCGATCTGGAACTGGGGCTGGCCGATGAGATGGTCGTAGTCGAGGTCGGCGACGCCGCGGACGTCCTTGAGTACGGCCATGATCTGCTTGGCGATGCCGTCCATCACGAAGATGTCGGGCCCGTAGAGCTTGATCGCGAGCTCGCCCTTCACCCCGGCGAGGGCCTCGTCCACGTTGTCCTTGATGGGCTGGGAGAAGTTGGTGCTGACCCCGGGGATGTCCCCCAGCGCCGCGGTCATGGCCTGGATCAGCTTCTCTTTGTTCTGGTCGGGCCAGTCCTCCCGCGGCTTGAGCCCGACGTAGAACTCCGCGTTGTCCGGGGCCTCGGGGTCCGTGCCGTCGTCGGGCGCGCCGTGCTGGGACACGACGACGCGCACCTGCGGAAAGCGGAGGAGACGCTCCCGGATTTCGTGCACGTAGGGCTGGATGCCCTCGATGGACACGCCCACCGGGAACTGGACGCGCACCCAGAGGTCGCCCTCGTCGAGCTCGGGAAGAAACTCCTTCCCGAGGAGGCTGAACGTCCACAGGGAGACCGCGAGGAGCGCGGCGGCGCCGACGATAGGGACGAGAGGCTTCCGCACGCACCAGCGGATGGCGGGCCGGTACGGGCGCCGGAGAATGGCGAGGAGAGGGCTCTCCTTTGCCGACGGCGGCCGCCGGAAGAGATAGCTCGACAGCACGGGGATCAAGGTCAGGGTGAGGAGGAGGGCGCCGACCACGGCCAGCGAGATCGTCACGGCCATGGGGCGGAAGAGCTTGCCCTCGATGCGCTGGAAGGTGAGGATCGGCACATAGACCGTCATGATGATGAGCACGGCGAAGGTCAGTGGCCGCGCCACCTCCACGGCCGCGTGCTGGACCTCGCGGACCACGCGGTGGCCGCGGGGCTTGTGCTCCGAGAGGTGGCGGACGATGTTCTCGGTCATGATGACCGCGCCGTCCACGATGATGCCGAAGTCGATGGCGCCGAGCGAGAGCAGGTTCGCCGGGATGCCGCGCAGGTCCATGAAGATGAAGGCGAAGAGGAGCGAGAGCGGGATCGTGACGGCCACGATCAGCGCGGCGCGGACGTTGTAGAGGAAGAGCGAGAGCAGCACCACGACGAGCGCGGCGCCCTCGATGAGGTTACGCATGACCGTGGTCACGGTCGCGCGCACGAGTCTGTCGCGGCTGTAGTAGTCCCGGAGCTCGACTCCGGGCGGCAGCGCCCCCTTGATCTGCTCGATCTTGGCGGCGACCCCCTTGATGACGGCGTCCGGGTTCTCGCCCTTGCGCATGAGGACGATGCCCTGGACCAGATCGTCGTCATGGTCGCGGCCGAGGACGCCGAGCCGGATGGCGGTGCCGACCTTGACGGTCCCGATGTCGCGGACGCGAACCGGCGTGCCTTTCTGGGCGCTGACCACGATGTTCTCGATATCCCGGATCGACTGGATGAGGCCGAGACCCCGGACGGTCACGCGATACTCGCCCTGGGCGATATAGCCCCCGCCGGAGTTCGAGTTGGCGCCGGCGGCGGCATCGAGCACCTGCTTGAGCGTCAGGTTGTAGGCGCGCAGCCGGGCGGGGTCCACGATGATCTCGTACTGCTTGGTACCGCCGCCCCACGAGACCACGTCGGCCACTCCCGACACCTGCCTGAATTCGCGCTCGAGCACCCAGTCCTGGAGTGCCTTGAGCTCGACCAGCGGCATGGTCTTGGACTCGAGCGTGTAGCGGTACACCTCGCCGATGACGCTCGACAGCGGGCCCAGGCCGGGCTTGGCGTCGGCGGGGAGCTGGGCCTGTGAGATGCGCTCCTGTGCCTGCTGACGGGCCCAGTAGTCGTCGGTGCCGTCGGCGAAGACGACGCGGATATTGGACAGGCCGAAGAGGGTATCCGAGCGGACCACGGTGACCCGCGCGATGCCGTTCAGCTCGTTCTCGAGCGGGATGGTGATGAGCCGCTCGACCTCCTCCGCCGCGTGGCCGGGCCAGAGCGTGATGACCTCGGCCCGCACGTCCCCCACGTCCGGATAGGCCTCGATGGGCAGGTTGCGGAACGAGACCACCCCCATCACCGTCAGGAGAAGCACCAGGGCCAGCGTGATGAAGCGCTGGCGCAGCGCGAAGGCGATGAGGTGGTCGATCATCGCGCGTCGCGCTTGAGCAGGACACCCCCCGTGTTCACCACGCGATCCTCGGTCGTCAAGCCATCCAGGATCTCCGTCATCCCGTCGAACTCCGCGCCCGTCTTCACGGTGCGCCGCTCGTATTCGCCCTTGCCCTTCTCGAGCAAAACGAAGGTCGTTCCGTCGGTCCGCTGGATGGCGCTCTGGGGCACGGCCAGCGTTTGCGATGAGCCGGTGTCGATCATCGCCTTGACGAACATCTCGGCCTTGAGGGCGCCACCGGTATTGGGCACGACGGCGCGGATCTTCAGCGTGCGGCTCTCCTTGTCGACGGCGGCGCCGATGTTCGTGACCCTGCCCTCGAAGCGGTCCCGCGGGCAGCACGGCAGCGTGACGCGCACCGCCTGGCCGAGTTTGACCTTGGGCACGTCAGGCTCGTACACGTCGGCCAGCACCCACATCGTCGACAGATTAGCGATGACGAAGAGACTGACCGGCGTGTCGGACTGGCCGTAGGAGACCACCTGGCCGGGGCTGATGCTGCGCTCGACGATGACGCCGCTCCGCGGCGCCCTCACCGTCACCGTCGTGGAGGCATCGGCGCGATCGGCGATGTCCTTGAGCTGGTCCGCCCTGATGCCGAGGGTGCGGAGCCGCGCGGCCGCGCGCTCCCGCTCGGCCACGGCCTTGTTGGAGTCGTTTTCAGCCTCGCGGATGTCCTTCGCGGCGATCGCCTTGATCTCCAGGAGCTCCTTCGCGAGACTGAGGGCCTTCTCGGAGCGCGCGAGGTCGGAGACGGCCTTGGCATAGTCGCTCTTGGCCTGGCCGAGATCGGGGCTGTCGAGGACAAAGAGCGGGTGGCCAGGCTCGACGACCTCGCCCGGCCGGGCCAGCACCTCAACCACGCGTCCCGTGACGGGTGCATTGATGCGGACGAGCTGCTCCTCGTTGAATTGTACCTTGGCGGTCGTCTCGAGCAGCGCCGTGCGCGTTCGGTACTCGGGATGGACAATGGTCACCGGGTTGACGGCGGCGCCGGGCGGGGCGGCTGATTTTCCCGGCGGGGAGGACTTGGCGTCGCCGCATCCCGCGACGAGGGCGGCGGCGAGGAGAAGCGGCAGGGCGCGCATCCTACTTCTCCAGCGGGCCGCCGATGGCGGCCTCGAGCTGGTAGAGGGCGGTGTGATAGTTGCCGAGAGAGCGGAAGTAGTCCAGCGACTTCTCCCGGTAGGTCCGCTGCGCATCGAGGAAGTCCAGCAGGGTCACCCCACCCCGCTGGTAGGCGAATTCAACCGTGTCGCGTGCCTGCTTCATCTTGGGCAGGTAGGTGTCCCGGAGCAGGGCGACCTTGGCCCGCTCCGCGGTGACGGCCGCGAGGGCCAGGTCCACCTCGGCGAGCGCCTGGGCGAGCAGTGCCTCCCGCGTCGCCTCGGCGCGCTTGGCCTCGGCCTGGGTGCGGGCGATCTCGCCCTGGTTCCTGTCAAAGAGCTTGATGGGCAGGCTGAAGCCGAAGCCGATGGTGTTGTCGGGGCCGATGCGCTGATACTCGATCTGCGGCGTGATGTCCCCCCAGGCGTTGGCCCTGGCCAGGTCGATGTCCGCGCGCGCCTTCTCGCGGGCGGCCTGGGCGGCGCGAAGGTCCGGGCGGGCATCGAGCGCCATGCGGTAGAGCTCGGAGCGGCTCCTGGCGACCACCGGGAAGGTCAGCTCGCCCACGACCTCGAACTGCTCCGCGACGCGCTCCTGGCCGACGGCCGTCCTGAGCGCGACCTTTGCCGCTCCGAGCGCCTGTCGGGCGTCGGCGGCGTCGCGCTCGAACGCGAAGCGCTCGACCTCGATCCGGAGCAGCTCGAGCCCTGAGATGTCGCCCTTCTCGGCCCGGAAGCGCTGGACGCGCTCCAGCTCTCCCAGCGCCGCGAGGTTCTGCTCGGTAAGGGCCAAAGCTTCGCGGGCGACCAGGATGTCGGAGAAGGACTTCTTGACCTGAAAGACGAGCTGGCGCCTGAGATCGGCAAGCTCGAGGCCGGTGACCTTGGTCGCCGCCTTCGCGCTCTCGATGCGGCGCTGGCGCTTGCCGCCCAGCTCGATCGGCTGGCCCACGTTGAAGGTGTACTGGATCTGAGACGCGCTGCTGGCCCCGCCGAACTGCTCGGCGAGGAAGTTCGCGCTCGGATTGGGCCTGAGCGCCGCGGTGACCTCGTTCGCCCCGACGGCCTGCACTTCGAATTCCTTGGCCCGCACGGTCGGGTTGGCCGCGCCGGCGAGACTTAACGCCTCGTCCAGGGTCAGCGTGGAGACCGGCGCCTGGGCGGACGGCCGGGCCGGTGCGCCCAGCAGCACCAGACAACACGCGACAGCAATGATCCTGACCATAAGCGACTCCCTTGATAGAACGTGGATAGCGACAGGAAAAGCTGAGGGTCAGGCGGACGGAGCGGCGTCAGCGAGCGAAGCGCGCGGCAGGGCGATACGAAGTCCGCGCCGACCGCGCGGACCGGGTTGCGAGGGCACACGGGGAGGCGCGCCGAGACGCCGGAGTCCTGCCGACTCGACGAGGAAGATCACGACGGGGAGGAGCGCCCAGAACTGCGGCGGCGCCCCCAGGAGGGCGCGCTTGATCTCGTGGGGAGGCTCGGCCAGCTTGATCGGCGTCGCGACGTTCGACGGCGGAGCGGGAAAGTCCGAGCCGTCGATGTCGAGGACCTCGAACAGGATGAAGGAGCAGACCAAGCCGATGCAGACGACATAGGTCGCCAGCCAGAGGAATGCCATCAAGCGGACGGGCAGGCGCTTTCTCACAGGTAGAGCATCCCACCGCGCCCCTGAGGAAGTCAACTTCCGCCCAGCTCCACCCGCTCACCCGCGGCTGGCCCGCTCCGGAACAGCACCGAGACGTCCTCGTCCGGGTTGAGCCTGAGCATGTCCGCGTCGACGGCCTGGCGCACCCGCTCCCGCTCCTCCGGCGACTCTTCCGGGTTCTCCAGGAACGAGACCATGACGAACACGCGCCGGCCGGCCTTGCGGACCCGCACCCACTGGACGCCCTTCAAGCGGTAGCGCTCCGCGCACTGCCGCGCCGACTCCTCGACGGTGTTCGCCGTCTCGGCGAACGGGTTGGCATCCACCAGGTCGGCGAAGCTCTCCTTCAGGATCTCGAGCGGCTTGCGCAGGAGGATCACGGACAGCACGATGCACACGGCCGGATCGACGTAGGCGCTGTAATCCGCCTTCGGGCCTTTCGAGAGGACCACGGCCAGGAAGAAGGCGATGAACACTCCCAGGCTCAGCCAGCCCTCGACGATCCACAGATCGGCCTGCGCCAGCACGAGCTGCGAGCCCGTGCGCTTCCCTACACGCTTCATGTAGGCCCCGAAGAGGACCGAGAGGAGGAAGCCCGCCCCCGCGTAGATGATGACGAGGTGCGGCTCGTCAAAGGGTCGGGATGCATGAGGTCCCTGATGGAGTAGGCGATCGCGGCCAGGCAGACGGCAGCGACCAGCGTGCCCTCCATCCCGATCATCAGCGGCTCGTACTTCGCATAGCCGAAATGGTAGCGGCTGTTCGCCGGCTCCTGGATCTTGCGGACGACGAAGATGGCCAGGAGCGACACCGCCACGTCCACGAGGCCGGACATCGCCTCGAGGGTCATGGTCTCGGAATCGGAGACGAGAGCGACCGCGCCGGCGCCGACGGTGAACAGGATGGTCAGGATCGCGGAGAGACGCAGGACACGGACTTCTGCATCCTGAGCGATCGATGTCATGGGCCGAGGATGACAGAGCCGCGGAGAGGGGTCAAACGTCCCCGAATCAGCCGACGGCCTCCACCACGAGCTTCTGGAAGTGAACCACGAGGTGCTCGCTCTTCGTGAGGAAGCGCCCCTGGGCCGGCAGCCCCGCGCGCAGTCCCCGCTGGACAGAGCTGGTGAGGCGGTCATCCTCGGCGCTCACCTGCTTGTTGAACGCGATCATCTCCCGCTGGTAGTCCTCGGGCACCCCGGCGCCGAAGAAGCGATCCGTGAAGCCACGCGTGCGCTCCGGGCCGTCCGGGAGCCAGACGTCGATCGAGAGGTTGGGCTGGCCGGGGTTGATGCTGATAGTGAAGCTCGGCCAGAGGAAGTGATACTGGGCCTGGGTGACGGCTCCGTGCGCATCGTAGACGGCTTTTCGCCCCTGGCCCTCGAGCGCCGAGCGTCGCACTGGGGCCACCTGGCTCGAGAACCACCGGTAGGCGCGCAGGCTGTAGGCCTCTTCATCCACGTCCACGATGGCGCTGAACGAAGGATGCTGCACCGGGCAGTGATAGCACTCGAGGAAGTTCTCGATCAGCACCTTCCAGTTGGCATCCGCCTCCCAATCCGCCCGCTCGCGAAAACGGAGCCCGGCCAGATCCAAGCCGCTTCCCGCGATGATCCGGGGCAGCTCGCCCAGCATGTCGGCCAGCGGCGAGGCCTCCGGATCGACGTCGACGAAGACGAAAGGGCCCCAGGTGTCGAGCCGGGCGGGCAGAGGGGGAAGTCGTCGCGATCGAAACCCGGCTCATGGTCCGAGCGGGGGGCCGCGCGCAGGCGGCCGTCGAGGCCGTACGTCCATGCGTGGTAGGGACACTGGAGAGTCTTGCAGTTCCCCGCCCCGCTCGCCACTTCGTGGCGGCGGTGGCGACAGACGTTGACGAACGCGCCGAGACCCTCGCCGCTCCGCACGACGACCACCGGTACGTCGCCGGCGACCGCCGTGAAGTAGTCGCCCGCGCGCGCGACCTGGGCGGTCCGGCCCACGTACTGCCATGACCGCCGGAAGATTCGCGCGCGTTCCCGCTCGACACCGGCCGGGTCCGTGTACCAGGAGGACGGCAGGGACAAGCCTCGGTCGAGGTCTCGGACCATGCGGGCACCGTCGGTCACGGGCTGGCGCGCTTGAAGCTGACGAGCACCCGGCCGGAGCCCGGCTCGGTGGCGAAGACGGCGGGCCGTCCCTTGGCGAGATCGTCCGCGTTGTCGCAGATCTTCAGGCCGTCCCCTTCCAGGAGATAAATGCCTTGCCAGATCTTCCCCTTCGCCTCGCCGCCCGCGTGAGTGAAGTCGATGGTCGCCGGGTTCTTTGACGCGTCGATCCGATAGGTGCCCTGGTAGAGGATCTTGCCCTTGGAGCGGATGGTGAAGCGGTCGCCGGCGAACGTCAGCCGGTGTCCCTTGAGATCGTCCGCCGGCGCGCCATTCCGCTCGGCCGACACGGCCGTCCACGTGCCCTGGAGGCCGCCTGCGCTCTTGGTGGTGTCGGCGGCTTCGCCCCGAGCGCTCGCCGCCAGCAACACCCCCATGACGGTTACCAGGAATCCCAGTCGCATGATCTTTCCCCCTCGAGCGAGGACCTGTACGCTGCCATGCCGCCGATCGATCCTGCCAGATGGCCGGAGGCGGGTCATACTTCTGAACTCTAGCGCGATCCGCTCGGCGTGATCTTCGACCCGGACCGCGCCCTTGTCCAGGTCCTAGTCCGCCAGATCGGCGTAGAGAGCGGTGCTCAGGTAGCGCTCGCCGAAGTCGGGGATGATGACGACGATGAGCTTCCCCCCGCTCTCGCTGCGGCGCGCGACTTCCACGGCAGCCCAGAGCGCCGCGCCGGAGGAGATGCCGACGAGGAGCCCCTCCTCGCGCGCCGCGCGGCGGGCCATCGCGAGGGCATCGTCGTTCTTCACGCGGATGATTTCGTCGTAGATCTTCGTGTTGAGCACCTCGGGAATGAAGCCCGCGCCGATGCCCTGGATGGGGTGCGGACCCCTCTGCCCCCCGGAGAGAACGGGCGAGGCATCGGGCTCCACCGCCACGCAGCTGAACGCGGGCTTGCAGGATGTCGGCCTTGCCGTCGGTGTCGCGCCAGATCTCCTCCGCCGTCGTCTTCCTGTGGATCTCGGGGTTCGCCGGGTTCTTGAACTGCTGCGGGATGAAGTAGCGGGGGTCGCTCGCCGCCAGGTCCTCGGTACGCTTGAGGCACCCGGGCATGCCCTCGCTTCCCGGTGTCAGGATCACCTCGGCGCCGTAGGCGCGCAGGATCATCCTCCGCTCCTTGCTCATGGTGTCCGGCATGGTCAGCACCAGCTTGTAGCCGCGGGCCGCGCACGCGAACGCCAGCCCGATGCCGGTGTTGCCGCTGGTCGGCTCGAGGATGATGGTGTCGGGCTTGATCTTGCCCGCCTTCTCGGCGGCGTCGAGCATGGACACGCCAATCCGATCCTTGACGCTGTGGGCGGGGCTGTAGAACTCGAGCTTGGCGACCACGTCGGCCTTGCACCCGGCGACGAGGCGCCGCAGCCGGACGAGGGGCGTGTTGCCGACAAGCTCTGTCACGTCATTCGCGATTCGCACTGATCTCCTCCTTGTAGGATGAGCCTACGCCAGCCACTCGAGCGTCTCCTCGATGCGGTCGAGGGCCGCGCCGCCGACCGTGAGCCTATCCATTGGTGCCCTCCGTGAGAACGTGATCTGCCCGGCCGCCGTCAGATTTTACGCGATCCGCCCCGCGCCGCTTCACATTCGTTTACACTCGCCACACACGGCCTTCATACGCCCACACACGGCCTTCATACGCCGGCGAGAGGCTTGGGTTCGAGCAGGCCCGATCGGATTCTGGAGCCTGCGATGCGAACCGACGATGGGGAGGAAAGTCATGAGAACGAATGCGACACTGGCAGGGTTGGCGTTGATGCTCGGGTTGGCGGCCCCGGTGGCGGCGGTGGCGGCGGAGCCGCCCGACATGTCACCGGCGGCCGACGAAGGGACGGGCAGCGGAGGGAATCGTCCCGGCATGCACGCCCCGGGGCACCAAGGCGGATGGCAGAGGCACATGGGACAGCGGGGCCGCTCGCACGGCCACCACCGGCCGTCCTTCATCGGCATGCTGCTGCGCAACCAGCAGCAGCTCGGACTGACGGCCCAGCAGGTGGACTCGCTCCGGAAGCTGGGGATGGACTCGCGGCGCGCGGAGATCCGGCAGCGCGCCGATCGCCAAGTCGCGCAGCTCGACCTCATGAGCCTGCGTTTCAGCGATCCGGTGGACATGGGCAAGGTCGAGGCCAAGGTGCGCGAGATCGAGAAACTCAAGGGTGACGGTCGTATCGCCGCCATCCGTACCGCCGAGGCGGCCAAGGCGCAGCTCACCCCCGAGCAGCGGGAAAAGCTGAAGGGTCTGTGGGCGGCGCGGATGCAGCAGCGCCGGGGCTCCGGCGAAGGCGGCGACATGCACGCGCCCGATTCCGACCGGAAGCAGTAGCCGAAGGGCCCGTGCGAGGCGACGGTGCAGGGCGTCAAGACGGGTCCATCCAGTTGCGAGGCGGCACCCGAAGGTCGCTCGCGAGGCGTACTCCCTGTACGTCGAGCGAGCGGCCGAGGGCGTCCCAACATGTAACTACGTCTGGGTCGCACATGGGTCCTTATCGGCGCCCGGCGGACCTGCTACTTCTTGAGGCGGACGTCCTCGAGTGGCGCCGACCACGGATACGGATCGATCAGCATGAGCGCGGGGTCCGCGACGCGCGGCCCGACGCCGCTCGGCCAGATGTACTCGTAGATGACCCCCAGCCGCACGCGCTCGTAGAGGAGACGCTGGATCTGGTGCAGCATCGCCTCTCGCTTCTTCCGATCGGTCTCGCGGGCCTGCTGCTTGTAGAGCGCGTCAATATCGGGATACCCGCCGTAGGCGAAGGCGCCGTCGCTCGGGACGACCTCCGCCATCCGTGTCGACGCGTTGCCGTAGACCGCGTCGATGCACACGCACAGCCCCTTGAGCTTCTTCGTGGCCAGCGCCGAGTAGAAGGCCGCGCGCTCCATCGTCCGCATTCTCGTCTTGATGCCGACGGTTCCGAGGTACCCGCCGATCGCTTCCACCATCGAGAAATATGGAGGCCACGGGTAGAGATCGCCGGCGTCGAAGCCGTTCGGGTAGCCCGCCTCGGCGAGGAGCTGCCTGGCCTTCGCGGGATCATAGGCGTAGGGCTCGAGAGGCAGCGCAAACTCGAATTTTCTCGGCACGAGGCTGCCGGTGAGCCGTGAGGCGCCGAGGTTCTCCGCCTCGTTGACCGCGCGGCCGTCGATGGCGTGCATGGCGGCCAGCCGCACTCGCCGGTCGTGCCAGGGCGACTTCGGATCCCACTGGTCGAAGAAATCCAGGTAGAAGGTGCCGATCCCTCCGGAGAACGCGAGCTTGAGGTTCGGATCGCGTTTCACGTCCTGTGCCTGCGGGGCGTCCAGCAGGTAGGCGAGATCCACCTCACCCCTCTTCAGCATGGCCATTCGCGTGGTCGCCTCGGGGACGCTCTTATAGACGAGGCGCTTCACCGAGGGAACTTTACGCCAGTAGCCTTCGTAGGCCTCCATGACCAGCTCGACACCAGGCGTGTTGCTGACGAACTTGTACGGTCCAAGCCCGATCGGGTGCTTCTTGAACCCGTCGGGGCCGACCTGCTCGAAATATTTCTTGGGCACGATCCAGCCCGCTCCGGTCGCGAAGGTGCCGTAGTAAGTCATGAAATCGGGAAAGGGCTCGTGGAGCTGGAAGCGGACGCGGTAGGGATCGACGATCGTGACCTCCCGGACCTTGTCCTGGAGGATCTTGGCGCCTTTGGTCCGGTGGAAGCTGAACTTCACGTCCTCGGCCGTGAAGGGATCGCCGTTGTGGAACTTCAGCCCTTCGCGAAGCTTGAACTCGTAGACCCGCTGGTCCGGGCTCACCGTCCACGACTCGGCCAGGCTGGGGCTCAGGTGATTGCCCGGCATGGGCTTGACGAGCGCGTCGTGGAGCGCGTAGATGACCCAGAACGGTGTGAGGACGCCGATGACGGATTCGCCCGGATCGAACCAGACCGGCGCTATCGTCACGTACAGGGCCCAGCGCATCTCCCCCTCGGGCTTGGCCTGCGCTTCCGCGGCGGCGAGCGGCGCGCACAGGAGGAGCAGACAGCCCAAGGCGAAACTCCGCGTGCTCTTCATGGTCGTGCCCTCCGCTCCGCGATGGCGACCCCGCGATCCTGCCAGATCGATCCGGCCGCGTCAAACGCGATCCCGGCCGCTCCCCTTTCCTTCCGGCGACGGCCATGCTATAGGTTCCGCGCGAACCGCCCTCCCATATCGTCGCGGGCGTTCATCGCACAGGAGGAGGCCATGATCGGCGCGTCGCACTACCGTATCGGTGGAGATCGACTCGCGGCAGGAGGGGGGCGCTTCGTGGCCGATGTGCGCGTGCCCGGCATGCTCCACGCGGTGGTGCTCCGCTCCTGCCACGCCCACGCCCGGCTCGTCTCCATCGACGCGAGGCGCGCGCTCGAGCTGGCAGGCGTGCGCGCCGTGCTCACGGCCGCCGACGTGCCTGGGGGCGCCATCATCCCCAACCGCGTGGGAGCGCCGCCCGGGACCGAGCGCTACCTCCAGCCCGCTATCGCCCGCGGGGTCGTCCGGTACGCGGGGGAGCCGGTCGCCCTGGTGGTGGCCGATGACCGCTACGTCGCCGAGGACGCGCTCAGGCTCATCCACGTCGTCTACGATTCGCTGCCCGCCTGCGCGAGCGCCGCGGAAGCGCTCGCTCAGGGCGCGCCCCTGCTGTTCCCCCGCACCGAGTCCAATAACGTCGCCCTGATCACGATGCGAGTCGGCGACGTCGATGCGGCGATCGACGCGGCGGCGGTGGTCATCCGCGAGCGGTTTGTCTATCCCCGGCAGACCGCCGCGGCCCTCGAGACGCGGGGGCTCGTCGCCGTGCCGCCCGATCCCAAGGGCGGAGAGCTTCACCTGATCGGCTCGACCAAGTGCATCCACACGAACCGCGGCATCCTGGCCCCGATCTTCGGGATTCCGCTCGGCGCGCTGCGGCTGACCGAGGTAGACGTGGGAGGAGGCTTCGGCGTTCGCGGCGAGCTCTACCCGGAGGACATCCTGGTGCCTCTCGCGGCCATGAAGCTCGACCGTCCGGTCCGGTGGATCGAGGACCGTCGCGAGAGCCTGGTGGCGACGAACCACGCGCGACAGAGCGACTACCAGGTCGAGATCGGCTTCGACGGCGAGGGGCGCATCCTCGGCCTGCGCGCCCTGATCCATGCCGACATCGGCGCCTACGTGAGAACGGCGGCTCTCGTGCCCGCCGAATTCGGCGCCGCGCTCTTTCCGGGGCCGTATCGCGTGCCAAGCTACCACTGCGACCTCTGGTCGGTGGTCACGAACAAGACTCCCGCGGGGACACTCCGCTCCCCCGGCCGGCCCGAGTGCAACTTCGCCCGCGAGCGCCTGATGGACCTGGGGGCCGAGCGTCTCGGCCTCGATCCGGCCGAGATCCGCCGGCGCAACCTGATCCGGGCCGACGAGATGCCGTACGACAGCGGAACCAAGTCGTTCGGCGCCAACACCGTCTACGACTCGGGCGATTTCGGCGGGCTCTTCGACGAGCTGCTGCGCCGCCTGGACTACCAGCGCGCGCGCGCCGAGCAGACAACCCGGAATGCGCTCCCGGCGGGGCCGCGACGGGGAATAGGGCTCTCCGTGTACGTGGAGAAGACCGGCCTCGGTCCGTTCGAGACGGCCCACCTCGAGTCGCGGCCCGATGGGCGCTTCACCGTCGACACGGGCGCCTCGTCCATGGGGCCGGGGCTCGAGACGGTCCTCGCCCAGATCCTCGGCGAGACGCTCGGATTGCCGGCCGACCGTTTCGAGGTGCGCCATGCCGATACTTCCAACGTCGAGAGCGGCGTGGGCACCTACGGCTCGCGCGGCACCGTGACCGCGGGCAACGCCGCCGCCATGGCCGCTGCGAAGCTGATCGGCGAGGCGACGTCGAGGGCGGCCGCCCGGTGGGGCGTGCCGGAGGCCGAAATCAGGTACGACCGCGGAGTGCTCGAATCGGCCGGCCGCCGCGCAACGCTCGCCGACCTCGCCACCGGACGGAGGCTCGCCGCTGGCGCCTCGTTCAACGTGCCGAAGATCACGTACGCGGGCTGCGCGGTCGGGGTGATCGCGGACGTGGACGTCGAGACCGGCGCCGTGCACCTCGTGCGCATCGTGATCGGGGCCGACGTCGGCCGCGCCGTCAATCCCGCCCTCGTCGAGGCCCAGCTCGTCGGCGGCGTCGCGTTCGGCATCGGCAATACGCTCTGCGAGGCGCTCGAGTACGACGCCGGTGGACAGCTCCTCTCGGGGACGCTCATGGACTATGCCCTGCCGTACGCGTCCGACGTGCCACCCGTGGATAGCTTCTTCCAGGAGATCCGCGCGACGACGAACCCGCTCGGCCTGCGGGGCTTGGGCGAGTGCGGCAATCCCGGCCTGGGCGGCGCCATTGCCAATGCCGTCTCGGACGCGCTCCGCGACCAGGGCGTCAGCATCACGGCCCTGCCGCTGACCCCCGCCCTGGTATTCGGCGCTCTTCGGAGCGCCGACCAGGCCGGCGAGCCGGGTCACGCGCGACCGGGCCGAAGACTCGAACCGCATCCTTTGGGGATCCGTGCACATCTCAACAGCAGGAGGAATGTCCATGAGTGAGCAGCAGGAATGCGGCAGCGCCGATAGCGCGGTGGTCCATCTCACCGAACAGACCTTCGACGAAGCCGTGGCCACCGCGAGCGGGATCTGGATGGTGGATTTCTGGGCGCCGTGGTGCCGGCCGTGCGTCGCCCTTGCCCCCGTGCTCGAGGAGATCGCGCGTGCCTCGCAGGGTGGCGTGACGCTGGCAAAAGTCAACGTCGACGAGCAGCCTACCCTCGCGGCCCGTCACGGGATTCGCTCCATCCCGACCGTCCTCTTCATGAAGGACGGGAAGGTGGCGAATCAGGTGGTGGGAGCGGTGCCAAAGGCTCAGATCGAAGCGAAGCTGGCCATGCTCGTGGGTACGGGTGTTGCGCCCTGAATTCCCGGCCTGAGCGAGACAGGCCGAGCCGCAGACCATGACAGCCCCTACGGCGAAACGGCACGCCCCCGAGCCGGCCGCCCCCGCCCGGGTCCTCTCCGTCCACGCGCATCCCGACGACCAGGAGTTTACATGACGCGGGCGGCGCTGGCGCCGATTCGCGAGGAAGAGCAGCGGGAGGCCTGCCGCGTGCTCGGCGTCTCCGAGGTGGTCTACCTCGGCTATGAGGACGGAATGCTCGAGCCCTCGCTCGCGCTGCGGCGGGACCTGACGCGGGTGATCCGGCGCCACCGCCCCGAGGCGGTGGTGTGCGGCGACCCGACGGTGCGCTTCTACGGCGCCATCTACATGAACCATCCCGACCATCGCGCCGCGGCCGACGCCGTCCTCGATGCCGTCTTTCCCTCGGCGGAGACGCGCCTGATCTTCCCCGAGCTCCTCGAGGAGGGGCTTGAGCCCCACAAGGTCCGGTCGGTCTTCATCCATGGGTCTGAGAAGCCCGACACCTTCATCGACATCTCGGAGTTCCTCGGCGTGAAGCTCGCCGCCCTCAAGGAGCACCGGACCCAGATGGGCACATGGGACCCCACCGACATGATCACGGGGTGGGCGAAGATGCAGGGAGCCAAGCGGAAGCTCGAAGCGGCTGAATCATTCCGCCTCATGCGCCTCGGCGACTCGTAGCCGCCGGTCTTGGGCTTCGTGAGCCTAGTTGTTGCCGGCGAGGCAGCGGCCATCCGAGGTCAGGGTGCCGCCCACACTGTCGCAGAATTGCTGCGGATTGTAGGGCGTCTGGGACCAGCCGGCGCACCCCCCGAGCAATATGGCCACGACCAGCACTGCACCAAGGAACACCCGCATGGGAACGAGCGCGCGGCTAGCGGATCGCCGTCTTCAGCGAGCGGCTCGACTTGAAGCGGGGCACACGGGTGGCGGGGATCTTGATGGCGTGACCCGTGCGCGGGTTGCGTCCGTTGCGCGCGGCGCGCTTGCTGACCATGAAGGTGCCGAAGCCGCCGATGGTGACGCGGCGCCCCCTCTTCAGCGCATCGAAGACGCTCACGAAGAAGGCGTCGAGCGCCCGCTCGGCCGACACCTTGCTCCCGCCCGATGCCTTGGCCATGGCGGACACGAGATCGGCTTTGGTCATCGCCTTCTCTCTCTACTCGAAAGCTCCGCGCGAAGTCAAGATGGTGAGCTGCTCGAGGATCCGGAAGAGGCTCTCGGCGGTGAATGGTTTCTCAAGCGCCGGCACGTTCTCGGCCTCGAGGAACTGCCATGCCGACGGGTTGGCGGTGTCGCCCGTCATGAACACGAAGCGCTTGGCGAGGGCGGGCTGCTCGCGGACCACCGCGCGGTAGAAGTCTTCGCCGTTGCCATCCGGCATCCGGATGTCCGAGAGCACGATGTCGAAGCGGGTGGCGCGCACGCGCTCGAGGGCCGAGCGCCCGGTGGAGGCGACCTCCACCTGCCAGCCCGTGTCCTTCAGCAGCGCCGTCAGCAGGTCCACCATACCGGGCTCGTCATCGACGACGAGGGCGCGCCGGCCGAAGCCGAAGACACCGGCGTTGCGCGGCGAGGCCGTCTGGCGCGCCGACTCGGTCTGTGACACGGACGGCAACTCGAGGGTGAACACGGTGCGGCCCGGCACGCTCTCGGCGGTGAGCCGTCCTCCGTGCTGCTGGACGATGCCGTAGGACACTGAAAGCCCGAGCCCCGTCCCCTCCCCTACCTTCTTCGTCGTGAAGAAGGGCTCGAAGATGCGCGGCATGACCTGGGGCGGGATGCCGGAGCCGTTGTCCTCGAACTCGACCATGACCCACGACCGTCCATTCTCCTTCCGTTCGCGGGTGCGCACGCGGATCGTGTCGCCCTTGCCGCCGGCCATGATGGCGTGCTCGGCATTGAGCAGGAGGTTCAGGATCACCTGCTGGAGCTGGTGCACGTCGCCCTCGCCGGGCGGCAAGCCGGGAGCGTGGTCGAGCTCGACATGGATGCCCGAGAGACGCAGCCGCGTCGTGCGCAGCGCCAGGGTCTGCTCGATGACGGCGGGCAAGTCCACGGGCGCGCGCTCCGGCTTGCGCTGGCGGGAGAAGAGCAGGAGCCCCTGCACGATCTTGGCCATGCGCTCGCCCTGCGCCACCATCATCTCGAGGGGACCCCGGATGTCGGGGGGCAGCGGCTTGCCCTTCAGCAGCTGGCCGTAACCGATGATGACGGACAGCGGGTTATTGAGCTCGTGGGCGACCCCCGAGACGAGCTGGCCGACGGCGGACAGCTTGCCCGCCTGCACCAGCTGCGCCTGCGTCTCCTGCAGCTGCTTGACGCGCGAGGCCAGCTCGTCGTAGAGGCGGCCGTGCTCGATGGCGAGGGCTACGGGCGCCGCCAGCGTCGCCAGCCGGTCCAGGTCCTCCGGAACGAAGCGACGCTCCGGGCCGATGTAGGCCACCGACAGGGCACCGATGGCCTCGCCGCGGATCATGAGCGGACAGGCCACGGTCGCGCCGAGCAGCTCGCGCCGCTTCTGGGTGAGCATGCGCCGCATGCGGCCCGGCCACGTCCGGTAGTCGTTGACGAGCACGCCCTCGCGCCGCGCGGCTGCGGTCCCCAGCGCTCCCTCGCCGAGCTCCAGCTTTTGCCCGAGCTCGCCCTCGACGAGCCCGTGCCCGGCGCGGATCATCAGCTGGTCTTCGCCCTCGTGCCGGAGCGCGACCAGGGCCACGTCACCCGCGAAGAGCTCTGCAGCCTTGCGCGCGATCAGAGTCAGCCGCTCCTCGAGGGTGAAGGGGACGAGGATCTGCTCGACGACCTCCCGGATGGACTCGAGGTGTCTCAGCCGCTGACTCGTCTGCTCGTACAGGCGCGCGTGATCGAGCGCGAGGGCAGCCTGGTCCGCGAAGGTCTGGAGCAGACCCGTCTCCACCTCTGTGAAGCGCCGACCCGTCCTGTCCGCGATCGAGACCGCCCCGATGATGCGTTCTTCGACACGCAGCGGGACCGCGAGGAAGGCCCCGATGCCGGAGACCTCGACGCGCTCCCGCATCTCGGGAGTCAGCTGGATACGCGAATCGGCCAGGACGTCGGAGGTGACCACGGGGTGCCCGTCGATCACCGCGCGGCCCGTGATCCCGTAACCGGGGGGCACGACGTGCCCATAGGGAGCGTGAGCGCCGACCCGGTGTCCCTGCGCGAGGACCATCAGCGAGCCGTCGGGCTGGACGAGGCGGAAGCCGGACGAGCGGGCGCGGAGAACCGGCAGAACGCTGCTGACGATGCGCTGGGCGATGTCACCCACGTCGAGGCTGCCCGTGAGCGTCTGGGCGACGCGCGCGATCTCCTCGGCCTCGCGCTGCCGCCGCGTCGCCTCGCCGTACAGACGGGCGTTCTCCATGGCCAGCGCCGCCTGATCGGCGAAGGCCTGGAGGAGCGCCGTGTCCGCATCGGAGAAGTCCCGGACGGCACCGGAGGCGATCAACAGGATGCCGATCAGCTCGCCCTTGGCGCGGAGCGGCGCGGCCAGGAGGGCGCGCATGCCGGATTCGTGGAGCCGCCGCCTGAGATCGTCGGTCAGCACCAGTGCCGGGTCGGCGAAGACGTCGCGGGTAGAGACGGCCCGCCCCTCGGCGATCACGCGCGCCATGAGACCGGTCCCGGGCTCGATCAGGTGACCGGGCTGGAAGTGGCCCATCGCCGCCCCGGCCCAGGCGATGGCCTCGAATGTCCCGTCGGGCTTCAGGAGGCGCAGGCCCGCGGAGTCCACTCCGAAGATGGGCAGCACGCTTCGCACGACCCGATCGGCGACTTCCGTGACATCGAGGCTCTCGGTCAGCATGCGCGCGCCCTGCGCCAGCTCTTCGGCCTCTCGCCGGCGGCGCGTTGCCTCGGCGAAGAGGCGCGCGTTGCGCACGGCCACCGCGGCCTGGGAGGCGAAAGACGTCAGCAGCTCGCGGTCGTCCTCGGCCGGCAGGTCGTCCTTGCGCAGGTTGAGGGTGAGGACTCCCAGGAGGTCGTCGCCCGAGACGACGGGGACGCCGGCGAAGGAGAGGAGCCCGCTGTCGGCCGCCCACTGCTGCGCCTGGATGCGCTCGTCGCGCGTGACGTCCTCGATGTACAGCGCCTGGCGGTGGCGGGCCACCCAGCCGGTGCCTCCCATGTCCAGCTCCAGCTCCGGGGGGAGCTCGTGGGGGCCGTCGGACAGGTCGGACGACCAGGCGCGGCGGATGAGCCGGCCGCGGGCGGTATCCATCTCCCAGAAGACGACGTTGTGCGCGCCGGTCAGCTGAGCCAGGGCGAGCGTGATCTGCTTGAGGAGCGTTTCGAGGTCCAGGTGCTCCGAGAGCGCCGCGTTGACGTCGGCGAGCGCGCGAAGCCGCTGCCGGCGCACGTCGAGCGCGGTCTGGGCCTGCCGCCGCGCCTCCCGAGCGCGATTGAAATGGCCGGCGAGCTCCGCCAGCTCGTCTCCCGTGGACACCGCGATGGGTGGTCCTTGCGCCGAATCCAGGTCGCGGGTGCCGCGGATGAGGGCGCGCACCGCTCCGTGCATGCGGTTGCCGATGAGCCAGGCGACCAGGAGCGCCAGCAGCGTTGCCGCGCCCAGGCCGATCAGGTCTCTCTTGAACCGCCCGGCCGCGGGCGAGAAGGCGACACCGCTCGGCACCGCGGCCAGGACGAGCCAGTCCGCTCTGGCCATGCCGGCCGCACCGACCAAGTGGGGCATGCCGCCGGGAGAGGCCCACTCGGCCGTGCCGCTGCTTCGGCGGAGCACCAGTCCTGCCTCCGGGACACCACCCAGGTGGAGATCGAAGAACTTGTACGGCCCGGCGGACTTGGCCAGCACCGCGCCGCCCGGGGCCACGATCGCGATGGATTGCCCCCGGCTGTGCGGCAGCGCGGTGAGATAGCGCGAGAGTACTCCGAGATCGATCTCCGCCGCGAAGACGCCGACTGTTCTCCCCTCACGGTCCTCGACGGGAACGAGCAGCGGCACGACCTTCCGACCGTCCGTGGGACTCTGCTGCGGAGCGGTCACCGCCGGCTGGCCGCGCCGCAAGACCGCGTCGAGGACACCCTGGTCGACGAATGTCTGGTCCGGCACTTGCGGGCCGCTCGCGGCGAGCACGTGCCCGTCGACGCCGGCGGCGACGAAGCGATGCACGAAGGGGTGCTGAACCTGGACGCGATGGGCGAGCACCTCGAGGTCGGAGTCCTGGATTCGGTCGAGTGTCCGAAAACTTGCGAGAGCGAGAAGACTCTCGGTCTGACCGCTCAATACCTCGTCGAGCTGGCCGGCGACGAGCTGGGCCATGTCCACCTGGTTCTGGTGGGAGAGGCGGCGGCCCTCGGACAGATCGCTCCAGAACTTGAAGGCCGCCGCCGCGAGGAGCGGCAGCAGGACGGCCAGCACGAGGACCGCGAGCTTCGTCCGGATCGTCAGGCGCATGAGCGAGCCCGCGCGCGCGGACCCTTGGTTAGTATAGCCCAGACGCTGGCGTATAATGCCGCCATGCCGCGCGGTCTCTCGATGAATCTCTCCACGCTTGTGCTGATCGCGCTGGCCCTTGTCGCCACCGGCGTCGCCTACTGGAAGGACCCCGGCCTGCCCATGCTCGGTGCCAAGAACGGGCTCAGCATGGTCTGGTTCGTCCTGCCGCGACTCATTCCGGCCCTGATCCTGGCCGGGATGCTCCAGGTCATCATTCCGCAGGAGACGGTCGCGCAATACTTCGGCCAGCGGTCCGGCATTGGCGCCATCCTCATGGCCTCGGCCGCCGGCGTGCTGACGCCCGGGGGTCCCATGGTCAGCGTGCCCCTCCTCGTGGTGCTCGCCAACTCCGGCATGGCGCTCGGCCCACTCGTGGCCTACATGACCTCGTGGTCGCTCTTCGGCGTCCAGCGGATCATCGCCTGGGAGGCGCCGCTCATGGGATGGCGCTTCGTGCTCGTGCGAGTCGTCCCGAGCCTGGCCTTCCCGCACCTCGAAAAGACCGGGCACCTCAAGCGGGTGCGCGCCCGCGTCTCGCGCGATCTCGAGATCGCGGAGATCACCGACCGCATTTCGAAAGGCCCGGCCGAGCGCAACCAGGCCCTGCTCTTCGAGAGCGTCGAGGGCTTCGACACGCCGGTGCTCATCAACGCCTTCGGCTCGCCCGAGCGGATGGCGGCCGCGCTCGGGGTCGAGCACCTGAACGAGCTGTCGGCGCGTGTCGCCAAGCTCCTCGACATGAGGATGCCGGGCTCGATCGTCGACAAGATCAAGAAGCTCGGCGACCTCTTCGACGTGGCCAAGGCCGGTCCCAAGCACGTGCGATCCGCCCCGTGCCAGGAGGTCGTCGAGACGGACCGGCCGAGCCTGGCCACACTGCCCGTGCTGCGGTGCTGGCCGGGGGACGCGGGGCGCTTCATCACGCTCCCCATGGTCTTCACGAAGGACCCTGTGAGTGGCGCACGAAACGTGGGCATGTACCGCCTTCAGATCTTCGACGATCGCACGCTCGGCATGCACTGGCAGATCCACAAGGGCTCCGCCGAGCACCAGCGGCTCGCGGAAGAGCGGCGCGCGCCGATGGACGTCGCCATCGCGCTGGGCGGCGACCCCGCATCCATCTACTCCGCCTCGGCCCCGCTGCCTCCGGGCATCGATGAAATGGTTTTTTCTGGCTGGCTGCGCGGGTCGGGCGTGCCCATGGTTCACTGCAGGACGGTGGACCTGGAGGTACCCGCCGAGGCGGAGATCGTGCTCGAGGGCACGGTGGATCCAGCGGAGCGCAGGCTCGAGGGGCCCTTCGGCGACCATACCGGCTACTACTCGTTGGCGCGCGACTATCCGGTCTTCCACCTGAAGGCCATCACGCGCCGCCGGCAGCCGATCTATCCCACGACCATCGTGGGCCGGCCGCCCCAGGAAGACTACTGGCTCGGCAAGGCGACCGAGCGAATCTTCCTGCCCATCATCCGGCTGATGCTGCCCGAGGTCGTGGACATGAACATGCCCGCCGAGGGCGTCTTTCACAACCTCGTCATCGTCTCGATCAAGAAGCGCTATCCGGGGCAGGCGCGCAAGGTCATGTATGCCCTCTGGGGGCTCGGGCTCATGATGCTGGCCAAGAACATCCTCGTGGTCTCCGAGCACGTGGACGTCCAGAACCTCTCCGAAGTCGCGTGGCGGGCCACCGGCAACGTCGATGCCCGGCGCGACATCGTGATCGTGGACGGGCCGATGGACGACCTGGACCACGCCGCGCTCCGCCACCGCTTCGGCGGCAAGATGGGCATCGACGC
>WNFT01000730.1_pt1 | contig 27631 bp, 19 predicted proteins | sample 5400191 | NCBI WGS metagenome assembly WNFT01 (sample SAMN13153359, study PRJNA577476) | soil metagenome | isolation source: 80 cm saprolite under Madrone tree | place: USA:California | collected 2016-06-14 | reverse complement strand
ATAAGACCAGCGACGTTCCCAGGATTGCTGAGAACAGCTTCCGTGAGATCATGATGTCCTCCTTTGTTATCAGGCCCTACCAGCTGACGATGGTTGCTGGGGGTGTTGGATCAGTAAGATCTAGTAAGAGCGCATTCGCTAAGCATGCTTGCCGTAGCGCGCACGTTCAAATCGGTAGCGCCTTCGCGGCGCGGGCTTGCAGTTGGTCTAGTTTACCTTGACCAAAACTCTAAAGGATTATGGAACTGAGCCAGCGAGGATTCATCACCAATACCCGAAACACGCCGAGACTATACTGCAGGCAAAACTGTGTCAACAGTGTCTATGGGACCATGTCCCTTTGACTGCGAAGACGCAGCTTGGATTCAGCAGATTCTTGAACAATAAGGTCATGCCGCAGACGTGGCTCACATTTCGTTCTCCAGAGGCTCGATTGAAAGGCTTGAGGAAGAACTTGCCTTGCGCATAACGCGCGCCCAGGACCGGAAATCACATTTGATATTCGAAACGAGCTACGTCTGATTCTCCCAGGATGACGGTGTCGCCGGAGTTTAATGTCGCTTCAGTTACGCGATCGGATCTCGGATCGTTGATGAAGGTGCCGTTGCGGGAATCCTGATCGACGATCTTCACCTGCCCATCGCGCACACCGATCCAGAGATGACGTTTGGAAATGCGAGGATCCGCTACGACGATTTGAGCCAGGCTGGGTTCACGGCCGATATAGGTCCCCTCCGGCTTCACCTCAAATTCCTGTCCGGTTAAAACACCAGATGTAAACTTGATAATTCCGTAGCTGATCGTAACCGTCTTCTCGCGCGTAATCGCAACCGTGCGCGACGGATCGAAATCGAGCGAACCGGAATCCGGCGCCGGCTGGAGATCAGGGCTGGCTTGAACCGCGCTCGGTTCAGACAAAGCCGCCGGCTGCTCAAATGCGGGCGGAGCGGATTCAAATGCAGGCGCGGCCACCATGGGATCTGGTTGCGCCATTTCCGGCGCCGGCGAAGTAGCGACGTCAAACGCGGGAGCGCCTGGCGAAGCGGCAGCGAGTTGTGCCTTGCGACGCTTTCGCGAAATGAAAAAGATCGCCAACCCTACTGCGACGATCAAGACGACAAAAAAAAGTAGCAGGACGACAACGCCAATAATGACCCACATCGTCGAGTCAGAACTCATCTTGATACGCTCCTTGAAAAAGATTAGTCAGTTAGATGTTTTGGTGCTAGCAGGTGGAATATTAGCCTAAAACTGTCTTTATTGGTTGAAAATTCTGCGGTGTCAGGATCAGCGAAACCGGTTCTCGCGTCCGGCCGCACATTTTAAGCAAAACTGAATACTAAAGAGAACCAATACTCTACCGCTGCATGTCCGTGAACGTCTGCCGCGACAGTGTTATACTGGGCCTGTTTTCGTTTTTCTTAGCCAGGCGATTAATCACTTATGGCCGACACGACGCGTTTCACCGTTATCTGTCCGTGCTGCGAAGCGACCCTGGGAATCGACTCGCAGACCGGCGCGCTAATCTCACATGAAGAGAAAAGCAAGCCGCTGGCTTCGTTCGACGAGATGGTGAAAGGACTCGACAAGCAGAAACAGGTGCGCGAACAGATTTTCGCGCAGGAACTGAATTCGATGAAAGATCGCGATCGCATTCTTGAGGAAAAATTTCAGGAAGCCATGAAGCGCGCTGAGAAAGATAAAGACAAGCCCTATCGTAATCCCCTTGATTTCGATTGACCTGGATTGAAACCCCCGCCTTGCGAGTTGCGTAGATAGCAACACGAACCAAAGATTTAATCATCCTAATCCTGGAAGCATTCTGCGAATCCATATTTCTGGAGTTAACTTGATGAAGCAACAAAAATTTGTACGCGTGTTTATGCTTGCCGCAATCTTCGCGGTTTCGCTTGGTTGTGCGGAAGTATTACGGGCCCAGGGCGCCATGCCAAAAATCTCGTTCCGGGATCGACATCTGGCAAATGGCATGCGCGTGCTTAGCGCCGTGGACCATTCCAGCCCAACCGTTGCCATTCAAGTTTGGTATCACGTCGGCTCAAAAGACGACCCGGCTGGTCGCAGCGGCTTTGCCCATCTTTTTGAACACATCATGTTCAAAGCGACGAAAAACATGAAGTCGGAAATGATGGACCGTCTAACAGAAGATGTGGGCGGCTTTAATAACGCGTTCACGAATCCAGACGTGACCGTCTATTACGAAGTCGTACCTTCCAATTATCTCGAGACGTTGTTGTGGGCCGAGGCAGATCGCCTGTCGGGATTGACGGTCGACGAGCCGAACTTTAAATCTGAGCGCAGCGTTGTCGAGGAAGAGTACCGGCAAAGTTACCTGGCGCCGCCGTATGGAATGCTCCAATATCTGATCGAACAACAGTCGTTCATTGCCCATCCTTACAAGCGACCGACCATCGGCAGCATTGAAGACCTCGACGCTGCGTCGCTGGAAAATGTCCGTGCATTCCATGCGACGTTCTACCGTCCTGACAATGCAACGCTGGTAGTGGCTGGCGATTTCGATCCCAGGCAACTCGATGCCTGGGTGGACAAATATTTGGCGCCGATTGCCAAGCCGAGCATGGCGTTGCCGCGTGTCAGCATTAAAGAGCCGGAGCGAACTGCGGAGCGTCGTATAACACATTACGCCGCCAATGTGCCGTTGCCTGCAATCGCGCTGACCTACTTGACGCCTTCCGAGAGGGATCCTGATACGGCGGCACTGCGCGTCGCCGCCACAATTCTGGCGCAGGGTGAATCTTCACGACTCTACCGATCTTTGATTTACGAGCAGCAAGTTGCGCAGAGCGCCGACGCCACACCGGATCTGCGCGAAGATGCCAGCGTCTTTTATTTCAACCTCGTGCTGGCCAGCGGAAAAAAACCTGAAGCAGGTGAGCGTGCCCTGCTCGCGGAGATCGCAAAAATGCAGAACGCACCAGTGGCCCCTGCAGAGTTGGATAAGGCCAAGAACCAACTGCTAACGAATGAACTGCAACAGCGTGAAACAAGTAACGGCAAAGCGTTGTCACTTGGCGAGGCGGCGGTCTTGCTTGGCGATCCTAATCGAGTCAACACGGATCTGCGGCGGCTACAGTCTGTGACCGCGGCCGACGTGCAACGCGTCATGAAAAAATATTTCACGGCGGCGAACCGGCTGGTGATTTATTACTTGCCTAAGACTGAACAAACGACCGGCTATCTAAGAAGTTCTGACCATCAGACGCAACGTGTGGCGGGAGGGCAAGGACGATGAGAATCAACAAGGTTGGTAATGTCGCGCTAATTTCGCTGGCGCTGCTTGTCGTTCTTTGCGTTACTTCGCTGGGTGCGAAAGCACAGTCGGCAAGTCCACAAGCTACACCTCCGCCACCGGCGCCGCCACGCTCCGCACAATTTCCCAAGCCAGTCGAGAAGACGCTGACAAACGGCCTGCGTGTGATTGTGGTTGAGCGACATGGCAGCCCTTTGGTTGCAGCTCAACTGTTAGTGAAAAATGGCGCCGAAGTCGATCCGCCCGAGCTGGCAGGACTCAGCAACATGACCGCTGACCTGTTAACCAAGGGCACTGAAAAACGCAGCGCCACTCAGATCGCCGAAGCAATCGAAGCTCTCGGCGGATCGCTTGACACGTCCGCGCGCTGGGACTCATCACGCGTTGGCGTGAATGTGATGTCTGCCAAGATTGGGCCGGCACTTGAGATTCTGGCGGATGTAGTGCGGCGGCCTACTTTCAAAGAAGACGAGGTTGAACGTTTGCGACAGCAGACGTTGGACGACCTGACGGTGGAGCTGGGCCAACCTGGTTCGATCGCGCGTTATGTCGCCGCGCGAGTCGTTTTTGGTGATGCGCCTTACGGCCAACCGCTTGCCGGTACGCCGCAGTCGATTGCCAGAATCGGTCGCAAGGACGTAGTCACTTATCACGACCGTTTCTACCGTCCCGATAATGCCATTCTCGTTTTGGGCGGCGACTTGAAAGCCGCCAACGCATTCAAACTTGCGCAGCAGTATTTTGGCGACTGGGCCAAGCCGAGTACTCCTTTGCCGGTATTGCCGGCCCGTAAGCTGCCAGCGTCAGCAAGTCCGCGAGTGGTAGTCATCGACAAACCCGATGCCGGCCAGGCGGCGGTGTTGTTGGCGCGCACGGGAATTCAACGCAAAGACCCGGATTATTACCGGGGTCTGGTTGCTAACTCGATGTTGAGCGGATACTCCGGGCGTTTGAATCAGGAAATTAGAATCAAACGCGGGCTTAGCTATGGCGCGGGCAGCACGCTCGATGCACGTCGCGAGGTTGGACCATTCCTGGCTTCGGCCCAAACCAAAAACCAATCGGCGGCTGAGGTCGCTGCACTTCTCTTGTCGGAAATTGATCGTTTGTCGTCGGCCGCCGTTCCGGACCTCGAACTGACGCCGCGCAAGGCCGTGGTGATTGGAAACTTTGCGCGTAATCTGGAAACTGCTTCTGGCCTCGTGGCGCAAGTGGCGTCGCTGGCGCTTTATGGCATTAGCTTCGATGAGATTAATCGTTACATTTCGAATGTGCAGGGAATTACGGCGAGCGATGTGCAAAAATTTGCTGGTGCACATCTCGCGGCCGGCAACGCCAGCATCATCGTGGTGGGCAATGCGAAGGAGTTTCTGCCGACGCTGCGCAAACAGTTTCCACAGGTAGAAGTGATTCCGGTGGCGGAAATGGATTTGAACTCGGCGCTGCTGCGGATAAAGCAACCGAGCAATTGATAATAGTGGCATAGACTTTAGTCTGTGGCCTCGTAAGGTACACAGACTGAAGTCTATGCCACTAAGCTTAGTACCACAGACTCTAGTTTGTGTGCTTGTAAACTACACAGAATGAAGTCTATACCACTAATCGTTTCCTACCTCACCCTCGTTGCCGCTATACTTCGTCTCCCAAGATGCATCCTGACCTGCGCACATTTCTCGATCTCCTGTATCGAGAAAACGAAATTCTGAACATCGAAGCGGAAGTTGATCCTTACCTCGAGGCTGCGGAGATTCATCGCCGCGTGATTGAACGTGGCGGCCCGGCGCTTTTGTTCAAACGAGTGAAGGGAAGCCGCTACCCGGTCGTTACCAACCTTTTCGGAACAGCACGCCGCCTTGAACTCGCCTTTGGTCCAAAACCAGAAAGGTTGGTGCGCGAGCTGGTCCATGTGGCGGAATCACTGTTGCCGCCGCGCCGCTCAGAATTATGGCAGCATCGTTCGCTCGCGTTTGAGCTGCTGCGGCTGGGGACAAAGAACACTCAACGTGCGCCGGTGAAGCAGGTTCTGGATCGACCCGCGCGGCTCAATGAGTTGCCGGTGTTAACAACCTGGGATGAAGATGGTGGTCCATTCATCACCCTGCCGTTGGTCTATACCGAAAATCCGCTTACGAAGAAACACAATCTGGGCATCTATCGCTTGCAGGTTTACGACGCGAAGTCCACGGGGCTGCATTGGCAGATTCAAAAAGGCGGTGGTTTCCATTTTCACGAAGCGGAGAAAATGAATCAGCCGCTGCCGGTTACGGTATTTCTTGGTGGCCCACCGGCGCTGATGCTCGCGGCCATCGCGCCGCTGCCTGAAGATGTGCCTGAGTTGGTGCTGGCGTCTTTGTTAGCAGGTGAAAAGTTGAAGCTAACTCAGAATCCACTTGGCGGCCCGCATCGTTTGGCGGCAGCCGCAGAGTTTGCATTGGTTGGCAAAGCGCCACCGCAGGTGCGACGCCCTGAAGGTCCTTTCGGAGATCATTACGGCTATTATTCGCTGCAACATGATTATCCGGTGTTTGAAGTTGAGGCTGTCTTTCATCGTCGCGATGCGATCTATCCGGCGACGGTGGTGGGCAAGCCGCGACAGGAAGACTTTTTCATCGGCGACTATCTTCAGAACTTGTTGTCGCCTTTGTTTCCGTTGGTGATGCCGGGCGTTCGCGATTTATGGACCTACGGCGAAACAGGCTTCCATTCATTGTGCGCCGCGGTCGTGCGCGAACGCTATGGCCGCGAAGCGCTGGTTTCAGCTTTTCGCATTCTCGGGGAAGGCCAGCTCTCGCTAACCAAGTTTTTAATTCTGACTGACTCGCCGCAGGATCTTCACGACTTTCCCCACTTGCTGGAGCATGTGCTGGCGCGCTTTAACCCGGTGACGGACTTGTTCATTTTTGCAAACGTGTCGATGGATACGCTCGATTACACCAGCGGAAAAGTGAACGAAGGCAGCAAGGCGGTCATGCTGGGTTTGGGTGAAGCGAAACGCGAACTGCCGCGCGAATTTCATGGCCAGTTGCCGCGCGATGTCGCGGCCGCTGAACTGTTTTGCGGCGGCTGCCTGGTAATGGGAGGGTTGCCTTACGCAGAAGACCCGCAGCAGGCGGCGCGGCTGGCGAAAGAAGACTGGTTGGCTGACTGGCCGTTAGTTGTGCTTCACGACGATGCTAACGTGGCGCGCTCGACATCCGGCTTTCTATGGTCCACCTGGACGCGTTTTGAACCGGCCAGCGACATTTATGCGGCTGAGACGAAAGTTGTTCGCCATCACGTTTCGTATGCTGGACCAATTGTTATCGACGCGCGCACCAAGCCTGGCTTTCCCAAAGAGTTGATTGTGCGCGATGACATTGCGGCGTTGGTCGACCGCCGCTGGCCTGAGTATTTTCCCCATGGCATCTAATTGTTGTCGGTTCACATAGGCCTTAGTGGCATGAAGTCAGTACCACCGCGCGGTAGCGGGTGGGTCTCATGATTGCCGATTTTCGATTGAGCTAGCGAAAAAACCAATTGGCAATGGGAAATCGGAAATCGAAGATTCCGAAACCCACCCGCTACCGCGAGGTGGTACTGACCTCATGTCACTCCAAACAAGAGAGATTAAAGGTTTCGTTAATCGTGAGTCGCACCTTCAAGCCGGCAACTGAACAGTAAACACAGCGCCGCCGCCATTCGCGTTTGAAGCAGTCAATGTCCCACCGTGTTGCGTGGTCACGCGATGGGCCAGTGCGAGACCGACGCCGTGTCCGCTCGTTTTGGTAGTGAAGAACGGTATGAAGATGCGTTGCAAATCCTGCGGCGCGATTCCTTCGCCCGTGTCTTTGATTTGCACCGTGACCCATTCTTTGCCCGCTTGATCGCGCTCGGTCGAGCTGGAGACTTCGACGCGCCGATCGGTTTGGCTTTCGGGAATCGCTTCCGCTGCGTTTCGAATTAAATTGAGCAACGCCTGGCGCAACATGCGTTCGTCTGCGCGAATGAGGGCCGCCGAATCAGCGGGCGAGACGCCCGCGGTCCCAGTGATAACGAGCTCGACGCGACGTTGCGCGAACAGTTTGCTCAGTTCGGCGGCACATTCAGCGATCAGTTCGTTCACATCTACTTCATCAAGTTGCAGCGGTTGCGGCCGGGCAAAGTTTAGAAACGACGTCACCATCTCGGAAAGATTTCTGACTTCGCCCAGCAACGAGGCTGCAACGGTCCGACCTTTGTCATTCAGCTCGAGGTTTTGAAGCAGTTGCACATAGCCCTGTAAGGCCGCAATTGCATTCTTGAATTCATGGGCCAGGCCAGCCGACATTTCACCGAGGCTCTCCAAATTCTTTTTTAGCGCCACCTGCTCACGCAGTTGAGTTACTTCAGTGATATCAGTCAGAAGACAAAGCGCGCCACGTTCATTCTGCTCCGGCGAAATGTTGATAGGCGCGACGGTAGCGCCCAAACGCCGCGGCAAGCGATCGCCGGTCACAACCTCAATCTCTTCACGTCGATAGAGCGTGCCGGTTTGCAGGCACTGTTGCACCATCTGGGCCAGTTGCGGCAGGTTTTGTAGCAACGTGCCCACCGGTTGGCCCAGCACGCCACCATCAACCTCCAACAGCGCGCGGCCCGGCGCGTTGATGACGATTGAACGACCATTGCCGTCGAACGCAATCAGACCCGACGGCACGCTCGCCACGATGCGGTCGCTAAACTGTTCGGCTGAAGCCGCGCGCTTGCTGGCTTCAGTGCGCAGCTCTTCCAGTACTTCACGTTGCTTTTGTAGTTGCGCGACTACGGACTGGAACGTTTCCAGAACAAACTCGCCTTCATCCTGCGATCGACGAGACGGCGCAGTGAGCGACGCTTTTTCCGCCTCGCCAACGAGTTGCTGATAAGGTCGCAGCAACCGGCGCAACAAAAACAAAATGCACAACAGGCTGCCTAACAGTATTGCAACAAAAGCGGCGAGCAGCAGTGGGCCGCGCGTGGCCGGAGTTTCAGGCGTCAGCAGATAAAGAAGAATCGCAAACAACGTTGCCAGCAGGAAGAAACCGGCCAACAACGACAATCCAAATTGATAACGTGTGCGGCGGATCATGATAGATCGCAGAGGCTTGGGCTCGTGAACTTAGTACTTTGAACTTAGAACTTTGTGCTTGGAGCTTAGTACTTGTTGACTTTGTACTTCGAAGTTAGTGCTTCGAACTAAAGGTACAAGCACAAAGTTCAAAGTTCAAAGCACAATCTCTATCGAAATTGAGCAGCATACCACCCAACAATTTGCGGGCCGATGAGCAAAGCCGCAATTGCACCAATGCCAAGAAACACCCCAAACGGCAATAGCATTTGCATATTTCGTTTGCCCTGTCGCGCCATCAGAACAATTCCTATCAACGAGCCTGACAATACGCCAAGGAAGATGTTTAGTATCGTCAGACGCCAGCCAAGATAAGCGCCCGCCATAAACATCATCTTCACATCGCCGAGGCCCATAGCTTCAATGCCGCGCAGTTTTTCCCAGGTCCAACCCATCAGCCATAAAGAACCACCGCCAATCAAAGCGCCGAGCAGCGCTCCGATTAGAGAAGCTGCCCACAGCGGTATGCCCGCCAGTACACCGTTAAGCAGCATCGGCAGATCGTCGAAGTGGGGCGTACCAGTGAGCAGGGGAATTGCCAAACGCGCTACCAATGCGAAGACCATTCCGGGATAGGTGATCGCGTTGGGCAGGATCATGTGCTCGGCGTCGATGAAGACCAGTGCAGTCACAGCGGTGACAAATATGAGGTCAAAGGGAAGGGCGACACTTAACCCGTCGTGCCATGCGGTGACCACAAAAAGAAAGGCGGTCAATGCTTCAACCGCCGGATAGCGCGCCGAAATGTGCGTCTTGCAGTTACGGCAACGGCCGCCCAGCATGACGTAACTCAATACCGGTACGTTGTCGTAGAAAGCGATAGCAGCGCCGCACGAGGGACACTTTGAGCTGGGCAAGACAATCGAATCTTCGCGCGGCAGGCGGTGAATCACGACGTTTAGAAAGCTGCCAATGATCAAGCCAAAGACGCCGGCGACGATGTAAAAGAATGGTTGGGGAATCAGACCGAGGTCCGGGAAGATCGCTGTTAGGGAAAGATGCATGCCGTGAGCATTGTATATTATTTCAACATTCTTGAGGCGATCGGTACAAAAGCACGAGCGGAAGAACAGTAGCAGAGACTAAAGGAAGCTCTGAACAAGTGGTCAACTTCTTGGAGTGCGGCGGCCCGGCGCCGCTTTGGTCCAAGGCGACTGGTCGCCGCATCGTTGAATCAACTCAAGCAGGCGTGGCCGCGACAGGTCGCGACCGACCAAAGCGCTGCCAGGCCAGCGCACTCCAAAGAGTTGTCGCATCCACTTGATCAGAGGTTCCTTTAGTCTGTGTCAATAGAGCCGGTTTGGTCTGTGCAGCGAGCGGACACTCGTGCGCAACTCTAAGGAAGAGTCGCTTTGCACAAAATAGCAGCGCGGCGGCGAAGACGAATTCAGCCTGCTCCGCAGGCTGGAAGTCAGTGATAATCTGATGTGAATTTATGGCGTCGGCGCAGCAACAATCACGTTGTTGGCCCGCAACGTTGTAGATGTCGCGCGTTGCAAGCTGGAACGTGCTTTGTTGTAATCGGTCTCCGCTCGCAGCTCCTGATCGCGAGCGTTAGCAAGCGTGTTTTCTCTCTGAAATAACAAGAAGGTAGTCGAACGCCCTACGGCATAGAGCCGTTGTTCACCCTGGAGTTGAACTTCGGCGTTCTCGCGCGCGGTACGCGCGGTGACAACGCGGAGCCGCGCGGATTCAACTGCCTGCGCGGCATTGCGCACGTCAACCTCGGCAACTTGCACCTGAGATCTCATTGACGCCTCGAGTTGTTCACGCTGGATTCTGGCGCCGGCAAGATTTGCCTTTGCCGTCTGATTCTTCAGCGGGATCTGGATGGCCACGCCCACACTGATGTTACGCGTGGAAAAGCCGAAAAGATTGTTCAGGTCCTGTCCGTAACCACCAACGAGATTCGTAGGCGGCGTCGCGCTGGGACACGTTTTGCCAATTGCAGGATCCGGAATGCAGCGTGATCCTGCCAGTCCGGTTGTGGCCAGCGTGGTTTGCAGATCAAACTGCGGCTTTGTTTGATTCTTGAAGTACTGAACGTCGAGATCATTGATCTCCCTTTGGATTCGCAACCGCTGCAGGTCCGGACGATTTTTGCGAGCTTCGGTGATCGCGTCATTCAAGTTAACCGGATTTGCGTCAACGACCGGTTGATCGGTGGGCGTGATCTGCGCAGACCATTCGGGACTAGTTGTATCTTTGAGAATTAGTTGTTTCAGATTGTTCTCTGCGGTGGAAACCGTTTGGGTCGCAGTCAATAGAGTTGATTCACGCGTCGCCATCTCCGTGAGAACCTCGGCGCGTCCAAGTGGCGCCATGACGCCAACTGAGATCTGAGCTTCGACCACTCTAAGATTTTCTCGCGTGAGATTTAAGTTTGCCAGTTGGATTTGTTGATCGCGTAAAGCAAATGTGAGGTCCCAATACGCGCTTTGCACCTGGGAAATTATGTCAATGGTTCGTTGCCGGAAATCGGCATCCGATTGTTCCAGGCGCTTCTTCTGCACTCTGATCAGATGTCGATTGTTATCGATAGAACGGTTGCGCCAAAGTGGCTGAGTAAATGACAAAGACAGATTCGAAGCAAAGATCGGATTCAACGTGCTGCTGGTGGCGTTCGTAACGGTCTTAGTATTGGCGAAACTAAGTGCGTACTGACCGCCGCCGTAGCTAAAGGCTTTGCTTATTGTAGGGCTCAGCGTATAGACCGTTTGCGAAGTAGTCCCTGTACTCGTTGCACCGCTAAAGATGCTCGTTTGCGGTGTAATCCGTTTATCGTATTGCGGCGTGATGCTGAAGATTGGACCGTAGACACCCTCGAGTGAGCGGAGTTGAGTCTCAGCAAAACGCACATCATCGCGCGCGACCTCGATGTCGTTATTGTTTTGCAGCGCGCGCTTGACGGCGTCGTTGAGCGACAACGCGATCGTGTTATCGCTGGTTACGCCCAGTCGAGTGAGATTTGGCAGGGGCGGCAGCGGCCTTTGTTCTACCGTTGGAAACGCCGGCGCGGTTGGCTCTTCGATGACCGAACCTTCGGGCGCCGGAGACGGAGATGGCGGCGGAGTTTGCGACGCCGGGTTCGTTACACCCGGCACGACGGGCGGGCCTGGGGGAGTTTGCGGCGCAGGCTGTTGCGTGGCTGGCGGAGCCGTTGGGTTTTGTGTCTCCGGGCCGGGCGGCGTAGCCGCGTTCGGCGTGGGACTCGCCGCCGGTACCTGTGCCCAGGCGACTGCGGCTGTGGCTGCGACAAAAAGTGCGCAGCACAGCAGCCTGTTAACATGATTGCGATAAACGAGAATCGACATTACAGCAAACTCCTTCAGTTGACGCTTGATTGATCGACCGGGGACCGGGACACACTGTTAGCAAACGAGTCTCATGCGATCAAGTCTTTACTACGCTATTTAGCTGAAAGCGGTTTCAAAAAGATGACAAGAAACGTTGGCTTGACACTGCCAAGCTGCGCCGCATAATCTTGCTCTTCTTTACTCAAGTGCAAGTTTCTATCCGTGTTTTAGTTTGTAGCACAGACTTCAGTCTGTGTAGTACAAACCCACAGACTAAAGTCTGTGCCACGTTTTAGCTGAAAAATTAGTAGGAGGGTTTGGCAAATGGCGGTAAAGGTTGGCATCAATGGCTTCGGTCGCATTGGCCGGAATATCTATCGGACTTCGATTGGGGATCCGGATATCGACATTGTCGCAGTTAACGATCTGACGGACACGAAGACGCTCGCATACTTGCTGAAATATGACTCCGTTTTGGGAAATCTGGACCATGAGATTTCATCAACGGAAAGCGGAATCAAAGTCGAAAACGACGAGTTTCGCGTCTTCTCGCAAAGGGACCCGGCCGCCATTGACTGGGAATCCGTTGGCGCCGAAATTGTTGTTGAGTCAACCGGAATATTCACCAAGGCTGAAGACGCGCGCAAACACCTGCGCGGCCCGGTGAAGAAAGTAATCATTTCCGCGCCCGCCAAGAACGAAGACATCACAATTGTGCTTGGTGTTAACGAAGACAAATATGACGCGGCCACTCATCACATCATTTCCAATGCTTCATGTACGACAAACTGTCTGGCGCCGGTAGCGAAAGTAGTTCATGAAAACTTTGGCATTAAGTCGGCGCAGATGACCACTATCCACTCCTACACAAATGACCAGCAACTCCTCGATTTGCCGCATAAAGATTTGCGTCGCGCGCGTGCCGCGGCGCTTTCAATGATTCCAACTTCCACCGGAGCTGCGAAGGCCGTAGCGCTGGTGCTGCCGGAGTTGAAAGGGAAGTTTGACGGTATCTCGGTGCGCGTGCCGACACCGAATGTGTCGTTGGTCGATGTCGTCATGGACGTCGCGAAGGAAACCAGCACCGAAGACGTGAACCGCGCCCTTAAGAATGCAGCTAACGAGGAGCTGCGCGGCATTCTCGCGTTTTCGGAGGAGCCACTCGTCTCGATCGACTTTAAGCAGAACTCAAACTCTTCGATCGTCGATGCTGAATACACCAAGGTTATCAATGGCCATTTGGTGAAGGTGCTCTCGTGGTACGACAACGAGTGGGGCTATTCCTGCCGCGTGCGCGATTTGATCAAGTACATTGCGAGTAAGGGACTTTAATTGCGAGCAGTGAGCGGTAAGCAGTAAGCAGGTTAATGCTTTTTACTGCTCACTGCTCACTGCTCACTGCTCACCATGCCGAAACTTTCCATCAAAGACCTCGATCTAAAAAGCAAGCGCGTATTCATTCGCGTCGATTTCAACGTGCCAATCAAAGACAGCAAGGTTGACGACGACACGCGCATACGCGCCGCATTGCCTACGATTGAATATGCAATTGAACAAGGCGCGCGTGTAATTCTGGCGTCGCACCTGGGACGACCCAAAGGCGAGCACGTGGAGAAGTATAGCCTGGCCCCAGTCGCGCAACATCTCGCCAACCTCCTGAGCAAGCCCGTTGCTTTTGCAGTGGATTGCATCGGCACAGAAGCCGAGGCAAAAGTTGAGGCAATGAAAGACGGAGAGGTGCTGTTGCTTGAAAATCTGCGTTTTCATAAAGAAGAAGAAAAGAACGACGATTTATTTTCTGCGCAGCTTGCGAAGCTTTGTGACCTTTATGTTAATGATGCTTTTGGCGCCGCGCATCGCGCCCACGCATCGACAGTGGGAATTACGAAACATGTAGAAAAGGCCGCGGCCGGCTTGTTGATGCAAAAGGAGTTGGACTACCTCGGTCGAGTAATCACTAACCCCGACCATCCATTCGTTGCTATTCTCGGCGGCGCGAAAGTTTCCGACAAGATCCCGGTAATCAATGCGCTCATCGATCGCAAAGTGGACAAAATTCTGATTGGCGGCGCAATGGCTTACACGTTTTTCAAGGCGCAGGGATTTACGGTTGGCAAGTCGCTGGTTGAAAACGAAATGATGCAAACGGCGTTGGAGATAATCAAGCGAGCGGAAGCTGAAGGTGTTGAGTTATTGTTGCCCACCGATCATCAGGTAGTTGACAGCTACGAACCTGTAAAGGGCGACAAGATCGTTGCCAAGACCATTCCAGTTGAATTCACAAACGCCGGCCACGCCGGCATGGATATTGGGGTAGAGACGGTCTCGCATTTCGCCAACGCTTTGAGCGATGCGCGCACCATCATCTGGAATGGACCGATGGGAGTTTTTGAAGAGCCACCTTTCAACGAGGGAACAATTGGCATCGCGCGCGCCGTCGCGGAAGCCGCCGATCGCGGCGCCACGGTCATCGTCGGCGGCGGTGATTCGGTTGCGGCTGTGGCGCAGGCCGGTGTCGCCGAACGCATAACGCATATTTCAACTGGTGGCGGCGCCACACTCGAGTTTCTGGCTGGCGAAGAGTTGCCGGGAGTGGCGGCGTTGAGTGATAAATAACTTGCCGTGTCAGTAGTCAGTGGTCAGTGGTCAGTGGTCAGTTGCGGTTCGTTCGCGAATGAACGTGATTGGATCCAATCACTAACGCCTGCCGACCGACAACGGACTACTGACAACTAACTACTGACAACTGACAAACAATGAGAAAACCTGTAATTGCCGGCAACTGGAAAATGTATAAGACGCTCAGCGAGGCGGTTGACACAGCGCTGGCGTTGAAGCCGCTGGTGTCCAACGCCAATCACTGCGAAGTAATCATCGCGCCGGTCTTCACAGCGCTCAAAACTGTATCCGACCGGCTCGAGGGCTCAAATATCCGCGTCGCTGCGCAAAACTGTTCGACGGAAATAGAAGAGGGCGCGCACACTGGCGAGGTCACCGCGGCGATGCTGCGCGACGTGGGCGTGTCCCACGTTATCGCGGGCCATTCCGAAAGGCGGCAGTTTTATTTTGAAACCGACTCAATGATCAACAAGAAATGCCAGGCAGTAATTAGCGCTGGACTGACGGCGATCTTGTGCGTTGGTGAAAGTCTGGCACAGCGAGAGCAGGGAACTGCCGAGCGCGTCGTAACGGGCCAATTAACAGGCGGACTCAACCGGTTGACAGTGTCAGACCTCGACCGTATCATCGTGGCCTACGAGCCTGTTTGGGCCATCGGTACGGGACGTACAGCGACGCCGGAGCAAGCGCAGGAAATGCACGCGTTTATCCGGCGCGTTTTCGCGGATGGGTACTCAAATAAAGCGGCGGACGAGATGCGCATTCTCTATGGTGGCTCGGTCAAACCTGACAACATTGCCGGCTTGATGTCGGAAGTGGACATAGATGGCGCACTAGTCGGCGGCGCGAGTTTGAAAGCCGACAGTTTTGCGCAGATTGTTAATTACAAGTAGGACAGACATTCCTGTCTGTCCCTGGAAGTAAGACAGACATTTCTGTCTGTCAGTCTGCTTCAGTTTAAGAAATGGACAGGCAGGAATGCCTGTCCTACCTGGAGAATCAATTTGTTAAGTTACCTTTTATACGCGCTGTTTATTTTGGCCTGCATGGTGTTGGTTGTCGTCATCCTGTTGCAGCCGGGAAAATCCGGTGCCGGTGATCTGTTCTCCAGTTCAGTTTCAAGCACTGCTTTCGGTCCGCGGGGCACGGCCAGCATTCTGTCGAAGATTACGATCGGCGCCGCGGCGGCATTCATGTTGATTGCGCTAATGCTTTCTTTGCCGGCCGTGACTGGTACGCATTCGGTTTTGCAATCGACCGCGCCGGAAGCAACGCCTACACCAACACCGCAACCATCACCAGTGGCGAGCCCATCGACAGCAGCAACGGTTGCTCCCATTGCGCCTGCGGCGAACGCATCACCCAGCGCTTCGAAGTAGGAATATTAGCCGCGAAGTAATATTAGCCGCGGATTAACGCGGATAAAAAACGCGGATCTGAAAAGACGAATTAACCATTACCATTTACGATTTACCATTTACTAGCAAAGGCCGAAGTGGCGGAACTGGCAGACGCGCACGGTTGAGGGCCGTGTGAGGCAACTCGTGGGGGTTCGAGTCCCCCCTTCGGCACCATAATAAAAATTTAAGCTGCGTGGATAAAAGAGTTACAGGATAGCCGATTTTTTGGAGTCACATCCGAGTCACACGAATTTCCCTTATAAGCGTGTTTTAGTTGAGGTCTTCATCCCGCCAATTAGCTCTCATGTCGATAACTTTGAATAGTCTCCCAAAGTCGCTCGCCGGTTCTCCTGGGGGCCAAGGATTTGTAACGGGTTGAAATTCGACGGCCTTCGTTTCTAGCTCAGCGTTAAATTTCTTCGTCATCTTTTCAGCAATCAGGCCAAGCCGTCCTTGGGTAGTTGGTGGCGATTGCTCGGAGCAGTGTGTCTGCTGCGAGCCGAGCGCCGATGGCCGGCATTTACCAGAAAAACTGCAAACATAAAGCCTTCTCCCTCCTCCTTGGTGCGTTAGAACGAGAATAGCTGACTAAGAAATACAATGCCCTAATGGGCGAGAATGCTGAACATAGTCCGCCGCCCAGAGAATACGCGAGAAGGGTCGTTAAGTTTTACTTAATTCTTGGCATAGGCCTTCCGAGCATTGGTTGCAAGGACCGTATCCAGTATTTCTCCAAGTAGAAGATCAAACTCCGCCGGCTTTTCCAACATTATAAAATGGCCTGCTCCTGACGTTAACACAACCTTAATTCCATGCCGCCGAGCCACCGACGTGTATGTGCGACGAAAGTCCTTTGAGTTGATAGCGTACTTCGGTGCTTTTACACGCGACAGCGCTTTTGGCAAATGGCAATAAGTTCGTAAGGCTTCTTCGCGCGAATCGATAGCGATCTTCGATGGCGCTTCGGACATAGCATCGACGACACGCTTGATCAAATCCGCGTCAGACGTTGGCAGGAACATCTTTCGCACATGCGCTCTAGTAGCCTCAGGAAAATTATGGCGAAAAGGTTCCAGCATCTCGGCAATCTGGATAGGAGCAAATGTTTGTTCGACATTGTGCCAAGTGTCTACGCCCACTAAGCCGATGACACCTTTCGGTCGATGATGAGCCGCTTCCACGATCCATTGGCCCCCAGCAGAATGTCCTATTAGCACTCCGGCCTGTAGCTTAAGGTGGTCCATCACGGCCACAATGTCCCTTCCAAATGCTGGAACGGTCCACTTCTTTCGTCCTTTTCCGGATGCGCCGTGGCCGGCGACATCAAGTGTCACGACGGTATGATTACTCGCAAAGTAATTCACTTGCGAATCCCAATACGTACGATCGCAGCACCAGCCGTGAACAAAAACGAGAGCCACATCACCATTTCCCTTCACATCGAAATGGATATTGGTTCCATCGCTTGAAATGGCGATATTGCCTTTAGGATGCATGGTGCAATAACGTGAATCCAGACCTATCTGAAGCTTTACTTGTAGTAGAGATCTGCGCGTTCCATCCGGCCCAGATCATAATTCTTAGAGAGTAAATACTCGGCGGTTGGCAAGTTATTTTCCGATACGAAAGGGATTACTCACCGGAATGTTAATTTCCAGTTCCTTGGCCAACTGGTCCACATGCTGAGCAAGGTGTGCGGAGCCTCTGATCAGCATCGAAATAATATGGTCTCCAAACGATCGAGGCGTTTTATCTCCTAAGATAGCGTAGTCGAAAACGAAATCAAGAGGCAGGCCCTGGAAGAAGATAACTGCGCGTCTTGGTTGGCCAGCACAACGAGCACGATGCAGGCTTGACTTAACATAGCCACGCGATGTCGCCTCGAACATGTCTCCCGGCAACAGCACGGCGTGGTGCTCCTTGGCGGGAACGAGTTGCCAGTCCCCCGCCGGGGACTTAACTTCAAGTCCCTCGTCGGTTGAAATACTCAGCGTCAAAAACTCGTAGTCGGTGTGTTCCTTGCTAACCTCTCTGAGTTCATCTGTCCGGTAGTTCAGTATGCGCATGATTGAGAGGCAATCGCCTTGAAGATCATCGACGGCACTCAGGCTCCCAGGGGCTACTGAAAGCATTGTCGAGTTCAGGCTGCGAGACAGCCGAATAGCTAAGCGTTTGAATTCCTGATATAGGGCGAGTGCACGCTCCCGAAAAACCGGAAGACCGGGAATCCAGATATTCGTCCTAAGAACGGACAACACGCCCAAGACCGCGGATGGCTCTTCGATAAAGTCGTAAGATGAGTACCCTCTTGATTTTGAGCCGGTCCAAGTGGAAATGTCTGCACCTGAGTTTTGTGCGATCTCATAGGCTTCGATCTCGGAAGGATAATAGCCGAGAACGCCTGACTCTGCGGTAGCCAGCGCCCGTACTCGTTGTCGGATGTCTAGATCGTAGAGTAACGCAGCGAGGGACTCCGCTTCCTGGACTAAATCCTTGGGTAGTTTGAAATAAGAATATCCAGCTCTGCGGAAGTCGCGAATGATGTCAATCGAAAGTCTCTCATCGAAAATCTGCATGTCAATACCGCTCGCATCAATACGCCAGTCCCACAATCGCATCTGATTGGCCGTGCACCTTGGTGCTCCGTCTATGATGCGTTCTAGCCCCAACAAGGCCAGCGGGTCCATAGAAGCTTGAATATTTTGCAGTGAGGGTCTCCGTTTTTCGTTCTTCAGAATCGCGCACAAAATAAGTGATCTTTTCCTTGTTGGATTGATCAGGTTGGATCACCCAAGGACGATCGCTCACATAGTCTCTAGCTGCTTGCGAGAGAAGGCTGGATGCTTTTTCCGAGTCGAGCCGGTAAACCCCTCGACTTCCCCAGTTTATGGTAGTGTCGCAACCCCCGTACTTAAGGAAGTATTTACGCTCATGCGGTTGACGCTTCAAGAAGTCTTTGATTGTGACCCATTCTCCGGTTACATCCCTGAAACCCTTTGCTGACACAGGGTATGTATAAGTAAGGAGTTCTCGGATATCGTCCGAAAATTCACCTCTTGTCTCGTCGAGAAAAGGTAGACACAGAATCATCTTCTGGTCGAACACCAAGAGAGGTGGTAAGTCGAATGTGACTTTGCCATTTTCCGCTAATTTCAATCGGTGTCTGAATAGGTTCTCGGCGATCAATCCGTAGACGGAATGAGAACGAATAAAACTGCAATCGCCATTTCGAACTTCCTTATGGTAGCCCCAGTACAGGAGCGGTGGTTGGGTAGATCGTATGAGATATTGCATCGAAGTGGGGTTCGATGCGTTATCTAGCAAGTGCAATACTGTTGGTGCTTGAGATTTACAGACGTTTTGAATCGCTCCAGTAATTAGGGTTCGCGGATCGTATAAAGCAAGATTGGGGTTTTGACAATGATCCCGATAGAGCGACCCAAGTAGCAACATATCTCCCCAGCCAGAGCCAGGACACTGTATTTCAAAAATCCTTCCTTCCCTAGACTCGTCTGTCCTGAAGAACAGCGGATTTGTCCATACCGCTTCCGGGAGTTCGCGATAGAAGCCATTTGGTATCGCATTTTCGGAATCGTTAACGAGAAGCTTCTTCAACTCGGGCTGCGCATCGCCCAGAACACACCGGCGGAAGATCTCCCGCGAAGAAGAAAAAAATCGGGATATGGTAGCGTGGGCAAGATTTCGTCGCTCCATCTCGGACGCCCCCAGTTTGATCGGCTCTGCCAAGATATGTTCATTAAAGGAGGAAACATCGCCTCGACTGCTTTCAAGCAACAGTTCATCGACATATGAATGGTATGGTGAGGTATCAGTCATAGAACTCTTCCAATCAAAGGTTAAGACCAGGTGTCTTGGGCACGACCAAGCCGCTTGGCTCAATCTCGAACGAAGCCACGGCGTAAGAACAGTAATCCGAGGATAGGTATCCTGCCGGTCGGTAGTTTCCGCTTTGCTTCACACCCCCAAATGGAGCAAATTTCGTGGCGCCGGTGAGTTGCTGGTTCCAGTTAATTATTCCGGTCTTCATTTTTCGGTAGAAATCCTCATACACCTTTCGATGTTGCGTAACTATTCCTGTCGAAAATCCAAACCGAGTGTCATTGCCCATTTGAATTGCTTTTCCTAAGTCTTGGTATTTTCTGACCTTAAGGACTGGTCCAAATATCTCTTCATCGCAGTCGTTTGTAGAGCCGCCTACATCAATCAAGCCTGGACGCATGATGGTTCGGTTCGGTCCGCTAATAACAGGTTCTAGAATGGGGATTCCGCCTGATGCTTTCAGTTCTTCGAATCGTGCCTGCACCGGAGACGCGGCTTCAGGACGGATCATCGGACCATAAAATGGCTCGGGAGAATCCAACGCGTTTCCGATACGCAAGCGAGAGATTACTTCGGAGACCCGGTCAAGTAAGTCCCAATGCTTCTGATTGACAAACAATCGTCTGGCGGCAGAGCAACGCTGGCCGCTGCTAATGAATGCTGAGTGAAGGATGATGCTAACAACCGCATCAGCCTTGGCAGGGTCGAAGTCTTCAATAAAGAGCGGACTGTTCCCGCCCATTTCAACCACAACGATCTTTTCAGGCTTGGTTACTAGAGCGCGGAGGATCGATAGGCCGGTAGGATGACTACCAACAAAAAGTATCCCGTCAATGTCACTATGCTCCACTAAGGCTTGCCCAACCCTCTTAGCGCCCGTGATGCAATTCATAACGCCCGGAGGCATTCCTGCCTCTTGCCATATCCTCGAAATTGCGAGGCCTGCAAGAGGTGTTAACTCACTCGGCTTGAATACTACTGTGTTACCAGCTAGCAGTGCCGGCATTATGTGACCATTCGCCATCGTAAGAGGAAAGTTGTAGGGACCCAGGACTCCCATCACTCCGTGCGGACGAAAGCGTGTCCATGATTGAAGTCCCTTGATTTCGCGAGACGATTCTGCGCATCGCTCCTTATAAGCATCAAGGGATGCGGATAACTTGCTAACGAGGCTGTCTACTTCGACGTTCGATTCCCAGAGAGGCTTCCCGGCTTCAATGGCAACAAGATTCGCTAATGACTCCTTCTCGCGCTGAATGATCTTTGTGAAGTTCTCGATAATCTCGACCCGAGCTTCTAATGGAAAGTTTGACCATTCCTCGAAGCTGTTACGCGCCGCCGAGACGGCTTCATCGATCAGCTTGTCGTCTGCTTCGTCTGAATTCCAGAGGATTTCTCCGCTGTACGGGTTCATTGAGACGACCTGACTGCCCTCTGAACGGCTTATCTCTTTGCCGCCTACGATATGCGCGGGCATGGCCTTCATTGTTTCTATGTTCATAGACCTTTCCTTCTTCTTAGCCAGTTTGCTTATCGCCTTGGCTTTTGAATTCCATTCGTTGGAGTAGGACGAGAAGCGCTTTCGCTTGCGCTTGGGCTTGGTGTTGAATTGTTCGAGGAAGCCGCGTTATCTTCTGCCGGTTTGCCAATACTAAGTGGCTTCTCGACTATCGGTTTGCTTTCGGGGCTTTTTTTCGCCCATTCTCCCAAGGGATGTATGTCCCGTGCCGAGAGGGCTACGCCAAATGTAGAAAGCAGGATAAAGACGATTCCAAGAAAGGTTAGTTTGACGCCCCTAGTCGTGGTCTTTCTACTGGCATCGTTGTTAAGCGCCATCCCATAGATCTGTCGTGCAGCACATTCAAATGCCTCATCCTCGTCCATGGACAACATCTTAAGATGATACGTTTCCCACTTATCAAACTCAGTAATGCTTCTGAGTGCCCGAACGTTGGGCCCCTTTCCGCTCTTGCCACTGGAGCCTTGAGGAATAACTTGCTTCAAAGAAAAATATAAACTAAAGGCGACAAAAAAGAGCGCTAACAAGATCGATGCCAGCGAGAACCGATCGGGAATGCATTCCTTGAACAAAAAACCAATCGCAGCAAGCAGCACGCTGTTTGTCGTAATCAGTGACAGGGCTTTGGAATCGTTCCAAGAATAGAGCCGATATTGTTTATCTAGAATGTCTGTCGCCAGAAGATGATGCCAGGATTGAGCTTTTAGCGGCGCGCCATGTTGTCTTAGATTGGATTCGCTTACAGAAGGAGTCCCGTCCTTCGGCACCGTAAGTGTATTCACCGATTCTGGAGGGGCTGGAACGTCGCGCGATGATCGCTCGTCAATTTGGACTGATTCGCTTTTATTATTCGTTGCCTCGGCTTTTCCAGAATCGGCGTTCGGTCTTAGCTGATGAGGCTCTTCACTGCGTGCAGCTGCCTCAAGCGATTCTGATTCGGCTGTAGTATCTGAGTCTTGGGGAGGCGCTATTATTCCGCTAGCTGTCGCTGGGACAACGACGGGGAGCTGATTTGCTGCCTCACCAATTGATGGTCCTTCTGAAGATCCAGGGCGCTCGATGTCTTTGGAGCCACCATTTTCGGTTGTTGTGCTGGCAGGTGTGATCGAACCTGGCTCAGTCGAGGCGTGGACACTTGAGGTTTCTGCTTCGTCGGAAGCAGGATCTTTTGGGGGATTGTTGATCATTTGTCAAATTGAGGTTTCTACTTTCGGCTCAACCCGAGAGTATTCCGTCGACCATACGCTGATCAAACGCAATTATATCGCATGTCTTGACAAAATCAGAGGCATGAGCACGCGCGTCTAGGTGAATGTCGCATCCTCAAAAGGTCGAACGAAGATTACGTTCTCTGTGTAAGCTGTAACTCAGGCAGTCGCATTATGTCGCGTTTTGTTCAATGAGATTATCGAAGGTAATCATTTAGCGATATTTTCAAATGGCAAACGAAACGTCGCCAATCCAAGACAACGCAGCTTCTTCGGCCGCGCTTGCTAATCGCGACTTTCGCTTATTCTGGGTCGGACAGTTCGTGTCATTGGTTGGGACGCAGATGCAAGCAGTCACGATTAATTGGCACGTTTACCTGCTTACAAAATCAGCACTTGCCTTGGGGCTAGTTGGGTTGGCGCGATTTATGCCACTTGTGCTTTGTTCCCTGATTGGTGGCGCGGTGGCAGATGCGTACGATCGAAGGCGGACTATGTTGGTTGCGCAGACCGTAATGATGGTAGTTGCTGCGTTCTTAGCTATAGAAAGCTCTCTCAATCTGAAAAGCGCCTTGCCAATTTACATTTTGACGGCAATATCCTCAGCAGCGAGTGCCTTTGATACTCCATCTCGCCAGTCTTTGGTGACAGCATTGGTCCCAACGTCGCAACTTTCTAGCGCCGTAAGTTTTGTTTCCGTAGCGTTTCAGTCGGCAATTATTGCGGGTCCTCTCTTAGCCGGGTTGCTGCTCGGTTCCTACGGTCCGACGCTAATATACACCTTAAACGCGTTATCATTTCTGGCGGTAATCACGGCTTTGATGGCGATTAATGTGAAGTGTGGACACCGGAGTGCGTCGAATCTGAGGCTCACTTTCGGCTCGATAGTTGAAGGTTTGAACTTTGTACGGCGCACACCAGTGATTGTACAGACTATGACGATTGACTTCATTGCGACCGTTACAGCCTCAGTAACGGGGCTGCTGCCTATTTTTGCGGTCGAGATATTACGCGTTGGGCCGCGTGGTCTCGGACTGTTAGCTGCCGCTCCCGCAGCGGGTGCAATCGTTAGCGGACTTGTGATAGCGAGATATGGATTTGGGCGCAGACCTGGTGTAATGATGATAAGCGCAGTTGCCATTTATGGGTCGGCGACTCTGGCCTTCGGGATATCACGAGCCTTTTTCATCTCTCTGGTGTTGCTGGCTATTATGGGAGCCACAGACATCATCAGCACAGTGATTCGACAAACAACGCGTCAGCTGATGACACCTGATCGATTGAGAGGACGTATGACATCTATCAACATGATCTTCTTCAATGGCGGGCCACGGCTGGGTGAACTTCAGGCCGGCTTTGTCGCAGCTGTCTTGGGGGCGCCTCTCGCTGTGATGCTGGGTGGAATTACGTGTCTATCCGCAGTGCTCATGATCGGGCTTAAGGCACGTAGTCTTTTGAATCTTACCGCGCTTGACCATGAGATCACGAATTTTAGCACTATGACCGGCCATCAGGACAGCGGGCTAGAAGGAAGCTAGTTATTGCCTATTGGTCGTGTGTGCCAGTTTTTGGAACAACGCTAAGATGCGATCCTTTTTGTGGCACTTCAACTTCAAAATCATAGTCGCAGTTTGGACAATTGGCGTCGATGGTTGAACGGCGGATGGTTATGGGTTCTGCGTTCGCGAGCTGCGCGAGGCGTGTGGTCGATCTTGCCGCGAGCTCTATTTGCTCAGGCATGAATTTCAAATAGCGTTGCGTTTCAGTGATGGATGCATGGCCAGCAAACTCCATGATGCCGTGGAGAGGTACTCCATCAAGGGCAAGGTTGGTAAGGCAAGTGTGTCGTATATCGTGGATGGTCCAACCGCCAGGAGTGTTTTGCCCATAGGGGATGTTGAGTTGCTTGGATACTCGTTTGAAAATTTTTCGAAAGTATATATCGGTTTTGGTCAATATGTTGACCTGGCCGCCGAGATTTGCGGCTTTTCGTTTAGCTATTAGCTTGGTGGCAGCGGGGACGCGAATTGTTCGATCCTTCCCTGTTTTACCGGAGAAGAGGTACGTTGTTCCGAAACGTACACTTGCCTCATCCCATTTCAATCTGAGAAGTTCGTCCATTCTTGCGCCGGTGATTAGATCGAGCTGGAAGAAAAACAGCGCTTCTTCGTAGTCGGGGTTTTCTTTAAGCTTGATAGTGATTTGTGAGACTTCTTCGTCTGAGAGGACGCGATCGCGATCTCTTTCCACCTTCTTTTTTAGTGGGTTGCTGGGAACTTTGTAGGCTTCGAGATCTTTGAATTCGCCTGATTTGACTGCGTAGTTGAGTGCGCCTCTGATTGTGTTAAGGCCGCGGCGAATTGTAGCTTGCTTGAGAGATTTCTTTTCTTGTTTTGCTCGTTGGGTTTCGTGTTTGATCCACTCCATGAAATGCTTGGGGCGAATCGTAGTTACGATAGTATCGGGCTTGATCCAGGCAATGAAGCGCTCAAGCGTGTGTATATGACCAGGTTTCTCTCTATGGTAGCGGGTGTCGTCAGTTCGATTAGTTAAATACTTGTTCTCAGCCTCAGAGATGTAGTCCGCACATGCGGTTTCGACAGTCGTTACGGTTTTTTCAGTTGGGGGATTCAGGCCGTAACGTTCTTTATTGCCGGCGACTATTAAGGCAGCCAGGGATTTTTTGGCTTCTTGTTCGCTGTGAAAACTGAAGTCCCTGAAGCGTTTTCTCTTTCCGGAATCCTGACGGATATAAATATCGTAACCCCAGCGCTTTCCTCCGGAGCGTGGCTCTTGTCGTACTTGAGCTTCGCCTTTTTTCCTGCGTTGTTTTGGCTTGTTCATAGTCGCTCCTTACATAGCCGCTGATTTTTTGGCGGATTCTACAGTTAACTACTCACGTTTCCAAGCTGGAGTTTTTGACGCTCAACTTCTTCGACCTGGCTAAGTAAGAAGCGGACGCTCTTTTTGCCAAATGGAATTCGTCGTAGAAGGCTGACGTCGGAGTTTCCGTGATAGACGGCGCTTCTTGATAGACCCCAGCGTTCTGCCAGTCTTTTTGCCGAGATGAATTTTTGGTCGAAGGCTTGCCGTCTCTTAGGGCTTGTGGGTATTTCGTCTTTTGGTTTTGTGGGCATGGCTTCTTCGCGGCCTTAATTGTGGAATTTGTAAATCATGAGTGCGGGCAAGGCTCGTGGAGGAGCCTGAAAGGCTACTTAGCACGTGTTGTGCCATAAAATGTGATGGTTTTTCGGAATAAACTATCTGGTTTGTGAGGCCGTGTCAGGCTGGAAGTTGCTTTCGAGTAGGGGTAAAAACCCGCTACTGGTATTGTGCAGATAGAGGGGAACGGCCTCGCCGTGTTCGCGTTTGCCGACAGTAACGGGGAGGAAGTGTCTGCGATTGGTAGAGCGGGGGCGGGGGTAGTTGCGTAAAAACCGAGAGGCCGGAGTTTGATCCGGCCTCAATCAGTTGGCGGGAAGCATTCAGCCTCTCATGGGTACCGTCCTCACGCCAGCAACCATACGCCGAGTGCACAGGATTTCATAGGCTCGGGCATGGTTGTCAATAAAAAAGTTCTTGCAAGAAATATGGCAACTAAACTGCTGGTCCATAGACGAGTGTGGAGTTTGCACTCAAAAGATCGAGCTATTGGATAAGCAGAAAAACTTGGTTGTCTTCGGCGCCCTCGATCGTTAATTGAGCCTGGCCGCATCCGGCGAGTTCGGTGGGAATGCGAATGATGATTTGTTGTAGTCCGGGCAGCGAGGGGAGTGTAGCGGCGAAGTCCTGGACCAATAGTGCTTGAGAGCCGGATTGGCAGGTTATGTGGAGAATGAGCGTGTTTTGCTCAACGAGCTTTTTTGCTCCGGACGCGAACAGTAAAATACGTCTTGTGCCGTCTGCTGGAAAAGGAGCGTTAGGCGTGAAAGCGGTTAAGAGGTCGCCGTCCAGTGTGAGAAGCGGACCGTTTGCGGTTCCATCAAGTGCCCAGAACGCGGGAGCGGTTGCTCTAATTGTAGCGGTGGTGTTCCAGCTGCTTAGCGGTACTTCCTGGTTAACGGTAACCGGGACTTGGGTTCCGGTAGTTGCCGCATCAGGGATAAGAAAATCAACGGTGTAGGACGCAGGGTTAGAGTTAGGAATCCGTTTGACGGCGATCATGGCCGCGGCGAGCGAACCGATCTGTACTTGAAAGCCGGCGAGCGTTATGGGCCAAGTTCCGTTTTGATTTTGTTGTCCGTAACTGTCTAGCAGTGATGTGGCAGGCAAGGTGATCGTGACCCTGGCCAACGAGCCTTGAGCGATTACGTTTTTGGTTGAAGCGGTTTCGAGCTTTGCCGGCAAACTTTGGAGCTGGATATTAGCGTTCGGTATTGGAGTTGGCGTAGGCGTGGGAGTTGGACTGGGCGTCGGTGTTGGCGTTGGAGTGGGAGCAGCGGTGAACAAGCCGGTGATTGAAGCTGAATTGTTTGATTGAACCGGGTCGGTGGTCGAGGCTGTTAGCGTTGCTGTTGTTGTAATGGTTCCTTGAGCATTTAGATTCGTTGTGGTGATGGAAAAGCTCACGGCTTCCTCGGTGGCAAGTTGGTTGACCACCAAGTGAAAGTTATTACCAGTTATTTGAGTGGTTCCTAGCGTGGTTGCTGCTGAGATTGCGCTGAGTCCTGGTGGGATGGTGACGTTGGCTTCAATGCCCTGGGCCAGACCTGGACCTGTGTTCGTGATCGTGAACCCATAGGTGGCGTTGCTTCCAGCGCGAGTCTCAGTAGGCAGAGTCGTGTCTGCGGCAATTGAGAGATCTGGAGTCTGTTCGAGCATTTCGCCGGTTGACCTGTCTATCCATAACGGTAAGGTTGCTTTGCTCACAGGCGTGGCGTTGCTCATGAGCTGAGCGCGCAGACTGAAGGGGCCAGTGCCCGCGGGGATTGGGAGTGACAATGAAAGCTGTTGTTGGAATGGAGTGGTTTGGACAAAGCTGGAGGGACCTAACCAGAAGCGGACAGCGTTGGGCGTGAGGACGTAGGAGCGGCTGGTATCTATGGTGGCAGAAACTTGGATAGTTCCTGACGTCATTCCGGGAGTTACGTTTAAGCGCACTGGTGCGGTTTGCCCGCCCGCATCTTCGACAGTGAGCGTGTAGTCAGAAGTGGCAGAGGTAGAGTTTTGAATTGTGAGAGCCCAAAGGCCGGGACGTGGGAGCGTGAGTACTTGAGCGCCGCCGCCGGCAACTGAAAAGGATTGAGTACGGCCATTCAAGTCGACGGGCTGGAGCTGTATGAAACCAACAAAGGTGTTTGGGCTTTGCAGGTTGAGACGAAGCCGGCGAGGAAGA
>WNFT01003978.1_pt1 | contig 27642 bp, 28 predicted proteins | sample 5400191 | NCBI WGS metagenome assembly WNFT01 (sample SAMN13153359, study PRJNA577476) | soil metagenome | isolation source: 80 cm saprolite under Madrone tree | place: USA:California | collected 2016-06-14 | reverse complement strand
GTCGGGCAGACCGATCAAGGTCGGTTGAGCCAATTCGAAAAGCCAATCCTGCGACTTGAATTGCCTGCCGATCGCCAGGCGAAACAGCGAGGCGCCATATCCGTATTCAGTATCTCCGGCTTGCGTTTCAAAAAAATGCCAATCCTCGAAACGAAGTCTGAGGCTGCCGGAAACCGTCCAGCCCGCAATGTGGATCTGGGTTGCCTGTGGAGTGGATTGCGCAAATGTGGATTGCGACCGAAGCAGCGACGCAACGATTGAAATGAGAAGAAGGTTTCTCGTTCTCTACCTCGGCGGAATCGGCCGCTCGACGACAATTGGCCGCAGTGTAAGCGTCCACGAAAGCGGAACGGATGCGGGATTGAAGCAGATCTTGTCATCGCAGGCCTGGTATTCGAGCGTGCCGTTGAGCGTCACCGAGTCTTTTCCGCGAAACGCCGCTTGAGCCTGCGCGGTACCCTCGAGGATGACTTCCTGCACAAGTGTGAACGGCTTCTGATACACCGGGACCCGCTCATTCAAAGGCTTGAAAAAGTAGATCTGCGAAGCTGGATATTTCATTGGCAGCAATCGCACGAACGGTTGCGGCTCGATCTTCAGTGCGATGACACGATAGTCCCTGGCGCCTGGCGCGTAGACGTGAATGCCGGAGTGAGGCTGGATCTCGAAAGCCAGCGAGAAGCGGTTTCCCGGCGCTACGGCTGAGTCGCTCGGATAGGTCGTCAAATCGAGTTGTCCTGTCGAAACCCTGGTACCGGCGATGGGCGCATTATCGCCAAGCCTTGTCATGATGCTCGAAACGGTGTTTCGTTCGAAGTAGAAATCCTCGAAGAACCGCGACGTGACGCGGCCCTGCCGGTCGACGATGAAAGTGCCCGGAAACGACATTCCCACCATGTCCGGTCTCGCCTGGTTCACCGACACATATTTCTGAACCTCGGCCCGAACTGCAGGATCGTCCTTATCCGGACCCAGGCCCCACTCGGGAACCGGATTCAAAATGCCGTATTGTTTTATGGTTACGGAACCCGCATCCGACAACAGAGGAAATGTAATGCCGCGTTGCTTGCTGAAAGCGGCCATTATCTCGGGTGAGTCGTAACTGATGGCTGCCAGGCCAAGCCCTTTGCTTTGAAGTTCCTTAACTCGACTCTGCAGCTCGACGAGCTGTGTCTTGCAGTAAGGTCACCAATCCGCCGAACGGACGAAGACCAGCATCGCGCCTTTCGATCCCATGATCGACCGCAGCGTCTGCGTGTTTCCGTTCTGGTCCTTCAGGCTGAAATCCGGAACACGCTCGCCGACCTGCGGTCCGAGCTTCGACACATCGATCTTCGTGCGTTGCGCTGTTTGCGGCGCCTGCATGAATGCGCTGGAGAGAAGCGCCATTGTGATAGCAAGCAACTTCATCGAACCATAACTTATCTGGCCGGAATCAGTGACGGCAAGGAAAATCGGAGAATCGCCGATTAAGTAACCCCTGGCAAAAAGCTTTTTCACCGTCTTTGATCACTTTTTCACCGCCCTTGATCACTTTCTCGTGTCCCTTCGGTTCTCTGTGAGCAACCGGTCCCACTTTCTGACCATCTCGCTTCACTTTCTGACCATCTCGCTTCACTTTCTGATCGTCTCGCGTGACTCTCTGAGCGTCTCACCTCACTCTGCGGTCATGTTTCCAGGCTTTTTGATGAACCGGCTCTTCTACCTGAGCAGCGCGACTTGCAATGTGGTCGCGTTGCCGGCCTTTGTCGTGGGTGAACCTCGCAACTTGACCGCGTGCTCTCTCTTTTTGATCACCTTGCAACTCTTACGGACCGTTTGATCCGACTCTGGGGTCGTCTGGCGCGAATTTGGGACTCCGTGACTGTCGTACGGGAGTGTTTCTTCGCTTACGAAGCCGTCACGAACTTTTCCGCGATTGCGCCCCTGTTCCTCTGGACCATGTCGTCCTCCTTTCTGGCTCCAAATAAAGGCAATTGGGTCTCCAAATGTCGGAATTGGATCTCCGTGAAGGATTCCAACGAGTTACGTTGCTGAAAGGTGATCGAACGCTCGAGTTCAGGAACAATCGGTCATAAACGATGACCGATTTGTTCCCGAACCGGGACCAGAAAGAGCCTGTTACTAGGTGACCTGGACCCCTTTCCAGAAGGCAACGCAGCCTTTTATGTTTTGGGCCGCTTCACTCGGCTCGGGATAGTACCAGGCCGCGTCCTTATTAACCTTGCCGTCAACGACAACGTCGTAGTAGCTGGCCAGGCCCTTCCATGGGCATGTCGTGCGCGTGTCGCTTTCGCGAAAGAATTCTTTCTTTACGGAATCGCGCGGAAAGTAATGATTTCCTTCGACAACCACGGTTGCATTGCTTTCGGCCAGCGTCGTGCCATTCCAGATTGCCTTCATAAGGGACCCTCCTCACTTATCAGCGTAACCTTTCTGCCTCATCTTCCGAATCTACTTAATGACCAAGTATGCTACGGAGGATTTCATGAACAAACGCATTGTCATCGCTGCGGCGTTCGCCGCGGCTATTGCTCCAACCATGCTCTCGGCTCAAAAGCCGGTTCCGGCCCCAAAGAATTTCAAAGCCGAAAAGTGCTACGGCATTGCCAAAGCCGGCAAGAATGATTGCGCAGCAACAGGAAACAACTCCTGTGGCGGCACTTCCAAATTGAGTTCCGACCCCAAGGCATGGATCTATGTGCCGGAAGGTTATTGTGAGCGCATCGTCGGCGGAAGCAAGACTCCGAAATAGGAACTGCCGGAGTTTATAGGTGGCCATCTCCATGACATCAGGAATCGGTCTCAGACTTCCGCACATCGCGGAGATGGTTGCCACCTTGCCGCCTGCGGGATGGTTGGAAGTCCATCCGGAAAACTTCCTGGCAAATCCGCACGCGACGGAGCTCCTGACTGAGTTGTCGCTGCATTACAGGATTTCTGTTCACACCGTCGGCGTCTCGATCGGGAGCGTGACCGGAATTGACAGGACGCATTTGAAACGGCTTCGCATCCTGATAGACAGGATTAATCCCATTCTCGTCTCCGGCCATCTGGCATGGTCCACGCACGATGGTGAGTATCTCAACGATCTATTGCCGCTGCCATACGATGAAGAGGCCCTGCGTCTGATCGAGGGGCATATAGACGAAGTCCAGGATTGTCTGGGGCGTCCGTACTTGATCGAGAACCCGTCCAGTTATGTAGGTTTCCGTACATCCGGGATGAGCGAGGTCGAGTTTTTATGTGAGCTCGTACGACGAACCGGCTGCAGGCTTTTGTGCGACGTCAGCAACATCTACCTCAGCGCACACAACATGGGCTATGACGCCCATACGTACATCGATGGCCTTCCCGCGCACGCAATCAACGAATTGCATCTCGGCGGCTACACTTCCGAAGAAGACGCAGCGAAGCCAGGCGCCGAGCTGTTGATTGATACCCACGCGGCCCCAATTGCCGAACCTGCCTGGGATCTGTACGCCTGCGCCCTCCGGCGCTTCGGGCCGAAGCCAGCCTTGATCGAATGGGATAACGAACTCCCTCCGCTCGCGAGATTGCTGGGCGAGGCTGTGCGCGCTGACCAGATCGCAGCGGAAATAGTAAAGGCGGAGGCGCGTTGTGCTGACTCTCGCTGAGATCCAGTTGCGCCTGCGTCATGCCGTGGTCACCGGCGATGCTGCCGGTATCGCGCCTCTGCTCACCGGCGGCCTTCATGCCGAGAAGCGCCTCGCAATACATCAGCGGCATTACGAAACCAGCCTGGTCAACGCACTTCTGGAGAAATTTCCGGCGACAGCCTGGCTTGCGGGAACGACGTTCATGATCGGAGCCGCCAGGCGGTTTGTGCGCGCGTATCCACCGAAGGTGCCATGTATCGCGGAGTACGGGGAGGGATTTCCCGGGTTTCTCGCGCAATGCCCGGCCAACGTTCCCCTGCCGTATCTCGGTGGATTCGCGGAACTCGAATGGCACGTCGGCAGCGTGGCAATTGCAATCGATCAGCCTGCAGTGGCGTTGCAGGAATTTCACAGTGTAGTTCCGGCTGACCTGCCCAACATCATGCTGAGACTGCAAGGTGGCGTGCGCTACCTCCAGGCTTCCTGGCCGGTAGACGAGTTGATAAAACTCTACCTGACGGACACGGCGCCGGGCCGTTTTCAATTGGAACCCGCCGATGTCTGGATCGAAGTCCGTGGCGCCCGCGGAGAATTCCAGATCAACCGCCTCGATGCCGCCGAGTACACGTTTCGTAAGACCGTCCTGGAGGGCCGACCGATTGGCGATGCCGCCGAAAGCGCAATGGACGCAAACGCCGCTTTCGACCCGGGCCACGCTTTGACGGAACTTATTGCCGCCGGTCTGGTCACTTCACTTGCGCGACGTGCACAGGGAGAAGAACCATGACAGCAGAAGCGTGGGCGCCACGCGCATGGTTCGTCTCGGCGCGCGAATGGCTTGGCCGCTTCCCGCTTTCGATTCTCCAGCTCGCGATGAGAATCGGAGTCGGACTGGTGTTCTTCAATGCTGGACTGCTGAAGTACAACTCGTTTGAATTCGCCGTCAAGCTCTTTGAAGACGAATACAAGGTGCCGGTCCTCGATCCCGCCGTCGCGGCCCGTCTCGCCATGTTCAACGAGCTCACCTTCCCGGTTTTCCTCTTTCTTGGCCTGGCGACGCGCTTCGCCACGCTCCCCTTACTTGGGATGATCTCGGTGATACAGGTCTTCGTATACCCAAATGCATGGCCGGACCACGTGCTCTGGGGGTCGATTCTGGTGTTCCTGCTGACCCGTGGACCAGGGGCCTTGTCGCTCGATTATCTTATTGAGCGCTATTTCGCGAAGGGGCGGTGAGCAATCTCCAATTGAACACGTAATGGCCAGCGCCGCCTGCGAGAACCGACAGTATAAAGACGCCCCCCACGTGCCACACCAGCATCATCACGCTGACATCTTCGGGATGGACCAGACGCAAAGCGAAGTTTCCGATTCCAGCCGCTGCCAGGCCTGCGATCGCGGCCGTCAGACGCGGCGTAAGCGGGGCGCCGCGCCGGAGCATTACAACCATAGCTATGCCGGGCACAGCGCCGAACAACACAATGAAGAGAAAACATAATGGATCATGCGGCAGCAACGACGCCTGAACTCCATGCCGCGCGAGATCCTGGAGGCAGCCCTGCCCCAGGCTTGTAAACCAGACAACGAACGGTAGCAGGGGCACCAGAAGCAACCTACGGCGGTAGCCGGGAATTATGGTGGCAAATGCCGCCACGGCGGCGGCGAGACCGGCTGATAGTGCGGATATCTGCTCAATTACAAATCGAGGATCCGAGACCATCGCCGAAAGATGCTGTTGCGGTGTCATTATGATCATCACGACGACAAGGTAGGGAACGGAAACCCCGAGCCAAACGGCTGTCCTGATCCAGGGATTCGGAAGCGGCCGGACAGGCTCCACGTTCTGCGCCAGGCGCCGAATGAGTCCTTCAGTGTCCTTAATCATTGTTTCTCATCAGCTTCTTTCGAAGGGCGGTCATCGCACGGTGTGTCGCAATTTTAAGGGCGCCGATACTGGTGCCGCAGGCCGCCGCAGCTTCCTTCAGGGACATTTCACGCAGTTTCAACATTTCGATTGCACTACGCTGCCCGTTTGGAAGAGTCTGGATTGCGAGTCTGAGCGCCTCCGGATCGGCATATGTCTCCTTTATGGAATTCGCGCTTTCGCCGGCAAAGGTTACGTCCAAATTATCGACAAATACTTCCTGTCTTGTTCGGCGCGCATAACGACGCGCCGCGTCGGCAAGCCTGTTCCGGATAATGGCCAGAAGCCATGGCATGAACGGCCGACTGGGATCGTATGTGGCACGGACGGCATGCACAGAGAGCAAGACGTCCTGCACCAGATCTTCAATGTCATCGGCCGACAGGAATTTCCGGCGAGAGCGCACGACAAAGCGAATGCGCGGCGTGATTTCCCGCATCAACTGCGCGTATGCATCGGAGTCGCCTGCCTGCGCGGCACGCATGAAGGCGACGAAACGGCCGTCAACCGATGTGCTGTCTGTCATTGAACGCCTTACTTCCTGATCGGTTTCATAGTGCGTGGGTCGTAGGCCCAGTGAAATTCGAGCTCGTAGGCCAGCGAACGCGCGAGGCCGTCGAGATCCGGAAACAGCGAGGCCTGCGTGATGTTCATTCGATAAAGCTCGCGCATACCATTGTCACGAATTTTCTTCGCCGGGGCGATGAACTTGATGAGCGTGTTGTTCGGATTGGGATAGCTCTTCAGGATCGATTCAATCGACTGGTCCAAAACCCCCGGCACCAGGAACGTGCCCGACTGCGCAATCAGCCGTCGATTCATGGCATAGGGCTCACCCATCCACACGAACGGACTTGAATCCGAGAGGAAGTACTTCCGAAAGCTTCCCGGTTTATCCAGCTCCACCCGCTTTGCCTTCGCAATCTCGACTGGATTGCATGCCCAGATGACGCCTTCATCCGTCGTATTGTGCAGAGCGAAGAACGCGGCGACATATGGCGACCACGTGAAGTCGAGCAGCCGCGTTGGCGCGCCATGATCCTGCATTAGAGCAAGCCACTGGAAGTCATCGTCCCGCTCCGGCACGTGGTCCAGGAAGTGTATCGCCTTGCGCTTGAAGATCCGAAGGACTCGCTCCTCCTGCTCAGGCCACGCGCGCGGATCCACAGAAAACGCCATCAAATAACGCGAGATCGCGCTGAACAGCGGCTTCGACGCGTCGCGCTGCCCGCGAAACGCCCAGTTCCGATAGCGCGAATCGGTGATGACTGAAAGATACTGCTCCCACGACTGCAGCCGGATGACCCGGTAATCCCTGGATTTCCTATTCCGCGAACCCGTAGATGTCGGCATAGTGATCCAGCGCCGCACATCGCGATTCGCGGCTAAGACCACTCTGCTTGATGCCGGGAAACTCGATGTGCAGATCCTGAAAGATACCGTGATTGTTGTGAAACACGGCTCCCGCTTCGAGCCGATCCGCCAGTTCCTGTGCGCGTTCGCTTCGCGCGGTCCATACCGAGGCGCGGAGACCGTATTCGCTGTCGTTCGCTCGTGCTATGGCCTCGTGTTCTTCCTTGAACGGCATGATCGGGACAAGCGGCCCGAACTGCTCGCAGCGTACGATGTCGTCCCTATCGCCGGCACCCAGAACAATCGAAGGCAACACGAAGAAACCCTGCTCCCAGGTTTCGGGCGCGAGCTTCCGTCCCCTGGTGATAACAGTCAGACCTTTGCGCCGGCATTGTTCGAGCAATCCGGTTACGAAGTCGAACTGGGATTTGTTATTGAGAGGCCCCATCGTGGTCTCAGGCATGAGACCGTCACCCACCACGATGCGATCGAACGAGCGCTCGAGTTTTTCGACCAGCTCCTGACTCCTCGATTCGTGCACGTAGATGCGTTTGATGGCGATACAGACCTGGCCGGCGGAGCGCAGTATCGAATTGGTCATTCGATTGATAGCCTGTTCGTCCAGGATAGCATCGCCCAGAACCAGCGCGGGATCATTGCCTCCCAGTTCCATAAACACTTTCTTAACGCTGCCTGCGGCGAGCTCCAGGATTCGGCGCCCGGTCTCCGTGCTGCCGGTGAATGCGATGGCGCGAACCCGCGGGTCCTTTGCGAGCGTTTCACCAACGACGGACCCATGGCCGGTGACGACGCTCAGCACACCGGGCGGGAAATGCGGCCTCATCATTCGGGCGCATTCCATGACGGTGAGCGGACAATACGAGGCAGGCTTGACGACAACCGTGTTACCCGTAGCGAGCGCCGGAACCAATCGTTTGAAGCTGAGCAGCACCGGTGAATTCCACGGCGATATTACAGCCGTCACACCTCTTGGCCGCTTTCGGGCCCAGACGGGCTGTTTTTTTTCAATGAGAGCCGGCTTGGACCACTCGGGCAAATCCGCCGCAACGATCTCCATCAATTCAATGGAGCGCTGAATATCGCGCTCGGCCTCGCGGAGGGGCTTGCCGTTTTCCCTGACGAATAGAGTGGTAAGGTCCGGGAGCGCGGCTCGAAGAGAGCGTGCAGCGTCACAGAGCCGGGATGCCCGTTCTTCGGCTGTGGTTACCGACCACGCCTTGAATGCGGCCTGCGCAGAATCAATGGCCTTTTCGGCGTCCGCCTCGGAGCACAGCGGTACCTGGCCGACCACTTCCGAACATCGTGCTGGATTGATGACGTTCATCGCTTTGGTAACTGTAGCGGCGGTCTATGACCGCCGGCGGTCAGAGACCGCCGCTACAGTTAATGCGGCTTATAAAGCGCCGCGCCGCCGTCCGGACCGGCGAAGATCTTCTTCATCGGACCGATTGCATTCGAATCCACTACAACCATCCAGGGCTCACCCGATTTCACAGCCCGCGCAAATGTGTTCCGGAATTCCGGCACCGAGCGCACACGCTCCGAGCCGAATCCGAAAGCACGGGCCACCGACACGAAATCAGGGCTTTGGAGATCGACACCAATCGTCTTTCCCTCGTAATGCGCATTCTGGATGTTCCGCAACACGCCGTATCCGGCGTCGTCGAACAGAATTGTGACGATCGGCGTGTTTTCCTGGCGTGCTGCGGCCAGTTCGCCGATGTTCACCAGCAATCCTCCGTCGCCCGCAAGGAGCACAACCTTCTTCGATGGCGCCGCGATCTGTGCGCCAATGGCCATCGGCAAACCCTGCCCGATCCCGCCTGCCGAAGCATGCAATGTTGTGCGCGGGGACCGTCGAATAATCAGACGGCTGCCCCATGTGGTTGCAGGTACGGTGACATCGCGGACCAGGATGGCATCTTCCGGCATGAATTCCTGAATCGCATCGAGAATACCTTCCCACGGACCCATCGTGTCGCGAACTTCCTTTCGCAGCGCGCGATGGAGCCCTGCGACCTCTTCTCGATAGTCGACCTTTGGCCTCGGGTCTCTCGCACGAAGCAGCCGGAGGAGTGGCGGCAGCATCCTCTTTGCGTCGCCCACGATCCCAAGGGAGTGCGGAAAGTTGCGATTGATCGCGGAAGGGTCTGCATCGATTCCGATGTGCTCCGAGGGCGTCTTGATGCTCCAGTTCGATGTCTCATTACCTCTGAAACGGACACCGATGCTGATGAGGAGATCGGCCTTCGCGACAAAATCCTGGAGAGCTGGAAATGTTGCGAAATGCCCAAGGCAGCGCGAATCCGTTTCCGGAACAATGCCTCGGCCGGACTGAGTCGTGATCACCGCTGCGTCGAGAGCCTCCATAAGCTGGATCAATTCAGCACTCGAGTCCGAAAACATGGCGCCGCTGCCGGCCCAGATTACGGGCCGCTTTGCGCGGAGCATTTTCTCCACTGCAGAGGTCAGCTCGGAGTCCGGTGGAACCACATGCGCCGGCGCGGAAGGGACGACCGTTGAGGGAATTATCAGGCTCGCCTGAAAATCGATCGGTACTTCAACGCTCACCGGCCCGGCGGGCGGGTTCAACGCCTCCGCGATCGCACGCTGAAAGATTGCAGGTGCCTCCTCGGAACGGCGGACCCGGTGAGCTTCCTTACTAATGCTTTTCAACATGCCCAGCTGGTCTTTGCAATCGTGGATATATCCGCGGCCGGTCCCGATATACGCTGAAGCCACCTGTCCTGTAATGTGCAGGAGCGGAGCGCCGCCATTCCAGGATTCAATAATAGCGCCTGCTGCGTTACCTGCACCTGTCCCGGTGCTTGTGAAAGCGACACCAAGCTTCCCGGAAATACGCGAATACGCATCGGCCATGTTCACGACCGCTCCTTCGTGACGGCCTGTTACCAGGCGGAAACCACCATGCCGCTGAAGGGAATCGTAAAAAGGAATGTTGTGAATGCTGATGATTCCGAAAACTGTGTCGACGCCGATCCGCTCCAGTTCCTTCAGCAGGTCATCCGCTACTGTAATCTTCTGGGTCATTCCGACAAACTCTTCCGCCCCTACGGGGCTGGGTCTCCTGTCATTATTTGAACCACGGGCTTGCGCCCGTGGCTACACTCTTTCGCCGCTCCGCGGCTGCGTACCTCGCCGCGGAGCGGCGAAAGAGTGTAGCCCAGGGCGTCAGCCCTGGGTTTACCGTCACAAACGAATTCAGCCCCGTAGGGGCGAAAGAAAATCACGTACGATCTCGTTAAACCGCTCCGGCTGCTCCGCGTAACACAAGTGTCCAGCCTTGGGAATCACCTCCAGCCGCGCTCCGGGCGGCACTTCATCCCACACTGGGGTTATCTCATCCTCGGCGCCCCAGATCAATAGAGTTGGGATGCGAAGGTCGCACAAAACGTCCTGTGTATCGGATTCCGCGAGCGCGATGGCGGCAAATTCGTATCCTGTGGGCCGAACCTCAGACATGATGGATACGACTTCGCGGACAAGGCTTTGCGGGGCAGACGGCGACAAAAGCCTGGGGCCCCGCTCGGCAGCAAGCTGGGCTGGGGTCATGGTGCGAATCATCCGCAGCCGCTCTTCCAGTTTACTTTTCGAGCCCCGCTTCGATGTATCCGCGAGAATCAATTTTTCCACCGAGCCTGCGTTTGCTCGACAAAACTCCTGAGCGACAACCCCTCCCGTCGAGTGACCCAGCAGGAAAATGCGGGGCAGACCCAATGCGTCCAGAAGGCCTCGCAAGCAATCCGCGTAGAAACGCATTGAAGGTTTTCCTGCAGGATCAGACGACTGGCCGTATCCGGGCGCATCCCACGCGATGACCTTGAAATCGGGGGACAGCCCGGCAAGCTGCCGCCGCCAGGAGCGCGAATTCGAACCGATACCGTGAAGCAAAACGAGCGGAAGACCTTCCCCCGCGGTTTCGTAGTGAATACTCCCGCCGGCTACCGTTGCGAGCGCCACGCAACCTTCTCCCGCAGGAATTTTCGGAGCTCAGTAACTCCGCGATCGGAGTTGGCCAGGTGTTCGGCGGCGCGCGACTGGGCTCCCCGCAGGGATTCGAGAATGACTCGATCCTGCTCGATCACTTTCTGATGCTGATTGACCCAAAACGTCCTGTACAAGAACCGCCAATACGCGCGCTTGAAGCCGCTCAGCTTTCGATAGCGCAGGAAATACACGAGCGATCGGTCCTCATTGATCGGCGTAGCGAAGCAAAGGATACGGAGTATGCCTTTTGGTCCGAACGGCAGTGGGATATCCAGGCGGACCCAGATCGAATCGCGGCAATAGAACTCCGACCAATCGAAGTTCACGCCGCGCTGTCCTTCACGCTCAACCAGAAAGCCATCGGGACTCCGTGTCGTGCGCATGTCGTCTTCGAGTGCGCCGCGGGACAGCGTCAGGGACTGGCCGTGAAGAAATGGCCCATGCATGGGATCGGCCAGATTCTCCATGATCAGAATCCAGTTCGCTCCCCACTCGGCTTCGCAAATGAAGCCGCTGTATTCCGGGTCTTCAAGTTCCTCAGGAATGACGAGCGGCGGAACCGGAACGCTCCGGTCTTCCGGAAAGTACGCCCAGACGAGGCCCGCGCGTTCGTGCGCCTCGAACGATTCGAGCTGAAGCCTTGGAGCAAGTTTGGCCTGAGCGATCTTGCTTGTGGGAATGGCGACACACTGGCCGGAGGTGTCGTAGCACCAGCCGTGATACGCGCAGCGCAGCACTCCATCAACGACCGTTCCAACGCTGAGTTTGGCGCCCCGATGGAGACAACGGTCGTCATGAACGCGAATCTTGCCCTGTGGGTCGCGCCAGACGACGATGTCGTGGCCGAGACGGTGGAGCCCGAGCGGCCGCTCCTTGACGTGCCCCGACTGGCAAATCGGATACCACATGTTTTGGATACCCAACTTCAGTTCGGGTTCAAACTCGATTTGCTTCGATGCGTTCATTGGTGTCGGGAAGGATGGAGTCGTAACCACAAAGGCACAAAGGGCACAAAGGCAGGCCGCAACCACACTCCGCTAAGATCCATAACTCTGAAGCGGCCTGCCTTTGTGCCCTTTGTGCCTTTGTGGTTACGACTCTATTTTTTCTCAATGAAACACTAAACCTTCCGGATATTCCATTCGCGCTTCGCTTCGGGCACGCCGGCCGTTGCCTCGTTGTTCAGCAAACCCGGCGCAACGCAGTTGATGCGGACACCGTCGGGGCCGAGCTCGCGCGCCATCGCCCGCGTGAATGCCTCGACAGCACCCTTCGACGTGACATAGTGCAGCAGTTTCGGGCTTCCCCACGCGGCCGTGTCGGAGCTGACGGTGACGATGCTGCCATTCTTCCGCTTCTGCATATATGGCGCAACAGCACGGCAGCTCAACCACGTGCCACGGACATTGACTTCCATGATGCGATCCCATTGGGCGACGGTAATCTCGTCATACGTCCGGCCACCCACCGAGTTGGCCAGGCCGGCGTTCGCGACGAGTCCATCGATCTGCCCCCATTTCTCGAGAACACGGGCAGCCATAGCTTCAGTCGCCTCTTTTGAAGAAACGTCCGTCTCGATGAACATGGAATCCATGCCATTTTTGCGAAGCTCTTCGGCAGCGTGGGCTCCCGCCACCGCATCGATCTCCGCGACGGCAACGCGAGCGCCTTCGGAAGAAAGCCGCTCGGCGTAGGCCTGCCCCAGACCACGGCCGGCGCCGGTGACCACGATGACCTTACCCTGATGTTTCTTCATTTCGTCGATCGGGCCTCGGTGAGAGGACTGCCCTCAGGATAGGACGGCAATTCGGGTTTTTGCGCTCCGAGCATGGTGAGAAAGGCCACGTCTTTGTCGCCGTCGTTGCGCACTCCGCGCCAGATGCCGGCGGGAATCCAGACGAGGTCGCGAGGGCCGAGCGTCCGTTCGATCTCGCGCTTACCATCGCCCCAGATGCAGGTGAGCGTTCCTTCGAGCACAAAGAATAACTCCTCGACGTCGGTATGCAGGTGCAGCGGGCCTTCGTGGCCGGGAGGGAGCACCATCGTACTGAGCGTGAAATGCCCGGCTTTAATGATGTTGGGATCGTCGTGCTGGCCCGTTCCGCCGCCGCCGACGTAACGCATTTGTGCCCGGCGGTATTTCGGATCCACCCTGGCTTGAAAATCGAGGACACCCCAGTCGAGTTCCCGGTCCTCGAGACGCGCAACGTACCTGTCGATCTGGTCAATGCTGGGTATTTCCATGACTATGCCCATCCTTTGTCCGGCTCACCGGTCATGGCCTCGCGCAGCTCCGGACTTGGCGGTCCTCCGCCCCATCGATCCATGGACTCCGGGCTCCGTGGCCATGTTTTCGGCTCGTGTTTGGCCTCGTCGGCGATGTAATCGATGTCGCTCGTGTACTCGGCAACATAGCCAAACGGGTCTCTGAAATAGGAAAAGATGTTGTTGCCAGGCCCATGGCGCCCGGGGCCCCACCCTGGCTCAAAGCCGTGTTTTCGCATATCCGACACCGCTTTCATCAGTTCATCGACGCCCGGGACCAGGTACGCGACATGATTCACCGAAGCGTGCGGCGCAACATTGAACGAGATGTTGTGATGCTTGGATTCCGTCCGCAGAAAGACCATTTGTCTTTCGCTCCAGTCCGATATGCGAAAACCCAGTACGCTCGTATAAAATTTCGTGATTCGATCAAGGTTCGGCGTGTTGAGGACGACGTGGCAGATGGAATGCGGCGCCATTCTTTTCAGACGATGGCTGCCGCTACCTGAAGAGAGCTCGATGCACCGGTCATCGGGATCAACGAAGCGCAATCCAAAACCACCGCCGGGCTCATCGAGCGGGTGCGGTTCCTCGACCAGCCGAACGCCGGCTTCCTTCAAAGCTGCCGCTGCCCGTCGAACAGCCTCCTCGCCGGGCATAGAGTAAGCAACATGGTGCAAACCCCTGGCGTTGCCATTGTGCAGGCTCAGGAGAAAGTGCTCCGCTGAGGCGCCCCGGAAAAACACGGCATCGGATCTTTCCTCAACCCGCTCCAACCCCCACACATCCGCATAAAACCGGGCGTGTTCTTCCAGTCTCGGGGAAAAGAGCGCGATGTGACGGATCTGACCAATTTCCAAGGCCATATGATTACAATATTACTATGGCCGACGCGAAGCGTGCCTACCCCGAGAATGTGCCTGGCGAGTTCTTTGTCGATGACACGTGTATCGATTGCGACATGTGCCGGCAGATTGCGCCGTCAGTCTTCGAAGAGGACTCGGATCACTCGATTGTTTACCGCCAACCTCAGGCCACGGCTGAAACGCACCGTGCCGCAATGGCGCTGGTAGCATGCCCGACAGGGTCGATTGGGACCCGTCAGAAGCGCGACTTGAGCAAGGCTGTCGCAGCCTACCCGGAGCTCGTTGATGAAAATGTCTCTTTTTGCGGGTTTGCGTCACCCAATTCCTATGGAGCGGCGTCTTATCTTATTTTGCGGCCCGAGGGCAACGTGCTGATCGACTCACCGCGGTTTGCAAAGAGCCTCGTACGCCGCATTGAGGAGCTCGGGGGCGTATCCATAATGTTCATGACCCATCGGGACGACGTGGCGGACCACGAGAAGTTCCATGGCCATTTCGGCTGCCGGCGCATCATTCACACAGCGGATGCCCGGGGAATCGAGACGGAGCAGCTTTTGGAAGGACAGGAAGCGGTCACACTGGGTCAGGACCTGACGGCCATTCCAGTCCCGGGCCACACACGAGGCCACGTTGTCCTCTTGTATCGCGGCGGACTGGTCGCCTTCCGGGATGTGGCGTGGTACTCCTGGCGGGAACAAACTCAATCCATGAAACGTCTTCTGGACTATCGATTCGAATGGGTGCTCCCCGGCCACGGCCGTCGGGCACACCAGCCTTCCGACATTATGCACCGGAAGCTCATCGACTGCGTCCAATGGATGGAAGGCGTTGCGTGAAATTCGGGGAAATCGGGGTCAGACTGGTGAATTCCCTTTTTCCGATTGCGGATTCTTTGACTGGAAAAAGGGAATTCACCAGTCTGACCCCGATTTTCCCCGAATTTCACGCGACGCCCGAGAAAAATTCTATGAAAACAACCAAACAGATTTTCGCTGCTGCGCTGATTGCGCTGCTTATCGGAACAGCGGGTGTGGCCGAGTCCGTGAAATTCACGGAACACAAGCTGAAGAACGGACTGCGCATCATTTTGTCGGAAGACCACTCTGCGCCGACATACTCGATTTCCGTCACCTATAACGCCGGCTCTCGAGACGAGCGGGCGGGAAGAACGGGGTTTGCCCACCTCTTCGAGCACATGATGTTTCAGGGTTCGGAGAACGTGGGAAAGGGTGAGCACTTCATCATCATCGAAAACAACGGCGGTGGAATGAATGGCTCGACGAGTGCCGATCGTACGGAATATCACGAGACTCTGCCCGCCAACCAGGTCGACCTCGGGCTGTTTCTCGAAGCCGATCGCATGCGTTCGCTGGTAATCAATCAGGCAAACCTCGACAACCAGCGTGCGACCGTCCAGGAAGAGAAGCGGCTGCGCTACGACAACCAGGCTTACGGCCGCACTTTCGATACGCTGTTCGACACGGCCTACGACAATTTTGCCTACAAGCACTCGACCATCGGCTCGATGGAGGACCTCAATGCCGCGACAGTGCAGGATGTCGCCCAATTCTTCAAAACGTACTACGCGGCCAACAACGCGGTCTTGAGCATGGTCGGCGACTTCAAAACCAATGAAGTTCTGGCAAAGATCGAAAAATACTTCGGGAACATTCCGTCTCAGCCTGCGCCGCCCGCGCCAGACATGACGGAACCGAAACAAACCGGCGAACGGCGCAAAACAATCGACGATCCGCTGGCCCAGCTCACACGTCTCGATATTGCCTACAAGATCCCGCCGTCAAATACGCCGGATTGGTACGCGCTGTATGTGCTCGGCGAAATCCTGTCAACGGGACAGTCCTCGCGGCTCTATCAAAAACTCGTACGAGAAAAGCAGGTTGTTCTGCAGGCACAAGCCGGCGAATTCGAGCGCCGCGGGCCCGATCTTTTTATCGGAATTCTGATGGTGGCTCCGGGCAAGGATCCCGCCGAAGTGGAAAAGCTCTTCTACGAAGAAATAGAGCGTTTGAAGAATGAGCCTGTGACCGACGCGGAGATCGCAAAGGTTCGAATGGCAATCAAGCGCGGTGAAGTCGAGCAACTCGAGGGCACGCTGTATCGGGCCAGCGAGCTTGGCAAGGATGCAGTGTTCTTCAACGATCCGAATGTCATCAACACATCCAACGAAAAAGCTCTGGGCGTCACCAAAGACCAGATCCAGAAGGCCGCTCGAACATACCTGACGGAGGCCAATCGCACCGTGATCACCACAGTTCCCAAGCCCCGAGCGGGAGGTGCCCAATGAAACGCCATGCCTTGATTGCCGTTCTGGTCCTGACGCTGGGGTCCGGGTTCATCGGAGCCGCGGTTCCGCAGGAATCGCACGACGAATCGATCAGCAAAATCGAGCGCAAGAATCGCGCTCCCGTTTCAAAAGACCTTCTTCACGTGACTCTCCCAAAAGCGACCGAGACGACGCTTTCCAACGGTCTGACGGTCCTGATCATGGAAAACCACCGGCTGCCGCTCATCTCGATTCAGTACAACATCAGCGCAGCCGGACCGATCTTCGAGCCGGCCGGCACGCCCGGCCTGGCCGGCATCACGGCCCAGATGCTACGCGAAGGCACAAAGACCAGAACGAGTGTCCAGATTGCGGACGACATCGCGCGGCTTGGGGCCTCGATTTCGGCGACTTCAGGTTTCGGTTCCTCTGCGGCGGTGATCAACGCCTCAGGCCTGAGCGAAAATTTCGATCAGTGGTTTGCGCTCACGAACGAAATCCTGCTGAACCCAAGCTTCCCAGCCGACGAACTCAATCGCCTGAAACAGCGGCTGAAAGCCCAATTGCGGCAACAGCGGGCAAATCCGAATTTTCTGTCCAATGAGGCTTTCAGCCGCGCCGTGTATGGAAATCATCCCGCGGCTGTGGTTTCGTCCACGAACGCGTCCATTGACGCAGTCACGCCGGATCTTCTGTCAAAATGGCATCAGGAACGCTACACGCCTCAGAACGCCATCCTGGGTATCACCGGCGACGTCAAGGCTTCGGAGATTGTGCCGAAACTGGAAAAGATGCTCGCAACCTGGAAAAAAACCGATCTGAAAGAGGTTCTGCCGCCGAATCCGAAAGCGGTCGCTGCGAAAAGAGTATTTCTGATCGATCGGCCAAATTCGGTGCAAACCAGCATCGCGATGGGCAACATCTCCATCGATCGGCGCGATCCGGATTACATTCCGTTGAGCATCGCAAACCATATCCTTGGCGGAAGCAGCGCCGCGCGGCTCTTTCTGAACCTTCGTGAGGAAAAGGGATACACGTACGGAGTCTACAGCTCTGTCACGGCAGTGAAGTATCCCGGTCCATGGCGCGCTTACGGCGATGTGCGCACCGACGTCACCGCCGGCGCGATGACGGAGTTTTTCCGGGAGTTCCAGCGGATTCGGGATGAGCGCGTGCCAGCCAGCGAATTGGAAGATGCCAAGCGGTCGCAAGTGGCGTCGTTCGCGCTGTCGCTGGAAAACCCGACCGAGCTGCTGGGTTACGCGATTGTCCGGAAGATCTATGGATTCCCTGCGGACTACTGGGATACCTACCCGGCGAAGATCATGGCCGTGACGGCGGAGGATATTCAGCGGGTTACCCGGAAGTACCTCAATCCGGAGAATATGCAAATCGTGGCCGTCGGTGATGTGAGCAAAATCAAGCCGGTACTGGAAAAGTATGGACCGGTTGAGGTGTTCGATACGGACGGCAAGAAAGTCGGAAATTAACTGTAGCGGCGGTCTATGACCGCCGGCAATTCCACAAGTCGGCACTGTCGGCGGTCATAGACCGCCGCTACAGTTCGGCCGCCTCGCCTGAAACCGGTCCGAGTGGTAAACTCTGCCACCTATGATCCCCACGTTGGCGCTTTCTCTGATGCTCTCCTGGGTTCAGGTCAGCTCGGATACCTACGTTGTGAAGTCTTCGGCGGGCGAGGAGCGAGCGAAGCGAGTTCTCAAGGAACTGGAAGGGTTTCATCAACTTATCGGCTCGCTGGTCTTTCGAGCCACCGAACTTCCGGAACTTCCGATCGAAGTCATGCTGATCGGGGACGACCAGACAATGAAGGAACTGGCTCCTCAGTACAACGGCCGGAAGGTCGCGGTTGCCGGCTACTACCAGCGCGGACAGGACCGGGATTTCATCGTTCTTTCGGGCCGCGTCTTTCCTCAAACACTGACCAGCGTGGTCTACCACGAGCTGACGCATTACTTCCTCGGCCGGTCGCTCACTTCCCGGCCGACCTGGCTTGGTGAAGGTTTCGCCGAGTACTTCGCTACCGCAGACGTTCGTGACGAGGAGATCTCGGTCGGCGGCCTGTCTGCCGACCGGCTGCAGTTGCTGAAAAACAATCAGCCGCTTCCGCTGAAAGTCTTGTTCGCCGTGGATACGAATTCGCCTTACTACAACGAGAGTTTGAAGGCGAACATGTTCTATGCCGAATCCTGGGCGTTCGTCCACTTTATGATGCATGGCGAATATGCAGACCGCTTCAAGCGATACGTGGAGGCGTTGACAAGGGGCGACGCCAGTCTTCTCGACTACCTGAACGCGAGTGAGCGGGACCTGGAGCTTCATTTTCTGAACTATTTGAAGGTATTCATCCACCACGCCAGTCGGACTCACGTCAAGGTGGCCGGCGAACCATGGCAAATGAAGGTGGAATCCATTCCGGACACGGAGGCGCAGATATCGATCGCTGAAATCTTCCTTGCGAATGGCAAACTGCAGGATGCGCGGCGCTACCTTGAAGCTGTGGCGGCGAGGGATCCGGAGTTTTCGCGGGCAACGTATTATCGCGGTGTGCTGGCAGGAATAGCCGGCGATCCGGCCGCGCGAGATCTGTTTGTCGACGCATTGCTGGATCCGCACCTCGGTCCGCGAGCGGCCGTACAGCTGGTGAACATGGGCGAGCTGCACATTCCCTCCGTCCGAACCCTGCTCGAGCAGGCGGCTCGATCAGGCACTCGAAACTCGGATGTGTACTGGGCCTTGTCCGATATCTATCTGGACGATGTGCGGCGGATTGAAGAAACGGTTCGCCTTGCCCAGCGCGGCTCGGCGCCGGCCCTCCCATTGCCTCCACCTATCCAGCCGCCGATTCCCGAACCCGCACGGCAGGGCTATGCGGATGGAGCAGATCAGAACGTCAGATACCAGCTTCTTTCCGAATCGGCGAGCGGACCTCTCGTCGAAACGTTCGTGGCGCCGTATTATCCGGAGGAACTACTCGAGCAGAAATTGACCGGTGAAGTTGTTGTCGACGTGCAGATCACCAATGAAGGAAACGTCGCCGGCATCTGGCTGGTGTCCGCAACGCCCGACATCTTCAGCAGCCTCGCCACCACAGCCATCCGTCAGTGGAAATTCGAAGCGGTAGCCGCAAAGATCCGAGTGGTCATGGAATTCAAGCCCTGAAATGAGTTCTTAAAACAAAGAATTAGCCGCGAATTACGCTGATTACGCGAATGGGGCGCATCAAGAACCTTTTTCTTGCGCCCCATTCGCGTAATCAGCGTAATTCGCGGCTAATTCTTTGTTTTAAGAACCCATTTTTGCGCGAGCCACACTCCTCAACGGAAAACGAACGATGAAGGTCGAGCCTTGTTCATCCCCTGAGCTTTCGGCATGGACAGTGCCGCCGTGTGATTCAACGAGGTGCCGGACAATCGCCAGCCCCAGACCCAGTCCGCCATGTACGCGCGTGCGGGTGGAATCAGCCTGCCGGAACCTGTCGAAGACGTAGGGAAGGAAGTCGGCTTCAATCCCGATACCGGTGTCGGCCACTCGAATCTCGGCGTGGGTTGGCGTCTCGAACAGCTCGATGGTGATGCGGCCGCCTGCAGGCGTGAATTTGACGGAGTTCGTCAGCAGATTCCAGAGAATCTGTTGAATGCGATCGGCATCCCCGGAAATAGGCGCATTCAACGGTTTGAAATTTATATCAATCTGGATCCCTTTGGCGTCACCGGCCGGGCGAACGATGTCGATTGCGGACTGGATGACCGCCGCCAGATCGACGGACTCGATGTTGAGCCGCAGCTTGCCGCTGATGATTCGTGAAATGTCGAGGAGGTCATCAACGAGCTTGACCTGGGTCTTGGCATTTCGCTCGATCAGGTCCAATGCCTTGGCGAAGATCCTTTCATCGCGCGGTTCACTGCGCAGCATATATACACCGCCGAGAATCGGAGTCAGCGGCGTGCGCAACTCATGCGACACGATGGCGACGAACTCGTCTTTCAGCCGGTTGACCATCTGAGTCTCCTGATACAAGCGGGCGCTCTCGAGCGCCAGTCCAGCCCGCCGCGCGAGTTCTTCAAACAACTGGATATCATCGACATTGAAAGCGCTCTCCCTCTCGGAGATCACGGCAAGGACGCCGACAACCTCGTCGCGGGCGACGATAGGCATGAGAACCCGGGATACTGGCGTCAGTGTGATTTCCGATTCTCCGATATTCATCACCCGGTCCACATCCAGATCGGGCTCGGGCTTCATTGATGCGGCACTCGAGTATGCAACGCCCATTCGTCGAAGCTCGCCGTCCTCCTTTACAAAGATCAGGCAGCAGTCGGCAAGTTTCGCAACGACGAATTCGGCGAGCTCAGGCAGCGTCTTCTCGCACTCCAGCGACGAGGCCAGGATTTTGCTGCCTTCGGCGACTCGCCGAAAACGTTCTTCGCTTGAACGCAACGCTTCTTCAAGCCGGTGGCGAGACGTCACGTCCCGCGAAAAAATCGTCATGCCTCCATCGGCATCAGGGTGGGTCTGGTGTTCGAACCAACGGTTGTTCTCGGAGTGAAAGTGTTCGAAACGACTGCTGGAACGCTCCTCGCGCAGGCGCGATATCCTTGCATGGAACACCTCGTCGGCTTCAGCGAGGAGCCGTGATGCTTTTTCGTTCGCAAATCTCAGCCGGCCTGCTTCGTCGAAAACGCACAGACCGTCGGCGATCCTGGCAAGAATTTCAGCGAGGTTTGCTTCACGTGACATCGGGTACGGGACTATAAATTCCTAATTCGAATTTCGCAATTCGAATGTGTTATCTTACTCAGCTTCATGAAGCGGTCAAATCAACTCAAGCTGTGGTGGCGAGAACTTCAAATGATAGCCCGGGGGTTGGCCTCCACCAAGCACGTACTGCTTGCCCACATTATTCCAACGCGCAGGTGCAATCTCGCCTGCGGTTATTGCAACGAATACGACGATTTTTCTCCACCTATTCCTACCGACGAGATGATCCGCCGTATCGATCGGCTTGCGTATCTCAAGACATCCATCGTCACGATCAGTGGTGGCGAGCCCCTGATGCATCCGGAGATCGAGAAGATCATTGCGCGTATCCGGTATCACGGAATGATTGCCGGCATTATCACTAACGGATATTTGCTGACACCGAAAAAGATTGTCGCGCTGAACGAGGCCGGTCTCGAGCATCTTCAAATCAGCATCGATAACATTCAGCCCGACACCGTTTCGGTGAAAAGTCTAAAGGTCCTCGACAGGAAACTGGAATACCTGGCGAATTTTGCTGAATTTGCGGTCAACATCAACTCGGTTATCGGCGGTGGCATCCGAAATCCTGAAGACGCGGTAATTATTACAAATCGAGCGGTGGAGCTCGGCTTCTCCAGCTCGATCGGGATCATTCATGACGGCACCGGGGCCGTAAAGCCGCTGAACCGCCGCGAGGAACGTGTTTACCGGGAGATCAAGAATTACGGCAAGCATAGCTACAGCCGGCTGAACTGGTTCCAGGAAAACCTCGCAAAAGGCAAAACGAACGAATGGCACTGCCGCGCCGGCGCCCGTTATCTCTACATCTGCGAGAACGGCCTGGTGCACTATTGCTCGCAACAGCGTGGCTATCCCGGAATTCCACTCGAGCAATATACATTCGCGGATATGGAGCGCGAATACTTCACGAAAAAACCCTGTGCTCCGGCCTGCACAGTGGGCTGCGTTCAGAAAGTCTCTGTAATTGATCACTGGCGGGACCCGCAGCGGGAGCCGGAAGAACCCGGAAATTCGGTTCCTCTTCGGGTTGGATTCCCGATTGCAAATGATCGTTTGTGAGACTTTCCCAATTGGAACTGCAGCCTATGACAATTTCGTGTTTTCTGGTGGACGAGGGACAGCTTCGCCAGATCGCAGAACGTTTAAGGAAAGTTGGCCTCTATAGTCAGTATGAAGAGGAAGCGCACGGCGAAAGTATTTTGATTTCAGTTGAAACCAGAACTTTCGAGGAGCGCGAAACCGTCAAGACAATCTTTCAGGAATCCGGTATCACCGAGTTTCTGTACAACGACGAAAGCGCAGCATAGGCCGGCTCTGATCTCCGCCGGCCTATTCGCCTGTGCACCATATTTACCTTCCGGTGGTTGTTCCAGCGCACCGTTTTTCCCGGATAAAAACGATAATGGTATTCGTGTGCCACCCCGCCCTGGTGTATTGCAAATGTCACACGCCGAGGATGTTGTAACCCCCATCAACGTAAATGATTTCGCCGGTAATTGCGCGGGACAGTGGACTGAGAAGAAAGACTGCGGCATCGCCGACCTCGTCCGTCTCGACCTTTTTGCGGAGAGGCGCGCGTTCGGTGTGGAGCTTGATCATGTTGGAAATTCCACCGACGGCCGAAGAAGCCAGCGTTTTGATAGGACCGGCGGAAATCGCATTCACGCGAATTCCCTGCGGACCGAGGTCATTTGCAAGATAGCGGACTGAAGCTTCCAAAGCCGCTTTGGCAACACCCATGACGTTGTAATTCTGGATGACGCGCTCGCTGCCCAGGTAAGTAAGGGTCACGATGCCCGCGTTGCGGTCCTTCATCAGTGGCAATGCCGCGCGCGAAACGGCGACGAGCGAATAGGCGCTGATGTCCAGCGCGACCCTGAAGTCATCGCGTGCGGTGTTCACGTACATGCCCTCGAGCGCCTGGCCGGGAGCGTAAGCCAGCACATGGACCAGGAAGTCGAGATGGCCCACTTCCTCGCTGATTCGGCTCATAAGCGACTGAATCTGCTCATCGCTGGTAACATCGCAAGGCAGCAGGATCGGATTGTTCAGCTGAGGCGCCAGCTCTCGCACATTTTCGCCAAGCCGTTCGCTCTGGTATGTCAGGATCAGCCGCGCACCCGCATTATTTGCTGCCGTGGCGATGCCCCAGGCAATGCTGCGCCTGTTGGCGACGCCCATGATAAGTCCGGTTTTTCCTTCGAGAAGCTGTGACATAGGTGGGTTACATTATCATAGCTTTGCTACTGTAGCGGCGGTCTGTGACCGCCGGCAATCCGTAGGCCTGAAGGCTGCCGGCGGTCATAGACCGCCGCTACAGGCGGACTCTCTTTCCACTTTTGCGCATCCCATGCTACAATGACCTACCGATCGGTCGGTAGGTCATTCGTTTTTGCCTTAAACCGTACCTTTTATTAGAGATAGCAGGGATGGAAGAGCTTCCTACATTTACGTTCTCGATCCTGGTGGAGAACCGCTTCGGCGTATTATTCAACATAACGGCGCTGTTCAGTGCCCGCGGCTTTAACATCGAGCGGTTGATGGTCGTTCCGGACGCTGAGCCCGGATTGTCGCGCATTACAATGGTCGCTCGCTGCGGACCGGCGCTAGCCGATCAAATGGTCAAACAGCTCAACAAGCAAGTGGATGTCATCTCGGTGGAGGTGACGGACAAGGAGAAACCATGGCCAACGTCTATTACGAAAAACACGGAAATCCAAGCCTGATCAAATCCAAGCGCGTTGCGGTCATCGGCTACGGAAGCCAGGGACACGCCCATTCCCTGAACATGAGGGACAGCGGCGTCAACGTCACGGTTGCGACCTATGCCGGCAGCCCGTCCGCCGACCGAGCCAAACAGGAAGGGCTTCCCGTCAGCACTGTGGAACAGGCCACGCAGAATTCAGACGTCGTCATGATTCTGATTCCGGATGAGACTCAGAAGAAGGTCTACAAGGCGTCCATTGAGCCGAACCTTCGCCCCGGTCAGACACTGATGTTCGCTCATGGGTTCAACATTCATTTCGGCCAGGTCGTGCCGCCCCCGTTCGTCGACGTGTCGATGATTGCGCCGAAGAGCCCGGGTCATCGCATGCGCGAACTGTTTGTCGAAGGTGTCGGCGTTCCCGCGCTTCTTGCCATTCATCAGGACGCGAGCGGCAACGCGAAAGAGAATGCCCTCTCTTATTCATGGGCCACGGGCAACCTCAAGGCGGGCGTGATCGAAACCACATTCAAAGAAGAAACGGAGAGCGACCTGTTCGGCGAGCAGTCCGTATTGTGCGGCGGCGTCAGCGCGCTGGTGAAGATGGCGTTTGAAACGCTCGTCAACGCCGGATATCAGCCGGAAATCGCATACTTCGAATGTCTGCACGAGCTGAAGCTCATCGTGGATCTCTTCTATCAGGGCGGCCTCGGCTACATGCGTTACTCCGTGAGCGACACCGCCGAATACGGGGACTACACCCGCGGGCCGAGAGTCATCGACGCGCACGTCCGGGAGACGATGCAGAAGATCCTGGCCGAGGTTCAAAACGGAACATTCGCCAAACAGTGGATTGCCGAAAACGAAGCCGGGCGTCCAAACTTCAAGCGTATGCGTGAAGAGGAAGCGAATCACCCGATCGAGGCGGTTGGCAAACAGCTGCGCGACATGATGACCTTCCTGCAAAAGCCGAAGCAGAAGCAGACTCCTGCACCGGCGACGGTTGGAGCTCGGGAGGATCGATGAGTTTGCAAACGGAACTGACATCACCCTCCAGGCACCCGCTCGCCGGCCAGACCATGACCGGCGCGGACATGATCATTCAGGTGCTTGCGGAACAGGGCGTGGAGGTGATGTTCGGTTACAGCGGAGGCGCGATTCTCCCCACATGGGATGCGCTTGCACGCTTCAACATCGACCAGGAATCCAAGCGCCGGAAGCCGATCGAGCTGGTGGTACCCGCCAACGAGCAAGGCGCAGGCTTCATGGCTGCGGGATATGCGCGGGCCAGCGGCAGGGTCGGTGTCTCCATGGTGACGTCCGGGCCCGGCGCGACCAATAGCGTCACTCCTATCCGCGACTGCATGGCCGACTCGGTTCCCATTGTCCTGATTTGCGGCCAGGTTCCGCGCCACGCGATCGGCACCGATGCATTCCAGGAAGCTCCGGTTTTCAACATCATGAGCGCCTGTGCCAAGCGGACGTTCCTCGTTCTGGATCCAGAAGAACTCGAAGCGACCGTTCGAACCGCGTTTGAAATCGCCCGCAGCGATCGGCCGGGGCCGGTTGTCCTCGACATACCGAAAGACGTGCAGAACTGGAAAGGAACCTTCCGCGGTGAAGGTCTGCTGGAATTGCGAGGCTACCGCGAGCGGATGCAGGCGCTCTACGGCTCGCAGATGCCGGAGGCCAAGAGCGCGGCATTCTTCGATATTCTGCGAAAGAGCCAGAGGCCGCTGATTTATGCCGGCGGCGGCGTGATCAAGAGTGATGCGGCGCGCGATCTCAAACGGTTTGCGACGACCTTCCAGATTCCCGTTGTTACCACGCTCCAGGGAATCGGATCCTTCGATACAACTCACCCCCTGTCGCTTCATATGCTGGGCATGCATGGAACGGCGTTTGCCAACTACGCCGTTGAAGATTGTGATTTCCTGATCGCTGTCGGCGCACGGTTCGATGACCGCGTTGCCGGCAACGTGAAGCAGTTCGCGCCCAATGCAACGAACATTGCCCACATCGACATCGACGCGGCGGAAATCGGAAAAGTGAAACAGGTCACATGGTCGCACGTCGCCGATTCGCGCAGCGGCCTCCAAGACCTCATTGCCGCCGGCAGCGGTTTCAAAAAGGATTTTTCACCGTGGTTGAGCCATGTTGCGGAGCTCAGGAAGAATCATCCCCTCAACTACGACCGCGAATGCGATTTCATCCAGCCTTACTACGTCCTGGAATGCCTGAACAGGATCACGCGGGGCGAAGCGATTATCTGTACCGGTGTCGGCCAGCACCAGATGTGGGCTGCACAGTACCTCGATTATAAAAACCCGCGATCCTTCCTGACGTCGGGCTCGATGGGCACCATGGGCTTTGGTTTGCCTGCATCCATCGGCGCGCAGTTTGCGTGTCCGGAAAAGCTTGTCATCAATGTCGATGGTGACGGAAGCCTGCGGATGAACATCGGAGAGCTGGAGACCGTTACGAATTACAACCTGAAAGTGAAGACTCTTCTCTTCAACAATCAGGGTGATGGCATGGTGCGGCAGTGGCAGAAGATGTACTTCTCCGAACGGTTCTGCGGAACCGAGAAATTCCTGCACCGGAAGGATTTCGTCAATGCCGCGAAGGCGGATGGCTTTGAATTCGCTCAACGCCTGAGCGAGAAGAATCGGGTCGAAAGCGTCTTACAGGAATTCGTCCACTTTGACGGGCCGGCATTCCTGGAAGTGATGATCGATCCGGATGCGTGCGTCTTCCCGATGATCGGCCCGGGATTGGGTTATAAAGACATCGTTACGGGCCCGTACATCACGGCGAGAACGAACGAGCCGGCAAAGCCGCCTGACAAGAACGACCTGTTTTAAAGAAATAGCCGCGGATTACGCGAATTACGCAGATGGGCGCATCAAGGTTCTTTTTATGCGCCCCTCTGCGTAATTCGCGTAATCCGCGGCTATTTCTTTAAACGTTGCTCGAGCTTGTCGACTTCTTGCTCGAGTTCTTTCGGCATGCGGCTCCCGAACCCTGCGAAGAAGTCCTTGATCTTGGGCACCTCGGCGAGCCATCCCTTTACGTCTATTTCAAATAGCTTAGCGAGGCTTTCCCCGGAAATATCGAGGCCCTTCGTATCCAGTGCGCCCGGCGCAGGCAGACGGCCGATCGGCGTCTCGACGGCCTGTGCGGAGCCATTGCACCGTTCAAAGACCCACTTCAGCACGCGGCTGTTTTCGCCGTAGCCCGGCCAGAGGAACTTGCCTTTATCGTCGCGCCTGAACCAGTTGACGTAGTAGATCCTGGGCAGGTTCGCTCCTCTCGTGGCACCGATCTTGAGCCAGTGAGCGAAATAGTCGCCCATGTTGTAACCGCAGAAGGGAAGCATGGCCATGGGGTCGCGCCGGAGCTGGCCGACTTTGGCCGTGGCGGCGGCCGTTGTTTCACTGCTGGTTGTTGCCGCGAGGAAGGTTCCATGTTGCCAGTCGAAGGACTCGGTAACGAGTGGCACGACGCTGGCGCGGCGTCCGCCAAAGAGGATCGCGTCGATCGGCACACCCTTGGGATCTTCCCATTCTTTGGCAATGACCGGGCACTGGCTGGCCGGTGTTGTGAAGCGGGCGTTGGGATGCGCGGCCACGCGGGGCGATGCCGGTGTCCATGGCCGCCGGAGCCAATCGGTCAGCTCTTCCGGCTTTTCGTCCGTCATTCCTTCCCACCACACGTCGCCGTCGGGTGTCATGGCGCAATTGGTGAAAATGGAATTCTTCGTGACGGTGAGCATGGCATTCGGATTGGATTTCATGCCCGTGCCCGGTGCCACA
>WNFT01000727.1_pt1 | contig 27650 bp, 22 predicted proteins | sample 5400191 | NCBI WGS metagenome assembly WNFT01 (sample SAMN13153359, study PRJNA577476) | soil metagenome | isolation source: 80 cm saprolite under Madrone tree | place: USA:California | collected 2016-06-14 | reverse complement strand
CGGCCGAATGGCGTCCGTCCATCGCCAGGCGCCTGGCGCGGACGGGCCCAGGCACCAAGTTCATGGCAGCTGCCTGTGCGCAGGCGGTTGAGGCCGAAATCGAGAATGACTCCCTTTGCGACCGCGTGTCGGGTGCGGTCGAAGGTGCCGGCGCCCGAGACGTCATGCGGCGCCTTCAGGGGGCTTCGCGAGAGAACTATCCCGCCGCCTATACCCTCGTTGACCACGATTTATCGGACGCGATCTTGGTCCAATTTTGGTCCGATCTTCGTCTGAAACAGCCTAACGACATCCCATTTCGTATCAAAGCAGTTAAATGGAAATCGCTGATACATCAGAGAGATACCGGCGGATGTGCCCGTCGTCCGTCATCCCGTTTCGCCCTTTCACGGCGGTAACAGGGGTTCGAATCCCCTTGGGGACGCCAATAAAATCGATATATTGCGGAATGACCGGGCGGGATGAACGGCTGCATACTAGCGGGCCTCAGGGCAAAAATCTTGGGGTTACGCCGCCGGGCGCAAAATCTCGGCTCTCGCGGGCGCGTCGATCCACATCAGGAACCACAGCTCCAACATCAACAGCGCCCAGAGCCGGGTGTGGTGATCGCGGGTGAAGCTGCAATGTTCGTCGAGCAGGCGGCGGATGTAATCCGGGCGGAACAGACCACGCTGCCGCGCACTCTGTGACAGCAGGGTATCATGAGCGAGCTCCTTGAGCTCGTTGCGAAACCAATGGTCGACCGGGCAGCCGAACCCCATTTTCGGACGATAGAGCAGCTCGGCCGGCAGGTACGGCTCCATTGCGGACTTGAACAGCGCTTTTGTCACGCCGCGCGCCATCTTGACGTGCTCCGATATCCCCGCCGCCCATTCCATAAAGACGTGGTCGAGCAGCGGCGAGCGAGATTCAAGCCCGTGAGCCATGCTCGCGACGTCGACCTTCACCATCAGGTCGTCGGGCAGGTAGGTGTGGATGTCGGCCCAGTTGGCGCCGGCGACGAGACTGTCGGTCTCGGCAAAATAAGGCTCGAGGAGATCGAGCGCCGAGCCGCCGAGCTGCTCCTGCATAGCCTCGCTGTAGACGGCGGCCTTGTCGTGATCGGTAAAGTAGACGATCGTGAAGGCGTAGCGTCGCCCGGGTTGCTCCTCGGGGGCTTGCAGTACTCCGCGAATCCGGGGAATTTTGAACCGTCGTTGTGCCGAGCGCGGCGCCATGGCAAGCAATCGTTCGAGCCCCACCCGGCTCCAGCGTGGCATGCCGTCGAGCCGAGAAACATGGCGCATCGCCTTATAGCGGTTGTACCCGAGGAAGCACTCGTCCCCGCCATCGCCGTTGAGCGCCACGGTCACTTTGCGGCGCGCCATTTCGGAGACGTAATAGGTCGGGATCGCCGAAGGATCCGCGAAAGGCTCCCCATAGTGCCAAACCAGGCGCGGCAGCACCGTTATCGCATCGGGCTCGACGACGAGCTCCTCGTGATCGGTCGCATACCGTTCCGCCACCATTCGGGCGTATCGGGTCTCGTCGTATTCCTTGGCCGAAAATCCAATCGAGAAGGTCTTGACCCTCCCGCCCCCGACGCGCGCCATCATCGCGACGACCGCAGAGGAATCGACGCCGCCGGATAGAAAAGCGCCGAGCGGGACGTCCGATATCAGGCGCAGCCGTACGGCCTCTTCGAGGTGCGCGACGAGGTCGCGCCGCAGGTCAGCGACGCGTCGCTGACGCCGGGCCGCGCGCGGCTCGGGCAGGCGCCAATAACGGACGAGCTCGGGTTCTGCGAAGCTCCCATCGGCGTGCGCTTCGACGACAAGGTAATGAGCGGCGGGCAGCTTGCGGATGCCGACAAAGGCAGTCTGCGGCGCCGATACGTAGCCTAAGGTGAGATAACGGTCGATCGCCGACAGGTTCGGCGCGCGCGGTAGATCAGGCCAAGCGAGCAATGACTTGATCTCCGAGCCGAACAGAAAGGCCGCCGCGGTCGGTGCATAATAGACCGGCTTCTTGCCGAGCCGATCGCGCGCGAGGATCAACCGTTGCGATCGCCGATCCCAAATAGCCAGCGCGAACATGCCGCGCAGCCGAGAGAAGATATTCGGCCCCCAGGCGTGCCAGCCGTTGACGATGACTTCGGTATCACTGCGGCTGCGAAACGCATAGCCGCGCGCCTCGAGCTCCTGTCGGATCTCTGCAAAGTTGTAGATCTCGCCGTTGTAGGTGATCCAGATAGTCTCGTCCGCGTTCGCCATCGGCTGATGGCCAGCAGGCGACAGGTCGATGATCGACAACCGCGCATGGGCAAGACCGGCTCGCCCATCGGTCCAGACGCCTTCGTCATCCGGCCCGCGGTGCCGCAACATCGCGATCATCGCCCAAAGCCGGGCCTCCAGTTGGTTGTGAGGTATTGCCGTCCGGAGTAAAAGAACACCACCAATGCCGCACATTCGCTATTGTCCTAACCGTACGCGGTTACAGACCCGTTCCAGACCGGCCCATGCGCGATTTGCAACCAAGTTGGCCGGGTATCTTGAACCAATAACACGCTGTATGCACCCACACGGCCATAATGAAGATCATCAACAGGCGGGCTTCACGCTCGTCGAAGTCCTTGTAACGCTGGCTCTTCTGAGCCTGCTGGCAGTCATCGTTTTCGGTAGCTTGGCGCAAGTGCTCGGCGCCCGTGCCCGCCTCAGGCCCTACCTGGACCGGTCGGAGGAAACAGTGCTCGTTGCCAGCTGGTTCCGACAAACCGTTCAGGCTCTCATCGCCGATTACGATACCGGCAAGAACCGCTTTACCGCTACCGCGAACGGGTTCTCGGGTTTGACCGCTTCGCCATTGATCGGGCCGCCCGGCACACCGACTTCTTTCAGCTGGGTGCTGAAATATGACCCGGGTTTAGATGTTACATTCCTGGAATACGGGGAGAAGCCCTCGAACACCATGCAGATTGCGCGCTGGAGTGGTAAAGGCGCAGCTTTTAGCTATTACGGTCAGGACCAGGAATGGCGTCGCGCTTGGCCGCCGCCCGATTTGGATGCCTCGGCAGCACGCGTGCAACTTCCTCAGCTGGTACGATTGGGTGGACTTCCTGGCGAGCTTTTTCCGACGATCGTCGCTGCGCCGCGGGCATCAGCAGTGCCGCGGCCCCTACCGCCGAGCCTGCTCGGCGCCGCGCAGTCGCAAAATTAGCGGCAATCGTCCGAGCCGCGGGTCGGCCGCGGGTCGGCTACTGAGACCGTGTCGGGTTCTCCCCGAGCGTCGGGCCCGGATCACGGACCCGCCGATAACCGATTTGTCGAAGCGCGAAGTCCGCTATCACCGAACCAGGCTGGTCTTCGACCCGAATGTCGGTATTGTACAGGCCTATCTGGTAGAGACTGCCCGCTCGGTCGATGATCGGCGTGATCGCTGCGCTCGTCCAAGCCACCGTGTAAGGCCCGAGATCGATTTTTCCCGATCCTTGAACCATCGGATTGACTGCTGTCATCACCTCGATAGCGTTCATCGTGATCTGGATCGACGCATTGGAACGTCCAACGCGAGAGGCGGAATCCAGTACGCTTCCGACAAGCGCAAATATCGCGACCATCGTTCCGGCCAACAGCGCAATCGCAACCAAGCCCTCAAGCAGCGCGAATCCTTGCTGATCAGCATTGTATAGGCGATTGGGAAGATGCAGTCGTCCTGCTGTCAAAGTGCCTCCGGCCGGCAATACGGAGGCTGAAGGCGGTAGATTCTCTCGCCCGCGGGAAACTTCAGACGCACCGTGCCGCCGGTACAGATGCCATCGTATCGGAAGGCAATCGGCGGCTCGACGGTCAACGTCCAGCTTGACGGGAGCTCGATTGGGGACGGCTCGGCGGAATTAAGCGCGAGGTTGATTGATCGCAGAACAACCGTGCGGCCGCTGCGGCGCGCGCTGCTCCCCAGTTCGGCAAGCGTATCCTCGAAGCGTTGCTGCCGCATCGAAAATGCCAGGCGATCCACCCATGCCGTCATTCTCGGCAAAACAATGGTCAACCCCAAACCGGCAATCGCCAGCGCGATCACCAGTTCGATGAGCGTAAACCCCTCGTCAACTCGATGGGAGGTAGCCGACCGCTTCACCGCCGGGCTTTCCTGTCGGTCCGTAGCTGTACAATGTGATCGCATTCAGCTCGCGACCCGTGGGACTGTACTGATACGGGTTTCCCCAGGGATCGACGGGAACTTCTCCCTCCAGGTACGGACCGTGCCAACGCGGCCGGAGCGAGGGCTCCGAAGGCGCCCGAACCAACAGATCCAGGCCTTCTTCGGCCGTCGGATAGCGGCCAATGTCGAGCCGCATCGTATCGAGCGAGGTCTTCAACATCCGAACCTGGGTTTGAGCTGTTGTCACCTTCGAGCCTTCGAGCCTTTCGAAAAGTCGCGGACCGACGAGCGCACCGAGCAGACCGATTATGGCCAGCACGACCAGCAGCTCAAGCAGGGTAAAGCCGGCTTCGTTGCCCCGGCCGCCGTTTCCTTGCTTGCGCGCTTTATATGTAAGGCCAGTCTCAAAGACGGACATTGTTGATGCTCGCGATTGCGGTGAATAACGAGATCACGATCGCGCCGATCACGACGCCGATAACAACAATGGCCGCGGGCTCCAGCAGCGCCATTACCCTTTTTATCCGGTCACGTCCCTTCTGTTCGGCGAAGGCCGCTGCAGATTTCAGCATTTCGGCGAGACGTCCGGATCGCTCTCCCACCCGAATGAGGTTGACGAGCGTTTCGTCAAAGATGCCATAGTCCTCCAACGCCGTACCTAGCGCACTGCCGCCCCGCACAGCCCGTTCCACTTGGACGAGGCGCCCCCTGAGGCTTTCGAACTGAAGCGAGTTGCGTGCCAGCGCCAAGCTTTGAACAAGTGGGATCCGGTTCTGCAGGAGTGTGGCCAGCATCGCTGTCCAGCGCCCGGCTTCGGCCTCCACAAGAAACCGGCCCAACAGCGGTAAGCGGATACCGAGCTCCAGGACCTGCATGCGAAATGACGCTCTTTTCCACAGCAGCCAGAAACCTGCCACGAGCAGAACTCCCAGCCCTGTCGCAGGATAGATGTTATTGCGCAGAAACAGCCCCGTCGCGAAAATCGCGTGAGGAAATGCCGGCAACAATTCCCATCGCCCTTTCAGCATCGCTGCAAAGCGCGGCACCACGAAAATGAAGATGAAAAGGGTGGAGGCAATGCCCATAAATAACAGGAAGACCGGGTAAATCAGCGCACTGCGAATATCCTTGCGTACCCGGTCGTCGAATTGCATTTGCAGACCGGCATCCTTGAGCCCGCTGGTCAGCGAGCCCGTCGTGTTACCGGCTTCGATCAGCTGATATACGTAGGGAGGGAAGGTGCTGATGTTGCCGCGTACCGCTTCCGGCAGGCTGACGCCGCGACGCAGATCCCGGCCGAGGTTGGTCAGACCGTCGCCGAAGATGTGAAAGCTCGGCGACCGGGCGGCAATATCCACGGCTTCGTTGAGGTTTACGCCGGCCTCGATCAGTACCGCGATCTCGTTGAGCAGGCGAATATGATCTTCGAGATTCGCTCGCTTTTTCAGGATCCGACGACGGCGCCTCGCCTCGGCGGCGATCGCCAATGATAAAGGTACCAGCCCGCGCCGTTTCAGTTCCCTTAGTGCCGCGCGCTCATGCTCGGCGACCAACTCTCCATTGACACTGTTTCCGACGCTCGTCAGCGCATTGTACATAAAAGTGGGCATCGGCGATCAATGCTAGAGTGCGGGCTTAGAGTCCGGCGGCTCCGCCGGTCACTCTGAAGACCTCATCAAGGCTGGTTTCCGCTCGCCAGGCCTTGACCAAGCCGTCGTCCCGAAGAGTTCTGACGCCCTGTCGGTGGGCCATCTCGCGCATCTCCTGTGCCGACGCGTGCCGCAATATGGCATCATGAATATCCGGGTTGACACTGACCATCTCGTAGAGACCGAGCCGGCCTCTGAACCCCGAGCCGAAACATTCGCGGCAGCCGATCGGGCGCCGCCACCGCGGCGGGCCATCGAAGAGCTGCGTTGTGCGCTGCCGCAGCTCTTCGACCTGATCTTGGACCTCGGCGGGAGCCTCGTCGGGTTCGGCGCAGTGGCGGCACAATCGGCGCGCAAGCCGCTGCGCCATAACAAGCCGCACAGCGGAGGCAACGAGAAACGGTTCGACGCCCATATCGACAAGGCGGGTGAAAGCGCTCAACGAATCGTTGGTGTGCAAAGTCGAGAACACCATGTGCCCGGTCAATGCCGCCTGCACGGCAATCTGCGCCGTCTCTAGGTCACGTATTTCTCCGACCATGATCTTGTCGGGGTCCTGGCGGAGGATCGCACGCAAGGCTCGTGCGAACGTGTATCCGATGTCGGGTTGCGCGTGGACTTGGCTGATGCCCTTGACTGAGTATTCAACCGGCTCCTCGACGGTTACGATCTTGGTCGAGCCATCGTTGATTTCCTCGAGGGTAGCATAAAGGGTGGTCGATTTGCCGGACCCGGTTGGTCCGGTAATCAGGATTATGCCGTGCGGCTCGCGGATCCAGTGACTGAACAGCGCGAGATCGCTTTGGGTCATGCCGAGGCGATCGAGCTGGAACTGCCTGCGCTCCTTCGGCAGCAGGCGCAGCACCAACGACTCGCCCCAGGTGCTCGGCAATGAGGAGACGCGGATATCGACCATTTCGCCGCTGAGGCGTACAGCCAGGCGGCCGTCCTGCGGCAACCGCCGCTCGGCGATGTCGAGGCCGGAGACGAGCTTGATCCGCGAAGCCACCGCGTCAAACCGGTCCCTGGGCAGGGTCAGCCGGGTTTGGAGCACGCCATCGAGGCGGAAGCGTACCCGGAAATCGTACTCGGCCGGTTCCACATGGATGTCCGAAGCCCCTTCGGCGAAGGCCTGCCCGATCAAATTGTTCACCAGCTCGATAACCGGGGCTTCTTCGGCGAGTTCCCGCAGATGGCCGACTTCGTCGGACAGATTGCGCCCCTCGGCGGCGAGCCGCTGTTGCACCCGGTCGAGGGCCCGGTCGAGGGTTTGCGCGGCAACAAGACCCCAGCGGATCGGCGTGTCCGGATAGCCGGCAGAAACAAACTCCTGGAGATCCATCATCAGCGGATCCCTGGCAGCGACCCACAATTCGCCGTCCGCAAACCACGGCAAGGCTTCCTGATCGACCCACCAATCGACCGGGTAGCACGATGGCCTGATCGCCTCGAAATAGGCCGCCGTATCCGCCGGAAGATCACTCTCGCGGAGCAGCGGAAGGCTGAGCTGATTGCTCAATATCGGCATCAGCCGCTCTTCCGACAACGCACCGAGGCGAACGAGGATGCTTCCCAGCCGACCGCCATACCGCTCCTGAAATGCGAGCGCGCGCGCCAGATCGGTCTCGCCGATCAACCCAGCCTCGATCAACAATTGACCTATCGGAGGGGTGGCGCGCTCTCCCTCACGAATAGAGCAATCAGGCGTCATTTCGGAAGTCGCCCGACTTGCCTGGTGTTCAGCAACAATAAGAGCAGTTCCTGCGTTACCATCTTGACGCCATTCTATCCATTTCCCATACTCACCAGTGCAGAGTCGACGCTGGCTGAGGCATCGATTCGTAGCGACGCTTAAACGTCTCTGTGAGCTCAGTGGCATCCTCATTGGAAGTAATGATATAGGGAGTGATAAAGACGAAGAGTTCGCTGCGGGTCTTGGTTACTCGCTGCGTGCCAAATAGAAAACCCACTCCCGGGATATCCTTCAGCCCCGGGATTCCTGCAGATGTGCTGGTTGCGTTTTCCATGATCAGCCCACCGAGCAATACCGTGGCTCCGTCTTGTAGCGACAGCTGAGTATTGACCGTACGCGTGTTGATGATCGGTGAGCTCAGCTGTGAAGTATCGTTTGGAACCGCCTCACTGACTTCCTGCTTGATCTCAAGGTCGACTTGATTTCCTGCATAAATCGTCGGCTTTACTGTGAGAATAACTCCGGTATCTCTATATTGTATGCTCTGCAGAATAGCGCTCGTCCCCTGTTGCTGGAGCTGTGAGCTGGTTCCTTGGCTGGTAACGATCGGAACCTGCGCACCGACCTGAATCCTGGCCTCGCCACCGCTGCGCGACAGGATCTTTGGAGTCGAGAGGACCTTTACGCGATTATTGCTCGCCAAAGCATTGAGGATTAGGCGGGTCGCCCCCGCCCTGTTGAGCACTGTAAAAGTAAAACCGGTGGTGCCGATCCCCGTGCCCGTATTCCGAATGATCTCATTAGGCGTAGCACCCAAGCTTAGGATCCATTCGAGGCCGAGGGTCTCGTTGTCCGTCAGGGTCACCTCGGCGACCGTTGCCTCGATGATGGCCCCGCGCGGAGCCTGATCGAGGCTCTCGATCAACGGTCGCAACTGTGCAAAGTCCTCGGCGCTTCCCTGAAAAATAATTGCGTTGCGCGCCGCATCAGTGACGATCCGCGAGGGTGGCGGATTTCCGGGGCCGCGGCCCGCCGGAGCCGGTGGCGCTCCCGAAGGCGCCGCGCCCTGAGGCGGAGGAGATGGAGCAGGGGGAGCCCCTTCCGGGCCGACGGCCAGGTTTTGACCAGGATTATTCCCCTGCAGCACGGAACTCAGCACGGCCGCCAGGCTCTCCGCAGTGGTATTGCGCACACGATAGAAAAACAGGCTCCTTTGCGGGTCAATCTGCGATACACGATCGAGGTCGCGGGCCCACTCCTCGATATGGGCAAGGGTCTTCTGATCGCCCGCAAAAACGACCAGGGTGTTGCTCGGCCGTAAGGGAAGTACGATGACGGCACCGGGATTTTGGAGGTTGGGGCCAACCGCATACCCCTCCGCCCGCAGGATATCGGTCAGCTTCTCGGATAATTGGATGGCGGACCAGAAGACCGGCTCGATGCGGAGGCTGCGATGCCCCGCCAGGCGGGGCTGATCGAAGGTACGAATCACGTCGTTGGCGGCTTGAATGTCCTCAGGGAGGCCGAGAAGAAGGACTGCATTTCCCTGTGGAGACGTCGAAACACGAACCTTTGTACCGAGGGCAGCCTGCAACCATGCGGCCATCTCGTTTGCCCCGACGCTACGAAGCGTCACATACTGAAAAATGGGTCTGAGACTTTGCGCGACGTCCGAGGTACTGCGACCGCGGATGACGTTAGGTGATTCGGACAGCAGGGCTTCGTTCGGAATGACGCGTGCCAGCTTACCAGTGAAGGTGATCTCGACGCCGTAATCGCGCAAGACCGCGCGCGAGATTGCCAGAATCTCGTTCGGCTGCCGCGGTCCACCCGTGCGTAACGTCACGAGGTCGGCGCGTTGTGCGACACGTGGATCGATCTCGAAACTGAGATGAAGGGTATCGCCGAGAACCGTGTTGATAAATGCCGGGAGGGGCATTTGCTCAATTGTCAGATCTGCGGGCTCGCCCGAGAGGGCGACGGGGGCCTCCTGGCGCATCGGCATTTCCGGAGCACCCGGAGGCGGTGGACCGGTGCGGATCTCCGTCTGGCGGGCGGGACGTCCGATCAACGGATTTGTAGGAACAGCAGCCGTCGGCACCTCTTCCTTCAGAGGTAGTGTCCGAAGATCCGCGCCCGGGTTCTCGGTTCCGTAATTACAAGCCGAAACGAATAAGAAACATACGATGGAGGCGGTAGAGGCCAACGACCGTCGATCGCACATGCGATTGATTTCACTTTTGGGCAAAGATCCTGATCGTAACGATCGTACCTTCACGGTCTACAGTAATCCTGCTTGGTTCGATGGTGCGAACAACGCTGCCGTCCGGCAGGCTTTCCCCGATTTCCCGCCTTTCCGTTCGATCCGAGTTTTGACCCGGCTGCCGAATCAGCAAAATGAGGTGCCGGCGCCTCTCGGTCGTGACGATGCCGCCAACCCGCCACTCGGGCGCAGCCGTTGCAGCGGGCCTCGCTCCAGCCGGTGCCGCAACCGAATGCTGCTCGACTGCGCCAAAGGGCTGCTTTGCCGATAGAATCTGCGAATCCGCCGACAGGTTTGACGTCCTGACCTTGAAAGGCTTCCAGTCCGGTTCAGCGGGCGTAGCCGGTCGGCTGCGACCCGTATCGTCAACTTGCCACCATCCGAACCCAAAGCCGGAAAGAGCGACCGACGCCATCGCGATACCGATGGCAGCTTGGCGAAGCGTGAGCGTCGTCATCCCTTCACGCCCCCGATCCCGGCCGTAGAAAAGTGCCCAGTAGAATCTCGACCCGGGGAAATGGCACGGTCTGGATCTCGAGCCGGTTGATGAACAGGAGGCGGTCATGGCTTGCGATGGATTGAAGCAGCATGAAGAGGCTAGCTGCTTCGAACCGGCCGGTTACCTGTGCAGTGAGCTGGCGCAGTTTTAGCGGATTGCTCGCATTTGAGTTGATGCTGGTGCGGATCTCGGTTTGGGCGATACCGGCCCGATTTGCTTGCTCGATGAGCCAGGCTTGGAAATTTGCTTGAGCAAGTCCGTCGGTCTCCGCCTCCCAAAGCCGCCCTTCCGCCTGGATCCGCAACAGATCGGTTTCTGCACGGCGGTGGCGCCAAGTTTCGCTGTCACCCAAATGATCGATCACCGCGAGCTGACCCTGCCGATCCGCGATCGTTCGCCGCATTTTGGTGTCAAGCGAGTCTAGAACCGTGAGACCACCCGCGGTCAACGTGAGCGCGAGGCCGACAAGCAAGAGCTGAGAACGACCAGTCGCGAGGTTGTCCCGGACCCATTTGCCGATCCAAGGCGGAACAGCACGAGCGCTTGGTAGAGTCAGAACATTCATCGTTTGGCGAGGCGCAGTTTTATCCGCAAGCCGCGGTCGCTATCAGCGCGATCCGCAGTGACGTCAGTGAAGCCCTCGACCGAGGAATATGTTTTTACATAGAAAAGGATGTCGGGTGCCACCGGCGAGACGACGGTGAATTGAAGGTCGCCGTCCTGATAAGACCACACGGTTATGCGAGAGCCGTTGGCAGGCAGTTTCTCGGCGACGCGCGCGAAGACTGTTAATTGCGAGGGATAAAGGTTCAGCTTTTCGAAATTGCTTAAAAATTCGTGATTCGCCAAAGCCCGGTTACGTTCGGCAATGATCGGTGCAGACCGCTGCTCCGCTGTGTGCAATCGTTCCCCGATAGCCGACAACGAAATGGCGTCGTGCGCGAGCGACCCGCCGAGATAGCCGTACGCTGCCAACAGCACGCCGGCACCGGCCATGAAGGCTTCCCGACCGCGGCCCTCGACACTGAGACCCAAGCCTGGTCCTGAATTTGTCCATGGCCGACCGCGCCAGACCGGATGTTCGGCTGGCGGGGCATCCGCCAGAGAATCAATGACGACCCCGCTCGCACGCTGGAAATCGAGCCACTGCGCTCGCGAGGGCGTTTCCGGCCACCAGCGACTCGCCTGCAATTCCCCCTTTGACCAGAACTGCCCCTCGATACCTTCCATACAGGTGACGAGGCGCAGCCCGTCTGCAGCTTTTGCCTGCAGCGCGCCTTCTGGACGCACGGCCAGCCGTCCCGGATTGATCCCCATCGTCAGCATGCCGTCTCTGACGCGACCGCCATCCCAAGCCCAAACGCGCGCGGTATCCTGAGTCAGATGCAGGTGGAAGCCGAGTTCCGCATAAGGAGCCCATTCCCGGACCTTGAGTGCGACGAAGTCCTTGAGTCTTCCCCGTTCCGCGTTAGGCAAGCGGAACAACCGAAATGCGCATAGCGGCCGGCTGAGGACCCAGTAGCGGCGACCGCGCCAAGTCGCCGGCCGTTCAATCCTGTCACGGTACTGGAGAAAGAAGCGCGGATAAGGAGAGCTCATCGGGATCTGGTAGCCTACCGTCGCGCACCGCACGCGGCATCTCCACATCGTAGTCGACGGTCCAGGGACGATCCGGCGACAGCGGCGTCTTGTGGACTGCAATGCGGCGCTCGAGTGGTGAGTTCTTCGTCGAGAGCGTAAGGATGATTCCGTTTCCCGGGAAGGGAACAAAGCGTGGCGGTGGGACGTCGGAGATCGGTATCCCGGTCAGAAGACCGAATTGGTAGCCGCTCACAAACGGCTGCTCGTGCCGCCGTTCGATGATGCTATCGACGATGTCGGGTGTCATCAACGGCATCAGAGACAAGAGCGCCCGAGGGGCCGTGTTGACGTTGAACCCGCCGATAGGAGCAGTCGAGGTCATCAGCGACCAACCACTGTCTTCCTTCGCCAGGTCGTCCACCTTGTCCCAATCGAGAATCCGCCGTACCTCCCAGGGCGTGCGAAGCGGTGCGTTCGCCGGCGGCTCCAAACCGGCCTCCTCGTATTGCGGCGCCTCCGCTCCGTTCAGCCGGATAAAGGAATCTGCATCGATATAGTCTTGCAGCTTTGCTATAAGCGGCCCCCTGTCCTCGGCAGCGACGCCGAAAATACCAAGGAGGGCAAAGAGATCGTCAGGCGACCCGAGGTTCAGATTGATGAGCCCGCGCATATCCTGGAACCGGAGTACCGCATCACCGAGACGATAAGGTTGATCATCCAGACGTATGTAGGCGTCGGCCCTTGGAGTGCCCGGGAGCAATTCAGCGGGAGCGGCCGAGCGGAGTTGTGCGATCGTCAACAGTTCTAGACCGCGAGCACTGAAAGGACGTGTCTCCAGCAGATAGATCGAAACCGCCTCAGCGTCGGCGATCTGCCGGCTAGCGTCAACTTCCTCTCGGTTTGCCAGCGCGTTATCAAGGGCGGTTGAAACCCACCTTGTCATCACCTCGGTCACGAGCGAAAGCGCTAGGATGATGACGAGCGTGAGCACCAGCGCGAAGCCGGCCTGCCCGTTTTCGTCAAATGGGCCTAACAACCTGTGGACCGCCCTGAGATCGGCGACATATGATGCAGCACCGATCAGCGAAACTGGGTCGCCGCGGGGCGGTGACCCAGTTAGCCTTCTTGCTTTGCCTTACGCCAGCGATCGGCGAACGCTGGCGTAAAATCGGGTTACGGCAGAGCGGAAAGATCGAGGGTCGTCGCGTTCTGCGAGATCGCCGAGAACAGTACGCTTGCCGTCGGCGACAACAATCTCACGGTGGCGTGCAACGACCCCGCAATGAGAGTGGTACCGACGGCCCCTGCTACCGTGTCTGCCGAAAAGAACATTGCGTTGTTCCCGGGGACAGCCGTCAAGGTGCCGTTGAACTGAGTAGCGATCCCGTCCCTCGTCAGTATCGCAAATACAGGGGCGGCAACGCTGGTCGGATTGGCGACACGGAAGAAGGTCGGATAGAGGTTCGCGGCGCCGAACACGTTCTGGAAATACGCTGCGCTGCCGTTGGCGGCGATCTTGCCAAAATCTCGGTTATCCGCCACCACAAAGCTGGTCGGCGTCACGTTGATAGAGGCGTCGAGGGTAACCGGAGTCGTTGGTATCTGCACCGGCTGGCCGCCGACGGTCGCACCGCTAATGATACACACCGCCCAAGTGGTAGTCGCCGTCGGGAATGCCGTTGGGAGAGGCGGAGTGAAGGTGATTGCGGTGTTTGTCCCATTTATTACGCCGGCGCCGGTGCCCGGGGCAGGCGAGACACAGGAGGCTCTAGGGTTCGCCGGGTTTACAGTGAGATAGGCTTGAGTAATAGAGAAGAAATTCCCCGAAACTGTCGCGCTGAGCGTACCCGCGGGAGCCGCGGCTAGAGGCTGGCCGGTGGCAGCATCGATAAGCTGGCGGGCGCGCGCGCGGATAGTTCCGAGGAAGCCCGCCGGTGATATGCCGCCCGCTCCATTGTCGAATTGCGTCCCCGGTGTCGACCCGGCGGCACCCGCCAGGTTGATGGTGAGCGGCGGTGAGAGCGGAAAGTCAGCGAACTCAAATGTATTTTCGCTGAGCAGCGTCAGCACCGGAATTTGCGAGGTGTCGGAATTATTGGCCGGCGCCGCAAAAGTCCCTTGTGCATTTATGTGCGCCGAGCCGCCTGGAACTGCCAAACCGGCCAGCCCCGTTAGCGTCGCGGAGCCGAGCGTCAGTTCCAATTGACCCGTATTTCTGGTGCAGGCGGTAGCAACCGTGTACGTCAGTACCGCTGGTGCGATGGCTCCGGTAAACGTACAGTTTCCAGCCCCGAGCGCGTACGCCGTCGGCGCTGCTCCGGTCCACGAAGCGCCGGTCGGCGGAAAGAACCTGATGGTGTCGCCAGCGGCCGCGTTATCGGACATCTGGTAGACCATTGCCCCGGAGGGTAACGTAACCTGGTTCGTGGCCGACGCAGCGACGGTCTGCGCCGCAAAAGTTAGCGTGTTTGCAGGATAGGGCCTTGCCTCACCACCCGCGAACGCTGCGGGCACGTAGCACAGGCAGGCGACCGCCGCTGCGCCCAACCGCAGACTTCCTCCTAGCTTCATCTTTCTCACTCCCCTCAAGGTTTTACAAAGCCCGGTTCGGTTAACCACGGTTCCTCAATTCAGCCGTAAAGTCAAGCGCGACTCGTCGACCACGTCACGCATTCGTTATGACCGTCCGCGCCTCGCGTGACCCTCCGCGACCGGACGCCCCGCGCTTATGCTGCGCCTGTGCCGAACGATCGTGACGATCGTCGTATTTTCCCGCCGCATTTTCTCGAGGAGCGTGCTCACTACATCCCGGATGATCGCGGGCGGCAGCTCGCCGCGTGCGCCGGCCTTGCTTTCGATCGACTTGAATTCCCGGTACGTCGTACGGATCGCAAAGCTCCGGATCGTGTCCAGCACGAACCGCCCGGCGGCCTTGTTGAACGCCCGCACTGCGTTGGGGTCAGCGAGCAACAGCTGAGTGGGATCGATTCCGATCGAATCCAGCCAAGCCGCCGTCGAGAGGTGGAGCTGCATCCCGCTTCCGGCCCCGATCTTGGACGCCGCGTCGAGAAGGTTCTGCAACGCGGCAAGTGCCTTCCGGTTTTCGGCCAAGGCTTGCGACGCCTTGGTTTGGCCATCGATCCGGAAATCCTCTGACGGCTGCAGCAGTTCGAGCTCGTCTTCCAACCGCGGCGCCGCGCGCTTTGGTTGCGGCACCTCGGCAGGCACGCGGACCCGGTTGATCGCCCATCGCTGCAACATGCCTGCCGTCATCTCCTTCATGAACGGGTTCGCCGCGATCGCATCGGCGCTCAGGACATTCTCGACCGGTTGGTCCTGCCGCGAGATCAGGATGTTTATCGCCCCGGCCGGGCCAACGGCGTGGGCGAGAGAAAGGCTCGCCTCAGTCGCCGACAGTCTGGCGCGGCGCAAGCTGAACGCATTCTCTTGGGCGTATCGGCCAGTCAATTCGAGGGCGAGCGGCTTCACTTCGCGCAGTGCGAGAATCTGATCGCTGTTCAGCCTCTGCGCCAGCTGGGGATAGGTGCGGGCGAACATGTCGAGCCAGGTGCTGCGCAGGAACTGGCCGTAGCCTGCTGCGCTCGAAGCGGAATTTGCCCCGGGCCCGCCCTCGGCGGCGACAATCCGGGAAGCCAGGCTCGCGGGTGCAGCGATCGCGGGCGCAAATTCATCGGGCCTGGAAAGGAAGAGATCGGCATTCACCATCGGACCTCCGAAAAGACCCGTGGGAAGATCCTTCTCACTGCTTGCCGGTGGTGTACTGAAAAGTCCGCTGACGAGCGACCCGGTCCTGGGCGGAGGTGGAGTATCCTCCGCCCAGCTCTCCCCGGTGTGCACGATGGCCCAGCTCAGCATGAGCGCCGCGACTCCGCGGTAAACAGTCGTCGCAAGCGTCGCTGATTTAATCCGCATCGCCCCCCTTGTCCCGCGCACCCAATGTCCTCAAAGGCTGAAGAGCGCCTGATGGAGCGCTGCAATCCGGTCACGATAGGTGTGCTGTTCGCTGACCAAGGCGTGAGCGGCCTCGGCGATCCGCCGCCGCTCGGTCGTGTCGCGGAAGCGAGCTATTGCCTCGCCGACATTGGCAAGGTCCGGGTCGAGGGCGATGTAGTGCTCATCCGCCGTCAGAATGTCGTTGTACCGCCCCCGCAGCAGGATTTGGCATGTTCCGGCTCCCGCGGCGTCAAAATGGCGGGAGGAGATGCATTTGGAATAAACCGGGCAGCGCGGGCGGCCGGCGAAAAAACGAGCTTCGAGGTCTGCGAAACTCACCTCCCCATCGTCAAATGCCTCGTGCCGCAGCGGCGAAACCCGCAAAAGCGCCTTGAGCCAAGTCTTGACTTGATAAGGGAGGCGTCGGCTCAAGGCATGGAATAAGCCATCGGCCTTGATGACGCCGGTGGTGGCCCGGGCACGAAGGAAATCGCGGATCTCAAGGACGATATGGTCGTCTTGCTCGAGATACCATGATCCTGCTTCTGTCCCGATCGTTCCGCGGCAATTATTGAGAAACCTCGCCCACCCGCCTCGATCGAGCCGGGTGCCGGTATCGATGTCGATCCGCAGCCCGGTGGTCGGACCGATCCGGGCAAACAAATCGTGGATGTGGTTGCGCTCGTCGTCGCCGATGAAGGCCGGGTAGCGGGCGCTGCGCCCGCCAATATCGATCGGGCGAAGCGGGTCCGGCTTGTCCGGGCGAAAGATCGTGTCGTTCAAAGCGTGCGGCAGGGCGAGCACCCTTGCGCCGGTATCGGCATAGAGCCATCGCCCAGCCTCGATCGGCAGCTGCGTTCCGACATAATCGGCTTCGACGTCATGCAGAAAGGCTCGTTTCTCACCGAGCCGAGCCCAGGGAAGGTTGTATTCGTTGCCTACCAGCATCAAAAACCGGCCGCGCCGGGCCTGCAGCGAGCCGCTCAGCGGCTTGATATATTCGAGCGTATCGGCCGAGCACGAATGTAGGGCGACGACCAGCTCGCTTTGCGCGACCACTCCAACAGCGGCACGGCGCTGATCGCGGCGAAATAGGTTGAGGGTGGTGACCGCAAACAGCGGCGAGCGCTCGAAAGCCTCGACCCAATCCAGGTAATAAGAAGATCTGGTGTCGTATTGGACGGTCAGGACGACGGTGCGGATCCGGCTGTCGGCTGGCATCTCAGAAAATCAACAAAAAGCTCCGCCGCCTTATCTGCGGCATGCCCGTCGCCAAATGCGGAGATTTCCCGGCGTGGCGCGTAATCCGGCCCCTTCCACAGGCGGTTCCAGCCGGCTTCGATGGTCTCGACCCACTCGGTCTCGCTGCGCAAAGTTACGCAAGGGACCCGATGAAAATAGGCCTCCTTCTGCAACCCGCCGGAATCAGTGAAGACGGCAATCGCCGATCTCAGGAGCCGGTGCATGTCGAGATAACTGAAAGGTTCGCACGCCAGGATGTCGCCGAGATCGAGGCGCCACTCCGAGATCTGCCTGCGTGTCCGGGGATGGACCGGAAATACGACGATGCGATCGCGCGCCTGCCGGCGCAGAAAGGCCAGGATTTCTGACAGCACGTCCTTATCTTCGGTGCTTTCGGCGCGATGGACGGTGGCGACTGCGTAGGAATGCTCGGCGATGCCGAGCTGGGCGAGGATTTGCGAACGGCCGCTACTATCGGCCGCAAACAGCGCCGCATCGTACATGACGTCGCCGATGTAATGTATGCCATCGGCGATGCCCTCGCGATGGAGATTGGCGACCGCCGTTTCGGTCGGGCACAGCAACAGCGCGCTGAGGTGATCAGTCAGCACGCGGTTGATTTCCTCGGGCATGCGCCGGTTGTAGGAGCGCAGGCCCGCCTCGAGATGGGCAATCGGAACACGCAATTTTGCCGCTGCCAATGCGCCGGCGAGCGTCGAATTCGTGTCGCCTGGCACGAGAACGAGATCCGGCTGCTCCTCGATGATGATCCGTTCCAGCGCCGCGAGCATTCTACCCGTCATCTCTCCGTGACCGCCGCCGCGGATGCCAAGATTGACGCGCGGCGCTTCGAGCCCGAACTCATCAAAGAAAATCTGCGACATGCCGGGATCGAAGTGTTGACCAGTGTGAACCAAAATTTCTTTCATTCCGGCACGGCCCGCGATCGCCCGCGAGATCGCGGCTGCCTTGACGAATTGCGGCCGGGCGCCGACGACGGTCAGGATGCGCCGTTCGGTCATCCGAAGGCGCCGCGCATTTCCGGCAAAAAGCGAGCATGCTGCAGCATGCAGCGGCGGATCGTGTCGCGATTGGCGCAGGTCCATTCGATCGTTCGCTGCAAGCCCTCGCGGAGCGGCGTCGCCGCGGCGAAATCGAGCTCCCGACGTGCTTTCTGGGGTGCGCCATAGCGTTTGCCGGAGCGATCCCAGTCACGCGCCGGAGCGAGCGCGATGGGTGTCGGGTTGGCAGTGAGCTCGTTGACGAGACGGGCAAGATCGAGGATCGGCGTTTCGGTCCCGGAGGCCAGGTTGTAGACCTCGCCGGGACGTCCGCGCAGCGCACAGGCGACGAGGCCGTCCACGATATCCTCGACAAAGATGAAGTCACGGCTCGCAACCCCGCCGTTCTCGACCGGGAGCGCTTCGCTATGCAGCGATTTCCAGACAAAGGTCGGTGTCACGTTGCGCCACACGGTGTGCGGTGTCCCCCGCCAGCGCCCCGCGCCCAAGATCTCGCCCGGCCCGTAGACGTTCTGGAAGCGCGCCTTCACAAATGGCAGGCCGTAGCGCAGGAAATAGTAATTGCCGTACATCTCGCCAACCAGCTTCGAGATCGAGTACGGGCTGTCATGGAACAATGACACCGGGGCGTCTTCGGCGGTCGCGGTCGCCTCGTCGAAGGTCTTGGCCGCGACGGCGCACCCCGCCGCTGCATAGACCACTCTCTTCAGCGATGGAATATACTTCAGGCGATCCAGCAATTTCAAAGTCGTCAATGTGTTGTTTTGGTGATCAGCGAGGGGATCGCGGATCGACGATTGATTGCCGTGGTAGCAGGCCAAGTGAAAGACGAAATCCAGATCGCGGGGTAAAGCCTCGAGAACCTTATCGTCGGCGATCGAAGCAAGCACGAAATCGATCACCGGATGCTTCGGCACGTTGCTCATATCGGCGGATAATAAATTGTCGACGATCACGAGCCGGCGCGGACGCAGTTCGAGAAGCCGTCTGACGACGGCGCCCCCAACGAATCCGGCACCGCCGACAACAAGGATTGACGAACCGGCAAAGCTCGATCCGCTCATCGCTCTTCGGCCGGCATCGGCCGCAAATGGCTGTGGATCGCCGAGACGCCATAAGCGTCATACCAGTCGATCATGCGAGCAACGGAGTCGCGCAAGCCCAGCTTCGCCTTCCAGCCTAGGACCTTTTGGGTATGCGACGGATCGAGCACGACGGCAGGGACATCATCGGCATTCGGCGGCACAACCGCGACGGGCTCTGCCGGAACGATCCCCAGATACGCCGAGATCGTATCCAACACTTCCGCGATGCTGTGACCCTCGCCGGTCGAGACATTAAAGACCCCCCTCGGGGCGTCTTCGCGAAGTACAATCCGCATCAGCTCGAGGAAATCCGACATGTCGAGAAAGTCGCGTACAGTATCTGTGCAGAAGCATTTCTGACCGGCTTTGAGCCGCTTGTAGAAGGTTGGGATCGGGCCGATCGCAAGACGGGGCCCGGTGATGTTGGCGAGCCGCAGCGAGATCCAGGGCAGATCGCTGATCGCGACATAGGCCTCTCCGGCCGTCTTGGAAATCCCATAGCTGGTGAAGGGACGGATCGGGTGATCGACCGGTATCGGTGCGCTGTCAGGCCGGCCGTAGCACAAGGCTGTCTGAAAATTGATGAATCGCTTGACAACCGCGCGCCGCGACGCCTCGACCACGTTTATCGTACCGCTCACGTTGGTCGACGCGTCTTCGCGCCAGTCGCTCGGATCCTTGTACGAAGCCGCGCTGTGTATGACATGAGTGGGTGCGAACCGGGCAAAGACGGCTTCTACGAGATTTCGATCGGCAATCGTCCCTTCGACGACCTCGAGCCGTGGTAGGGCCGGCAGCACCTCTCGTCCGCCGGTCGCAAAATTGTCGATGACGAGAATTTCGTGACCCTGCGGCAGGTATTCTTCGATAAGATTGGAACCCAGGCAGCCGGCCCCGCCGGTAATCAGGATCCTCACGAATTCGTCTCGGTACGCAGGTGGGTGTAGCCTCCCTGCACCCCAAACTCGCGATAGTAAGCGACGGTTTGGGTAACGATTTCATCGAACGGCGTGAAGGCCACTTCGCCGAAATCGCGAAAGGTGCGGCTCGGGTCTAGCAGAATGGTCGGGGCGTCGTCGGGCCCAAGCGGCTGGATGTCCGGCTTCGGATAATCGTTGAGTTGCATCGCTCGGACCACCGCATCATACAGGTCCTTAATTGCCACGTCGCGCCCCGAGGAAAAGTGATAAGTGCCGGCGCCGGTGCCGTTGACGGCCTTGAGGACAGTGCGGGCAAGGTCGTGGACAAAGACAAAATCACGCCGCGCCTCGGTGACGAAGCAACGCTTTCCTTGTGATAACCGCTCGAAGAAGATTGGCAGCGGCCCGCTGACGTTGCGCGGGCCTACGATATTGGCGAGACGGAAGGTCACCCAGTCGACCCCGCTCAGCTGGATGTAGTTCTCCCCCGCGGCCTTTGAAATCGCGTAGCTGCTATTCACCGGATTGAGTGGATGGTTCAGCGTGATCGGTTGTTCTAGCGGCTTGGTGCCATAGCACAGCGCCGTCTGGAAATAGATCAACCGTCCGACTTTGTGGTCCTTGCAGGCGCGAGCGACATTGGCGCTGCCAACGCAGTTGGTTAGAGCGTCAGCCTGCCAGTCGTCGGGATCTTTATAAGAAGCGGCCGTATGGATCACGACATCAGGACGAAAATCGCCGAACAGCCCGCTCACCACACGGGGGTGGACGATGGTATCCTCGATCAGTTGCAGTCGCGGATGCGGCTCCAGATTGTCCCGCCTGCCGGTTGCAAAATTGTCGATTGCGACCACTTCGTTGCCATTGGCGAGCAGCAGATCGATGACAGTCGAGCCGACCAGCCCGGACCCGCCGGTCACAAACACCTTCATACCGGTTTACTCCTGCCTTTGCCGATACTCATTGCCCGATATTCGTTGCATTGCTCTGGCGACCAAAGGGGGTTCCGAAGGCGGGGCCTCGACCAGCATGCGCCGGTAATCAGCTGCGCGGTCATGAAAGATCTGGTGCCACAATTCCAGACACAGCAGCCCCCACACCTTGCGCGAGAAACGGCCGGCGCTCTCGAAATTGGCGAGCACGGCATCGGCGTTGAGAAATGGGCGTTGCCGGGCATGGTGGCTGCGAAAAGTATCCTGCACGAGTTCGCGCAATTCGTCCGAGAACCACTCCTTGAGAGGCACCGGAAAGCCCATCTTGTCGCGCCGGTTAGCTATCGTCGGGGGTAGCGCCTGGGCATAAGCGAGTTTTAGAAGGTGCTTCATCTGGCCGCCCTCGAATTTCACATCGGCCGGAACGGTGGCGAGGAATTCAATCAACGGATGATCGAGTATCGGCACTCGACTTTCCAATCCGTGCGCCATGCTCATGCGGTCTTCGACCTGCAAAAGCGCAGGTAGTAGACACTTGAAATCGAAATGCGTCATCTTGTCAAAATACGCTTCCTTATGAACATTGCTTTGGTTATTAAATATCGTTAGGAAGCTTTCAAAGACCCGTTTCTTGTCGAGGATCGTCCAGTCGACCTCCCTCTCCATATCGGTGGAGCGGTCGACGAGGCGAAAATAACGCTCGTCGTGATCGCCGAACAACCCCGCTCTCCAGAATTCCTTCATTAACGGCTTGTATTCGCGGAGCAGACCGAGGTTCGGGACGATCGATTCGATCGTCACAACGAAATTGCCATTCTTGTAAGTCCCGTCGAGTGCGGCCTTGATGCACTGCTCGAAATAAGCCAGCAGGTAACGAGCATACCCGCCGAAGATCTCGTCGCCGCCCTGGCCGCCGAGGACCACCTTCAGATGGCGTGCGGCGAGCTGCGACACCATGAATTGCGGGAACGAGCCGGGCCCGGCCACCGGAAAATCAAGATGATACAGCACGTCCCCGATGTGATCGCGGAAGTGCCGGGAGCTGATGTCCATCACGTGTAATTTCGCGCCGATGCTCTCCGCGGCGGTAGCGGCATAGCCGCTCTCGTCATAGCCTGGGAACTCTGTAAAGCGCCCGTGGAAGCAATCGGCAATGCCGCGTTCGCTCCCGCCGGCGAGAATCGCAATTAGGCTTGAATCGACGCCACCCGAAAGGTAGGCACCGACAGGCACGTCGCTGCGCAAGTGCACGCTGATCGAATCGTCGAGCAACTCGACGAGCCGTCTTTCGAAATAGCGCGCGCTGTGATCGCCGTCGATCTCGTAATGGACGTCCCAGTATCGCCAGACCCGTACCTCGCCGTCTTCAACGGTCAGAGCGTGACCCGGCAGGAGCTGCTTGACGCCGCGGAACAGGGTGGCCTCCCCGATCGTGTATTGGAAGGTCAGATATTCGGCGAGCGCCTCGGGATCGGTTTCAATTCCGGGCAAAAAAGGCAGGAGGGCCTTGGCCTCGGAGGCAAAAATGAAGAGGTCCCCGACGACGCAATAATAAAATGGCTTGATGCCAAAACGGTCCCGCGCGCAGAACAGGCGCTTGCGTCGGTCGTCCCAGATGGCAAAGGCGAACATGCCGCGCAGCCGGTCGAGACAACCGGTCGCGTGGCGATCGTAGGCGGCGAGGATGCACTCGGTGTCCGAATTCGAGCCAAACTGCCAGCCGGTCGATAGCTCAGCACGCAGCTCGAGATAATTGTAAATCTCGCCGTTATAGGTAATCACCGAGGAAGATGGTCCGACCATTGGTTGCCGAGCGGCATCGCTCAGATCGATGATCGCGAGGCGGCGGTGTACGAGCCCGATGTTGCGCGATCGCGAGGCCCACGTGCCGTGCCCGTCGGGTCCGCGGTGAGCAACCATACGGCTGAGCACGTCGAGAGAGGCGTCCAGGCACGGGACCCGTGCCCCAGTTATCGAAACGATGCCAGCGATGCCACACATATCAGTTCAGCTCGTCATAGAATGAACCAGCGCGATGCGACTGCGCCCTATAGGACAACCCGTGCCCAATGGTCGACACGTTAGTGGTCAAGACAAGTCGTGGGCTATTCCGCCGCGCGGGCAATTACCGCTTGTGACGCGCTCCCCTCTCCCCATTTGGCAGAGTCATAAAGCGCATAGAGGGTCTTCGACTGAACTTGCCAGTTAAACCGATCGCGGGCGTACCTCAGGGCGTTTTCCCGGCTGCGCCGGAGCAATACGGGATCATTCACGATCTGGTGGACCACCGCGGCAAAGGTGTCGAGGTTCGCCGAATCATAGAACAGCCCGGCATCCGCTTCGGCCAATACGGATTTCACATAGGGCAGATCGTTGGCAATCACCATCAGACCCGCGTGCAAATACTGTGACAGCTTGTTCGGGCAGGAAAGGCGATCGTTGATTATCAGCGGCCTGTACGGCACGATGCCAACTTCGGCCTCTGCGGCCGCCGCAACCAATTCGCTCTCCTTTACCGCATCGAGGAAATAGACACTGCGGCCGAACAGTCGGAGCCGGTCGGCGAGCATCATCGCCTGCTGGCGCCACATGTTGTCGGGGCCGCGCAGGAAGAGAGCCGCCTGATTGCCATCGACCCTCGCCCAGCCTTGGATCAACTCGTCGATTCCTCGACCCGGAGTAAAGCGCCCCTGGAAGAGGAACTTGACGCGGCCCTTAGCGAGCCGCTGCATCTTCGAACCCTGAGCAGAGTGCGGACGCGCTTCGACCCACGGCTCGGCGTTCGGCACAGAGTGGACGCGGTCGAGCCCATACGCATCGCGCATCGCAGCGGCAAGAGGCGGGTTGACCGTAACGACAGCGTCGGCCTTGCGGATCAGAAACCGTTCCAGCATTGTAAAAAAAGCGATATCGACCCATTTCCCGTCCGGGTCGCTGCGCGGGTAGAACTCGTGCGCGTCGAATATTAACCGGCACCCGTAATGTTTCTTCGCCAGCACGCCGACCAATAAGGTGTCAAGATCGTTGCAGTGGATCACATCAGGCTTTTCCGGCGCGTCGCGCAGGTAGTTCCAGAACAGGGATGTTGCGGTGGCGAACTGCACCCGGAGAACCGCGAAAACGTATTGCAGCCTGGCGATAAATCGACCGCGGACCAGACTCGGAATCGTCGAGCCGCGGACCGCCCTGAATAGAAGAGAGACTGTCACCAGCTGCGTCGCCAGCGGCAAAATACAGCGCAGCATCGGACGCGCCGCCTTGCGCAGCAGCAGCGCCAGGATCTCTGCCAATACCATGATTGGCCACAGCACCACCACGAGGATAGCGATGGGCACGCGCACGCGGTTTGAGATTACATCCTTTAGACGCCAGAAATAATAAGCCCCGCTTACTTCGTTCCGCTTCAGCCGCACGAGCCGGTATCCGTCGACGCTTTCTTCCTCCGGCAGCGACCCATCATCGCGATTGAAACCCAGCACCGAAACAGCGAAGCGGCGAGCCGCACCTTCGGCTTCCCAACGAATGCGAGGATCGAGGGTCGGTTCATGGGCACAGACCATCAGCACTGTGAGCGGTTTTGCAATGGAGATCACGGGTGCCCCTTATGAGATTTTTTGCTGCCTTTGACGCATTTCCCGAAACGATCGCCACGCGGCGAGTAGTCCGGAGGCGCTGACCACCCGGGGACGAATGGTCTCGGCAAGCTCCTGATAACGGCGTTCGACGCGGCGCGCCTGCTCGGCGAGATCACCCTCGCGCCGAACAATCTCCAGCGCGTTTCTGGCGAGCCTTGCACACAAACCAGCGTCCTTCAGCAGTCGGATAATTCCGTCGGCGATCGCTGCCGCCGTCGCTTCGACGAAATAGGCGCTTTGCTCGTGCTGCACGATCTCCTGATATCGCGGCAGCATGCTGAGCAGGTTGGGAGTTTCACACGCCATGCTCTCGAGCAGGGTCTGCGGCAATCCATCAGAGGACGGCACGGCAACAACCATTTCCGACAGGCTGTAATATCGCGGCATCTCCGTGTGTTCGATGCGCCCGCAGAACTTGACGTGATTGCCAAGGCCCAACCTCTCGACGAGCTGAGCGATCTGGCTTCGGTAGTCGGCGTCTGGCAAGTATTCGGTGATCAGGAGGATCGCTTCCGGGACTGCCCGGCTCACCGCAGCCATTGCCTCGACCACGAGATGGACGCGATAGAGCGGGCGCAAGATTTTCGGGCTGAGGATCACCCGCTGGTCGGTTGCGAGACCGAGCGACCACCGCAGCTCCGCGGCGTCGACCCGGCGGAACTTGGTTACCGCCACCCCCCACACGATGCGCTCGGCCTTACGTCCAAATCCCCCGAGGCGGTCGAGCACCTCCGTCAAATAATCCGACTTGGAAGTGATGTAGTCCGCTTTGCGCAACAATTCGAGAGTCAGCCATTTCCCGACCGGAGTTGGATTCCCCTGCTCCTCAAAGAGGACGTCTCCGCCCATTACGGTCACCACCAGGGGACGGCAACTGAGCAATCCGGCGAGCCACCCGTAATAGCTGTAGGCAAAATGAACGTGCACGATGTCAGGGCGGCACTGGCGAAGCAGGCGGATGAAAGCGATTACCCGCCATGCGTCGTCGACCGTCCTCCCGCCGAGCTTGCCGCAGCCCCACAGAATCAGCCGGAACCAGAATTTCCGGGCGAGATCACGGTCGAGGGCAGGCACGAGCTCGGTCACGCCGTCGATTCCGCCGAGGCTTGCGGTCTCGGTGATGAGGTAGATCCGATGGCCCATTTCGACGAAGCAACGGGCGCGCGCCGCGACGTGAGTGCTATCGGCGGTACCGATCAGGCAGAGAGTGAGTCTCTTGCGCGAGTGAGCCTCGAGCTCGCCGGGTTCGGCCCGCATCACCTCCGCCGCCGCGCTCATGCCGATGTCATGCCCTCAGCCGCGGCCGCCCGCTTCGGGACAAAGCATTCCGCTCGCGCGTCGACGAATTTCTGGTGCCAGAGCTCCAGCATCAATAGCGCGAAAATCTTGTTCGAAACATCTTTCTGCCCGGAGAAGTGGTCGTCGAGCAACCTTGTTACGCTCTTGGCGCGGTAGAGCCCACGCCCGGAGAATTGCGTGCTCGCCAGAGTGTCCTGCACGAAATCCCTCAACTCGGCGCGCATCCACAACTTCATGGGTACATTGAAACCCTGCTTGGATCGGTAGAGGATTTCGGTGGGAAGGTGGGCCTCCATGGCCTTCTTCACGAGCAACTTACCTTCACGCTCGCGCAACTTGTGCCGAGACGGGACCGTGAACGCCCATTCGACGAGATGGTGGTCGAGGAAGGGGACTCTCGCCTCGAGCCCGTGCGCCATCGTCATCCGGTCGACCTTGGTCAGCATCTCGCTGACCAAGGTCGTCTTGATGTCGGTGTAAAGCTTGCGTGCGAGCTGATCATCGCCGGGAGCCGCTTCGAGGCAGCTCTGCACGGCATTGTTGCCCAGCGCCTCGAGAAACGGCGCGACAAATTCGGGCTCCAGCAGCTCGGCCAAATCCTCGCGATGAAAGCAAGCAAAAGACCGCAGATAACGCTCGTCCCGCGGCGCGGCCGAGTCGCGTCGTTGCAACGGATTTATTGCGACCGATCCTCTGAGGATGCTGAGGATGCGCGCTGCAGGCGCCGGCCAATACTTCCCGGCAAAGGCGGCCCTGAACATCGGCGGAACAAAATCTGCATGCCGCCAGACGTATCCGGCGAAGACCTCGTCTCCCCCGTCACCGCTGAGCACCACCTTGACGTGCTGCCGCGCCAACTGTGCCAAAAAGTAGAGCGCGAATGCCGACGAAATGGCGAACGGCTCGTCGGCATGCCAAACCACCTGCGACAGCCCGTGGATCAGGTCCGGAGTGAGATCGAACTCGTGGTGCCGTGCGCCGCAATGCGCCGCCACCGCCGCTGCATAGGGGCTCTCGTCGAACTCGGTCAAGCCTGGAAAGGTGATGCTGAAGGTCTCGATTGGCGCCGCCGTGCACTGCGCCGCGGCCGAGACGATGGAGCTTGAATCGACGCCACCGCTCAAGAAGGCTCCGACCGACACGTCGGCGACCATGTGAGAGCGTACCGCGGCTGCAAAACGCGCCTCAAACTCGGCGCATGCCGTGTCAAACGACAGGCGCGGGTTCGGATCGACCGCCAGGTCCCAATAGCGGCGACGCGAGATCCCGCGGCGGGTGACTTTCAGGTAATGGCCCGGCGGCAGCTTGTGAACGCCTCTGAGGATGCAGCGTGCGTCAGGGATACTGAGCAGATGGAAGTATTCGGCCAGCGCAGCTTCGTCGACCTCATTCGGCACGCGCGGATCGGCCAACAACCCCTTCATTTCAGAGGCGAATAGGAAGTGCTGATCGTCGGCGAAAAAATAGAGCGGCTTGACGCCGATGCGGTCCCGCGCGACGAGGAGGGTCTGCTCGCGAGCGTCCCAGATCGCGAGCGCGAACATGCCGTCAATTTCGCTAAGGAATTCTTCGCCCCGCTCCTCGTAGAGCCGGAGGATAACCTCGGTATCCGAACTTGAATGAAAATGACGGCCGCGCTGACGCAAGCCCGCCGCCAGCTCGGCATAATTGTAGCATTCGCCGTTATAGGTAATCCACACCGCGCCGTCATCGCTGCCCATAGGCTGATGACCGGCCGT
>WNFT01001000.1_pt1 | contig 27692 bp, 29 predicted proteins | sample 5400191 | NCBI WGS metagenome assembly WNFT01 (sample SAMN13153359, study PRJNA577476) | soil metagenome | isolation source: 80 cm saprolite under Madrone tree | place: USA:California | collected 2016-06-14 | reverse complement strand
GGTGCTCGCAACAGCGCGGCTATCCCGGAACCCCACTGGAAGATTACACGATGGAAGATTTCCACCGTGAATACAAGACCGAAAAGTGGTGCGCTCCGACCTGCACCATCCAATGCGTCCATCAGGTCGGCATCCTCGATAACTGGCGCGACCCGCAGATGTCTCCGGCGCAGATACGAAAGGAACAGAAGAAAAAAGAGAAAGAACGAGTAGGAGAAGCGCTGCGCGCCGAATAGCTCTATCTGATTCTTATGAGATACGGTAAACTCCCGTATGCCAGCGGTCTTACGAATTGGCAGATTTCAATTCTACTTTTTCAGCAACGAGCGCGGAGAGCCGCCGCATATTCATGTTAAGGCTGCCGAAGATCAAGCGAAGTTCTGGCTGAATCCGACGCAGTTGGCCTCGAATTACGGTTTTTCGAGTCGTGAAATTAATGAGCTTGAGCGATTGGTAGAGCAAAACGAGCCGCTCTTTTTGGAGGCTTGGAATGAGCACTTTAGTCAGCAGCGAAGCTAAGTTTCAAAGAGCCTATGTCCCAACGTCGGCACTGGCTAAGTCTGTTCGTTTTGACGAAGACATGATGCATGTCTCGCTTGCTGACGGGCGAGTGGTAAGCGTGCCGGTCATCTGGTTTCCCTTGTTGCGCGACGCCAAGCCGGAACAAAGGGATAAGTATGAAATCGGAGGGGGCGGCACATCGCTGCATTGGCCTGAATTAGACGAGGATCTATCTATTGCTGGCCTTCTAGCTGGTGCTGATTGGCAATCGGCGTGAATACTTAAGAGAGGTCGCTAGACCGTCTCGTGAATATCACCCTTAACTGTATACAGAGTCACGGAACTCGATAAACCCAAACCTGAAAGTCGCCCGGCCATAATCACAATAGTCTCTCCCAAATCTACCAGGTTGGCCTGAAGCAGAGTCTGCTCTCCAATTTTCAGCAACTCTTCCGTGCTCCTAGATGTCGGCGTCAATACAGATTCAACGCCCCAAATCAGCGACAACTCGTTCATCACTTCGCGCGACGAGGTCAGCGCAATTATTCGCTGATCGGGTCGCAGTGACGACAAGCGGCGCGCCATCAAACCCGATTCAGTTAAGACTGCGATAAGGTGCGTGTTCATTTCGTCGGCAGCAAAGGCCGCCGCTTCGCACAACGCGCGGCTTACGTGACCGCTTTGCTTACCGACGAGCTTACTGAAAATGGATCGTTTTTCGCGACGAGTTTCAGCCGTCTCGATGATGCGTGCCATGGTGGCGACGGCCGCTATAGGGTATTGCCCAGTAGCCGTTTCTCCCGAAAGCATCAAGCAATCCGATCCGTCCCAGACCGCGTTGGCTACATCCGTGGCTTCTGCACGGGTAGGCCGTGGGTTAGCAACCATCGATTGCAGCATCTGGGTTGCCGTGATGACCACCTTCCCGGCTTCGTTTGCTTGATCGATGATTTGCTTCTGATACACCGGAACGAGTTCGACGCCCGTCTCCACGCCCAGATCACCGCGCGCTACCATCACGCCATCGGCAGCAGCGATAATCTCATCGAGATGGTCGATAGCTTCAGCTTTCTCGATTTTGGCGATCAAGGGCGCCCTACTGCCGGCGCTTTCGATCAACGTTTTTGCTTCCGTGCAATCAGCGCCACTGCGCACAAATGAGAGCGCGAAGTAATCGACCCCCTGTTGGGCCGCCCACTTGAGATCGGCGCGATCTTTTTCCGTGAGCGAAGGGATCGGCAGACTGATACCCGGCAGATTGATTCCTTTGCGCTCTCCGAGCACTCCGCCATTGATTACACTCGTGACGACATCCGTTTCGGTCGTGCTCTCAACTCGCAGTTCAATCGCGCCATCATCCAAAAGGATCCGCGCACCCGGAGACACATCTCGTGGCATGCCCGTGTAGTTGGTGGCGACCTGGGTGCTATCGCCTTCAATTTCGCGAGCAGTGATCGTGAATTGCTGATTGGCTTTCAATTCGACGGGTAGGTGGTCTTTAAGTGAGCGGGTGCGAATCTTTGGCCCCGAGAGATCAACCAGCACTGCCAGGGAACGGTCCATTTTCTCGGCCGCGCCGCGCGCCAGGCGGATGTCGTTCGCTTTCTCTTCCAGCGTGCCGTGCGACATGTTGATGCGCACGCCGTCAGCACCTGCGGCCAGCAGGGCTTCGACGATCTGCGGATCGCGGCTTGACGGACCTAGGGTGATAAGTATTTTAGCTTTTCTCAAGACGGTTCTTGTCAGTACCAACTGCGTGAGCGGATCGTTCCCGTCAACTCAGAAACGGGATGACGGCTGGAACTCTTTGTGAATATTCCTCAAACTCTCTGCCGAAGGCTTCACGCAACAGTTTCTCTTCACTGCGTATACGGATGGCCGTGCCGATTGCGAATACCACAACCGCGATCAGCAATCCAATCCAATGACTTACCGCCAAACCGGTTGCTAGCAGCATGCCGAACATGCCCGTGTAAATCGGATTGCGCACGACACTATACGGACCTTCTTTAACCAATTTGTGTCCTTCAACCAGGCGCGCCGCCAGGCTCCATTGCTTTCCCAGCGCGCGAATGGCCGCGGAGCAGAACCAAACCGTCGTAATCGCCAAAACCATCGTCAGGACTGCTAACAGGATCTCGACCGACTTGCTCGCGGGAAAAATCGGGGTGAACCACTGACGGCGAACTGACCAAACGATTCCGTAGCTGAATCCCTGCAAAACGATGCCGGCGATCGAAGCACGCTCGCGTTTGCTCTCGGGTGCTGTCGGCGGCTTCTGGCGGGCCAAAAACAAGATCACGAATGCAAACCACGACAACAACACGACTGCGAACGCCAGCGTGGGCCAAAAATTCAAATGGATGACCATAAGTATCGAGCCGGATTCGAGGCGCGCGGCGACCTCTTTCATTCCAAACGATCTTCCATTGTTCGTCGCCGTCTACCCATCAGCATTCCATGCGCCGTCAGAACAACAGGGCAAAGCATGTATGTCATCCCGGCCACACCTGCGAGTCTGCCGCCACCAATTGCGGCAATAGCAACTGACACAGTTCCAATTCCGACATTGAGCGCGCTCTCCTGAATATCCACGCGTGTATCGAACGTCTCCAGCTCGTTAAGTTCGAGCGTTGCACCACAACGATACGCATGCCAGTAAAGAAGCACAAAAACTCCAAATACGGCGACGTAGCCGGCTCCGAAAATGATCATCAAGGTCGCGATCTGATCGGTACTCTCAACCATGCGCTCAACCGTTCCGTTCGGCAGTCTTAACTCTGCGCCGCCGCCGCTAAACAAGTTGACGATCAAAGTGAAGACAAACTTTAAGGGATAGACGTAGAAGAGAACTACGAACAAGAGAATGCCGTTAAGCACTATCGTTGCGTTGTCTTGCAGGCCGTATCGCCGAAAGAACTTGTACTGATTGAACCAGACGATAAAAAGCAGGGTGAAGGAAATCGCGAAAGCGCCGAAACCGCGCATCGCATACATCAACTCGGCGAAGGTCCGCGGGACCTCAAGCGACACGACCAGCAGCGTAATCGCGAATCCGAACACGGCATCGCTCAACCCTTCGGTACGCGAGACTTGCTCCAACTCCCGTCCGTCTTGTTTGTCGTAACCGATGAAACGCTTCACAAGTTGGCCATCGCGATCAAAAACGAACGTCTGCGGTATGTTCTGATTGTCTTTCAGATAGGTGTCCACCAACTCGTCATCGGGAAAGCCAAGTGGATATTGAATCTGAAAGTCCTTCGCAAAACCGGGGACCTCCTCGCGATCGTCCTCTCCCCCGACGTTGAGACCAACGATTTGAAATCCCTGCGCTTCATATTGGCGCTGCATTTGAACCAGATGTGGGGTCTCGTCACGGCAGGGCTCGCACCAAGTCGCATAGAAATCGAGTACCACCACCTTCCCTAGATAATCAGAAAGTCGCGCGCGTTGATTATCCTGAAGCGTCCAGCCGTAAGCGCTCGCTTTGTTCTCTGGCGTCGCGGACGGCGTGGGACTTACAGCCGGCGGCGCATTTGTATTTGACGGCGAAGCTTCCTGCCGAGAGGTCCATCTATTGCATCCGCTGTAGACGCAAAGCAGCAAGACCAGCAGAATAATCTCGACCAATATTTTCGACTTACTATTCATCGCGAAGATCGGTCATCCTCATCGCTTTCATCAGCGCCAGGCCGTTCCGTGACCTCGGGCGGATTGATGTGCTGGCTGGGCACGCGATATTCCTCGTTCGCCCAGCGGCCAAAGTCGATCAGCTTGCAGCGCTCGGAACAGAATGGTCGCCACGGATTCTCTTGCCCCTCAACCGGCTTACCACATGTCGGACATTTGCGCACTTAAGGAAAAGTAAAAAGGAAGAAGCCAAAAGTAAAGTCCGAGACGCGAGCCCAAGATTAACATAAGCGTTCAACTCTTCTGCATCTTCATGCTTCACGCCGCAATCATCCGAGTTCTTCCGCAGTCTTCGGCCAATCGTCGCGCAGAATGCGTGAAAGGGCGCGGTCGGCGAGTAGCTTGCCGCCGGTCTGGCACGAGGGGCAATAGTTGGTCTCGTTGCTCGCATAACGAATGCGCTGAATCTTCGCCCCGCAGCGCGGGCATGGTTGACGATAGCGGCCATGTACCGCCATGCCTTCGCGAAACGCAGTAACCTTTTCCGGGAATCGATCTTCAGTTTCAGTCCGCACCCGCTCAATCCATTGAGCCAAGGTATCGCGCGTGGCGTTGTAAAGCCGTTCGACTTCGGTGTCTGTGAGTTTTTGCGTAAGCTTTACCGGAGAAAGTTGCGCCGCGAAAAGGATCTCGTCTGAATAAGCATTGCCGATGCCGCTAAACAAATGCGGATCTGTCAGTGCTCGTTTCAAAGTATGGTTCTCGGATAGGAGCGCCTCCGCGAACCGCGCGAGACTGATCTTAAAGATCTCAAGTCCGCCGGGATCGAGGCCGCGAAGACCCGGCTCGCCCTCGACAACATGCAAGGAAGCACGCCTCTGAGTCCCAGCCTCAGTCAATGAAAGTGTCCCATTACCGAATTGGAAAGCGGCTAATTGAGCCTTGGCTTTGCTGGAAGAAGGCCGTGAAGGTGGCGCCGCTATCGTGTCCTTCCAATGAAGTCGACCGGCGATCATCAGGTGCAGCACCAACCACAAATCTGCTTCCACACCAACGCAGATCCGTTTGCCGAGCCGGCGGATTTCAAGAACGTCCTTACCTTCAACGGCTGAGATTGGCGGCGTTGCCGTACGCAGGAGAAACGGCGACATCAGATGAACGCGTTCGAGCGTTCGTTTGAGGATTAGCTTTTCCAGCGCTTCGATATAGACGGCGATGTCGGGGAGTTCGGGCACGAATAAATTTCCATTGATCAAGCCTCGCCGAATAGAATGCGATGCCTAGCTCATTCCTTAGGTTCTCGTTCCGCGCTCTCGGGAGTTAACCGCCGCTCGAATCGCAGCAACTGATTGTCTAATTTAAGCTGGAGTTTCTCTCGCTCGTGATCGTCTTTCTCAGTGACGCGATGGATCTCGTAGGCGAGACGCTGAACCATCGTCGATAGTTCCTTAACCTCCTGGCGCAAATCCTTGATATCTTCCCGATTCATGCGCGTCTCGTGGGTCAATTGAAATAACCATTTGACCCACTCAGCGATTTGCTGCCACATGATTCAAGCTGCTTTCTATATTAGCAAGGATGGCCCGAGTCTCTGCCTTGAGCAGGTCAATTTCTTCTTGATCTTTCTGCATTTTACTATGCTCGAGTTCTATCTCACGAAACATTCTTTCGATCTCGGCCTTGAACTCAGACTCTTTTGATGACATGTCTGCGGTCAAACTCTTGTTCATAATGAAATCCCCCAAATTCGAGTCTACCTCTTGCCTTGGTATTGCTCAATTCCTAAACGTTACAGCCGACAGATTAGTAACTCTCGCTCGTAGATCGTCTCAGGTGGCAGACGGTCGTGTAAATCAAGAAACAACTCTTCGTGTCCGAGCACTTCCTGACGCCACGCATCGCGATCGAAGGCTTGCAACTCGTCGAACCTCTCTTTGGGAAACTCGAACCCGCGCCACTCGATGTCTTCATAGTGCGGCATCCAGCCAATCGGAGTTTCCTTGGCGAGCGCGCGGCCATGCGCGCGATCGACAACCCATTTCAGCACCCGCATGTTTTCGCTGAAGCCCGGCCAAATAAAGTTTCCCTCGTTATCTTTGCGGAACCAGTTGACATGAAAGATACGCGGGGTTTCTGTGAGCGAGCGCTGCATGCGGATCCAGTGACGGAAGTAATCGCCCATGTGATAGCCGCAGAACGGGAGCATGGCCATCGGATCGCGGCGCACTTTCCCAATCGCGCCGAATGCAGCGGCAGTCATCTCTGAGCCCATGGTCGCACCGATGTACACGCCCGCGCTCCAGTTGAATGCCTGGTAGACGAGCGGCATCGTCGTGGGGCGCCGTCCGCCGAAAATGATTGCGCTGATCGGCACGCCGTTAGGTTTCTCCCAATCGGGATCTATCGTCGGACATTGCGAAGCCGGCGCGGTGAAGCGTGCATTCGGATGCGCGGCCTTCGCGCCGGTCTCTTTCGCGATCTTGGGTGTCCACTTATTACCCTGCCAGTCCAGGCATTCCGCCGGCGGTTCGTCGGTCATGCCTTCCCACCAAACGCCGCCTTCGGGTGTTAAGGCAACATTGGTGAAGATTGAATTCGTCGCCAGCGTGGCCATCGCGTTTGGATTCGTCTTAACCGATGTGCCCGGCGCTACACCGAAGAACCCAGCCTCGGGATTGATGGCCCGCAAGCGCCCATTTTCGTCCGGCTTAATCCAGGCGATATCGTCTCCTACAGTCCAGACTTTCCATCCCTCGAATCCCGCCGGCGGAATCAGCATCGCGAAATTCGTCTTACCACAGGCGCTAGGGAACGCGGCGGTTACGTAAGTCTTCTCGCCTTGCGGATTCTCGACGCCGACAATCAGCATGTGCTCGGCCATCCAGCCTTCATCGCGGGCGATGTTTGAAGCAATGCGGAGCGCGAAACATTTCTTGCCGAGTAGCGCGTTCCCGCCGTAGCCGGACCCGTAAGACCAAATCTCGCGGGTCTCGGGGAAATGCACGATGTACTTTTCCTTGTTGCATGGCCAGGGAACATCCTCTTGGCCGGGCGCGAGGGGCGCGCCGATCGAGTGCATGCATGGTACGACGCGCTTGTAGTCTTTATCGATTTCTGCGTAGACGGGCAAACCAATGCGCGCCATAATGCGCATGTTGACCACCACGTAAGGCGAATCGGTGAGCTGCACCCCGATCTGCGACATGGGCGAACCAATCGGGCCCATGCTGAACGGAAGTACGTACATGGTTCGTCCTTTCATCGAGCCGTCGAAGAGCTCTTTCAATTTCCGACGCATTTGAAATGGCTCTTCCCAATTATTCGTAGGACCAGCCGCGTCTTTCGAGAGCGAGCAAATGAAAGTGCGGTCTTCGACACGCGCGACGTCGCTCGGGTGCGAACGCGCGTAATAACAACCGGGCCAGAGTTCCTCGTTGAGCTTGATGAGGGTGCCGCTCGCGACCATCTCAGCTTTCAGCGCCTCGTCCTCCTCTGGCGAGCCGTCGACCCAGTGAACCGCGCCAGGCTTGGTCAGGTTTGCCATCTTCTCAACCCAATTGAGCAGATGAACGTTGGTGCTGAGCGGCTTCGCCGGATTACGTTCGATTGTTTTCTGTACAGGAGAACTCATGATGTGCTCCGATCTTTGATCACGAATTGCGGTAGATAATTGAATCTAAGTCTGACATTAGACTGATGTTAGAAGCAAGCGGACGAACCGAGTCCAGTTACAGAACCGCGAGCGGTAGCGACCGGCCCTTATTACAAGTGTACGTCGACGAACAAAAGGCCGGTCGCTACCGCTCGCGGTTCTGTAACGATGTGCTTACCTACTTTCAATTGGCACACTGAACCGACTCGCACACATTTCGGGAAACCGCTGATTTCATAGAGCAATCAAATTCGTGTTGACGATTTACACAGACTAAAGTCTATGCTACTTCCTTCCATATGATCGGACCGCCGCCGCGTGAAGCCTTCACTGCAAAAGAGAGGAACTTGATCCAGCGACTGAGCACGCCACCGCAAGTCCAACGCTGGCTGACTTCGCTGCCTTACAACTGGGAAAGGCGGGGCGGAACCATGCGCTCGTTTCGCGAGGTGGTGAAAAGAAACGAAGCGCACTGTTTGGAAGCCGCCGTTGCCGCTGCTGTGATCCTGGAACATTGGGGGCTTCCGCCGCTCTTGTTGGACATCGAATCGGTGGATTTGCTCGACCATGTCCTCTTCGTTTTTCAGAAAGACGGACGATGGGGATCGATTGGCCGTTCGCGAGACATTGGTTTGCATGGGCGGAAGCCGGTCTTTCCAAATCTGCGACAGTTGGTGTGGAGTTACTTCGATCCTTACATCGACATGACCGGCCGCATTAAAGGTTATGGCCTAACGACCCTCTACGATCTCGGAAATTACGACTGGCGTTTCAACTCAAGAAACATGCACAAGATAGAAGATCACCTGCGCGCCATCCCGCACAAGAAGCTTCACTCATCGGATCGTCGATATAAGTACTGGCACGAGCGTTACCAGAAATACAAGAAGCGCTACCCGGATCGATCGCCCGCATACTATGACAATCGCAATCAATGGATGCTCTAGTTATTCTTTGTCAAAGCAATTTGTCTTGTCCCTTTTCTCTTCGTCTCGAGCAGCATGTGACAGATGACTGACACGATGATGATCCCACCGCCTACAATCGCCCAAGCTGATGGCCGCTCGCCAATGAAAAGGAAGACCCAGATGGGATTCAAAACCGGCTCGACATAGCCAATGATGCCCGCGTCGAGCGAGCGCACACCGCGCGCCATCGCCAGCGTGAAGAGCAGGTAAGCGAATCCAATCTGCACCACGCCAAGATAGGCAATACGTGCGAAATCGCTTGCGCCAATTCCTCGCTGCCATGCGCCGAAAAATGCCGGCGCGCAAATCAAGACGACAAGCAGGTTGCCGTAGATTGCTGACGAGGCACGGTTCACAGCTCGCGCCTTCGAATGCCGGAGCAACAGAAAGAAAAGCGCGAAGCATACTCCCGACGCCAGCGCCAGCAAATTTCCGTTTACATCCTGCGGGCGTAGCTTGCCCACGAAGAACAGCGACATCCCAGTGACGCAAGCAGCAACCGTAATTAAGTCGCGTGAGCGAAACTTCTCTTGATAGAAAATTGGTTCCAGGATCAGAACATAAACCGGCGCAGTGTATTGCAGAAAGATCGCGTTGGCCGCGGTCGTCAGCTTCGTGGCGAGCACGAACAGAATCAGCAGCGCCGCGTAGAGTATCGAGGTGATTGCGCTGATGCGATTGATCCCCAGACCTTCGCGACGCGTGAAGATCGCAATCGTGATTGCCGCCAGCAGCGAACGCCCGAACGACAACTCGATCGCCGAAAGACTGGTTGCTTTGATGAAGAGGCCGCCCGTGCTCCAGAGGATCGCGGCGCCGAGTACCAGCCACAACGGCGAGTATGCCGCAGTCTTTTTCACTTCAGTTTGAGTTCTGGCAGGAATGGCGATTCCGGGCGAGGAGTAAGTTTTTGCTGCAGCGGATCGACCAGCAAATCCATGATTTCAAGCACCACGTGGCCAAGCAAAGGCTCGCTGTTAGGTGGACCGACTATAACCTGATCGTCGGGTAGAAGGCCGCGAAGTGCCATGCTACGATCGAGCGTATTCTCTAATTCGATCTCTACTTTAACTTCGCCCATCTTTGTTATTTTATGCAAATGATAACAGAAACTATTACTTAAACTACAAACGGTTCGTCAACAGTGACCGTCACTGAATTGTTTCAGTTTTCGGTTCGCTCTCCGGATGAGAAACCGCTCTCAACGACTGGTTATCACCTTCTTTCAACGACCGCAGATATTTTCCAAATTGCCCGTTCCACGGCGGAATTACAATTGAGACCGCGCCTTGTGCTTGCGCCTGGCAGGCGAGACGAATCAGCGGCTTCGGTTCAGCCGTGTCGATGTAACCGAACTCCTTGATTTTCTTTCCTTCGCGCGCGCCGACGTCGGCGAGTTTCTCGGCGCCACCGAGCACACCGACCCAGCATGTGCCGCAAGAAGCGGACCGGCATTCGACCGGAATTGGTCCTTCAACGCGGCGCGGATCGATGGCCTTCCAGTCGCGCGACTGATCGTTGGCCGCGCCCCAGGCGAGATCCTGAAGTTCGCGAAGTTTGTAGATCGCTCTGGAATCGTTTTCATCCCAGGTTACGGTCCATTGCTTGTTCACGGTGCGCAGAAAACCCAGGAGACCCTGACTGTCATCTTTCGCGCGCTCGCGCAAGACTTGTTCGGGAGACTTCTTCGCATGCTTGCGATCAATTTTGACGGCGCCCGGCGCGCGTTTGAACGCCAACAAGCCCGCTTGTTGCACGGTCATGAAAGCCACGGCGGTGATGCCGACCAGCAGCGATTCGTCGACCTTTGACTCTTCGGCGACGGCGCGTGCCAACTCGAGAATTTGATCGGCAAGCGATGTAGCATAGACTTTAGTCTGTGATGAGATTGGGTGTTGGGTGTTGGGCGTTGGGTGTAGGACAGAAGTCCCCACACCCGACACCCCACACCCTACTCCCCCTTCCGTGGACTGATCAGCATGTTGCTCGACCGCCTTCTTAACTTCCGGCCAGAAGCGATGGCCATAAAGAAAACGATGTGAAGTATCGATCTGGTTTTTCAATTCATAGTCGCCCTGCAAGAGCAATTGCTGCGCCAGCTTCGCGCGGTCCTCAGCTTGTTCCAGCGCGCGATATAGCGGCAACGGATAGAACGCAAACCAGATTTGGGTCGCGTTACGATCCACTTCGTGAATCGATCGCTGCAGCGTAGCCAGCGTCGCCGACCAAGCTTCTTCGTCGTGATGGTTCAAGAAGATTTCAAAGGAAGTTTCTTTGTTCATGGCTGTTGGATCAGATTTCTCCAGTTAATGAAAACGCATAGTTTAGCAGCTTCGCCGCGGTATCAGAAACCCGACCGTCAGGGAGGGTGCCTCGCAATGTCGCGCCCTCCCTGACGGTCGGGCTTCTGACACACTGCGTTTGACAACCGTGATTCAGTCGAGTAAAAGTCGTCTCAAACTTCCGTGGGGGCGCGCATGGCACAAGAGACTGAAAGAGTAAAACCTGGGCGTACGTTCGATAGCGCTTATGGATTCTCGTTCAGCATTGCCGTCGGCCTGATATTGTTCATCGCCGGGCTCGTGATTAGCCTTACGCTCGGACAGGGAACCAACATCGGCTTGATTTTCGGCATCCCGCTGCTCGTGGCCGGTCTAATCATTCCGATCTTCATGATGCGCGATCTCTTCAAGACAAACGAGGTCACTGCGCCTTGTCCCAACTGTGGTGCGACCATCAGAACATCGGATGCGACCTTACAACTTAAATGCACGAATTGTCAGAGAGTGATTAACGTGCGCGATGGACAATTCTTTCTCGGCGACTGAGAGTCCGGAATCGAGGGTTAAGAGTTCAACCTTCAGGTTGCTCTCGTGTCAGTACCGCGAGCGGTAGCGACCGGATCATGCAATCTATTTTGAGAGAAGAAGTATCGCCGGCGATCACACGCGCCTGGTAGGATCCGGTCGCTACCGCTCGCGGTACTGACACAAGGCCGCAAGCTTGATGAACTCTGAACGGGGTCAACTTAGCGGCAGCCACGCCCGTGTAGAATAATCGCTGATCGTCAACGCGAACAAAATCGCCATCCAGAAAAGCGCCGCGGCAATGATCAAAGCTATCAGCCGCGGACTGTAACGCACGTGCATGAAATAAAGAATGACGAGCGTCGCTTTGATGACCGCGATCGTAAGGGCGACCACGGCATTCAACGGGCCAGGAAAGTTAAAAAAGGCAACCCATGCGGTCACGCCTGTACCCACCAGCAGGGCGAGAAAAATTACGACGTAAACGCGTGGATAAACTATGTGCTCGCTCATAGATCAGAGATCAGATGTCAGCGATGAGTCCGCGATCCGAATTCCGCAATCCGCAATCATCCCAAATGTCCTTCCAAATGCCGGCCTAATAAATAGAGCAGCGGAAACAAGAATATCCAAACAATATCCACAAAGTGCCAGTAAAGTCCTGAGATTTCTACCGGCGCGTGATACTCGGGACTGAAGCGGCCACGCACCGCGAGAATCGTAATCACGGTCAGAATTCCCACCCCAATGATCATGTGCAGCGCGTGCATGCCCGTCATCGCGAAATAAATCCAATAGAAGATCTCGACGTTTCCGATAGGCATGCCTGGCGGCAGATGCAATTCATGGGGATTGGGACTGAAAGGACGACCGGGAATTAGCGTGCCGGGAATCAGGCTGTCTCGATACTTGTCGTGATACTCGATGGCTTTGATTCCCAAGAATGTCAGACCCAATGCCATAGTCATCAGCAGGAAGACGATCGAGTTGCGTCTTTTTCCCACTTGCGTGCTGAAGACGGCCATCGCCATGGTAAAGCTGCTGACGATAAGCACCGCGGTATTGATGCCGCCCAGCCTGATGTCGAGGTGATTGCTCGCCACCGCGAAAGCATCCGGGTATTTGTAGCGATAAAGCGTGTACGCTAGAAACATCCCGCCAAAGAACATGATCTCAGTGACGAGAAACACCCACATGCCGAGCGTGCCGGCTTCGCGTTGCTGCTCCATGTTCTCGAAGTGATGCTGCAACGCGCTGTGCGCGGTGGCGTGTTCGTGTGTTGTGGCTAGACCTTCCGCCATGCTCTTAAATTGCAAATTGAAAATTGCAAAATGAAAATTTCAAATTGAGCCGGAGGAGTGCCGCTCTGGCAGAGTAAATTTGCAATTTGCATTTTTCAATTTTCATTTTGCAATGCTCTCACGTCGTCAAATCTTCACCGGCCTTTGCCGTTCAAATCTCCCCACAACTTCCTTGGAGCCTGGTGGCGCGAACTCGTAAGCCTCGGACGTCACGATTGGCGTTTCGTAGAAATTCTGCGTCGGCGGTGGCGAAGCTGTCTGCCACTCCAGACCAGGCAGATGCCAGGGATTCGCTTCGGCAATACGGCCATAGCGCATCGACCAGACCAGATAGATCAAGGGAATCAGCAAACCGACGCCGAGTATCGAGGCGCCTGCCGTCGAAAGCACGTGCAACACCTGCCATGAAACCAAATCCGCCGGATAAGTATGATAGCGGCGTGGCATTCCCATGTAACCGAGCACGAATTGCGGCGAGAATGTCAGATTAAATCCGACGAAGATTATGAGGGCGGAAAAACGTCCCCAACCTTCCGGATACATGCGGCCGCTGATCTTGGGCCACCAATAGTGCAGGCCACCAAGATAAGCCAGCAGCGTTCCGCCGACCATGATGTAGTGAAAATGCGCGACGATGAAATAGGTGTCGCTGAGGTGAACGTCCGTTGCCAAAGACGCCAGAAAAAGCCCCGTCAATCCGCCGATCGTGAACAAGCCGATGAACCCAAGGCCATAAAGCATCGGCGTGTCATACGAGATCGATCCTTTGTGAAGCGTCGCCGTCCAGTTGAAAACCTTGACCGCTGATGGGATTGCGACCGCGAAGCTTAGGATCGAGAAGATCATCCCGGCATAAACTGATTGGCTGGCGACGAACATGTGATGTCCCCAAACCAAAAAGCCAAACACCGCAATCGCGAGACTCGAGAAAGCCACGAACTTGTAGCCAAAGATGTTCTTGCGCGAAAAGTTGGCGATCAGTTCGCTGACCACGCCCATCGCGGGCAGCACCATGATGTAAACCGCCGGGTGCGAATAAAACCAGAAAAGGTGCTGGAACAAGACCGGATCACCGCCGGCTGCGGGATCAAAGATACCGATGTGCGCCAGACGCTCGAAGGCGATGAGCAGGATCGTAATTGCTATCACGGGCGTCCCCAGAATCATGATCAGGCTGGTCGCGTAGTGGGCCCAGATGAACAGGGGCAAACGGAACCAGGTCATGCCCGGAGCGCGCATGGTGTGAATCGTGACGATGAAGTTCAGCCCCGTCAGGATCGATGAAAAACCGGCGATGAATATTCCGAGTCCGGTTGCAATCACATATGAATTTGAAAACGTCGTGCTGTAAGGCACATAGAAAGTCCAACCCGTATCGACGCCACCGGCCAACAACGCATAGATCGTGAAGAGTCCGCCGAGTATGTAGATATACCAGCTCAGCAGATTGATGCGCGGAAAGGCGAGGTCTTTCGCGCCAATCATCATGGGCACGAGAAAGTTGCCGAGCGTTGCCGGAATCGACGGAATCAAAAAGAAAAAGACCATGATGATCCCGTGCTGGGTGAACATCTTGTTATAGGTGCTCGACTGTGTGAGATCGGCTTGGGGAGTGAGCAACTCCAGACGAATCGCCATCGCGTAAAGACTGCCGATGAAAAAGAAGAAGCTGATCCCGCCCAGATAGAGCAGGGCGATACGCTTGTGATCTTTCGTCAGCAGCCACGACTTCACGCCGTATTCAGCGTTGAGGTAATTGGTACGCGGCGGTTTTGGTACTTCGAATTCTTCCATGTAATTCAGAGATCCATCAATGCCGTTTTCCCTCTCCCTTTGGGAGAGGGTTAGGGTGAGGGCTTAAGGCGACCTTAACAATACACCATCAAAACTCTCTCCCTCTCGCACAGACTTGAGCCTAACCATTTTGCATCCGCGACAACAATCAAGAGAGAAGAGGTGGCCCAATTCGCTAGACCCTCACCCCAACCCTCTCCCAAAGGGAGAGGGAGTTTTCCTTCACTTCAATGTGACGCTCGGCTTAGCATTAACATTTGCCGGCGGCTTCGTAGTCGGTGTCTCTGGCTTCGTCGTCGATAAAGATTTCACAAACGCGACCAACTGCAAAAGCTGCTCTTCATTCACCTGCCCCTGGAACGAAGGCATGATTGGTCCGAATCCGGAAACGATCTTCGCCTGCGGATTCAGAATCGATTCGCGCACATAGCCTTCGTCCGCCCTCACTGTTTGGTTGTTATTCAAAACCACGTTGCTGCCGAACAATCCCAGCAAAGCGGGCCCGCGGCCGCCTTCGCCGTTCGCTCCGTGACACGAAGCGCAGCCGAGCGATTCGAACATCTGCTGTCCCGCGGTTGCCGGCGATAATTGGCTAACGTTGCCGCTCAGCCAATTGTCAAACTCCGACGGCTCCATCACCACCACCCAGCCGCCCATGCCGGAATGATTCATGCCGCAATATTCGGCGCAGAAAAAATGATAACGTCCTGGCTTGGTCGCTTCGAACCATTCGGAGGTGTATTTGCCGGGCACCACGTCAGCCTTGATACGAAAGGCGGGGACGAACACGTCGTGAATCACATCCTCGCTGGCCATGATCAACTTGATCTTTTGACCAACCGGAATATGCAACTCATTGATTTCGCGTTGACCGGTCGAGTGCTGGAATTTCCACATCCACTGCTTGCCGACAACATAAACTTCCAGGGCATTCTTCGGTGGACGATACTCTGCAAAATAAACCTTCGCTCCCCACACGAAGATGCTCATCGCAATCACCAGGGGAATAACTGACCAGAGTGTCTCAAGTTTCGTCGAACCTTCGATGGGCCGCGGAATCTCGAACGGATTGCGGCGCCGATAGCGGATGACAAAGAAAATGACGACCAGCGAGATCAACGTCGTGAAAAAAATGGTCACGCCAGAGATATAGAAATAGACGGCATCAACGTCGCCCGACAGGGTTGATGCACTTTCCGGAATGAATGGAAACCACGATTGCATTCTTTTAGATCTTAAAATCTCAAATTTGAGATCCAATCTCTCCGTGAACCTCTGTGCGATCTCGGTGCCTCTGTGGTGAATGTTTGTGAAGATTTTTCACCACAGAGACACGGAGGCTCCACTGAGTTTCACGGAGAAATCTCAGATTCTCTCGCTGCCAACGCCGAGTTCGGACCGCGTTTTCTCAAAACCAAAATCATCCCCACAATCAAAATCACCGTCACGATTCCCGCCAGTCTCATCACATTCATCACCACCACGCCATATTTTCCCGTTGCCGGATCGTAGTGATAACAATAAAGCATCAGTGCATCGACCGGCGTACCGATCTTATTTTGCGATGCTTCTACCAGCGCAAGCCGCAAATCCTTTGGTGGATAATCAATGCCGTAAAAGTAGCGCGCCAGTCTTCCCTCAGGCGTTAACAGCATGATGCCGCTGGCGTGCGCAAACTGTTTTGTCTGCTCGTCCCAGGCATAACGAAAGCCGACTGCCTCAGTCAGTCTCTTGATGTTGGCTTCATCGCCGGTCAGAAAATGCCAGCCTGCTTCGCCACTGGGACGGTTATAGCCCTTGATGTATGTCTGCTTTTTGGCCAATGCTAGCTGCGGCGTTTCGCGCGCATCGAAACTGACGGTGACGACTTCGAATTGCTCGCCGATGTTGAATGAAACGCTTCGGAACGCCCCCAACTCGCCATTCAAAACCTGCGTGCAGAGCATCGGGCAACTGTAATAGACCAGCGACAGCACGACCGGCTTCCCTTTGAAGAACTGGCCCAAACGCACCTCCCGAGCTTGCTCGTCTTTGAAAACAGCGTCGAGCGGAACTTGTTCGTTCAGTTTTTGATCGATGCCGACGTTCTTCAGGGCTTTCGGCAAGCCCGTCGACACGGGACCCGATTCAGGCCGCGCGCCATAGAGCGGTGAACTCGGCTGCGGCATGCCGGGCTGAGCTTGAGCAGTCAGCAGTGAGCAGTGAGCAGTAAGCAGTAAGACAAGGACGGGGAGACGCGGAGACACGGAGATACGGAGAACTCCGATCCCACGCTTGATGTCGCCGCGTCTCCGCGTCTCCCTGTCTCCGTGTCTCGTCATAATCTCGTCATTGTTTCCGTACTGGCAATCCCTGCTTCAAGATTTCTTCCTTCGCTTTCTCGATCGGCATTCCGTATCGCAAGCCGTTTTGATCGATTGGGCCATGCTCGAGTACGTCGTCCCATTGCTTGCGTAAAGCTTTGATTTCCCAAAGCGGATTCTTTGGATTTCCGGATCTGGTTGCTGCGGGCGCTTCAGGTTCCTCCGCTTGCATCGGCGTCGCGCTCTTTTCCAAGGTCTCGGCAAATCCCGGCGCGCCTTGCAGTCGTGGCTCCGGTGGCAGGCGCTCCTCGCCGCTCAAAGCCATCGGCGAGCGCGGCGGTTCCGGCGAGCGCGTCTCGAACATTCGAAACATTCCCCACGCCAAAAAGAAAACGGCAACTGTCATCACAAAGAGTCCCACAACGAACTTCACAATGCCGCCAACCTTCACGTCACTCACTTCATGTGCCGTGTCGACGTTGCGGATGTAAGAGATGTCGGGCGTCTCTGTGCCGTGTCCTTTGATATTTGAACCGTTCATCTTAGTAGAAGGCGATTCTCAATACGCAACGCTTCAGTGTTCCGCGTGGGCTTCCAGCGCCGCTTCAAGCTGTGGATCGTTAATGGGCACCAGCGAACGCTTCTGCAATTGCCACGCGAAGGTCGCCAGCCATAATCCGCCTATCGCAATCGGCGCAACCACGTCCATCCAACTCAAATGAAAGCGACCGGGATTGTAAGTTGGCTCGATCAACCACATCACATCTACCGCGCGCATTACCAGAATCAATACCGCGAGCATTGCCAACTTCCGCGCGCTCTTCTTGGTCGCACGCGACAGCAATAGCAGAAACGGAAAAGCGAATTGCAAGATCGCGATTGATAACGCAATCACACCCCAGCCGCCATGCTTGCGCGCCACATACCAGACCGTTTCTTCCGGCAGATTGCCCGACCAGATTATCAAGTATTGCGAGAACGCAAAGTACGTCCACAACATCACCAGCGCCAGCGTCAGATTACCCAGATCGTGAAAATGCGAAGGTCGCACAACCTGATTCATCGGTTCCCGCTGTGACAGCCACGACATCGCCAGGATCGTGAATCCCAGAGCGCTTAACGTCCACGAAGCCACGAAGATCAAACCGAAGATCGTCGACGACCACGCCGGGTCGAGCGACATCACCCAATCAATCGCCGCGAATGTCGTCGTCAAAACGAAGATGACAAGACCTGGACCACTTAGAAACTGCATTCGCTTGCGCAGCTTCGGATCGGCGGTGCGGTCCTGTTGTAGCGAAAACCAGTTCAGCAACAACGCCAGCACCGACCAGATGGCGAAATAGCCGACGGCCCGCGCGGTGAAGAACGAGGGGTTCAAATAATGCGCGGCTTTTTGCTGAAGCGCGGCGCTTCTACTCATCTCTTCGACGTTGGTCCATGGATAAATCTGCCGCAGACCTATCACGATCGGGATGAAAAGAATCAGAATCAACGGCAACGTCCGCGTCGAGGCTTCCAGCACTCGGCGAATCACCACACCCCAGGCGCCGCCAGTCAAGTGCTGCAACATCAAGAGCGCCAGGCTGCCGAGAGTGATGCCGATCCAAAAAATGAAAGCCACCAGATAGGCATGAAAGAACTGCGCGCGATCTACGAACGCGCCGATGATTAGCAACGCTGACAACACAACGCCGGCAATCAGCGCGCTCGAGCGGACGCGGCTGAGTTCTTTTGGGGGTATGTAACCTGGTTGAATCACGTTATCCGTTTCCTAGTTCGGGTGATTTCTTGGATCGTTTGCCCTGACCAAAAAAACGATCCACCAAATCACACGAAACGACTCACTTCGAGGTCGCCTCCGATTGATTTTGACCTGGCAGCATCTGGCTCAACTGCAACGCTCTGATATAAGCAATGATCTTCCAGCGATCTTCAACCGGTATCTGCGACGCATATGAAGGCATCGCGCCCCAACCATTCGTCATCACGTCGAAGAAATGGCCCACCGGCGCCTGTCGTAAACGATCCTGGTGATATGACGCGGGGGCAGGTTTGTTGAATCCGCGGCGCGCCACCATTCCGTCACCATAACCGGTCAAGCCATGGCAAACGGAACAGAAAATCTGATAACGCTCCTGTCCGCGATCAAGTGCTTCTTTGGTGATCGTAAACGGGAACGTATCCACGTCATCGGGATACATCGCCGCGGGGTTCGTCGCTGAAACCGGCGCATTCGGCAACCTGATCGATGGCGCCGTTGCCTGAGCGCCGGCCGGCTGCGTTAATGTTGGCCCCGGTTGTGTGGCCGCCGTCGCCTTCTTCCCCAGATAGAATTCGCGATCCTCGCGCAAGTAACCACGCGGCACCGTGCCCTCGACCAACGGCCTTGAGCCCGTGCCGTCTTTGTAGAACGAACTCTCGCGATAAGCGATCGTCTTTGGCTGATCTTGCATGTCGCGTCGGCAAGCAGCGGTGAGCAGTAAGCAGTGAGCAGTGAGCAGCAGGATAACAAGAAGACGCGGCGACGCGGTGACCGTGTGACGCGGCGAGAAAGACTTCCCCGCGTCTCCATATGTCCGGGTCTCCGTGTCTTTTGTTTTCCTACAATTCCACATCACAAACATCCATCGGCTCGAGAGTCTTCAAGAATCTTATTGCTTCGTCGTGTTCAAATTTCGGATCCTTTGATTCAATCACCAGAAAGAAACTGTCACGCGTCGCCAGCGCAAAATTAGGCGCGTTGAATACCGGATGATACGGTTGCGGCAGCTTGTTGAGCGCCAGCATCCCGAGTACCGCCGCAAACGATGCCACCAGCACCGTGCATTCAAACGTAATCGGAACGAACGCCGGCCAACTATTGAATGGCTTACCACCGACATTGATGGGATAATCGATCACTTCCATCCAGTACTGCATGAAATAACCTCCCAAGGCGCCGATGATCCCGCCAGCTAAAACGATTAGCGGCAGCGTCGTGCGCTTGAAGCCGATCGCCTCCGTCAATTCTTCGATCGGGAACGGCGAGTAGCCGTTGATCTGACGGTAACCCGCGGCATAGGTCTCGTGCGCGGCCGCGACTAGCCGGCTCGGAGTATCGAACTGGGCCATTACGCCGTAGAGTTTGGGTGTTGCCCGACGCATAGGACTTATACGACCTATAGGACCTATCCCTCCTCTACCTCGGCCTCCGGCAAAATCGTCCGCATCTCGAAGATCGAAATCATCGGCAGAAAGCGGATGAACAAAAACACCAGCGCCAGGAAAAATCCAATCGTGCCGATGAACATCGACCAATCCCATTGGGTTGGCTTGTAAAAGCCCCACGACGACGGCAAAAAGTCTCGATGCAGACTCGTCACCACGATCACGAAGCGCTCCAGCCACATGCCGACGCTCACCACCAGCGAGATCAACCACAGGGCCAACAAATTCGCCCGCACCTTCTTGATCCACAGAAGCTGCGGCGTGAATCCATTGCAGAGAATCAAAGTCCAGTAATAAGGCGCATACGGCCCGTGCATGCGGTTCCAAATCATGAAGTGCTCGTAACCGTTGCCGCTGTACCAGCCGAAGAATGCTTCTATCACGTAGCCGTATGCGACGATCAAACCTGTCGCCAGCATGACTTTCGCCATGTTGTGCATATGGCGCATGGTGATGAAGCTTTCCAGGCCGTAAACTTTGCGCAGCGGAATCGTCAGTAACAGAACCATCGCAAAGCCCGCATAGATCGCTCCGGCCACGAAGTAAGGCGGAAAGATCGTCGCGTGCCAGCCCGGGATAATCGCGATCGAAAAATCGAAACTGACAATCGTGTGCACCGAAAGCACCAGCGGGGTTGCCAATCCCGCGAGCAGCAGATAAGCCATTTCGTACCGATGCCAGTGCCGCGCCGAACCGCGCCAGCCCATCGCCAGCATGCCGTAGATAATCCCAAACACCTTACTCTTCGCGCGATCGCGCAGGGTCGCAAAATCCGGGATCAAGCCGACGAACCAAAACATTGCCGATACAGTCGCGTAAGTCGAGACGGCAAATACGTCCCACATCAAAGGGCTGCGAAACTGAGGCCAGATGCCCATCGTGTTGGGATACGGAAACAACCAGTACGCCAGCCACGGCCGGCCCAGGTGCATGACTGGAAAAATTCCCGCTTGCGCAACTGCGAACAAAGTCATTGCTTCGGCGAAGCGATTGATCGAGGTGCGCCACTTCTGTCTGAGCAAAAGTAGGATTGCCGAGATCAAAGTTCCCGCATGGCCGATCCCGATCCACCAGACAAAGTTGATGATCGCGAATCCCCAACCGACTGGTTGATTGATGCCCCAAAGACCGATGCCATTGAAGAGTAAATTCGTGATTGTCAGCAAGAGCAACTGGAACAGCGCGAACGAAATGGCGAAGCCGATGAACCAGCCGATCGGAGTCTTGCGCTGCAAGACGATCGCGCTGATCTTGTCGGTGACCGAGCCAAACGTCAGCTCAGTCCCCACGACCGCATGCGTCGCGTGGATTGAAATGTCTCGCTCGTCGCGTTCGTCCATCAGCTTCTTATGCCCTCTCCCTCTGGGAGAGGGTTAGGGTGAGGGCCTACGTGCAAACAAAGAATAGAAATCCTCTTTCAAAATTTCTGCTCACGGCGCTCAGCTTCGCCCCTCACCCCGGCTCTCTTCCACAGGGAGAGCGAGTTCATGACTTAATCTCCGGATTCGGATTTCGCAGCGCCGACAAGTACGTTGTCCGTGGTCTCGTATTCAATTCGCCCAACAATGAATAGTCGCGCTCGAGTGCTTTCAGCTTCGATACGCGACTGTTTGGATCGTTAATGTTGCCAAACACAATTGCTTCCGTCGGACAGACCGATTGACAGGCCGTTACGATCTCGCCATCGCGCACGGTGCGTCCTTCGACTTCAGACTGAATCTTCGCCGCCTGAATCCGCTGCACGCAATAAGTGCATTTTTCCATCACTCCGCGGCTGCGCACGGAGACATCGGGATTGCGCATCAACTGATACGTCGGCGTTTCCCAATCCTGGTAAAGCAAAAAGTTGAAGCGCCGCACTTTGTATGGGCAGTTGTTCGAACAATAGCGCGTGCCGACGCAGCGGTTGTAAACCATGTCGTTCAAGCCCTCGGCGCTGTGCGCGGTCGCGTGCACGGGGCAGACGGGCTCGCAAGGCGCATTCTCGCAGTGCATGCACGGCACCGGTTGGAAGAAAGGCCCTTCGGGTTTGTTCTCGTCGCCTTTGAAATAAGCATCGACACGAATCCAGTGCATCTCGCGGCTGCGCGACACCTGCTCCTTGCCGACAATCGGAATGTTGTTTTCCGACTGACAAGCAATCATGCATGCGTTGCAACCGACGCAACTGTTCAAGTCGATCGACATCCCCCATGCATAGCCGAGCCCCTGATTCCTATAGTCAAAGTCCTGGTAGAGCGACAGTTCGTGCAGCTCCTTCTTTTGCTGCTCGAGTTCTTCGCGCAGACGATCCTTCTCTTTCAAATATTCTTCGAGCGAACTCGCGCGCAGAATATCGCGGCCTTCCATTGAAAAGTGAACCTGTGTCGCAGCGAGTTGATATTGCGCTCCGGTCTTTCGTACTTCGACACCGGAAGCTGACCAGGGCGCGTCTGACGTGCGAATTTCATAAGCGTTGAAACCAAGACCGTCGCCCACGCGACCTGCGCGCTCGCGGCCGTAGCCAAGCTGAATCGTGATCGCGTCGTCGGGTTGGCCGGGCATGACCCACGCCGGGACTGCTTTGGAGATCGCGCGGCCATTTAATTTCAATTCGATCGTGTCGACAAAAGCTTCGCCGCCCTTTTTCTCTTGTTCGTAATTCGGTTTGGCCAAACCAAGTTTCCTCGCAGTGATCGGGCTGACGAGCGCGACGTTGTCCCACGTAAGTTTAGTTAGCGGCTTCGGCAATTCCTGCAACCAGCCATTGTTGGCAAAGCGGCCGTCGTAAATCGTTGGATCAGCGCGAAAGACGATCTCGTATCCTCGGAGCGCGGGGGTCCCGTCCGCATTCATTTGCGAAAGCGCGCCCGCCCAATCCGATTTCAACGTGACAGTCTTCGCCGGCAAAGCAGTGTTCGGAACAAATCCATCATGCAAGCATTTTCGCCACCACGACTCAAAATCCGTTGGCACGCTAGCCGGAGCGACCACCGTTGGAGCGCCCGCCTCCTGCGGGCGGTTCGCGGGCATCCTGCCCGCTCCTAACCGATCGCTACCGCTCGCGGTACTGACACCTTGCGACTGCGTTCGCCAGTACTCGCGAACAATGTCATAACTCTTCCGATCGTAGTTGTCGCTGAACAAAGCAAGCATTTCCTGCGTCGTCTTTCCTTCGTACAGCGGAGCAATCAGCGGCTGCACGATCGTGACTGTTCCGTCGTATGAGCGCGCGTCGCCCCACGATTCCAGGTAATGCGTCGCCGGAATGTGCCAGTGACAAATCTCGGAAGTTTCGTTGTTGTAAAGACTGAGATGCGCGCGCAGTTTCACTTTATTCAAGGGATTCAGTTCGAGTTTTCTCTCGCCTAAGCCAAAATCGGCGGGCGCGTCGTAAGCCGGATTACCACCGATGATTATCAGCGTTTCGACTTTGCCGGCATCGATGTCACCCACGAGTTCGCGCAGCGACTGAGTTTGATCGACTGAATTGGCTTCGACGGGATCGGTGTAGAAGACGGTCTCGGCGACATTTCCCAGAGCGGCATTCATCGCATGAGCAAGCGCGTGAATGATTGGTGGCTGGTCGTCACCAACGACAATGATTGAAGCGCCTTTGTGTTGGAGCAGATCGTCCGTTAGCGCAGCGATCGATTTCGGCAGGGTCAAATTCGAGCGCGGGGTGTCCACTGGTTCCACGTTCGGATTGCCAAATGGTCCTTCGCGCCCAAGTAATGGTTGTGTCCCTTTCGGCCATACCGAGACTGACGTGGGTGGCAACAACTGCGACGCAACCGCTTGCATAGCTAATGCCAAATCACTCGGCTTCACGGCAAATCGATGATCCGCGTTTGCTCCCGTGATCGTCGGGGTACTCTCGATGACATACAGACGAGTCATTTCGTCAGCACGCAAGCTAACAGCTTGTGCTACAGCGCGACGCTTCGTCGCGTAATCGCGTGCGTACCGCACCGTGCCGGGCATGGCTGAAAGAAAATCCGAGCCGAGCGAAAGAATGCGATCGGCTTTGCTGAAGTCATAGATCGTATTCACCGGTTGGCCGAACGTCATGATCGCGCCGGCGCGCGCATTATCGCGATTGACGGGTTCGTACTGATGCCACTTCGCTTCGGGAAAGTCCGTAAGGATCTGTTTCATCTGGGCGGCCAGTGTCGGCGACGTAATTGTTTCGGTTAGGAAACGCAGGCCCGCGCCTTTCCTGGCTTTCAATCCATCGCCCTCTTTATCGATCAAGCCGCGAATCTCAGCGACGAAGGCCGGCCATGGACGTGTCTCTCCACGATAGAGTGGTGTCTGGGAACGATCGGGATCGTAAAGCGTCAGAATCGATGCTTGCGAAAAGATGTCGGTGGCGCTCGAACCTTTATCACTTGGATCGCTGCTGCGATTGTTCGGATGATCGGGATTGCCTTCGATCTTTGTCGGCCGGCCTTCGTTGCTGCGCACCAACACAGGCGTTGCAATGCCGCCAAGTGAAAACGCCGTCGCGAAGTAGAGACCTTTGCCGGGAACCTCTTCTTCGGGTTGTTTGACGTAAGGAACGATCTTCTCCGGCGGTTGGATGACGCAGCCGCTCAAGCCGGCGAGCGCCAGCGATGCGCCCATCAATTTCAAAAACGTGCGGCGCTCGAAGGGGTCGTTCCATTCTTCGGCTTGATGTGGGAATTCGCGACGAACAAATTCTTCGAGGATTGGTGAGTCCGCGAGTTCTTCGAGAGAGCGCCAGTACTCCCTGGGTACGCAGGCATCCTGCCTGCTCTTGTCTCCGGGCGCGAGCACGCGCTCTCGCAGGATCTTAAAGTTTATGTGACGGTCTTTACTCATCCAATGTATTCGTTGTGCCGGCTGGATGCCTGCGTACCCAGGTCACCGATGACAAGTCGAACAGCTTGTCAAAACATTCGCCGCCTGAATGTGAAAATTCTTAACGAGTTCTGGGCCCTTCTTCTTTTGATCCGCAGGTGGTCGCCATTCCATGTCGAAAATCTTCTCTTTCGGTCGCACGAAATTTTCCGGCTGGCGATGACATTCCAAACACCACTCCATCTGCAAGGATGCTGCTTGTGAAACCACTGGCATCTGATCGATGCGGCCGTGGCAAGTCGAACAGCCTACGCCTTTATTCACATGAATCGAGTGATTGAAATACGCGAAGTCGGGAAGGTCGTGAACGCGGACCCACTCCAGCGGTTTGCCGGTCTTGAAACTCGCGCGCACCGGCTCAAGGTAGGGACTGTCGGCCCAAATCTGTTTGTGACAGTTCATGCAAACGGCGGTCGAAGGCATGCCCGCCGACGCCGCAGTTTCAACCGACGTGTGGCAATAGCGACAATCGATGCCGTCGTCGCCGACGTGGTGCTTATGACTGAATTGAATTGGTTGTTGCCGCTCGATGTACTGGCCCGTGTTCCAGCCTGAGCGAGTGATCTCGGCAGCCACGAATAAGGCAGCGACTAAAATAAAGATCGCGCCGTAGATCGTGGTGCGCGCCAGATAGTTCGTGCTGTGACGGAAAATCTGTGGCATCGCCGCGGATAAAACGCGTTCTCGCTAAAAGAGGGACTCGTCTGCCTCGTTGACGAGTGAGCGGAACGAGTCCCGCGTCTAAACGCTGAGCGTCCCAGCGCACAAGACGAAGGCCCGCCCCCTAAACGTCATCCACCCGAAATACTAAATGAATTGCTTTGCGCGAATACTTTAGCGAGATGAGGAGATTTTTTCAAACTATCATCAGTTACGTGCTAGAGTGCCGGACAACAAAATGTTCATTGGGCATTATGCAGTCGGCTTAGCTTCCAAGAAATTAGCGCCCGGCGCATCCATGGGCGCCTTGATTGCCGCGCCGATCTTGCTGGATCTTCTCTGGCCGATATTTCTGCTGCTCGGTTGGGAACATGTCTCAGTCGTGCCGAGCAATAATCCGTTTCTGCGGCTTCAATTCGACTCTTATCCGATTTCACATGGACTCGTGGCCGTCGTCGGTTGGGCAACCCTATTTGCCTCAGTTTACTTCGGCTTCACGCGTTACGCTTCGGGAGCGATCGTAATTTGGATCGGCGTCGTCAGTCACTGGCTGCTGGATTTTATCGTGCATCGGCCAGATTTACCGCTCTATTCGCGGAGTAGCCGTTTTTTCGGGCTGGGACTGTGGAATCATCGTTGGTGGACGATTGCGATCGAGGGGGCGATGTTCGTCGTCGCGATCTGGATTTATTTGCGACAAACTAAACCGAAGCCTGCAACCAGAGTGGGAACCGTTGCTTTCTGGGCGTTCGTTATTGCGTTGTTATGGGCATACGGATTTGCGGCGTTTGGGCCGCCGCCGTCGAGCGTAACGAAAATCGCGATTGGGACGCTGATGAGCGCGGTCTTCATTCCCTGGGCGTGGTGGTTCGACGCGCACCGCGAAGCGCGAGGCTAGTTAGCGATCATCTACAAGTCACACCCGCCGGCGGCTGATTAGATTTATCAGAGCAACGAAGAGCGCCGCGCCGATAATCGACCAGATTACGGGAAAGCGCGCTCCACCCACGGGCAGGACCAGCAACTCCGGCAGATGAAGCAAGCCCGCGAGCCACGATCCCAGCAGCGCGCCGATAAATCCGAGCGCGATCGAAACCAGACAGCCGCCATGCGAATAGCCGCCAATCGCCTGGCCCAACGCACCGCAAACACCGGCGATTAAGAGAAGCAAAAGGAATTGAAGTATCATCAGAGTCTCTCCGTTCTGATATAATGCGCAAGCCGATTCAAGGCAAGCAACTTTTGCCCATCGTTGACAAGCCGAATCGCCAACCTCGACATCGCACGTTGTATCAGCATCACTATTTCAACTCAGGAGTTCAAAAATTATGTCGAAAGTTCTCTCAGTCCTGCTAATCGTCTTCGCGACTTCTGGCATCGCGTTCTCTCAAAAGGCTTCCCCGAATAGCGACAATCCGACCAGTCAGGGCATCGCGCCCAAAGTAATTAACGGCATCGGCCGCGCCGATGTTCGTGTTTTTGACGAGAACGGCAATCCTATCAGAAACGCCTACGTCAAACTAGAATCGACGCGCTCGGACGGATTTTTCTGCGAAAGCTGGGGCGACACGGATGAGCGCGGCATCATCGCGTTACTGCCGATTCACATAGGTAGGCTAAAGTTGAAAGTCAAAGCGAAGGGTTATCACTCGCTGATGCTGGACGTGCCGGCCGATCAATTGGCGGCGCCGGTGCGAGTGACGTTGAAGAGGAAATGATCACACACCCACCGGCTGCGCCTTTTTCTCCGGCGCGTAATAAAGAATCCGATTGCAGTTATCGCAGGTGATAACCTCTTGGCCGCGGCGAACGTCGGCCATTATCTGCGGGCGCAAAGACATGTAGCAGGCCATGCAGGCGCCGTTGCGTGCCTCCGCCATCGCCACGCCGTCGCGAATGCGTGAAGCGATCCGCTTGTAGAGGACGCTCATCGCCTTTGGCAATTCGTTCATCACTTTTTCACGTCCAACTCGCGCCTGTTCAAGTTGCTTCTGCCGCATCTG
>WNFT01000724.1_pt1 | contig 27740 bp, 26 predicted proteins | sample 5400191 | NCBI WGS metagenome assembly WNFT01 (sample SAMN13153359, study PRJNA577476) | soil metagenome | isolation source: 80 cm saprolite under Madrone tree | place: USA:California | collected 2016-06-14 | reverse complement strand
GCTGCGGCCCGCGTCGGGGCCGGGCGTGCGCGACGACTCCGGCATCGGCGAGGGCTACACGGTGCCCCGGCACTACGACACGCTGCTCGCCAAGCTGATCGTCTGGGGTGTCGACCGCGCCGCGGCAATCGCCCGCATGGCGCGAGCGCTGGCGGAATACAAGATCGTCGGCGTGAGGACCACGATCCCGGTGCTCGAGCGCATCGTGGCCCACGAGGACTTCCGCGCGGGGCGACTGTCCACGGCCTTCATGGACCGTTTGCTGCCAGGTCTGCAAGCGGCGGCCGGCCATTACGGCGACATCGCGGTCATCACGGCCGTGCTCGATCACTATGCGCGTCTCCGAAGCGTCGCCGCGGCGGCGACGCCAGCTTCTTCAGCCAGCGCGTGGCGTCTCGGCGCCAGGCCGGGTTGGAGATCACGTTGAGCGGACGCGCGCCGACTGCGCACATGATCAATCGGGAAGGTGAACGCAGCCACTCCGCACCCAGAACAGGCCACATGATCAATCGGGAAAACGAACGCAGCCACTCCGCACCCCGAACAGGCCACATGATCAATCGGGAAGGTGAACGCAGCCACTCCGCACCCCGAGCAGGCCACCCACGGTTCAAGCTGGCCTCGCGCTCCGATAAATGAAATTCGTCGCGACGTCGGGAACCCGCGTGGAGACGGTGGAGGTTACCGAAGAGGGTGGACGTTACCGGGTTCACGTCGGCGAGCGGGTGTGGGAGATCGACGCCCGGCTCACGTCACCCGGAATCTACTCACTGCTCGTGGACGGAGTATCCTACGTGGCGACCGTCGCCGAGCACGACGGGTCGTGTCTGGTGGACGTGGGCGGGGAGACTCACGCCGTGCGCGTCGAGGAGCACACCCGCTACGTGATCAGGACGCGCGGGGGCGCGGGGGCCGGAGGTGACGGCCAGCGCGTGGCGGCGCCGCTTCCCGGGCGCGTCACGCACATTGCCGTCCGGCCGGGCGATCGCGTGCAGGTCGGCGACACACTGCTGGTCATCGAGGCGATGAAGATGGAGAACGAGTTCAGGGCCAGTGCGGCAGGAACGGTGGCTGAGGTCCGAGTCGAGCCCGGCCAGGCGGTGAACGCGGGTGACGTCCTCATCGTGATCGCCTCGTGAGCACCGACGCCTTCGGCAACGAGTTCGCGCCCGGCCTGCCGTACGCGCGCGGACGGATCATCCGCAGCACCGAGGACGACATCCGAAAGCTCCGCCGGGCGGGACGGGTGATCGAGCGGCGACTCGCATCCGGCGCCGGCGTCTTCAACTTCTCCGGGCTCGAACGATCGCTCAACCTCGACGCCAAGGACCTCGCCTGGACCGACGACGAGATGGCGCCGGCCCTCTACGGCGACCGTTTCCGCGCCCTCGCCCTGGAGCACCTCGGCGGCACCGCCGACCGGCACGACGCCATGCTCTTCAATCGCATGACGGCGGCGACCTTTTCTGTGCACCTCGCGCTGGTCAAGCCGGGCGACGTCGTCCTCGGTGTCTCGGCCACGTACAGCCACCCGACCGTGGTGCGCTCGGCCGCCCAGGCCGGCGCGAAGTTCATCGACACGACGACGGTGGATGCGTTCGCCGACGCCCTCGAGCGCGAGGCGCCCGCCCTGGTCGTCGTCACGCGTCTGGCCGTCTCGTACGACCTGCTGCCGCTCGACGCGCTTCGCCGCATCGTGCCGCTGGCCCAGGCGCGCGGCGTGCCCATCTACGTGGACGATGCCGGGGGCGCGCGCGTCGGCCCGGCGATGTTCGACCAGCCAAAGATGCTCGAGCTCGGCGTGGACCTCGGCGCCACCGGCCTCGACAAGTACGGCGTCATCGGGCCGCGCCTGGGGCTCATGGCCGGGCGCGCCGATCTCGTCTCGAAGATCCGGGCACGCGCCTTCGAGTTCGGCCTCGAAGCGCGGCCGATGCTGCTGCCGGCGGCGGTGCGCTCGCTGGAGGGCTATCGTCCCGAGCGCGTGCGCAGGCTCGTCGAGTCCACTCGCACGGTGGCCGCCGCGCTGCGGAAGGTCCTCGGTGCGCGCGTGCACGAGACACCGGTCACGGCTCAGCTCCGCGCCGACGACGTGCTCGCCATCGCGCTCGAGCGGGCCGGGCTGAGCGCGCCGCCGGTCGTTCCGATCGAGGCGCTGGCCGCGCTGGCGATGCTGCTGCTCGAGGACTACGGGCTCATCACCGTCCACTTCGCGGGACTGCCGCCGGGGACGTCGAGCCTGCTCATCAAGTTCATCCCGCCCGAGACCCTGGCCGCCGTGGGCGGTCCCGAGGCCATTGCCACCGCCGTGGACCGCTCACTCTCGAAGCTGGCCGAGCTCGTGCGGGACCCGGCGCGCATCGCCGCGTTGCTCTTCGGCGACGAGACCGCCGCCTGATGGCGGCGGCGATCGAGTTCCGGCAGGTCAACAAGTGGTTCGGCAAGCTCCACGTCCTCAGCGACGTCACGCTCGGGGTGGCGCCCGGCGAGGTCGTCGTCGTGTGTGGCCCGTCCGGCTCCGGCAAGAGCACGTTGATCCGGTGCGTGAACGCGCTCGAGCGCATCCAGGATGGTGACATCGTCGTCCTCGGCGAATCCATCACGAGCACGCACGTGAACCTCACCCGCCTCCGCACCCAGGTGGGCATGGTCTTTCAGTCCTTCAATTTGTTTCCGCACATGACGGCGCTCGAGAACATCATGCTGGCGCCGATGAAGGTCCGGAACGTGCCCCGGGACGACGCCGAGAAGACGGCGCGCGCCCTGCTGGCGCGCGTGGGCATCCCCGAGAAGGCGGGTAACTACCCGGCGAACCTGTCCGGCGGCCAGCAGCAGCGCGTGGCCATCGCCCGGGCGCTGGCCATGCAGCCGAAGATCATGCTCTTCGACGAGCCGACGTCGGCGCTCGATCCCGAGATGATCAACGAGGTGCTGGAGGTCATGACCGATCTCGCCAAGAGCGGCATGACCATGATGGTGGTCACCCACGAGATGGGGTTCGCCCGGCGGGTGGCCCATCGCGTGATCTTCATGGATGGCGGTCAGGTGGTCGAAGAGGCGGATCCCCAGACGTTCTTCGCCTCGCCCAGGTCCGATCGCTCGCGGCAATTCTTGTCCAAGATCCTTTCTCACTGAGGAGGCAACGATGAAGCGTGGCTTCGTGGTCTTGCTGGCCCTGGCGCTGCTCACCTCGCCGCTGGGACCGGCCTTCGCCCAGTCCCCGACGCTCGACAAGATCAAGGAGGCCGGCGTCCTCACCATCGGGACACGCACGGGCTCGCCGCCCTTCGCCTACATCAACAGGAACAACGAATGGGTGGGTTTCTCCATCGACCTGGTCGAGCTGCTCGTGATCCCGTCGATCTCCAAGGAAGTTGGCAAGCCGATCAAGCTGACGAAGAAGGAGTCGACGCCACCCAACCGGATCCCGCTGCTCAACGGCAACCAGGTGGACCTGATCGCCGGGACGATGACCGATACGCCGGAGCGCCGCCAGAGCGTGGACTTCAGCCTGACCTTTTTCCTCACCGGCGCGCAGTTCCTGGTGAAGAAGGGTAGCCCGATCCACGGCATCAACGACATCGCGGGTAAGCGCATCGCCAGCCAGCAGGGCTCGACGAACGCCAAGATCATCCGCGAGAAGGTGCCGACGGCGCAGCTGCGGGAGTTCCCCGATCAGCCCGCCGCCTTCCAGGCGCTGCTGCAAGGGCAGGTGGACGCGTACACCAACGATGGCATCCAGCTCTACGGTCTGAAGGCCAAGGCGCCGAACCCGGCCGACTGGGAGGTCGTCGGCGACTTCTTCTCCGAGGAGCCGTACGGCATGGCCATGCGCAAGGGCGAGCCCAAGTTCAAGCAAGTCGTGGACGCTGCGCTCAAGCAGGGCTTCGAATCGGGGAAGTACTTCGAGATCTACGACAAGTGGTTCGGGCCGAAGGGCGAGCTGCCGTATCCGATGTCGCCGCAGGTGAAAGCGTATCTGCTGAAGCAGATCGGGAAGTAGCGGGGCGCCTCACCCTCGCGTGAGCTACCAGTTCAAGTGGAGCGTGCTCTGGAGCGGCCAGTCCGGCCACTGGCTGCTCCAGGGCCTCATCACGACGCTGGAACTGTCGGCTCTGGCGTGGCTCCTCGCCGTCGTGCTCGGGATTCTGTCCGGCGCGCTCCGCACGGTGCCGTTCAAGCCGCTGCGAGCGGCCGCGGTCTTCTACGTCGAATTCTTCCGTAACGTCCCGCTGCTCGTGTGGATGTTCTTCTGGTACTTCGGCGTGCCGCCACTCTTGCCCCGCGGTGTGCAGGACTGGCTCTTCGATCACGGCGCTGAGTTCTGGGCGGGGATGCTCGCACTCGGCGTGTACCACGGCGCGCGAATGTCCGAGGTGATCCGCTCCGGCATCCTGGCGATCCCGCGCACCCAGTTCGAGGCGTCCGTCGCGATGGGCCTCTCGGTCTGGCAGGCGTATCGGCTCGTCATCGTGCCCATCGCGCTCCGTCTGATCGTGCCGCCGATCACCAACGAGTCGCTGAACCTGCTCAAGAACTCGTCGGTGGCGTTGACGATCAGCGTGGCCGAGCTGACGTTCCAGACGCGGCAGATCGAGACGTACACGGCCCGAGCCTTCGAGGCGCTGACGGCGGGCACGCTGATCTACCTCGTGCTCTGCGTGAGCATCGCCTGGGTGATGAGCTCACTAGAGCGGCGCTACGCGATCCCCGGCCTCATCGCGCGCGTCGGCGGGCCGGGCTGAGCGCGCGATGCTCGACCTCGGCGTCATCGTCCACAACTTCAAGTTCCTGATCGTCCAGGGCTTCCTCGGCCTCGGCAGCTTCGCCGGCGGCACGCTGCGCCTGGCGATTCCGGCGATCGTGCTCGGCTTCGCCCTGGGGATCGTGGTCGGCCTGGCCCGGCTCGCCAACGCCGCCTGGATTCGCGTGCCGGCCGTGATGTACGTCGAGTTCTTCCGAGGTGTCCCGCTGGTCATGGTGATCTTCTGGTTCTGGTTCATCATTCCCCAACTCCTCGGGCTGCCGCTGCCGGAGTACGGGATCGCGCTCACCGCGTTCGTGATTTTCGAGGCTGCCTACTTCGGCGAGATCGTGCGGGCCGGCGTTCAGTCGGTGCCGCGCGGCCAGGTGGAGGCCGCGCGCGCGTTGGGGCTCTCCGGCGCGAAGGCCATGCGCTACGTCATCCTGCCCCAGGCCCTGCGCAACATGGTGCCGTCTCTAGTGACGCAGATGATCGTGCTCTTCAAGGACACGTCGCTCGCGTCGATCATCGGCTACGTGGACCTCACCAAAGCGGCCCAGATCGTGAACAACCGCGAGATCCGCCCCTTCGAGCTCTACCTCTTCATCGCCGTCGTGTACTGGATCTGTACGTACTCGATGTCGCGGATGGCGCGCCGTCTCGAGCGGAGACCCACCACTGCCTGAGGTGGTGCTGCCCTCCGGCGTGCGCCTGCACTGGCGCGAGGCCGGCGATCCCCAGCGTCCCGCCGTCGTGTGGATCCACGGCGGATCGGTGGAGGACTCCTCGTTCATGGTCGGCGATCTCGAGCCCTTCTTCGGGCGGATCCGCGGCCTGTTCCCCGATACCCGCGGCCACGGCCTCAGCCAGAAGTTCGAGCGCGCCGAGGACCTGACCTATCCGAAGAAGGCGGGCGACCTGTTGCTCTGGCTGGATGGGTTGGGCGTCGTCGCGCCGGTGTGGGGTGGAGCCTCGATGGGTGCGGCGCTCTCGCTCTGGGTCGCGGCCCATCGTCCCGAGCGCGTCCGCGCCGTGATCTCGATCAGCGGGCCGCCGTTCGCCCCCATCGAGGCCGACCAGCGCTGGTGGAAGGCGCACCGTGCTCTGGTCGTGGCCGGGCGCTTCCAAGAGTACTTCGACGCCAACGTGCGCCTTCGCCTTGGCGAGGCCGAGCTGGCCCGACTCAAGGCACGGCCGGAGCGCTATGCCGCCGCCGTCCGTCCACTCGAGCAGCACACGGTGACTTCGCTGCTGGCCGTGCTGGACGAGACGTACGCGCGCGAGGAGTGGCTCGCCGAATGCGCGCGCATCCGCTGTCCCGTCCTCGTCGTGGCCGGTTCTCAGGACCACTTTCCCACGGTAGAGATGTCACGGCGGGTCGTGGCCACGATCCCGGGAGCCCGATTACACGTGGTGGCCGGCGGCTCGCACTTCCCCAACCGATCCCATCGCGCCGAAGTCCAGTCGGCCATCGCGGAATTCTTTGCGGAGATCGGGTTCGGTTGACACACTAGGGCCATGTTGAGCTTCTTCGAGACCGTCAACGTCTACTTCGAGAAGGCGGCGGCGCTCACCGAGTACCCGCGAGGGCTTCTCGATCTGATCAAGGCGCCGAACGCCATCTATTCCGTCCAGTTCCCCGTCCGCACCGCCAAGGGCTACGAGGTGTTCCAGGGGTGGCGGATCGAGCACAGCCACCACCGGGTGCCGGTGAAGGGCGGCGTCCGCTACGCGCCGACCGTGGACGAGGACGAGGTCACCGCGCTGGCCGCGCTCATGACGTACAAGTGCGCGATCGTCGACGTGCCGTTCGGCGGCGCCAAGGGCGGCGTGAAGATCGACACCAAGCAGTACTCGGCCGAGGACCTCGAGAAGATCACCCGCCGTTACACGTCGGAGCTGATCAAGAAGAACTTCATGGGCCCCGGCGTCGACGTGCCGGCGCCCGACTACGGGACCGGGCCACGCGAGATGGCGTGGATGGCCGACACCTACGGCGCCTTCTATCCGGCGGCCGTCGACCAGCTCGCGTGCGTGACCGGGAAGCCCGTCACCCAGGGCGGCATCCGCGGCCGCGTGGAGGCCACCGGGCGTGGCGTGTACTACGGCTTGCGCGAAGCGTGCGGCGACGTCGACGACATGAAGCGGCTCGGCCTCGAGCGCGGGCTCGAGGGCAAGCGCGTGGTCGTGCAGGGCCTTGGCAACGTCGGCTATCACACGGCGTGCTTCTGCCAGGAGGCCGGCTGCGTGATCATCGCGCTGGCCGAACGCGACGGCGCCATCCACCGGCCCGAGGGCCTCGACGTCGAGGCGGTCGTCAAGCACCAGAAGGCGACGGGATCGATCCTGAACTTCCCAGGCGCGAAGAATCTGACGCCGACCCAGCGCGCGCTCGAGCTCGAGTGCGACATCCTGATCCCGGCCGCGCTCGAGAACCAGCTCACCGCTGAGAACGCCCCGCGCATCCGCACGAAGATCCTGGCCGAGGCCGCCAACGGCCCCACCACCGCCGAGGCCGAGAAGATCCTGCTCGACCGCGGCGTGTACGTCATTCCCGACGTCTACCTGAACGCCGGCGGCGTGACCGTCTCGTACTTCGAGTGGATCAAGAATCTCTCGCACGTGCGCTTCGGCCGGGTGGGCAAGCGATTCGAGGAGGCCTCCCACAACCGCATGGTGTCGGCGATCGAGAAGGCGACGGGCCGGTTGTTCTCCGACGAGGAGCGCCGCCGCATCGCCCGCGGCCCCAGCGAGATCGATCTGGTCAACTCCGGGCTGGAGGAGACGATGATCGACGCCTACCAGCAGATTCGCGAGCTGTCGCGGCGCGATTCGCGTATCACCGACCTCCGCACGGCCGCCTTCCTCAGCGCGCTCAACAAGGTGGCGACGAGCTACCTCGAGCTCGGGATCTTTCCGTAACGCGCCGGCCCCTCAAGGCCGCCGGCGCGGAGAGAGACTCGCGGTGAGGTGAAGAAAGCGCCGGTCGATCCGTTCGAACTCCCCGCGCGTCTCGCCGGCGAGCCGGTCCAGCTTCTGATCGACGGTGCGCACGCCTTCGCCAACCAGCTCGATCTTCGACATCAGCGACTCCGCTACGACGTCGAAGTGACGCCGTAACTCCTCGAACTGGCGATCAGCGTCGCCGAACCGGCGATCGACATCGGCGAATCGTTGATCGACGTCGTCGAAGCGGCGCTCGATCTCCCCGAAGCGCTGATCGAGGTACGCGATGAGGTCCGGATCCACGCCGGTACTCTGCGGCGCCGTCGGCGGCGCCGTCAAGTGTATCGATTTCTCGCCGGCGGCTGATTTGGCGGCTCGACGGTGCCTGGTGTACGCTGGCGCCTCGATCGCACGTCGAGGAGACCGAGGATGAGGTTGATCGCCGCGCTGCTGTTCGTGCTGCTGGTGCCCACCGTCGTCGTCGCGCAGCCCGCCGGCACGCTCGTGGTTGGCCTGGTGGCCGAGCCGGTGGCGCTCGATCCGGCGCAGGTCACCGATCTCAACTCGAACCGCGTCGGTCGCCGCGTGGCGGAGACGCTCGTCGCGTTCGCCGAGGGCAGCACGCAGATCGTCCCCGGGCTCGCCGAGTCGTGGACGATCTCGCGCGATGGCTTGCAGTACACGTTCAAGCTCCGCAAGGTCGTCAAGTTCCACGACGGCACGCCGCTCGACGCCGAGGCGGTGAAGTTCTCCATCGAGCGCCAGATCGTCCCGGACCATCCCGCGAGCAAGCTCGGGAAGTATCCCTTCGCCAACTATTTCTTCGGCAACGTGAAGGCCGTCGAGCCGCTCGACGAGCTGACCGTGCGCTTCATCCTGAAGGAGCCGCGCGCCTCGTTCCTCGACGTGATGGCCGCGGCCGCCGCGTCCATCGTCAGCCCGACGGCGGTGAAGAAGTTCGGCCTCGACTACGGCACGAATCCCGTCGGCACCGGGCCCTTCCGCTTCGCTTCCTGGGAGCGTGGCCAGCGCGTCGTGCTCGAGAAGAACCCGGCGTACTGGAAGTTCCCGGTGAAGGTCGATCGCGTCGTCTACCGCCCGATCGTCGAGGACCAGGCCCGGCTCACCGAGCTGCTCACCGGGGGCCTCGACCTCATCGTGGGCGTGCCGCCGGACTTCGTCGCCCAGCTCGAGAGCAACGCCAAGCTCGCGCTGCTCAAGCAGGTGGGCGCGCACGTCTGGTACCTGGGCTTCAACAACGAGAAGAAGCCGTTCACCGACAAGCGCGTGCGGCAGGCGCTGAACTACGCCGTCGACAAGGACGCGATCGTGCGCGACGTGCTCAAGGGCACCGGCGCTCCGTCCAAGGGACCGGTGCTGCCGGGCACGTGGGGTGACGAGGCTCGCCTCAAGGCGTTCCCGTACGATCCCGAGCGCGCGAAGAAGCTCCTGGCCGAGGCCGGCTATCCGAGCGGCTTCTCGACGACGCTGTGGGTGCCCGAGTCGGGCTCGGGGATGCAGTCGCCCGTCGCGATGTCGACGGTGATCCAGTCGAACTTGAAAGCGGTCGGCGTCAACGTCGCGCTGCAGACGATGGAGTGGGGCGCGTTCCTGGCCAAGCTGCGCACGAAGGAGCAGGAGATGTTCGCGCTCTCGTGGATGGCCGGCGCCGAGGATCCCGACCTGGTGATGTATCCGCTGCTCCACTCGAGCCAGTGGACGCCGAACGGGCCGAACCGCGCCATGTACAGGAACGCGCGCTTCGACGAGCTGCTGAGCCAGGCGCGAGCCATCACCGATCAGGCCAAACGTGCCGAGATGTACCGCGAGGCGCAGCGCATCCTGCACGACGATCCGCCGTGGATCTTCATCGACCACGAGGTGCAGACGGCCGCCCACGCGAAGCGGGTCCAGGGCTTCCGGCTCCATCCGAGCTTCGACCTGCGCGTGGAGACGATCTCGCTCAAGTAGCCCGAGCGGCGTGGCGCTCTTCCTCCTCCGCCGGCTCCTCCTGGTCGGCCCGGTCCTGCTCGGCGTGTCGCTCGTCGTCTTCGCCGTCCTCCACATCTCGCCCGGCGATCCCGCCGAGATCATGCTCGGGCCGCAGGCCACCCACGAGGACATCACGCGGCTGCGCACCGAGCTCGGCCTCGACGAGCCGTTGCCCGTGCAGTACGCGCGCTGGATGGGCCGCGTGCTGCAGGGCGATCTCGGCCGCTCGCTCTGGATGAAGCGGCCCGTGCTCGGCGAGGTGCTGCGTCGCTTCCAGGCCACCGTGATCCTGGCGGCCAGCGCCCTGTTGCTCTCGACGCTGGGTGGCATCGCGCTCGGCGTGCTGTCGGCCGCCCGCCGCAACTCGCTGCTCGATCGGCTGAGCGCGCTGGCGTCGCTCTTCGGCGCCAGCATGCCGAGCTTCTGGCTCGGTATCGTACTGATGGTCATCTTCGCCTTGTGGCTCGGCTGGCTGCCGGCGTCCGGCATGTTCGCGCCCTATGGCGGCGGTGGCGTGGGCGACCTGCTGAGTCACCTCGTGCTGCCGACGGTCACGCTGGCGGCGGCGTCGCTGACGATCATCGCGCGGCTCACGCGCAGCACGATGCTCGACGTCCTCGGCCAGGACTTCGTGCGCACGGCACGCGCCAAGGGCGTGCGCGAGAGCTTCGTCGTCGTCCGCCATGCGCTGCGGAACGCGTTGATCCCGACCGTTACCGTCGTTGGCGTGCAGGCGGGCTACCTCCTCGGCGGCGCCGTGCTGACGGAGACGGTTTTCGCGTGGCCGGGCGTAGGCACACTGATGGTGCAGGGGATCCTGGCCCGCGACTTTCCGCTCGTGCAGGGCTGCGTCCTGGTCATCGCGCTCGGCTTCGTCCTCGTCAACCTCGCCGTCGACGTGCTCTACGCGACGCTCGATCCGCGCATCCGCCGTGAGTGACGCCGCGCCCGCCGCCTCGGGCCTGGCCGCGCCACGCGCGCCCGTCGCCATTGACGAAGCGGCGCCGTCGCGCAGCGTGCTCAGACGGTACGCCGCCCGCAATCGGCTCGCCGTGCTGGGCGCGGGACTGCTGCTGGCGGCGACGCTGCTGGCGGCGCTGGCGCCGTGGCTTCCGCTGGCCGACCCCGACACAGTGGCGACGGCCCGGCGACTGCAGCCGCCACTCACTCCGGGGCACCCGCTGGGCACCGACGAGTTCGGTCGCGACATGCTGGCCCGCCTCGTGTGGGGCGCGCGCGTGTCGCTGCTGGCCGGTGTCGCCACCGCGGGTGGCTCGCTCCTGATCGGCCTCGTGTTCGGCGTGCTCGCCGGCTACCGCGGCGGCTGGGCTGAGACGATCCTGATGCGGCTCACCGACGTGATGATGGCCTTCCCCTACATCCTGCTCGCCATCGCCATCGTCGCCGGCCTCGGCCCCGGCCTGCGCAATGCGATGGTTGCGATCGCCATCGTCGGCTTTCCCCTCTACGCGCGGCTCGTGCGCGGGCTCGTGCTGTCGCTGCGCGAGCGCGAGTTCGTCGAGGCGGCGCGCGCGCTGGGCGGGCGTGATCGCCGCATCCTCGTGCGCCACCTGCTGCCCCACCTGATCTCGCCGGTGGTCGTGGCCTTCAGCCTGGACGTCGGCGCGAAGATCCTGGCCACCGCTGGCCTCAGCTTCCTCGGGCTCGGGACGCAGCCGCCCACGGCCGACTGGGGGAGCATGCTCGCGACCGCGCGGCAGTTCGTCGTCCTGCGCCCGCACGTGGCGCTCCTGCCCGGCCTCGCCATCTTCGTCGTCGTCCTCGCGCTGAACCTCGTCGGCGACGCGCTCCGCGATCTCCTCGATCCGCGCACGCGGCAGTCGTGAACGTCGAGCCAGTGAAGCTTGAGTTCCACACGTTTTCGATCGCGGGGCGCTGCGCCCGCACTGGCGCCTTCGGCGTCGCCGTGTCCACGGCGCGGCCGGCCGTGGGCGCTGCCGTTCCGTGGGTGGGCCCCGACGGCGCCATCGCCACGCAGGCGACGACCAACACCAGCCTCGGCCGCGAAGGCCTGCGGCGGCTCGCCGAGGGCGTTCCCATCGCCGAGGCGCTCGCCGCGCTTTTGCAAGATGATCCGTTCGCCAACCATCGGCAGATCCACGGTGTCGATCGCGCGGGAGGGTGGGCGCACACGGGCCCTGGCTGCAAGCCCTGGTGCGGCCATCGCGTCGAGTCGGGCTTCACGGTCGCCGGCAACTTCCTGACTGGCCCCGACGTGCTCGCCGCCATGGCGACGGCATTCGTCGCGGACGAGAGCGCCGAGCTCGGCGAACGTCTCCTGCGCGCCCTCGAGGCGGGGCAGGCGGCCGGCGGCGATCAGCGGGGGCGCCAGTCGGCCGCGCTCCTCGTGTGGTCACCCGAGGTCCGGCCTCACCACAATCTGCGCGTCGACGATCACGCCGATCCCGTCGCCGAGCTGCGGCGGATCTTCACGCTGATGCACGGGTTCCTGGAGACGCTGCGGGCGGACTACGGTGAGGGCCTCGGTGTCTACCGGCGGCCCAAGCTCTGAGCTACTTCACGGCGCCGGCGGTCAGTCCCGAGACGTAGTAATCGAGGAAGAAGACGTAGAGGATGACGATCGGCACGGAGCCGAGGACGGCGCCGGCCATGAGCGATCCCCAGAAGTAGATGTCGCCGCGGATGAGCTCCGTTGTGATCCCCACGCTCGACGTGATCTCGTCGGAGGAGGACGTGAACGTGAGCGCGTAGATGAACTCGTTCCACGACAGCGTGAACGCGAACAGGACCGCGCAGACGAGGCCGGGGATCGCGATGGGCAGGATGATGCGCATGAGCGCCTGAACGCGGGTGGCCCCGTCCACCATCGCCGACTCCTCGATCTCCTTGGGCACTGTGCGGAAATAGCCCATGAGCAGCCAGGTGCAGAAGGGGACGAGGAACGTCGGATAGGTCACGACGAGCGCCCACTTCGAGTCGGCCAGGCCGAGCCAGTTGACGACCTGGGCCAGCGGCAGGAACAGGAGCGACGTCGGCACCAGGTAGGTGACGAAGATGCCGGTGCCGAACGAGCTGACGCCGAAGAACCGCAAGCGGGCGAGCGCGTAGGCGGCGATGGTGCCCACGACGACCGACAGCGCCGTGGCCAGGATCGTGACCAGCAGGCTGTTCTTCGTCCAGGTGAGGAACGCCGTCTCCCACAGGAGCTTGGTGTAGTGCTCGAGCGTCGGCCCCTGCCGGATCAGCAGCGGGACCGCGTTGCGATCGTACAGCTCGCGGTCCGTCTTCAGGGACGTCAGCGCCATGTGATAGAAGGGGAACAGCGCGAAGACGAGGAACGGGATCAGCAGCAGGTGGCTCGCGATCCGCCACCAGAACTTTCGCCGACCGAATCCCGCCATCAGTAGGCCTGCTTGCGGACGAAGCGAAGCTGCGCCCACACGACCAGCACCAGCACCGGGAAGAGATAGAGCGAGATCGCGGCGCCCTCGCCGATGCGGCCGGTCTCGAGCCCGATCTGACGGGCGAGCGTGGCGAAGAGGTGCGTGGAGTTGATCGGCCCGCCGTGGGTCAGCACGTACACGATGTTGAAGTCACTGAACGTGAAGATCGTCGAGAACAGCACCACGATGGCCAGCACGCCCTTCAACAGCGGGAGCGTCACGTACCAGAAGCGCGACACGGCGCCGGCCCCGTCGGCCTCGGCGGCTTCGTAGAGTTCCTTGGGGATCGCCACCAATCCGGCCAGGATGGTGATGGCGAAGAAGGGCAGCCCGCGCCAGACGTTGACCGTGACCACCGCCGCCATCGCGTAGTACTTCTGGCCGAGCCAGTTCGGGCCGGGCGGGTCCATGATACCGAGCGCGATGCCCGTCCAGTTCACCACGCTGTAGAGCGAGTTGAACATCCACCACCAGCCGAGCGTGGACAGCGCGGTGGGAATGACCCAGGGCAGGAGGACGGCGCCGCGGATCATGCGCTTGAACCAGAGCTGCTGGTTGAGGAGGAGGGCGAGCGAGATCCCGAGGACCACCTTGAAGGCCACGGCGATCCCCGTGAAGACGAACGCGTTCTGGAAGGTCTGGCGGAACGCGTCGCTGTCCCACAGATTGATGAAGTTCCGGAAGCCCACGAGGTGGCTCGGGCGACCGATGAACGCGTTCGACAGCGAGAAGTAGAGCGCCATCGCGAACGGATAGGCGACGAGCAGCAGGAGGATGATGAGGGCCGGCGTGACGAAGAGCGGCCCCAGGACGCCTTCGCGGTCGAAGAGCTCACGCATGCGCTCGGTCAGTCCCGCGCGCGGTGACGCAGTCGCGACACGAATTCCGCCGACGGCCATGTCAGCTCACCCCGCCATGATCTTCTTCATCTCCTTGTCTCCCCAGGCGACGGCCTCCTTGGTGGAGGTTCCCGTGACGGCCTTGGCGATCATGTTGGGGAGGATGAAGGAGTTGGTGATGAGCTGGATCTTGTCGCTCGGGGGGGCCGGCCAACCGTAGCAGTGGAACTGCACGCCCTTCTGCTCGAGGGCGGCGAACTTCGGATCCGTCTTCAGGACGGGATGGTCCTGGAGCTTCGTGTAGGCGGGCAGGTTGAAGGCGTCGCCCGACATGATGTACTCGTCGTAGACCTCTTTCTTGCCGAGCAGATAGCGGATCCACTCCTTGCCGGGCTCGACGTTCTTCGAGAACTTCCAGATCCCGATGTGGCGGGGCACGTCCGTCTCGTGACGCTGGCCGTTGGCCCCGGCCAGGCTCCGATGATGGTTGATGCCGTCCGCGGTGACCAGCTTGTTGTTGCGGGCGACGATGTAGGCGCTCACCGGGTTGTGGATCCAGCCGGCCTTGCCCTGCTGGAGGGACTCGTTGTTGCTGGCATCCGTCCACGACAGGACCTCGGGCTCCATGCAATCGCGGAACATCTTCTTGTACCACTCGATCATCTGCTCGGTCGCCGGCGAGTTGATGCGGACCGTCTTGCCGTCCTTGTCCACCTCCATGCCGCCGAACGACCACAGCACCGGCCCGGCCGTGGAGATCGTGTCGTAGTTCTGGCTGATGGGGATCCCCACCGGGTTCCCCATCTTCTTCAGCTCCTTGCCGACCGTGTAGAGGTCTTCCCAGGTGTCGGGAACTTTCAGACTCGCCTTCTTGAAGAGGTCTTCCCGGTAGGCCGCGACGAAGAACGTCCGGTACTGAGGCACGGCCCGCCAGACCCCGTTCACCTTGGCGGTCTCGGTAGCCGAGGACAGGGCCTTGCCGTACTTCTTCTCGAGCTCGCCCACGATGTCTCCGAGATCGACGAGCTGCGGCTCGTAGAGCCAGGGAAAGTGCATCCGCATCTCGACGATGTCGTGACCGGCTTGCGTCTGGACTTCGGAGGCATACTTCGCCGCCTGCTGGGGCGCGGCGATGTGATCGATACGGATCTTGATGCCCGTGTCCTTCGTGAAGCGCTGGCCGATCTCGGCCAGCTTCTTGTCGGAGGCGGGGGCGAAGTTGTTCCAGCACAGATACGAGACCTCGCGCTGCTGACCGCGGGCGGGCGGGACGCCGGCGGCGAGAATACCGGCCAGGCCTGCACCGGTCGTCGCGAGGAACTGTCGACGGTTCGGCGAATCCATACTCCCTCCTGTCAGGGCGGTGCGGCCGGAGCAGAAGATGATGAGGGCCGTGGGGCGACAGACTATCGGCCACGGGCGCCCCTGTCAAGAAACGCCGCAGCATTTCAGGGTTCCTGGCGCAGACCGTACAGGGCCCGGGCGTTGTCGGACAGGATCGCTCGTCCGGCGGCCGCCGCCGCGCGCTCGTCCAGGCCATCGCGCTCGACGAGCCAGCCGAGCGCTTCGCCCAGCGTCGCCCGCGCCCACTCGGCGGCCAGCGCGAACAGCTCGGGCAGGCCGCTGACGTCCGATCCGTACATGAGCTTGCTGAGCGGGGCGAGGGAGAGGATCTCGAGCAGCGGGAACAGCGCTCCCGGTCCGAGGAAGGGCAGGGCCAGCGAGAGGTCCAGATGGACCTGTGGCCACACGGCCGTCATGAATGCCGCCTCGCGAGTGTACGGATAGGCCATGTGGAGCAACACGAGCTGCGTCGTCGTCCACCGCCGGTCCTCGAGCACGGCGCGCAGCAGGAGCGGGTTGGCGCGCAGCAGATCGATGTCGGGGTCGCCGAATCCCGTGTGGATCTGGACCGGGCGTCCTGTCTGCGCCGCGACCTCCAGCGTGATCTCGAAGAGGCGGTCGAGCAGCGGCTTCTCAGTGAGCCTTGGATGTCCGCCGGCGGGTATCGCGGCGAGCGCGCTGGCGTACGAGGCCACGCACTCCTCATCGGTCGGGGAACGCACGTCGAGTCCCGAGCGGTAGGCGATGATGGTCTTGAAGCCCACGCAGCCCGGCGCCGCCTCGTGGAGCGTTCGGCGAAACGCCTCGACGAACGCCGGATAGGAGAGACGTCGAGCGAGCAGCCGTTCGGCGCATGCCTCAATCCTCACGATCTCGTGGATCTCGCAGCCGAGGTGCTGCCGCATCTCGTCGAGCGGCATCGCATCGGGCGGATAGCCGGTGTCCACGAGCAACGCGGCGACGCGAGCGTTGGTCAGATGCTTCAGTCCGGCCTCTGATCCGGCGCGTCGCCGGGCGTCGAGCACCGCGTCGACGGTCGCTTCGACGCCGTGCCTTCGTGCGAGAGCGCGCACGGCGCGCTGGGCGTAGCCCGTAGCAGGAACGTGCACGCGCATCGTGCCCGGCCGTGCCTCGGTGAAGAGGTCGAGCAGCGTTCCTGACGAGACGCCGAGCGGGTCGCGGAGCAGGGGGTGACAGTGCCCGTCGACGACCGGGATTCGCGAAAGATCGACAGGGCGCGCCACGCTCAGAACTTGTAGAAGTGCTGCTCGATCTCGAACGCCACGTCTTTGCCGTCGAAGCCCCGCACCTCTGACCGCTTGACGGTCAGGTACTCCTTCGCCAGGGTCTCGCCCAGCGCCGCGCGGAGGACATCGTCGCGCTCGAGCGCGTCCAGCGCCTCGCCCAACGACGTCGGCAAGCGCCGGATCCCGCGACGCCGGCGTTCGTCGTCCGACAGCGTGTCGGGATCCACGAGCGTCGGCTCGCCCGGGTCACGCTTGTTCTGGACGCCATCGAGGCCGGCGGCGAGCAGCGCGCCGAGCGAGAGATACGGATTGCTGGACGGGTCCGAGGGCTTCAGCTCGAGATTCGTCGATTCCATCTCGATCCCGCGTCGCTGCGACGGCACGCGGATCGCGCCCTCGCGATTGTCGGGGCCCCACGCGGTATACGCGCTCGACCAGAAGCGCGGCTGGAGTCGCCGGTAGGAGTTCACGGTCGGCGCGGTCAGCGCGACCAGCGCGGGCAGGTGGGCGAGGACGCCGCCGATGAACGCGAACCCGGTGTCCGACAGCCCGTAGCGTCCGCGCGCGTCGTGGAACACGTTCTGCTCGCCGTCCGCGGCCCACAGGCTGAAGTGGATGTGGGCGCCGTTGCCGGCCTGATCGGGGAACGGCTTGGGGGCGAACGAGGCGAGCAGGCCGTGGTGGGCGGCGACGCCGCGCGCCGTCTCCCGCAGCGTGATCTGGTTGTCGGCGCAGCGGAGCGCGTCGGCGAAGCGCACGGGCAGCTCTTGCTGGCCGGGGCCGAGCTCCGCGTAATACTGCTCGGGAAACACGCCCTGGGCGACGAGCGCCTCGATCATCTCCGTCATGACGGGCGCCGCCGCGTCCATCCCGATCGTCGAGAAGCACGGGCTGTGATCGAGGGGAACGTACTGGCCGTTCTCCTTCCGGGCCAGCGTGAACTCGTTCTCGAAGGCCGCCTGGAACACGAAGCCCTGCGTAGCCGCGCGCCCGATCATCCGTTTGAGGAAGCCCCGCGGGCAGGCGTCCCACGGCGTCCCCTCGAGCGTCGTCATGTCGCAGAGCAGTCGGGCGGCGTGCGGCACGTACGGCAGGACGGCGAACGTCGCGGGATCGGGCGTGAGCCTGATCTCGCCGACCGGCCCGAACGAGCCCTCGGCCACGAGCTGATCGAGCATGTTGAAGGACTGCATCGCGACGGTGAGGCCGATGCCGGACTCGAGGTAGGAGGGCAGGAAGCGTGTGTGGCAGGCCTTGCCGCGAATGACGCCGTCGTTGCCGCAGTAGAGGAAGCGTACGAGCTGGATCTTGGCGGCGCGGCATTCGCGCACGATGCGACGGTGCTCGCGGTCGGCGCGCGGGGACTCTCGACCGGTGCGCTCGGCGGCGGTGCGGGGCGTGGCCATGGCAGGACTCCTTCTTCGCGCGCTCAGCTTCGCGGCGTCCAGCTCTTGAAGCGTTCGCGCAGGACTTTCTTGTCGAACTTGCCGACGCTCGTCTTGGGCACGGCCTCGATCAACACGACCTCGTCGGGCAGCGCCCACTTGGCCAGCTTGGGCCGCAGGTAGTCGAGGATCTCGCCGGGATCGAGCGTCACGCCCGGCTTGGGCACCACGCAGGCGAGCGGGCGCTCGACCCACCGGGGGTGAGGGACGGCGATGACGGCCGCCTCCAGCACTTTCGGATGTCCCATGATCATCGTCTCGACGTCGATCGAGGAGATCCACTCGCCGCCCGACTTGATGAGGTCCTTGGTGCGGTCGGTGATGATGACGTAGCCCTCGGGGTCGACCGCGGCGACGTCGCCAGTCCTGAACCAGCCGTCCTCGGTGAAACGATCGGCCGAGTCCGGCGTGTCGTAGTAGGAGCGGATCACCCACGGGCCGCGGACCTGGATCTCGCCCATCGACTGTCCGTCCCACGGTTGCTCGCGGCCCTCGTCGTCCACGATCCGAAGATCGACGCCGGCCACCGGGTAGCCCTGCTTGGCGCGATAGGCGTACCGCTGCTCGTCCCCTCCGGCGTCGAGATACGACTTCAGGCGGCACACGGTGCCGAGCGGCGTCATCTCCGTCATGCCCCAGGCGTGCAGCATCGACGCGCCATATTTCTTGTCGAACTTCTCGATGAGCGTGCGCGGTGCCGCCGAGCCGCCGATGGGGATGCACCGGATGGAGGAGATGTCCCACTGCGGCTCCTGCTCGAGGATGGCGTCGATGGCGATCCACACGGTGGGCACGGCGCCCACGAAGGTCACCCGCTCTCCGTGGACGATCTCGATGATGTCGCGCGGCTGCGGGTTGGGCCCGCCGAAGATCTGAGTGGCGCCGTTCATGACGCCCGCGAAGGGCACGCACCACGCGTTGGCGTGGAACATGGGGACGATGTGGAGGATGACATCACGCTCGCCGATGGCGAGCACGTCGGTCATCGACGAGGCCAGCGAGTGCAGGAAGATCGCGCGGTGCGTGTAGACCGCGGCCTTGGGGTGGCCGGTGGTGCCCGACGTGTAGCACATGCCGGCGGCGTCGGTCTCCGCGAGCGTCGGCCACGCCTCCATCGGCTGCGCGGCGGCCAGCAGCGCTTCGTAATCGAGCGCGCCCGGCGGGATCTGGGCGCCGGGCGTGTCCTTCATCACGATGACGTGCTCGACCGTTTCGAGCTTCTTGCGGATCGGCTCGAGCGTCGGCCAGCACGAGGCATCGACGATGAGCACGCGATCGGCCGCGTGGTTGACGATGTAGGTGATGTCCTGGGCGGAGAGCCGGATGTTCACCGTGTGCAGCACGGCGCCCATGAGCGGCGGCGCGAAGTAGGCCTCGAGGTGGCGGTGAGAGTTCCAGGCGAACGTCCCGACGCGGTCGCCCTTGCCGATACCGAGCGCCTTGAGCGCCCCGGCCAGCCGCCTGGTGCGCTCGGCGAAATCGGCGTAGGTGGATCTTACGAGGCCGACGCCGGGAACGCGCGTGGCCAGCGTCTTCTTCGGGAACAGGCGGCGCGTGCGCTCGAAGATGTGCTGGATGGTGAGCGGGTAATGCATCATCAGATCGTCGACGCCCGCCATCAATACCCTCCCAGGTCTTCCGACGTCGCGCACCGGAACGAGACGTCGTGATGGCCCATCGCGGCGCCGCGCCGATCTTCGGAGCGTCGGCTCGTTGCCGCCGCCCCCGCGTCGTAGCTGGCGCCACGGATCACCACGCGTCCCTGGCCGCGGAACGGCTCTCGGCCATCGTCGTGACGATAAGGGTACGGCGTGAGGATCGTGGCCGTCCACTCCCGCGGCCCGACGAGCAGGTCCTCGACGCCGTAGTCTCCGCGCGCTGACTTCTCCCACTCCGCCTCGGTGGGCAGCCGCCCACCTCGCCAGCGGCAGAAGTCGCGCGCGCCGAACCAGGAGACGGCGACGGCGGGCGACCGCTCGTGGCCGCGATCAGCGATCCAGCGAACCGGCTGTCCATCCTTCGGATGCGGGGGTGTTCCGAGACGGATCAGGTGGATCCGGGCGTGGGCGTCGTCCTCGTCGTATCGGCGCTCGCGCTCGGGCGAGACGATGCCCTGAGCGTTGAGGAAGTCGGCGAACTCGGCGTTGGTCACCTTCTCACGCTCGATCCAGAAGTCGGTGACGAACACGCGGTGCCTCGGCCGCTCCTCGGCGGGGCCGTCGTTACGGCCCATCCAGAACGCGCCGGCTGACACCAGCATGAGGCCGTCACCGCGCGCGGCCGCCGGCGCCACCAGGCTCGCGGCCACCGCGACCCCGACGAATACCGCGCGAGTGCTCGTCGTCATAGGGGGGAGTGGAGGGACCAATGTACAACCACTGGAAGCTGGCGACGATCGGCATGGCCCTCGTTCTCACGACGGCGCTCATCACGGGTGTGACCACGGCGTACTTCACGCGCCCCACCGACGGGCCGGCCGTCGTCGCGCCAGCGCCTCTCGCGGTTGCTGCGACGCCGCCTGTCCTCGCCCGCCGCACCGCGCAGCCGATGGCTCGGCCCATCGCCGCCGAGCCCGTCACCTCCGCGCCCGTCACCTCGGCGTCCGCACCGGCGGCTTCACCGACGAGGACGGTCGCGACGGTGCCCGCCGACTGCTCCACTGGTGGCGATCGTGCGCTTCGCATCGCGAAGCCGGGCGCGGTCGGTGGCCTCGTCGGCGCCGGACTGGGCGCCGCTGGTGCTGCCATCGCCGGTGGCGGTAAGGCGGCAGGTCAGGGGGCGCTCATCGGAGGCCTGGCCGGCGCGGTGCTCGGTTCCGGCTACGGCGCGTATCAGACGAAGAACGAGTGCGGCACGATCTTTGGCGACGGGAGAGCGCGCATCAGCCCCACGTCGCTTCCCTGAAGAGCCACGCACGTCGTCATGTCGCTTCCCTGACGCCATCGGCGCGGGCGGGACGACCATCCCGCTCGCGCCCGTCACTCCGCCCCGGCCGTCACACGCGAGCAATATTCTCCGTGGTATCGTGGGGCCCGGATGCGGTCCCGCTGGAGCGACGTCGAAACCCGCGATCTCTCCGAGCTCGACGCTCTCGTCTACGCCTCCCGCCTGATCGGTGCCGAGACCTCGCTCGTCGTGTGGGGGGGAGGCAACACGTCGATCAAGACGACCGAGCGCGATCACCGCGACCGGCCGGTCGACGTCCTGCGCGTGAAGGGAAGCGGCTCCGATCTGAAATCGATCCAGCGCAAGGACTTCCCGGGCGTGCGCATGGACGACATCCGCGCGCTGCTCGAGCGTCAGGAGATGGACGATCAGGCGATGGTGTCGTACCTGGCGCGCGCGCTCCAGGAGCCCGGGGGGCCGCGGCCGTCGATCGAGACGCTGCTGCACGGCTTCGTCGAGAGCCGGTGCGTGGTGCACACGCACGCCGACGCGATCGTCTCGCTGACGAACAACGACCGCGCGGCCGACACGCTCGAAGGCGTCTACGGCAAGGACGTCATCGCGCTCGACTACCGGCGTCCGGGCTTCAGGATCTCGCGCGAAGTGGCGGGTGCCATCGCCGGGCGGCCCGACGCGCGGGCGCTGGTGCTCGCCCAGCACGGCACGATCACGTGGGGCGCCACCGTGCGCGAGGCCTACGAGGCGACGATCGAGCTGATCACGCGCGCCGAGGAGGCGATCGCCGAGCGCAAGCGAGGTCGCCGCGCCTTCGGCGGGCCGCGCGTGGCGATCCTGCCAGCAGCCCAGCGCCGTGCGCTCGCGCTGCACATCGCGCCACGGTTGCGCGGACGGCTCAGCCGGCCCCGCCGCCAGATCCTCGGCTTCGACGACGACGCCCGGGTGGCCGAGTTCGTCTCGTCGGTCGAGGCGCCCGCGGTCTCCCAGATCGGGCCGGCCACGCCCGACCACACCATCTACACCAAGCGCCTGCCGTGCTTCGTGGGCCTCGAGCGCGCTGACGATGCGCCGGGCGTCGTGGCCGCGATCGAGCGCAGTCTCGCCGCGTTCGAGCGCGATTACACGGCGTACGTCGACGCCCATCGCGATCCGAGCGTCGAGCTGATCGATGCGTTGCCCCGCGTCGTGCTCGTCCCCGGGCTCGGTATGTTCACGATCGGCCGCGATCGCCGGACGGCCGGGATCGTGAGCGACATCTATCACCACACGATCGACGTCATCGGCAACGCGACGGCGTTCGGTGGGTACGTCTCGCTCACGGCGAAGGACGCCTTCGACGTCGAGTACTGGCCGCTCGAGCTCTACAAGCTGACGCTGGCGCCGCCCGAGAAGGAGCTGGCGCGACGGATCGCTCTCGTCACCGGCGGTGCCTCGGGCATTGGCCGGGCGGTGGCCCGCCGTCTGGCGGCCGAGGGCGCCCACGTCCTGGTCGGCGACGTCGACGAGGCCGGTGCGAAGAAGACGGCCGAGGAGATCATTGCCGCCGTCGGAGCCGGACGCGCGCTCGGCCTCGCCATGGACGTGACGAACGAGGCATCCGTCCGGGCCGCGTTCGAGGCCGCAGTGTTGACCTGGGGAGGCCTCGACATCCTCGTCTCCAACGCCGGCATCGCTCACTCCGCGCCGGTCGCCGAGATGACGATCGCAGACTGGGAACGTTCGTTCGCGGTCAACTCCACGGGCCACTTCCTCGTGGCCCGCGAGGCGATGCGGGTGATGATCGCGCAAGGGATCGGCGGCGCGCTGGTCTTCGTCGCCACCAAGAACGTGATGGCGCCCGGCAAGGACTTCGCCGCGTACTCGGCCGCCAAGGCCGCCGAGGCCCAGCTCGCGAAGGTACTCGCGCTCGAAGGCGCGTCCCACGGCATCCGTTCCAACATCGTGAATCCCGACGCCGTCTTCCAGGACTCGCGGCTGTGGTCGGACGACATCCGGCAGCAGCGCGCGCACGCGCAGGGAATCACGGTGGACCAGCTCGAGGACTTCTATCGCAAGCGCAACCTGCTCGGGGCGCGCATCCTCCCCGAGGACGTCGCCGAGGCCGTGGTGTTCCTCGCGTGCGACCGCTCGGCCAAGACCACGGGCTGCACGATCACCGTGGACGGCGGCGTGCGCGAAGCGTTCCCCCGGTGACGCCGGTTGCCCCGGCGACCCGGTTCGGCGCGTTCCTCTCGGTCCATTCGCCCGAGGAGCAGTGGGATCTCGTTCGGCGCGTGGAGGCGCTCGGCTTCGACTCCGTGTGGTGCGGTGACCACGTCTCGTTCAATCTGCCGCTGTGGGAGTCGCTGACGCTGCTGGCGTCGTATGCGTCGATCACCACCCGGATCCGGCTCGGCAGCGCCGTGTACCTGCTCGCGCTCCGCCCGCCCGCCGTGGCCGCGAAGGTCACCGCCACGCTCGACGCGCTCTCCGGCGGCCGGCTCATCTTTGGCGTGGGCGTCGGCGGCGAGAACCCGAAGGAGTTCGAGGCGTGCGGCGTGCCCCACCGCGAGCGCGGCGCCCGCGTGACCGAGGCCATCGACGTCGTGCGCACGCTCTGGCGCGACACGCCGGCCAGCTTCAAGGGCCGCTTCACGCAGTTCGACGGCGTCAGCATCGATCCGAAACCCGCCCAGAAGCCCGGGCCACCGATCTGGGTCGGCGGCCGCTCGGACGCCGCGCTGGCGCGCGCAGGCCGGCAGGGCGACGGCTGGGTCTCGTACGTGGTGACGCCCGACCGCTATCGCCAGAGCCTCGAGAAGATTCGCACCGCGGCGGCGTCGCTGGACCGTGGGCTCGATGGTTTCGCGACGGCGCACCTGACCTTCATCACCGTCGGCCGCGACTACGAGCGCGCGCGCTCGGCGTGGGTGGCGCGACTCAGCAAGCGTTACGCTCAGGACTTCGGCCCGCTGGCCGACCGGTACGGCGTCATCGGCACGCCCGAGCAGTGCGCCGCCCGGCTTGCCGAGTTCCGCGACGCCGGGTGCACCTACTTCCTGCTGAACGCGATCTGCGAACCGCCGAACGAGCGCGAGCAGCTCGAGCTGATCGCCGCCGAGGTGCTGCCGCGCCTTCAACGGTGAAGCCGCGCGAGTGCCAGGCGCGCGTGGCCGCCCGCCGCGCGCCGACGGCCGAGATCCTCGAAGTCGATCTCGCCATGGACGACCCGCCGCAATTCGAGTTCGCCGCCGGGCAGTGGATCTCGGTCCCGCTGAGCCCGAAGACGGTCCGCGCGTACACGATCGCCTCGACGCCGCTCGAGCCGCGGCGCCTCACGCTGTGCGCCGACGTGGCGCCCGGCGGCCCGGGCTCCGCGTGGTTCCGTGGCCTGGCGCCCGGCGACCGGGTGAGCTTCAAGGGGCCGCTCGGTGGCTTCGTGTACTCGCGGGGGGATGCGCGTCGTCCGCTCTTCGTCGCCGAGGAGATCGGCATCGTGCCGATACGCTCGATCGTGACCTGGCTCTACGCGACGGGCTTTGGCCGACCGGCGACGCTCGTCTACTGGGCGCGCGACCTCGGCTGGCTCGTCTACGACGAAGAGTTTCGCTCTCTCGCGCGCCGCTACCCGAGCTTCGCGTATCATCCGGTCGTCGCGGAATCGGCGGCGACGGCGGTCGACCGGCTGACGCCGAGCGTGGAGGGCCTCGTGGCCTACGTCGCCGGCGGAGGCGAGACGATCAACCGCGTCCGCGACGCGCTGATGGCGAAGGGCCTCGATCGCAAGGCCGTGAAGTGGGAGAAATTCTGGTGACGGCGATGCCATGGCCGAGCTGAGCGGCGGCGATCTCGTCGCGCGTGTCCTCGCGCAGGCGGGCGTGAGCCACGTGTTCACGCTGTGTGGCGGCCACATCCTGCCGATCTACGACGGCTGCCTCCGCGAGGGGATCCGCGTCATCGATCTGCGCCACGAGCAGGCGGCTGCGCATGCCGCGGATGCCTGGGCGCGTCTCACCCGCAATCTCGGCGTCGCGATCGTCACGGCGGGGCCGGGCGTGACCGATGCGGTGACCGGCGTCGCCAACGCGTATTCGGCGCGGAGCCCCGTGCTCCTCATCGGGGGCGCCGCGCCGCTCGGCTTGCGCGGCCTGGGCGCCCTCCAGGAGATGGAGCAGGTGGCGCTGCTGCGGCCGATCACGAAGGGCTCGTGGTCCGTCGCGGAGACGCGCCAGATCCCCGAGACGCTGACGACCGCGATTCGCGCTGCGCTCTCCGGCCGGCCGGGGCCGGTCTTCGTCGAGATCCCCGTCGATCTCCTGCTCACGCAGGTCGAGGACCGCCTGGCGCCGATTCCGACGAGCTACGTTCATCGCACGCCCGCCGGACTGGCGGCGCCCGCGCTGGCCGAGCTGGCCCGGCTCATCGGCGAGGCCGAGCGCCCCCTGGTCATCGCCGGCAGCGGCGTCTACTGGGACGGCGCGGCGGCAGCGCTCGCCGCCCTCGCCGAGCGCGCGAGCGTCCCCGTTCTCATGAACGGCGCAGGGCGTGGAACGCTCCCGAGCGATCATCGGTGTGCGGTGGCGGCAGCGCGCGGCTTCGCGCTCGGTCAGGCTGACTTCGTCCTCGTGCTCGGCGCGCCGCTCGACTTCCGTCTCGGTTACGGCCGGCCGCCGACCTTCGCCGAGAACGTGAAGGTTGCGATGATCGACGCCGATCCGTTGGAGCTCGGCCGCAACCGCGCGCTGGCGCTCGGCGCCGTGGGCGACATCGACGTGGTGCTGCGCCAGCTCCTCGACGCGGTGCCGAAGGGAATCGCCGAGCGCCTGCGGCCGTGGCGCGAGGCGGTCGGCGCGCGCGAGGCCGAGGGGCGGCGCGAGCTCGCCGGGCTCGCGGCGGCCGACGACGTGCCGATCTCCCACTATCGGCTCGCCGCGGAGATCGCCCGTGTCGTCACGCCGGAGACGATCGTGGTGGGCGATGGCGGCGACGTCGTCGGCTGCGCGGCCAAGTACGTGCCGCTGCACCGGGCCGGGCAGTGGCTCGATCCGGGCCCCTTCGGCTGCCTCGGCGTCGGTCCGCCGTTCGCGCTCGCCGCCAAGCTCTTGAACCCGGGCCGGCGCGTGTTGCTCATCGCCGGCGACGGCGCATTCGGGCTCAACGGCATGGACATGGAGACGGCGGGGCGCTTTGGAGCGCCGATCGTCTGCGTGATCGGCAACGACGGCGGCTGGGGCCAGATCCGCAATCCGCAGCTCCAGTTCTTCGGCGCCGAGCGCGCGGTCGCGACGTCGTTGCCGACCGCCCGCTACGATCTGATGGTCGAGGCGCTCGGCGGCCGCGGCGCGCTCGTGACCAAGCCCGCCGACCTCCCTCCTGCGCTCGAGCGCGCGCTCGCTTCGGACGACGTGTGGTGCATCAACGTCGTGCTCGACCCGGCGGCCTATCGCCGCACCGGCCAGGTATCCATGGCCATCTAGTGCGGCTCCGAGGAACTTCGCCTCACTTCGTTCTCGATCCTACGCAGGCTCGCCTCGCGCCTCGACGGCGCTGCGGCTTCGCACGGCCACGCCGATCCTCACGTACGTGAGGCTCGTTCCTTGGAGCCGCACGCGACGTCTTCCGCGATTCCTCGCCCGGTCGTCGTGATGGCCCCGCGCTAGTGCGAATCACGTTTCTCTGTCCGCACGTGAGGATCGCGGGAGGCGTGCGCGCCATCCTCACGTACGCGGACCGTCTCGCCGGCCGAGGACATCGCGTGACCGTGCTCGTCCCCACCCACGGCCGTCTCCGCGCTCTCGGCCGGCGGCTGCGTGGTGTGAGGCCGGATTGGCTGCCGAGCTTTCGCGCGCGTATCGAGTGGGTGACGCGCTGGTCACCGGAGTGGCTGCCGCCGGGCGACGTGATCGTGGCGACGGCGTGGCAGTCGGCGCCGATCGTCGCGGCCGCTCCGGCGCCGGCGGGGCGAAAGTTCTACCTCGTCCAGCACTACGAGAGTCTCTACCACGGCGACGCGACGACCGTCGACGCGACGTATCGCCTGCCGCTCCAGACCATCGTGATCTCGACCTGGCTGCGTGACGTCCTGCGCGAGCGCTTCGGGCGCGACGCCGAGATTCTCGTGACGCCGGTGGACCGCGCGCTCTTCCATCCCGTCGCCGCCGAGGCCGGCACGATGCGGCCACGCGTCCTGATGCTGCACCACGATTACGCCTGGAAGGGCGTGCCCGACGGGCTCGAAGCCATCGCGCGTGTCAAGAATACGGTGCCGTCGGTGTGCCTCGTCGGGTTCGGCGTCAAGCCACCGCGCGAGCGCGACCGCTACGATGAGTTCCACGAGAATCCCGCCCAGGATCGACTGGCCGCGCTCTACTCCAGCGCCGACATCTACCTGTGTCCGTCGTGGGACGAGGGATTGGGCATGCCGCCGATGGAAGCGATGGCGTGCGGCGCCGCGCTCGTGACGTACGACAACGGCGGCTGTCGCGACTACGCGCGGGACGGCGAGACGGCGCTGGTGGCGCGGCGACGCGACGTGGGGGATCTGGCCGTGAAGCTCGAGCGGATGGTCCGGGACGACGCGCTCCGGCGCGCGCTCGCCGCGGCGGGTCAGAAACTGGTGACGACGGCCTTCGACTGGGACCGCGCGGTTGAGCGGATGGAGAGGATCTTCACGGGTTGATCTCCTCCGACGTCGCAGAAGGATCGGGAGGCTCGAGGCCAACGATCTCGAGCCGAGAGGCCAGCGTCGAGAGCTGGTTCTCGACCGAGCGCAGCCGTTCCGCGAGCCGATCGCGCTCGTCTCGCAGCGTGCGCGCGAGCGAGAGCACGGCCTCGATCAGAAGCCGCTCCCGTTCGTCGATCACTTCCGTGTCGAG
>WNFT01000723.1_pt1 | contig 27748 bp, 23 predicted proteins | sample 5400191 | NCBI WGS metagenome assembly WNFT01 (sample SAMN13153359, study PRJNA577476) | soil metagenome | isolation source: 80 cm saprolite under Madrone tree | place: USA:California | collected 2016-06-14 | reverse complement strand
AGCGGAATTGGTGGTCCACCATATTTCAGAAACTCATCGTGAAACTGTTGCCAGGCTTGTTTGCCTCCACGCGTGGCGGTCCAATCGGCGCGCAGTTTTCGAATCATCAGTTTGCCCATGGTGTAGTTGAGATAAGCCGGATCAAACGTCCCTCGGGCCGCTTGCTGGCGCGCGTTGGCAGCGTCCTGATAACCCTGTTCTAGAAACATCTTTTCCGACTCTTCAACGGTCATCTTGCCGGTGTGCATTTCAATGGCCGATACGAAGCGCACGTTGCGCAACAGCGCTTCCAGCAATTGGCCAATGTGCATTTCGTCGGAACCGCTTCCCAGTCCTTCTTCCCACATCATTTCTTCGGTGTAGTGGGCCCAGCCTTCGGCAAATGCATAACCAACAAAAAGTTGACCAAGTTTTGAGGATGATCTGTTCGCATGCAGAAACTGCAAGAAGTGACCGGGCCAAACTTCGTGCACGGAAGTGAATAGCAGACTTCCCTGCCCAGGCACATAAGCGTCTTTCTCTTTTTGCGACCAGGTCGGATCGGGTGGCGCCAGGTAGTAGATCGAGGGCAAGCCCTTCTCATATGGCCCGGGAATATTGATATACGCAAAATTCCAGCGGCGATATGCGGGCGCTTCCGCAACCTTTGCTTCTTCTGTGCCGGGAATCGTTGCTACCTTTTTCTCGAGAATAAACGCCTTCAAATCCTTCAATTGTTTGCGTGCGACCTCAACCGCTCCGCCTTCAGGCTTATGAGATTGGGCCTGCGCCACGCACTCCATGATTGACTTACCGGGCGTATAAGAAGCACACGCGGTTTTCAATGCATCGAGGTTCCGCTGCAGATCCTGCCGTCCCACTTCTGCCAGCTTATCGAGCGGCACATCGACACGCTCAGTTGCCTTGAGCATTTCGCTAAATTTCTCTGCGCCGAGTTGGAAGTTTGTGGTCGCGCCTGCTTCCTGAGTCTTGAACCAGGCATCGATGTCCTGCATGGCTTTAATGGCGCCGTCGTTAGCTTCCTTGAAATCTTTCTGGAGCTGTTCGTCCTTAACGGAGGCAAAAATGCCGGGCACATCCTTTTGATAAAAAGAGATTAGACCGCCGAAGGTGGTGTGGCCGATATTCACGAAAGTTTTAGGCAGCGGTGTCCGCAGGTTCTTGCGAATCTGATCGACAGCGATGGGAATTGATTTCGCGTAAGCAGTGTAAGCGCGCAAACGCTGATCGAGCGGCGCATACTCGCGTGAAACGTACACGTCAGGGTCAATACTGTCGGCGTAAAACTGCGGGCAGCGGAATGGCCACTCGGCGGATTCCATCCAAAAGAGATCGCCGTCAATCACGGACGCAACGTAATCACGTTCAAAACGTTGGCGCTCGTTGAGGGTGGAATCCTGAAACCCGGCAACGCGATCCTTGGCGGCATGCAGTCGCTTTATCTCGTTCGCGATTCCTGTTGCACTGAAATCAGAAAGTCTGCCGTCGAACTCATGCCGGCCGGCACGCACTGCGAAATCGGGATGCGCGACGAAATAGGCCTCCAGAAATTCGTTTACATACGAATCCCACTCTTTTGATTCGCTGGTGTTCATAGTTTGTTGATTTGCCGGAGGCGTGGTTTGCTGGCAACCTGAAACGGCGAACAGCAGGGCAAAGGCAAACACGACGATTAGTCGTGACAGGAATCTTACTGACATGCGGCACTCCCCTTCAAACGGATTCGAGTTTGAAGCGAAGTGTATGAGACCGCAATAGCTCAATCAAGTTGGCGACCACCGATCAGCGTCGCAGCGACGCGGCTTCCAATCTTTTGCGGGCTTCGAGTGCCTGCGGACTGCGCGGGTAACGATGTACCAACTCCTGCCAGCCTTCGCCGTCGTAGCGGAATTGTTTTGCGCTCTGGTCAAACAGAAACGTTACGCCCTGACGGTTGTAACGGTCCAATTCATTGAAGTTCAAAAAGTAGCTAAACATCGGCGCGCCGCCGGCGTTCATTTCTTTTTCATCCAATCGCCGCGCCGCATCACGCGAAAGATGATTGGCGGCATCTTCGGCGGCCAGCGCGTAGACCAGCAATACTTCCGGGCGCAGCTCGGAACTAGTAAAGTTGTCGAGAAAGATTTTCGCGCGCACCACTCGATCAAACCCGTCAGAGGCTTTAATGAGCCGTAACAATCGGGCATCGTCGCCATTACGAGAGGGCGCGAACACTGCGTCGCGCTGGATCCAACCACCCGTGCGCAGTGTCACATTCACTTTATAGAAAACAATTCCATCTCGGCTGCGCTTGTCTCCTTTGACAGCGACCAGACTGCCGCGACCCATCCGGCGTAACAGATTTCCCGAAAGCGCAGGACTGGACCTGAGTGCCGACAGTCTTTCATCGCCAACCACTGCCAAACGTCCGCCCGGTGGGGGCCGCCGCTTGGCCAGAGCCACAGACGGAACGATTGCCAAAGACAGAAAGAGACACAGTGAGAAGACTCGTAAGGATGGATTCATCACGATTGGTCCTCGCGAACAGGCTTTTTATTAGGGTGATGTTTTCTCGGCTCGCGCCAGGGTTAGCGGGAGACGCGTCGCCGGTTTTGAATCGAAGCTGCTAACTTGCTACCCGCTCCTGCCTGCGCCGCGAGAATGCGTTGGGCATAAGAGGCATGATGAAAATGACAGATGGCCACAGCTAAGGCATCGGCAGCGTCGTGCGGTTCCGGAACGCTGTCGAGCGCGAGCAAGGTCTTGACCATCTGCTGCACCTGAAATTTTTCTGCGTTGCCATGACCGACGACCGTTTGCTTTACGAGTCTGGGAGAATATTCATGAATGGCAATGGCGGCGCGTTCGGCGGCGAGCATGGCCACGCCGCGAACCTGTCCAAGCTTCAGAGTGACTTTTACATTTGTGGCCAGAAAACCGTCTTCAATGGCACAGGCTTCCGGGCTGTGACGTTGAATCACCTCCGCAAGCGCATCTGCGATTTTCAGCAACCGGGCCGGAAATCTTTGCCCGGCGCGTGATCGAATCGTGCCGCATTCGACCAGCCGATAGTGGCGGCCATCGCCTTCGATGACGCCCCAACCGGTGGTTTCGCTACCTGGGTCGATTCCTAAAACGCGCATCTTTGAATTGAAACTCGCATTCTTTAAATGAGGTGAGCGGCCGCACTAATGAAAACGATTTTAGATAGAAATACCAGATACGGATTTCAAATCGAAGATCTTAGAAATCTGTGCGGCGAGTATACTACAGCGCAAACTGCGCGCATGGACTTTTCTTTCCGGTGGCGCATTTCAATCGTTGCCAGATTTTTTGCATCAGTCTTTTAGACAGCGCGCCCTTGTTCCGCTCCAGGGAAAAGATCCGCCAGCGCCTCGCGGGCCAGCGATTGCCACTCGACGCTCGTAGGCGCCCACTCAAACTTTTCATAATGAAGTTTGCCGTCCTGCGGCGGAGCGCTGAAGTCATAAGCTGTCGGTTGCCGAAATTTCTCCGGACCTATTGGCGACACTTCGAGACTGTCGCGCTGGGTTTCAAAACACGCGAACATACGCTGCTTCAATTCCTTTGCCCGCTCGTCCAACAACAACGTCGTCGTCTCGCGCTCAGCTCCCGGCAAAAAGTCAGGTACTTTGGCCTTAAAGTCTTCACTGGGATGAAGCCCCATCTCGAATAATGCCGGCGGCTTGAAACCGTTTTGTTTCATGAGGCGCATGGCTGCGTGCGTTGCAAACGCCGTCGCATCATGATCGGGATGTGCGCCCTCGTAAGCATGAGTTACAACGATGTCCGCCGCTGACTGCTGAAGAAAAGTTGTTATCTTTTTCGATAAGTCAGCCAGACAGGCGGCGGCGCGTTGGTCGGCGATTTCCAGATCGACGACACGCTCCTGGGGTACATTCGCAATTGCGAGCGCGGCGAGGCATTCCTCTTTGCGCGCGCGCGCATAATCAGATCGCTCGGCAAAGCCGGCGGCCCTGGCATCCTGCATGTCGCGCGGCGCTCCATCTGTCACGTGCAGGACGGTAACATCAACAAGTTTTGAGATCAAACAACCTGCACCAACTACTTCATCCGCTGGATGGGCCACGATCACCGAACAGCGCATCGTTCGATTCAAGTCGCCCGTACCAAATAATTTGGCGTGAGCCGAGCGCGGTCTGGGGCGCGTTGTGTGTCGAACGGGCTGAGTCATTAACGGCCACCTGCTTCCGTTTTTGGATGGCAGCAATCACGTTTCGCCCTCCAAATCTCGCATGGAATCAAGACATGCGCTGTGTTTGTCCGGTACGATTTGCGTGCCGCCGCAATCCAGAGTTACACCCAAAAGATTGGGACAACACTGCTAATAGGTAAGCCTTCGTAGAATGAATGCGAAGCTTTTGGTGTTTGCCCTCAATCATTTGGGCATTGCCTTGCTCATATCTAATCAACCCTCATACCAGAGCGAGTCGAATCGTGGTGCAAACAAGAGATCTTTGAGGTTTCCCCCGTCGTGTTTCGGGTTCGTTGTGATAGCAGAAATCTGGATTCAAATCTGATAGTGAATGTGGGAGGACATCGCTTCCCTGCGGAGGTTAATGCGTGTCGAGTTGTTCAAAGTTGCATTGCTTTGGTTTCTTTTCCGGTCGCCAGCGCAGGAACCTGGTGCCATGACGGAAACGGCCGCCCGTAAAGTGGTCATACTGCACTTCAATCACTAGTTTCGTTTTGAGCGGTTGCCATTCGGCGGAACGTTCGGTGCTCCAGCGGCTTGGACCACCGGGCGCGTTGCCGGTAAATCCTGGCGGCCCAATCAGCGGCTCGAGTTTCTTTGTCAACTCTTTTTTCTGGGCTGCATTAAAACTTGAAGTGAAACCCACGTGATGAAGCAAGCCGGCGTCGTCGTACAGACCAAGCAACAGCGACCCCACGACTTTGCCTTTCGACGCGTAACGGAATCCGCCAACCACGCAATCGGCGGAGCGCATCCTTTTTACTTTCTGCATGCCATCGCGAGTGCCCGAGCGGTACGGAAGATCGCTGCGCTTCGCCATCACGCCATCCAACTTAATGCCCGCCGATGACAGCCACTTTTGCGCCGTCGCATAGTCTTCGGTTTTGGGAGACAATTCGATGCTCGCATTCTTCACAAAATATTTCTTCGCAAACTTCTCGAGCCGCTGACGGCGCTTGACGAGTGGCTCTTCAAAGATGGCTTTGCCTGCTTCATTAACCAGCAGATCGAAGATGATGTAATGCGCCGGTGTCGAGCGCGAAAGTTTTTCTATGCGACTGGCAGCGGGATGAATGCGCTGCAGCAGATCGTCAAACGATAGTCCGCCTTTGACGGGGATCACCAATTCACCGTCAAGCACAAACTTAGTCGCTTTCAGTTTCAGCAACGCCTCCACCACTTCCGGAAAGTAGCGCGCGAGCGGCTGGCCCGACTTTGATTGCAACTCAATTTTCTTGCCGTCGCGAAAAGCCAGACAGCGAAAGCCATCCCACTTCGGTTCATACTCCCACTGCGCGCCCGCGGGAATTTTATCCACGAGCTGGGCTTCCATCGGTGGAAACGGCGGCTTGATTGGAAGGGCCATTGATCGTTAGACCGTAGAAACTGTTATTGACTCAGTCAAAACGTGGGGGAGGCCACAACTACCACGCAATGCCATAGTCTTCGCCGTGATTACTTGACCCACCCCACATCGTGCCGTGCTTCTGATCGAACTGAATGGCGTTGATTGGTCCCGACGTGCGTTCCTCAAACGTCAGCTCATAACCCATGCGGCGCAGTTCCGAACGCACCCAGGGCGGCATCGACTCGGCGAGCAGAATGCGCCCAGGTCGCGTTTCGTGCTCTCCAAAGGAACTGCGCATTTGAAAGCTGTTGATGTTTGGCGCCTCAGTGGCCTCCTGAACGGTCATACCAAACTCAACAATATCCAAAAAGAACTGCAGCAGATTTTGATCCTGACTGTCTCCTCCCTGCACTGAAAAGCAGAGGAAAGGCTTGCCATCCTTGAATGCCAACGTCGGTGTAAGCGTGACGCGCGGGTGCTTGCCCGGTTCGATGACGTTGAAAGGACTCTCTGCTGGATCAGTCACAAAACTCTGCGCGCGCTGGCTGAGTCCGACACCGGTGTGTCCCGCAATTAATGCAGGCACCCATCCGCCGCTGGGCGTAACCGAAACGACCCAACCCTCTTCATCTGCTGCTTCGACTGAAGTCGTGCCGGCATAGAAGGCGCGCTTGAAGTCATCGTCTGACGATGGATGCGCAAAAGCCTGAGTCGGCGGACGAACGGTATCCTGATTCGCTGGCGGCGTAGACGCCGGCACAGCCGCCGGTTTTACATTCCATTTCTCGAGCAGTGCACGATAAGGATTAATTTCACCCTGGAATGGATAAGGATCGCCGGGAGCGACCGCCGGATCATTGCGTTCTTTATTTAGTAGCTTGACGCGTTCTTTCGCATAATCTTTCGATAGAAGTCCCCGCAGCGGTTCGGCAGGTGGAAAGTAAGGATCGCCGTAATAGAAATCTCGATCGGCAAACGCAAGGTTCATTGCCTGATAGATGGTGTTGATGTAGCGCGCGCTGTTGTAGCCCATGCCCTTGAGATCGAAGTTCTCCAGAATGTTCAATGCCTGAAGCATCGCCGGTCCCTGCGTCCATTGTGACAGTTTGTAAACTTCAATCCCTTTGTAGGTCGTCTTGACCGGTTCCTCAATTCGCACTTTCCAGTTGGCGAGATCTGCCGTGGTAATCAGTCCGCCTTCTTCCTGCACGCCACGCGCCAGCTCACGGGCGATGTCTCCTTTATAGAAGCGATCATAGGCTGCGTAGATCGCTTCCTTTCTATTTTTGCCCGCGGCGAGCGCCTGTTGCTCGGCTTCCGCGAGCTTCCGCAATGTCGCTGCCAGATCCGGTTGGCGAAAAATTTGTCCCGCTTCCGGCGCTTCGCGTTTTTGGCCCAGACGCGGCAGTAACAGTGCGCGTGAGTAACGCCATTGCTTCAGCCATTTCTTTTCGCGCTCAATTGTGTTTACGAGTTGCGCCTCGATCGGATAGCCGTCGGCCATCTGAATCGAAGGCTCAAGCACATCCTTCAAACTGAGCTTGCCATACTCAGCCAACATGACAAGGATTCCGCCCGGTGTACCCGGCGTGACCGCGGCGAGTGGACCATACTCGGGCGGATACTTCATGCCTTTCGACTTATAGAATTCTGCGGTGGCACCCGTCGGCGCGACGCCCAGTGCGTTGATGCCGATTACTTTTCCTGTGTGCGGATTGTAGATGAGCGCTTGCGTCTCACCACCCCAGGACAGCGTGTCCCACATCGTTGAGGTGGCAGCGATCATCGCACAGGCAGCGTCAACGGCGTTGCCACCCTTCTGAAAGATCATCGCGCCGGCGGTGGCTGCCAGTGGCTTACCCGTAATCGCCATCCAGTGACGGCCGTGGAGCGGCGGTTTTTGAGTTCTTTGCGCATTGAGTCGCAACGGAAATGCAACCGAGATCATCGTGCAAAGAAAAAGGCTAAGGAGTGATTGTGTTTTCTTTAATGGCATTTCTTTCCTGTCCCTGCAGATTGGCTCTAAGATAGATCAGGCAGTAAGCAAAACAGAAGGCAGAAAAAAGCAATAGCCTCCTGCCTTCTGCCTTCTGCCTTCTGCCTTCTGCCTTCTGCCTTCTGCCTTCTGCCTTCTGCCTTCTGCCTTCTGCCTTCTGCCTTCTGCCTTCTGCCTTCTGTCTTCTGTCTTCTTGCCTTCTGCCTTCTGTCTTTTCGTTTGTTCAGCCGGCCGCCGCCATATCGGCTTCGCTGATGTCGAAATTAGCGGAAACCTTTTGCACATCATCGTGATCTTCGAGCGCTTCCATTAACTTCAGCATCTGCTTGGCTTCACTGCCCTCGAGCTTTTTGTATTCCTTGGGGACCATTTCGACTTCAGCCACTTGCGGCTTAACACCGGCCTTCTTCACGGCTTCAAGCACGCCCTCAAAGTCGCCGGGCGCCGTAATAATCTCAAAGTTCTCTTCATCGTCACGCAAATCTTCGGCGCCGGCATCGGTGACGATCTCAAAAAGTTCCTCTTCCGACTTCGCGCTCTTGGGAACGACGATGTAACCCTTCTTCTCAAACATCCAGGCAACCGCGCCGGCGGCGGCAAGGTTGCCGCCATTCTTGGAAAACGCGTGGCGAATCTCGGCGACGGTGCGATTGCGATTGTCGGTCATGGATTCAATCAACAGGGCCACGCCGCCTGGTCCATAACCTTCGTAAGTGATCTCTTCGTAGTTAACCCCTTCTTCTTCGTCAGTGCCGCGACGAACGGCGCGCTCGATGGTGTCGTTGGGCATGTTGCCGGCCTTGGCGTCGAGGATAGCCTTGCGCAAACGCGCGTTGCCCTCCGGATCACCGCCGCCCGAGCGCGCAGCGACAGTTATTTCCTTGATGAACTTTGTAAAAAGCTTGCCGCGCTTGGCATCGAGCGCGCCTTTCTTGTGCTTAATACTATGCCACTTCGAATGTCCGGACATTTGGCTTCGAGTCCTTACTTAGATTCAGTACTGTAGGTTTGCAGGCCGGAAATATATCACAGAAATTAGCGGCCGCGGATTAACGCGGATAATAAAGAATCTGAATATCAGACAGGCAATATACCTGCTTTTCTTTCGGATGCTTTTCTACCCATATCCGCACATATCCGCGTTAATCCGCGGCCAATAACTTCTTGTCACTTAAGTTGTTCGTATTCCTTCTTCGCTTGGACCAGCACCGGCAAATCTGCGTCAGCATCTTTCCACGCAGCGAAGAAATTTTGATACTCGGTGCGGCTTTTCGATGTATCACCCGTGAGTGCCGCGGCCCGCGCCAGACCGAGATGCGCCAGCGTATACAAAGGGGAAAAAAGTTCGACAGTGCGATGATCCAGGATCTTTTGATACTCCCCAGCCGCTTCTCTTCCGGAGCGCTTGCCCATATAAGCTTGCGCGCGAATATAACTGATCCAGAATCCCGACAAGGCGCCCAATTCAAAGCGGCTGGCAGGCTGCAAAAGCTCAATCGCCTCTGCGTACTTGCCGCGGTCGTTTGCAATCGCGGCGCGAATCATCGGATTGACGATCCTGATATTTATCGACTCCTGCGGAAACCGTTTCAGTAATTCATCAGCCAGCGATTGTGCCTGCGCCGTATCTCCACATAAAGCAAAGTCGATAGCAGCGACGCCGAGATCGACTCTGCCGCGGGAGAGACTGATGGCATGCGTGGCCATCTGCTTCGATTCAGCGCAATGGCCCAGCACGGCATGCGCAAAAGCCAGATTAGCCTCGTTTTGGCTGGCATTCTCCTTACGGTCCTGACTCAACATCAGATCAGTCGAATGACGTACGAAGTCCTGGGCCTTTCGCCACTGGCCCCGGCTTACGGCAGTGCCCGCCTGAAGATCAAAGAAATTAGAGTCTGTTGGCTTGCTGGCAAACCAATCCAGGTCCTTCTTCATCGTTTCTTCATCACCGCGCAGAAACGCGAGCTCGTATCGATAGAAGTGATAAACAGATCCAGGGTTTTGACCCAGGGCTTGTTCGAGCGTTTCCCTCGCTTCGTCCAGACGGCCCAGCCTCATGAAAGCCTCTATTAGATTGGCCTGAGCCTGCGCGTTGGTGGGACTCAATCGAACGGCCTCGCGCGCTTCCTTCAAGGAATCTTCATATTGGCCGTCAAAGTTGTAGTTCACTGCCAGGTTGTTGTGTGGGATGAAGTCGTTTGGATAAGTTTGCGCCCAGGCTTTGAGCACATTAACTGCTTCCTCGCGGTTTCCAGTCACGTAACTGTGGTACTTTTCTGCGATATAAAACTTCTCGCGCTCGCTCACGCGATCTCGCAAGTCATAAGCCTTCTGCGTGTATTCCATGGCGAGCTCCGTCTCGCCCCCGTTGTTGTAGCCAACTGCCAGGCGGGCGTAGGCAAGCGCAAAGTTTGGATCAACTTCGATGGCGCGTTTGTAAAAAGGTAACGCTTCTCGTTCCTGGCCCTTTTGACGCAAGTCATTCCCTTGAGAAAAAGCCTTGAGAGCTTCCAGTGAAGAAGTAGTAGCTTGCTCAATTGGCGCATCAAACTTTTTAATCGAGCCCAATGATTCGCCAAGCTTTTCACGAAGGTGCGAGGCCACCTGTCCCAGCGTGGTAAGTACATGCTCTTTGCTTTCCGCTTCCCCTTGTTCGCGCGCAATGACATCGCCGCTCTGCACGTTTATCGCTTCCAGCGTGATCACATAGTGACTGCCAAGACTGGAAATAGATCCCGCAAGCATCGCCTTCAGGCCCTGGCGCTGCCCAATCTCCCGGGCCACGTCTCGCGTCACGCGGTCGTCGGGTGAGCGCCCCATGAAACGCAGCGCTTCCCTTACTCTGTCGTCCGGATAGATATTTAGAAAAGGAGACTGTCCCAGTTGTACCGCGAGAGCTTGTTTCAGGGTTCCATCAAAAACCGGCTCGCCGGTCGTGTTCACAAAATCAGCCAGCAGCACGGTGTCTTTGTCGGTGAGCGCTTGCGCGTGACGAAAATAGAAAAAGACGCCCGCGCCGACCACAAGCACAAACAACGCGGCGATGATGCCCGCGCCCGTCTTGTGTCGTTTGATTTCGCTGACGATGTACTCCGCGCTGGACGGCATATGTGCTGCCGTAGCTTCAGAGGTTGCGGGAACACCGCCAGACGCCGTCGGAACGCCGGCGGCCGCGCTGAGTGTCGACCTGCTGATAGAGTCAGGTGAAACGGACCGTTCAAGTTCAGCTTCAAATTCAATCTTCTGTTTCAGCCGGCGCAGATCCGTCAACAACTCTTTGATCGTCTGATAGCGTTCGTCTCTGTCTTTGCGCAGCGCCTTAGTGATGATCCAATCGAGTTCGGGCGGAACGTTGGGAGCGAAGCGCGCGAGTGGCGGCGCTTCCTTTTGCGTGATTGAAACCAGCACATCGGTCGAAGTCTCTCCTTCAAACGGCGTCCGACCGGCCACCATCTCGTACAGCACCACGCCGAGACTCCAGATGTCGCTGCGCGCATCGACCGGTTTGCCGCGCGCCTGTTCCGGCGACATGTAATGTGACGTGCCCATCACTACGCCGGCATCGGTATGCACCAGAACTCGCGTCGATGCTTCGCCGTCTGACGAGCTGCGATCGATTGAGGTTTCGGTGAGTTTTGCCAAGCCAAAGTCGAGCACCTTAACGTAGCCGTTACGGCGGATCATTATGTTGTCGGGCTTGATGTCGCGATGAATGATGCCTGCTGCGTGCGCCTCTTCCAGGGCGCTGGCCACTTGCACAGCGATATCGAGAATTTCAGCAACGTCCATTGGCGTGCCCGAAACTTTTCGCCGCAGGGTAGTGCCGTCAATGTATTCGGTGGCGATGAAGTGTCTTTCCCCGTCGCTGCCTACTTCATGAATGGTGAGAATGTTGGGATGGTTAAGTGCCGAGGCGGCGCACGCTTCCTGTTCAAAACGATGGAGACGGTCCCGGTTGGTCGTGTACTCTTCGCCTAAAATCTTCAGTGCGACTTTTCGTCCGAGCCTGGTATCTTCGGCCAAATACACCACGCCCATCCCGCCAGCGCCGAGCTTTTCCAGAATCCGGTAATGGGAGATTTTCTCGTTTTCCATTTTGCAGTGACTGGATTGCCTAAAGAAATCTTAACTAATTTAACGGGCACGGACTGGAGTTGGTTTCAATATTCGCCCGCTTCAATTCAAGCTGTCAACGTGCCTTTTGCGCAATGACATTGTTCAGGATTTCAGGCTTGCCTTCAGTCACCGTCACTCGTTTAGTTTTGGAAGTATGTCCGGCAGTGATTTCGACTGCGCTCCGAGAAACACGCAGCGCCTTTGCCAGCACAGCGATGAGTTCTCGATTGGCGGCGCCATCAACTGGTGCAGCGGCAAGCCGCACGCGCAAGGCGCCGTTGTGTTCGCCGGCAATCTCACTGCGCGAAGCGCGCGGCACAACGTAAACCTGGAACGTCAAGCATCCATCCTTTTCGGAATAATTGATCATGTTCAGCAGGCGCATGCCCACGTTCAGTTAACTTCACGCAAAAAATATGAGTTGCCAACCGCGTAGAAGTGTTCCCGCGACCGCGGCCTGCAGCAGCCACACAATTACAAACGCGACTATTGGCGAGATATCGAAAACTCCAACCGGGGGCACCATGCGGCGCAGTGGACCAAGCAATGGCTCGGTTGCATTTACCAGGAAACGCATCAGGCGATTCGAGTAGCCAACCATTCCCCACGAAAGAATTATGCGAATAAAGATCAGCAGACTGTAGAGGCCCAGGAGGCCGTAAAGCACATAGCCCATCGTCGCAATAATGGAATGCGCGCCAAGACTGATCAGAATTCCCGCCAGCGTATTGGCTATACCGGAAATAAGCTGCAACGCAAACCAGCCGAGCAGGATTGCCGCAAGAATTGCTACCAGCGGCGCGTACTTTGGATCTACGGTCATGCGGGCGAGCGTGCGACGAACGGGAACAATCAGCGGATCCGTGAGCCGGCGAATCGTTATTGAACTCCAACCAAAAGGGTTCAGATCGACCTGGTTCGCAATGAGGCGCAAGACTATTAAGACGACGATGACCGCAATCGCCGTGATTAAGGCCCAACTTATGAACCAATAAAGTCTGCTAAGGATCAGCATGAAACTCTAACTCCGTTCCCCAAAAAGAGCGGTGCCAACTCGAATCATGGTTGCGCCTTCTTCGATCGCTACTTCGAAATCGTGGCTCATGCCCATCGAGAGTTCACCTTTAGCAGAACCGAAATATCCCTGCGCTTGCAACTCGTCGCGCAGCGCGCGCAAGGTTTTGAAAAAGGATCGGCTACAATCCGGGTTCTCAAAGTAGGGCGGCAACGTCATCAATCCGATCAAATGGAGGCGCGAACACTGCTTTAAGGTCGACAGCAGAGTTGGCAGTTCTGCTGTTTCAATTCCCGCCTTAGTGACTTCTCCAGCAAGATCTATCTGCACCAGCACATCCAGGGATTGCCGGCCTTCTTCAGCGCACAGGCGATCGAGTCGTTCGGCTAACCCAGCCGAGTCAAGCGAGTGAATCACATCGAAAAGACTAATCGCGCGCCGCGCCTTGTTTGTTTGCAGATGGCCCACCAGATGCCAACGCGCAGCGGCACGTCCCAGTTCGCCAATCTTTACTTCGGCTTCCTGGACGCGATTCTCACCAAAGTCGCTTGCTCCCAAATCGATCGCGGCTTTCATTGTTTCAGCGGGGTGCGTTTTGGTGATCGCCACGAGCGTTATCTCTTTTGGCGAGCGACCGCAGGCCCGCGCGGTTGTTTCGATTCGGTTACGAACGTCCGCGAATCGGTCGCGTAGCGCTTGAAATGCATCTGGTTTCGGCGGCATTCACGTGGCAACACAATCGAAATGAAACTGTAAGAGCGTCGTGTCAGTTGTTGGCGAGTCCTACATTATCAGATCAATTACGCTGTCGCACCCGGTCGTAAGTGTACAAACGCGGCCGCAAGGCACCCGAAAACTAGCAATGGCTCAAAATTCACGCGGGAGGTGAGCGCGTGGCACATTGATTGTAGTGAAACCGGGAAACCGCAGCGCTCCCCGCTGACGCAACAGCTATTCATTAGGAGGAGGTTTATGAACCATTCAAAAGGCAAGCTCAACGTTCTTTCGATCACAGTAATGGTTTTGTTATTAGGGCTGGCAATTCCAGCAACGTCACTCGCGCAAGGACGTGGACATAGCAGAGCCCGTGGCCGCGGCATTGGAATTTTGTCGTTGCATGACCGCAAGTGCGCCAAGTTTGTAAACTGTCATGACGCAAGCGAAGGTCGCTTGGATGGACGCGGACCGCGCAGCGATAGAGTCGGAAACATCATTCTGCGCAACCGCATTCGCCATCAAAATCGGCGGTTCGATGACAATGACAACTTCGTTTTGCGTAACTTGAGGCGTAACCGGAATCGCAATTTCGATAACGACGAGTTCATCCGCAACCGGAGATTCATGGACCGGGATCGCGTTTTCGATAACGGTGGCGACCACCGGGGGCAAGGCCACGGCAAGCATAATTAAGGAATCCGCTAACAGCGGTAATTCGCCTGTCAGTTTCACAAGAAGGCGTTGCGGAGCAACTTAACGTTTCTTGACACACTCCAGGCCCATTCGCATAATGAATTCCTATTGCGGATGTGGCGGAACTGGCAGACGCGCAGGTCTCAGAAGCCTGTGATGGTGACATCGTGGAGGTTCAAGTCCTCTCATCCGCACCAAGTTTGAATGCAGGGAAGCGAGTCCAGGCGGGCTCGCTTTTCTTTTTGGAACCCTCCGCAAGCCCTCGCGTTAACTAAAAGATGTCACATCCGTGACGGTCACGGTGTCCTATTAGTAACGACACTGAAGCCCGATCGTGCTACAGGGGTGACCGATGAAGGCCGAACACGCTGATTCAATTCAATCGCCGGAAGGCAATGCCCTCCAGGCAAGTGCGCCGCAGCCACTCAAGATCACCGAGCGTCCCGCTCGTAACCGCGTGCAGCATCTGGCTGATTTGGCTCATACACTCTTGCGAGAAGCTGAAACGCTGGCCTCCGACAAAGCATTTACCGAAGAATCGAACAAGTTGCGCTCGCTGAACATCGCGGAAGGCGTCGACTTTTACGATGAGGTCATGCGCTTTGAGGTTAACCTCATAAAGCTCGCGCTGGAGCGTAGCGGACGAAACCAGGCCGCGGCGGCCAGGCTACTGCACATCAAGCCGACCACGCTGAACTTCAAGATCAAACTTTACGGAATCGAATACTGAAAAGCGCGTAAATCGTAAATCGTGAATCGTAAATAGAGGAAGCTTGGCTGAGAGCGCTGAGTTGGGGGGCGCGGAGCGAACTTATTAGCACCGCGGCTTTAGCCCGGTGATAGCAAACTGGAATTGACAAGGAACCGCTTCTAACGGTTTTTGTTGGCAGTGGATCAGGAGAAACCGTTCGAAACGGTTTAAGGAATCATTCTGTAGAACTTGACCACCGGGCTAAAGCCACGGTGCTAATGAGATCGCATCGCGTTCCCGCCGCCCGCAGTTCCAACAAAGAGTCGATAGCAACCCAACCGACCGGCTACCGAAAACGATTCACGATTCACGATTCACGATTTACGTGCTTCTAGTTGACTGCCTGCGAGGAGTTGTCTGCCGAAGGCTCGCGCCCATCCGAAACAGTTAACTGCTGTTCGTCGAAGAGAGTTGAATTGATCAACATCTGCACCCAATACTGGCCCGCCGCCGGAAACGTAACATTGACAAAGAAACTGATGTTGTCGGCAAAGCCGCCCGGCGTTATCTCAAAGCTGGTTGGTTGCGAGACGACGATTGGATGCTGTCGATCGGGCGTAAGAATTCTGACTTCGGAAAGATGAGTTCCCTCTCCGCTCCAGTGATTGACTATTGCAAACTTGATCAGGGAAACCGGCAACTGCTGCACCATGATGTTTTGGAAAACGCCCATAAAGGAAAGCTTGTTGCCGACTTCCAGTCGCACGTCATCGCAAAAAAGCGTGTAAAGTAATTCGAGTTTTTGATCGTTTGTTTGTTTTGATGTCATTTTACTTTCCTGTCAGGAATTCAAGTTCGGTAGTCTCAGGGTTGGGAAGGGCGGATTAGCACCCCAGCGGGGCTGCCCCGCCGGGGACCCCGCCTTGCCCCCGCTCCGATTGAGTGGCCTTCGACGAGCGGGGGTAAACCACCCTTCCTAACCATGAGGTTATCGCCACGATTAGCTTAACATCTTCTTGAACGCTTCTTCATCGAGCACGGGAACTCCCAATGAAGTCGCCTTATCTAGTTTCGATCCGGCTTCTTCGCCGGCAACCACGAAGTCAGTCTTTTTGCTAACTGACGAACTGACGCGGCCACCGCGCGATTCGATGGCCACGCGCGCTTCATCACGCGTGAAGTTTGCCAGTGTGCCAGTTAGCACAAATATCTGTCCGGCGAATTTGTCGTCGGCCGGCCCGCTCACCTTTTCTATTTTCGTCCGCACACCAGCCGCTGCCAGTCGCTCGCAGAGCGCCTGGTTGCCTTCGTCGTCAAACCAGTCGCGCACGCTTTGCGCGACGGTCAAACCAATCTCAGGAACATCATCAAGCTCTGCAACTGTCGCGTTGCTCAACGCTTCGAGCGAACCAAACTGGCGCGCCAGCGTTGTCGCCGTGCGATCACCAACATGACGCAAGCCCAGCGCATAGACGAGATTTGCCAGGTCGCGCTGCTTGCTGGCTTCGATTTGCGCGAGCAGATTTGACGCTGACTTTTTGGCCATTCGTTCAAGGCCAGCCACATCTTCCAAAGTGAGAGTGTAAAGATCGCCGGCGTCGTGGACCTTTCCGCCCTCGACAAGTTGATGGACAAGTGACTCGCCTAATCCTTCAATGCGCATCGCTCGCCGCGAAGCAAAGTGCAACAACCGGCCTTCGAGTTGTGCCGGACAGTCGGCAGCCACGCAACGCGAAACCACTTCGCCTTCCGGTCGCGAGATCTCGCCGCCGCACACCGGACATTTCCTCGGCATGCGAAAAACTTTCTCTTCACCGGTGCGCTTCGCTTCGATGACTTTAAGCACTTTCGGAATTACGTCGCCGCCTTTTTCGATCAGCACCCAGTCACCGATACGTATTCCCAGGCGTTTCACTTCATCAGGGTTATGCAGCGTGGCACGCGACACCGTAGTGCCGGCCAAGGCGACCGGCTCGAGGTTCGCGACCGGCGTCAACGCTCCGGTCCGTCCCACCTGCACCACGATTGAAAGCACTTGCGTTGTCGCCTGGCGGGCAGCGTACTTGTAAGCAATGGCCCAGCGCGGCGCTTTGTTTGTAGTGCCAAACTCATCCTGTAACGCGGTTGAATTTACCTTCACCACCAGGCCATCAATCTCATAATCGAGATCGTCGCGTCTGGCTTCCATCTGGTTGGCAAACTCGATCACCTCATCAATCGACTTGCAAAGAACTCGCTCCGGATTCACACGCAGGCCGGCCTGCTCCATCCAATCGAGCGCTTCCCAGTGAGTGGCAAATGGTTTTCGATCGCCCGTAAGCAGATCATAAGCAAACATCTCCAGCCGCCGCGACGCGGTGATTTTAGGATCGAGTTGGCGAATGGTTCCCGCGGCCGCATTGCGCGGGTTGGCAAAGCGCGGCTCATCCTGGTCTTCACGCTCGGTATTGATGCGTTCAAAAACCCTTCGCGGAATGAACGCTTCGCCGCGGACTTCAACTTCAGTTCCGATTGGCTTTGCTTTTGAGGTTATTCTTAGTGGGATTGAACGAATGGTGCGCGCATTCGCCGTAACTTCTTCACCGGTGCGGCCGTCGCCGCGTGTAACCGCGCGCGCCAATACGTGATTTTCGTAGTGCAGCGCAATGGATAGACCGTCGATCTTGAGTTCCGCGACATAATCGACAGCCCGCCCGTCGGCGAGACGTTGGCAACGCGCATCGAAAGCGCGCAGCTCATCAAGGTTGTAGCTATTATCGAGCGACAACATGGGCCGACGATGGACTACCTTTTCAAAACCTTCTACCGGTCGTCCGCCCACGCGCTGCGTGGGACTATCGCTGGTAATTAATTCCGGGTGCTGCTGCTCAAGCTGCTGTAACCTTTCGAGCAGCGCATCGTATTCCCGGTCGGAGATTTCCGGATTATCATGAACGTAGTAGTACTCTTCGTGCCGACGAATTTCCTCGCGCAACTTTTCAAGTTGTTGTTCAACTGAAACGGCTTTGGCCACACTCAAATCCCCACTTGTCGAGCTTAGGAATGTTTTCCGCTCTGCGAAATGCTGGGACGGCTGCCGCTAACTTGTACAGCGCCACTCGCTTTGGTTTTCGTTTCGGCGAGCTTATTTATCACCCGGCCGATCATGCGAATGCTCTGAAGAAAATCGTCGAGGCGAATGTTTTCATCCGGCCCGTGCGGATTCGATCCCGCGTGGCTAATGCCAAACGATGCGACCGGCGTGGGCGGCGACGAAGCGCCGCAAACTGCGCCGACCGGCCCGCTCGCCGGGTCCATCGGGTAAACCAATGGCGCAACTCCATAAACTTCCGCTGCCGACCCTATCACCGCGCGCGCGACGGTGGATTGCGCGGAAGACTTCGCAAGCGGCGCGCTGGCGAGTTCGATAATCTCAATGTCTTTGAAACCGCGCTCGTCGAGATGCGCTCGTAACAGGTCGATGACGAGTTTTGGCGTCAGATCCGGCACCAAGCGAAAATCCAGCCGCGCCACCGCCAGGCTGGGAAGAATGGTTTTCATTCCCGCTTCGGTGTGACCGGTCTGAATACCACAGATCGTACAGGTCGGTCCGAAGATGTGCTCCTTTACCAGCGCTGCGCCTTTCAACGAACGCACCCAACCGGCAATGCGAAACTCGTGCTTCAAACCCGCTTCATCAATTTCGATCACTTTGAGCGCTTCGGCATCCTCAGCGCTCACCGGTGCTATCTGCGACGAAAAGCCATCAATGGTGATCACGCCTTTTGGCGAAACGATCGTCGCCAGCGCCTGCACCAGTCGCCACGCCGGATTGGGGACAATCGCGCCCCACTTTGAATGCAAATCGGCACGCGCTCCATGCGCGCGCAACTCCACGAATTGAATGCCCTTGAAACCCAAACTGATAACCGGTCGCTCCTTTGTATCCTTGTAGCCCTCATCCCAAATGCAGCCTTCGGCAGCGAGCATCTCAGGATGTTCCGTCGCGAAACGATAAAGGCTGGGACTTCCCAACCCATCTTCCCCTTCCACAAAAAAGCGCAGCGACACCGGCAGCTTGCCAAAAGTTTTTTGATAGGCTTCAACGGCCGCAAGCCGCGCTACCAAATCGCCTTTGCTGTTTGCAGCGCCGCGCGCGTAAAGCCTGCCGTCGAGAATCGTCGCTGCAAATGGGCCAACCGACCATTCGCTCAAGTGCCCGACCGGCTGCACGTCGTAGTGGCCATAAAGAATATAACTCTGCGGGCCGCTGCCGCATTCACCGTAGATTATTGGATAGCCATTGCCGACTCGATGTGAACGCGTGCCGATCCCTACGCGCTGCATCATTTGCTCGACCGTCTCGGCAATGGCGCGCATGCCAGTGCCGCGCGCAGCTACCGAAGGCATGCGACAGAGCGTCTGTAAACGCTCAACAAAACCTTGCGCGTGCCGGTCAACGTATTTGTCGAAACGAGAGAACGTCATAAGTAATTAAACGAAGATTCACCACGGAGACACAGAGGCAGCACAGAGATTAATTGATATTCGGACTACCTAAGGCTTCCGCTTCGTAAAGAAGATAGCGTGGCTGTTCTGTCGACCGATCAAAACCTCCGCAAAGCAAACCCTTGGCGAATGCATCTTGAAACTCGGCCCTCACGCGCAACTGTTGCTGCCTGGCAACGCGCGCGTCTTGTTTACAAAGACTGGTCCAATCGGCAGGAATTTGAATCATACTAACCGCCGGCTCGGCTATTGATGACGCAGCGCCTTGCGCCAGCTTCATTACTCTTGCTGATTGCAGATGCCATTCGGCGAATAGCCGATCGCTGTCGATGCCTGGCGGCGGTGTGCTTTCAGGCATCGGACTGGCCGCGTAATCCGTGCCGTAGAAATTTGCGGCGTAACTGCGCACCGTCACGCCCAAGCGATTCAAATTAAAGTATGCGTTGCGCGCCTGCATTGGATCCCAGGTCCACTTAATAAAATTTCGTCCCTCATCTATGGCACGTTCGCGCTGGCTCCATTTCAACCGCGCCCCAACGCCTTTGTTTTGGAATTCGCGTGCGACAGCCATCATGTGTGAATAACCGAATATCGTATTCGCGTGAACTGCCGCCATCTGATGAACAAACCCAACCAACTGTTCAGCCACAAAAGCGCCCAGTGTCCAACCACCAGCCTGGCGCGAAACAATCAAATGACGACGAGGCGAGATTTCCAGCTCAGGCAATCCAAAAACCTCTCGCTGCAAGCGGATACAGCTATCGAATTCGTCGATGGTGGTGCATTCGCGGATTTGAATGCCGTCCATTACGCGGCGCTATCCCTTCACCTTTCCAGCCGGTAGTTGCAGCGAAGTGCGCAGCCCCCCTGTCTCGCGGTTTTGCAGAGTTACGACGCCTTTCATCATCTCTACCAGGCGGCGGCCTACGATTATGCCCAGCTCGTTAAGGTCGTTTCCGGCGCGCGGCGCTTCCTCGGGATCGAACACTCGCGACATGTCTTTTATGGCGACGCCTTCATCTTCGATTTGCACTTGCAATGTTGGTCCATCAAGCAACTCCGCGTAAGTGGTTACGCGTTGGCCTGAGCTGCTGCGACTCACCGCCCAGGAGAGAAATGTAAAAAGTATCTGTCGCAGGCGGCCTTGATCTGAAACGATCTTTGTCGCTTCCGGCGCCAGGTAGTATTCGAGTTGCACATCATTCTTCTGGGCCAAGCGGCCAACCGCAGCACACGTATCGCGCAAAGTGTCAGCCAGTGAAAACTCATGAACGAACAACTTTGCGGGCGTCAACTCGAGGCGCGACAAGTCTACCAACTGATTAAGACTGGCGAGCTGCTGCATTCCGGAATTCTGAATCTTCTGGCAAAAGCGCCGCTGCGCGTCAGTCAGCTTTTCCTGATCGAGCAGAATCTCGGCGAAGCCAAGTATCGAGGTCAGCGGCGTGCGCAGCTCGTGCGACATTCTGGCGAGGAACAAGGACCGGTAATGCGAGATATGGCGCAGCTCCCGATTCGCTTCTTCCAGCGCTACCGTCCGCTGTTGCAGTTGCTCGATCAATTGCGCCACGCGCTCGTCGTTAGACGGTCCGCCGTTGGGCTTATTCTCTTCCGTTGCAGTTTTCTCAGACATGACAGGATGGATCGTAGCCTCGAAGCTCTATTGCTCCGCGTCGTCGCGCACCTCAATTGTTTCGGTAAATGCAATATAAGACTGCACCAGACGGGTGTCAAAGGCTTGCTTCTTTTTTAACTAAATCGTGCGTTATCATGCTCTTTGCCTGATGGCGTCAGGCATTCTTAAAAAACGTCTTAGCGGCAGAAACGCATGAAGGGAACACTTAGCGATCAGCCTCTCGCGGAACTCATTCGCGAGATTTCTTCCAGGAATTTTTCCGGCACTTTGCGGCTGGAGCACGAGCGCGCCCAGGCCGCAATATATTTTGAAAGCGGCCGGCTGATCTTTGCTGCCTCCAACCTTCGCTCTCTTCGCCTTGAGGAATATTTGCGCAAGCTTGGGCTCGTTTCAGCGAAAGAGCTCGCCCCGCTTGGTAAAGATCTTTCGGATCTTGACATGGCATCAGCGCTCTGTACTGAAGGGTTGGTTGCGCGCCAACAAATCGATGAAATGCTCGGAATCCTGGTCGCCGATGTTTTGCGCGTCACCTTGTTATGGACGACCGGAGTCTGGGATTTTGACGAGCGGGCGCGGTTGGGCAATCCTGTCGAGATCGTATTGGATATCAACAATCTGCTCAGAGAAGCCGGACAAAGAATGCCGCTGAAGTTTGTTTCCTCGCGTTTCCGCAATCCCAATGAAACGATCTCACGGACTTCTGACGTCGCAATCGGCGGAAACAATTTGCTACCCAACGAGAGCTTTCTGCTGTCGCGTCTGGATACGCCCACAAAGTTGCAGGACCTGGTGGCGCTCAGCGGCTTGCGCGAGATCGATGCGCATCGCTTAATTTATGGATTGGCGCTAAGCGGGATGGCGAAGCGCGAGTATTGGCACCTGGCCTTTCGCGCCGATCCAATGCAAACCGCCAAACAGGAAGCCGCGGAGGCCGCGCCAACCAGCGCCAAAACTCTCGAAGCCGAGGCTGCCGCGGAAGCTGCAAATGAGCTTGCTGATCTGGACACATTCCTTGAACGACTCAGCAAAGCAAGCGACTACTACGAAGTTATCGGTCTAGCTCCCGAGGCCGACGCTAATGAAATCAAATTGGCCTACTATGCTCTGGCCCGGCGCTATCACCCCGATCGCTTTCACATACAATCCGGCACACCACAACACGCGCGCATTAGTTCAGCTTTCGCGCGAGTCACACAAGCTTACGAAGCGTTAACTGATGCAAATGCGCGTTCTGCTTACGATGCGGCACTGGAGCGTTCACGCCGTTTTTCCAGAGGCGCGCGCAAGCAGGCCAGCGTTTCCGGTTCCACCGAGGGATTTGAATTTGCGATGGGTGCGCCGGATGTTGAAACTGAAGAGGCTGGCCAATGTTTTCGCGAGGGCTTTGAAGCGCTGCAAGCGGGTCAGGTTCAGTTGGCCTTGACGCGACTGGCCACCGCGGCGCGACTGTCGCCTCGAGACGCGCGCTATCGGGCGCATTATGGACGCGCGCTCGCTGCCGGCGAGCAGACACGCCGTCTCGCAGAGAGCGAACTCCAGGCAGCAGTAAAACTGGAACCGTCCAACCCTATCTATCGCACGATGCTGGCGGAATTGTATTTTGATTTGAACTTTCACCGGCGCGCGCAAACTGAGTTGCAACGAGCGCTGGCCCTCGATCCAACAAATGCGAAAAGCCGCGCCCTGCTGCGCAAAATTGAGAAAGCCCGGAGAAGCAGTTAGGCGTCCTTTACTAGTGCAACTTGACGACCTTTGGATCTGTCCCATCGCACTCGTGTTAACTTAAAAGACTGGTGGATTCAAGTTTGAAGTGCAACCGGTATTAGGTCAACAACAATCGCACACCGAAGAATGATGCTGGCAACAAATCAGAAAGGCGCGCAATGCGGAACCGCGAGCGGTAGCGACCGGATGCTACGGTCGACGATGAAATACAGCATTCGCGCGGTTTCAACATTGAATGCTAACATCCGGTCGCTACCGCTCGCGGTTCTGCAATGGTTGCACTTCAAACTTGAATTCGCAACTAAACATTATGGCAACTGCTCATCTTGATACTGAACACGATCGGCTGGCCCGCGAGGCGTACTTGCAACTTGCGTCGGCCGCCGATCGGTTTGAGCGTTACGAGAACCCGCATGCCGTGCGCATCGCTGCGCTTGCCGATCGCGTCGCGCAATCTTTTCACCTGGCGCCACAGGATCGTAAGTCGCTGCGTACTGCGGCCCATATGCACGATCTTGGTGAAGTGGCGATGGAGCGTGAATACATTCGGCGCGAAGGCTCGTTGACCGAAGAAGAGCGCTTGGACCTGGCCCGTCATCCGGTGATTGGCGAGCAGGAAGCCGCGCGCGCCAGCGCCGATCGCGCGGTGCAATTGCTCGTCCGCTGGCATCATGAATGGTGGAACGGCTGCGGATATCCAGACGCGTTGAGACAAAATGAGATTCCGCTTGCCGCGCGCATACTGCGCGTCGCCGATTCATACGCCGCGCTTACCGACGCGCGCCCTTATCGACCGGCGCTCAGTGAAACAGAAGCGCGCCAGCAGATCATCGAGCGCGCCGCAATCGAATTTGATCCGGCAGTCGTGAGCGTTTTCCTTTCGCTTCCGCACATGGAAGAGTTGCGCTCGTTTGCGCGGCCGGCGGAGCCGCTAGTGTCAATCGCTGAAGGCGAAACGTTGTTTTCATCCTTCACCTGATTGGTTCTTTGTCTTCCCCTCTGGGAGAGGGTTGGGGAGAGGGCCTGAGCGCTCAACAACACCCTCTCCTTATTTCCTCTCCAGCTGGGAGGGAGAAAATTGGACTTGCGATTTTTAAGAATTCCGGAAAATAAATAACCAATGACTCCTGCAACTTTTTCCAATGGCTGGCTTAATTTCGAACTGAGTGTCCTGCGTCGCTTGAAGTTCGCTTCAGTTGCCTTTCCCTTCACCGGCGAGCCGGAGCTGGGACTTCAACTAAAGCACTGGCAGGTACGCATCGCGGCAAATGATCTGATGACGTGGTCATTCATCAAGGCGACCGCGCTGTTGGAGAATAATACTTACCGGCTGAGTGATGAAGAACTTGAGACAGTCGTCGAGGACGCTTACGTGCCGCGCGATCGTTTCGACAATCCAGCGCTCTTGAACTGGTTCAATCAAACCGATGCCTGGTGGTTTGACACCGTGCGCTTCAACGCTGAACGGCTCGACGCTCCTTACAAACGCGCGCTGGCACTGACGCTAGGCATGATGGTCGGCGACTACGTGCTCTCATTTGACGAAACCAACCGTCACCTGCGCGAGCCCGCATCTTTGTCGCGCGTGTTTCGCCGGCTGGCTGAGCTGCTTCCTTACCCACACGACAATTCATTGCGCAGCAAAGCTTCCAATCAAGACGTGCGCGCTTTTCTTGCCGAACGCCGGCACAGCGATCTGATGTTTTTGCGTTTGCCGCCGCTGGAAGAATCTCATGCGAACCAACGCGCAACGGCTGCGTGGCGTGAAGAATGGCTACAAGGCGGCGACGATTTTTGGCAAGGCTTTGAGCAGCGTCGCGCGGGCAACTTAGGCGCGCGCGCGCAAAGCAAGCAGCAGTACCTTGGCTTCCTCGAGGATTTGCTGCAGACCGCCGCGCACATACCCGGCTGGGCCATCGCGCTGCTGGAAAACGGTTTCATCTCAACCGAAGAGCTGGTGGAAACCGTCAGCCGCGTGCGCAAAGTCGACGCTATTTATTCAAAAGATTTTTCAGATTTACTCGGCGTGCGCGCCGTCATCGTTACTTGTTAGAAGCCCTCTATTTAGAAACCCCTCTTGTCAAAGTAGGTCAACTAGTCTATTGTTTTTGGGATGGCTCCGGATGGTGCCGTCCCTCGTTGAATCCTTCCTCAATTAGGACTTTCCCAAGAAACATTCCTTCCTTTCTCGTAATTCAATGTCGAAACTTGCGCGCTGATATGCAGACATCTTCACCTCAGTGGATCCTTCGGCCTTCAGAGCTAAAGCCTAAACAGCTCCTGCTCTGTTGCCTGTGCCTTTTCATCCTGGCGCTGGGTGTTCGGCTGCTGGGGTGGCGGGATCGTGGGACGATAGCAATGGTCCATCATGGAGGCATGACGAGGTTTTTCTATCGACCGTTGGCTGAGCCTCTGATCAGAGGCGACATCAAAACTTTTCTGGCTGGTCCTAACTCGCCGAACGATGCAACTGTCATCGGGCATCCTCCGGGCTACCCGTTGTTATTTGCCCTCTTCTCAAGAACCCTCTCGACGCCTGAGACGCGGCTCCAGCTTTTCCAGCTCACGGTGGACTGCTTTGCAGTTGTCCTGGTTTTCCTGGTCGCGATCGAGTTTTTCCCAGCAGCACTTGGGTTTATGGCTGCCGCGCTCGTTGCTCTTGCTTCGAACGTGGCTTTTTATTCGCTTCTCTTGATTCCCGATGCCCTGATTGTCCCGCCGGTGCTTGCGGCGTTGCTTCTTTTGATTCGAGCTTACAAGAAACCCACGGTACTAAAGGTCGTTGCGTGCGGCGCACTTCTGGGTCTCTCGTGCTGGTTGCGGGCCAACATCTTATTGCTTGCTCCTTTCCTGGCTATTCTCATCCTGACATTCTTCCGAGAGCAGCGCTGGCGATACGCCGGATTACTCGTCGCATCGTCGCTGCTTGTCATCTCACCTATAACGTTGCGCAATTATTTGGTGTTTGCTCACTTCGTTCCGATTTCTCTCGGAAGCGGAATGGTTTTGACGGAAGGTATCGCCGAGAATGATTTGGAAAACAGGTTCGATCTCTCGGCAACCGACGTTGGTGTCAGCCTTGGTGAAGCACGAAAGTTTAACCGGCCCGACTACGCCACCGGGCTTTGGGATGTTGACGGAATCGAAAGAGAAAAAAGGCGCACCAATGAAGCTCTGGCCATAATTAAGGCTCACCCGGTCTGGTATTTCTCAACGGTAGCCCGGCGGGCAAAGCGAATGCTGGAATCTGATCCGTTGCTCCCCGGTACCACTATCATCCCTCAATCTCATCTTAACACTGCGGATATCGAAGAGCTCGATGCCAAACTAAGCTGGTCACAAACGCCCGTTCAGTTTTTGTCGTCTCAGCCTGAGACGTTGAAGGGGTTGAAATATTCTCTTGCTGAAAATCAGGAGCAGGTTGAGTTCACATCATCACCGGGCGTTTATCCGGAACTCGTTCGCATGTCGGAGATTCCCGTAGACGCTTACACGACCTACAAGCTCACTGTTCCCGTCAAGACAGTGCAGGGACGAATCATTCTCAGCGTTACTGATTCAGATCATAATGTATTAGCAATCACGATTACGCCAGACCCGATCAACGTAAAGGACTCGTCTGTGCCGTCCGAGGCGGAAGTTGTGATCCCTTTCAGTTCAGGTTCGGCACGAAAAGTATTTCTTGTGGTGACTGGATCATCAACTCCGGTGTGGAGCTTTGGAACAATTAACTCATTTCGAGTTGGTAAGTCGTCCACCGCTTTCAGCCTTCCTTTTCGCTGGTCGCTCTACCAGGCGCAGGAAATATTAAATAGCGGTTGGTTGATGCCTTTCGCGTTGTTGGGAATACTAATCCTGGCATTTGTAAGACGCGGTCGCGACTTAGCATGGCTCTTAGCGATGCCGCTCTATTTCATTCTGGTCAGTTCGCTAACGCACATGGAGCATAGATACATTATTGTGATCTATTATCTGCTGCCGATCCTGGCGGCTGTGCCTGTCTGTTATTTGGCAGGAATGTTGAAAGCAAACTTTCTGGTTGCCGGACAGAGGCTGAAGGTTGCTTTCTTGGCGCGGTCACTCTAGTAACCAGGCATAATATATTCAGCCATTTTCGGCTCTTGCGAACTTCCGTATCTTCAAAGCTAGTACGAAGAGGGTTGGTGCACTCGCCAGAAAGGCGGTAAGAATCAGTAACGAGCGCAGATGTTTTCTAGGTTCTCCCAAACACGAAACTTCTTTCCTTTCTGGGTCGAAGAACACAGGGACTTCTTGTTCGAGTCTCAAATCATCAAAGTGAGCGCCAATGTCCACAGCGTGGCTGGCGCCTTTGTCGGAGCGCCCAAGCGTTTAGTATTCATAAATTACAGTGCCATGATTCTCGGGCTGTAAAGCAACTAAGCGTCTCGTGAATCTTGTGCAGCACTTCGACCAGATAAGCGCCGGTGCCACAACACGGATCGAGCACGTACACGCGCGGATCGGCAAGGCCATCGGGAATATCCAGTTCGTCGCGCAGCAGGGTATCAACGCGCGCGACCATGTACTTGACGATCTCAATCGGCGTATACCAGACGCCCAGCTCTTTGCGCAGTTCAGGATCGAACGCTTGTAGGAATGGCTCGTAGAAATACTGGACGGCGTGGCCTTCTTCAAAGTTCTCAAAGAACGCTTTGCGATCGACCCGGTTGAGAACGTCCGTCGTCCAATCGAGCATTTCGACAATATTCAGTTCGCGCAATTGTGTGCGAGTCGCAATCTGATCGAACAACGCTTTGATCATCGGTAGCAGGCTGCTGAAAAACTAGTTTAATCGCCTATTTTGGAGTGCGGCTCGACGCCGCTTTGGTGATGCGAAGGCGTCAAGTGTTTTCTTTTACTAGGTCGCAACGCCAACTTGAAAAGCAGCGTCGAGCCGCCGCAGTCCAAATTTCGCGATTGATTCTCGTTCAGCTCGATGCTGATGCATCTGCGACGAAGCGATAACCGACGCCGCGGACGGTAAGTAGATGAGCGGGTTTGGCAGGATCTTCTTCAATGTATTTTCTTAAGCGCACGATAAAGTTATCAATGGCTCGGGTGTCAGTGTCCTCAGCCAGATCCCAAA
>WNFT01001592.1_pt1 | contig 27775 bp, 16 predicted proteins | sample 5400191 | NCBI WGS metagenome assembly WNFT01 (sample SAMN13153359, study PRJNA577476) | soil metagenome | isolation source: 80 cm saprolite under Madrone tree | place: USA:California | collected 2016-06-14 | reverse complement strand
CGAGGGCGAGGGCCGGGAGGGCGAGGAGGCGCTTTCTCAAGCGCGCGCTTCCGGGGAGGGGGGGCCCGGGACGCCGCGCGGCAGACGCCCCGAGAACACCGTCTCCTCGGGCTCGCAGAAGCCCCTGACCACCACCCGGCCCCCCGGCGGGCCGTAGTTGAGGGCGTTGTCCACGACCTTGGCGACGAGGGCGAAGCCCACCGAGAGCGCGCGCGCCCAGGCCGTGATGGACTCGCCCCGGCGGTAGAGCGCGGCATCCGCGAGTCGAGCCCTGGAGTTCTCCATGTTCGATCGATGGACAAGTAGACCACACGCGCGCAGCCGGGGTCCACGGAGCCCAGGGCCTATAATCAATCCCATGAGCGTCTTCGACCGGCGGCGCCTTCCCGCCTCCGTCTTCAAGCTCGACGTGGAGCGGATGCGTCAGGGCTGGTACTCCGACAAGTACTTCATGAACATCGCGCGCACCCTGGCCGAGCTCGCGAAGCAGGGCTACCGCTTCGGGGGGACCGCCCCCGACCTGTCGGACCTCGAGGTCGACCTGGGGCGGGTCGACGTGGGCTCGATCGAGGTCGAGATGCAGTGGTTCCCGCGGCGCACTCCCTCCTGCGTGGTGGTGGGGGTGGACAAGGCCCTCGCCATGCTCCAGGAGTGCACGGGATACTTCGACGACGGGGGAAGGTTCGTGAGCACCTTCGACCGAATGGAGGTGTGGGCGGTCCCCGACGGGAGCGAAGCCCAGTACGACGACGACCCCCTGAACGTGACCCCCGTCATGAAGATGAGGGGACGGTACCGGGACTTCGCGATCCTGGAGACCCCGACCCTGGGGGCCCTCACCCGGGGCAGCCGGGTGGCCACGAACGTCTACGAGGTCCTGAAGGCGGCCCGGGGGAAGCAGGTGCTGTTCTTCCCCGCCCGCTTCGACGCCCACGAGGTGCAGGCGGCGGACGGGTACTCGTACCAGATCGCGGTCCAGCTCTTCAACCAGAACTACGGCAAGAGCCTCTCCGCCTACGTCTCCACCGACGCCCAGGGCGACTGGTGGGGCGGGGCGGGGGGCGGCACGGTGGCCCACGGCGCGATCGCCTGTTTCCTGGGCGACACCGCGGAGGCGACCATGGCCTTCGCCGCCACCCGCCCTCCCGACATCCCCCGCATCGCTCTCGTGGACTTCCGGAACGACTGCGTGGGGACGTCGCTCCTGGTGATCCGCACCATGTTCCGGAAATACCTCGAGCTGCTCCATTCCGGCAAGGCCGAGGAGGCGGCCAAGTACAAGCTCTTCGGGGTGCGCCCCGACACCTCCTCGAGCCTTCGCGACGTGTCGGTTCCCCCGCTCGGGGACCGGGCGCTGGACTGCGGGGTGAATCCCCGCCTCGTCTTCCTCATGCGCGAGGCGATCGACCGCGAGTGGCTGGGCTGGCCGCTCGAGGGAGAGGACCGCCGGCTGGCGGAGCAGTATTGCCGGGAGGTCAAGATCGTGGTCACCGGCGGCTTCACCCCCCGGAAGATCCACCAGTTCGAGGACCTGCGCGTCCCGGCCGACGTCTACGGGGTCGGTTCCTGGCTCCTCTCGTCCTGCGAGGTCTGCGGCACCAACAACGACTTCACGGCCGACGTGGTGCGGGTACGGATCGAGGGGAAGTGGTACGAGCTGGCCAAGACCGGCCGCAAGGCCTGCGACAACCTGATGCTGGAGCGGGTGCGGTGACGGGGGAATCCGTCTCCCTGGCGGCGGCCGCTCTCGCGGGACTCGTGTCGTTCGTCTCCCCCTGCGTGCTCCCCATCGTCCCCGGCTACCTGTCGTTCATCAGCGGAGTGAACCTCGCCCAGCTCCGGGGCGCCGAGGCCCCGCCGGGGGTCACGCGCCGGGTCGCCCTCACCAGCCTTTTCTTCGTCCTCGGGTTCTCGACCGTCTTCGTGGCCATGGGGGCGGCGGCCACCGTGGTGGGGGAGCTCCTGCAGGCGCACAAGCGCGCCCTGGGCATGGTGGGGGGAGTGGTCATCATCGTGCTGGGCCTGCACATGGCCGGCCTGATCCGGATCGAGTGGCTGCTCTCCGAGAAGCGGGCCACCGTGCGGGAGCGTCCGCTCGGCTTGCTGGGGGCCTATGTGGTCGGCCTCGCGTTCGCCTTCGGCTGGACCCCCTGCATCGGGCCGATCCTGGGAGCGATCCTGCTCTACGCGTCCCAGCAGGAGACGGTGGCCCAGGGGGTGCTGTTGCTCGCCGCGTACTCGGCCGGCCTCGGCATCCCGTTCATCGTCGCCGGCCTCGCCGTCAACGGCTTCTTCCGCGTGTTCGGCCGGCTGCGCGGCTCGATGCGTGCGATCGAAGTGGTCTCGGGGGCGCTGCTCGTCGGCGTGGGCCTGCTGCTCGTGACGGACCGTCTCACCCTCCTCGCCCAGTACTTCGCCAAGGCCTTCCCGGGGCTGGCGACTCTGGGCTGAAGGACGAAGGCTGGGGGCACGAGAAAGCGCGGAGCCGCACGTGGAGCTGCGGTTCCTCCCCCCTACGTGGGGGAGGTTAGGAGGGGGGGTCGATGAATGAATGGTTATAATGGGAGGCTGATGTCCCGACGCCTCGGCCTCGCCTGCGCCCTTCTCGCCGCCGCGTGCTCGGCCCCCGCGCCGAAGGCCGAGAACCGCTCCGCCCCCGCCTTCGAGCTGCCCGAGCTGAACGGGGGGACGCTCAGCCTGGCTTCGCTCAAGGGCAAGGTGGTGGTCCTCGACTTCTGGGCCACCTGGTGCGGGCCCTGCATCCGCGAGATCCCCGACTACGCGGAGTTCTGGAGGAAGAACCAGCCGCGGGGGATCGAGGTGGTGGGGGTGGTGGTGGACTCCGGCGAGCCCCAGGAGATCCAGGACTTCATTCGCGAGTACCGCATCCCCTACCGCCAGGTCCTGGGCAACGACCAGGTCCAGGCCCAGTACGGCGTGAACCAGGGCTATCCCACCACGTTCGTGATCGACCGCCAGGGGGTCATCCGCTGGAAGGGCCTGGGCAGCCCGCCCGCCAAGTTCAAGAAGCTGCAGGAGACCGTCGACGCCGCCCTCTCCTCCTGAAGAAAACGCGAGGTTGAAGCGGTGAGCGTGACACAGGAGCAGGTCCTGTCGGTGCTCGGCACCATCCAGGACCCGGACCTTCACAAGGACATCGTGACCCTGGGCTTCGTGAAGGACGTGCGGATCGACGCCGGAGAGGTCGACTTCACGATCGAGCTCACCACCCCCGCCTGCCCGGTGCGGGACGAGATGAAGGCGGAGGCGGAGCAGAAGGTGGCCGCCCTGCCGGGAGTGAAGGCGGCGCGGGCCAAGATGACGGCGGACGTGCGCGCCCGCGGGGGCTTCGGCCGACAGGCCGTCCCCGGCATCCGCAACATCCTGGCGGTGGGGGCGGGCAAGGGCGGGGTGGGCAAGTCCACCACCGCGGTGAACCTCGCGGTGGCGCTCGAGCAGAAGGGGGCCCGGGTCGGCCTCATGGACGCGGACGTCTATGGGCCGAACATCCCCCAGATGCTCGGCATCACCGATCAGCCCGAGGTCAGCGACGACAAGAAGATGGTCCCCCCCGAGGGGCACGGCCTCAAGGTCATCTCCATGGGCATGCTGGTCCCCCCGGACCAGCCCGTCATCTGGCGCGGTCCCATGCTGCACGGGGCGGTCCAGCAGTTCATGCGCGACGTGGCCTGGGGGGAGCTGGACTACCTGGTGGTGGACCTGCCCCCCGGCACCGGCGACGTGGCGCTCTCCATGGCGCAGAGCGTGCCCATGGCGGGAGCGGTCGTGGTCACGACCCCCCAGGGAGTGTCCGTCTCCGACGTGCGCAAGGCGGTGGCCATGTTCCGCCAGCTCAACATTCCCGTGCTGGGGGTGGTCGAGAACATGAGCTACTTCGTCTGCGGCCACTGCCAGGAGCGGACCGAGATCTTCGGCAACGGGGGCGGCCGGCGCATGGCGGAGGAGATGGGGATCCCGTTCCTGGGCGAGGTGCCGATCGACACCCGGGTGCGCTCCGGCGGGGACGAGGGCCAGCCGATCGTGGCGGCGGCCCCGGAGGCCCCCGCGGCCAGGGCTTTCGCCGAGGTGGCGGGCAAGGTGGCGGCCCAGGTCTCCATCCAGAACATGCGGGTCCTGAAGGTCATCCAGACGGCTTGAGCGCTCTCGCGGCGCCGTCCTAACCGATCGTACGAATCGTATCGTCGGGAACGCTACAATTGTCCCTTTGATGGGAAGACGCGGCCTGGTGCTCGTCTGCGGCCTCCTCGCCGGGTGCCGCTCGGCCCCGCCCGGCCCCTATCCGAACGCCTCCGTGGTCCTGGTCTCGATCGACACCCTGCGGGCCGACCGGCTGCCCCTCTACGGCTACGCGAAGGGCGCGACCCCGCACCTCGATGCCCTGGGCCGCGAGGCCATCGTCTTCGACCAGGTCTACAGCCACTGCCCCCTCACCCTGCCCGCCCACGCCTCGATGTTCACGGGTCTCCTGCCTCCGCATCATGGCGTGCGCGACAACCAGGGATTCTCGCTCGGGAGCGACAAGCCAACTCTGGCCGCGCGCTTCCGCGGTGCCGGCTTCGACACGGGCGCCGCCGTCTCCGCCTACGTGATCCGCGCCGCCACCGGGATCGCCCAGGGATTCGACGCCTACGACGACGCCATCCCGGTGGACGCCTCCGTGGAGGCGCTGTCCGCGCAGCAGCGCGACGGCGCCCAGTCCGTGGACTCGCTGCTCCGTTGGATCGAGGCGCGACCCGCCTCGAGGCGCTTCTTCGCCTTCCTCCATCTCTACGAGCCTCACGCGCCGTACACGCCGCCCCCCGCGTATCAGGGCCTCGCGGAGCCCTACGACGGCGAGGTCGCCTACGCGGACGAGCTCGTCGGGCGCCTCTTGACGCGGCTTCGCGAGCGGGGGCGCTACGAGGGTGTCGTCCTCGCCGTCACCTCGGACCACGGCGAGGGGCTGGGAGACCATGGCGAGCAGGAGCACGGCTTCTTCCTCTACCGCGAGGCGGTTCGGGTCCCCCTGATCCTGCGCCTGCCGGGCGGCGCCCGCGGGGGGACGCGCGTCTCGGGCACGGTCGCGCAGGTCGACCTTCCCGCCACCCTCCTCGACCTCCTGGGCCTGCCCGCGGAGGGCATGGACGGCCGCTCGCAGCGCCTGGCCATCGCGAAGGGGGCCGCCGAGCCGCGGCCCGTGTACTCGGAGACCTTCTTCCCGCGCTACCACTTCGGCTGGAGCGAGCTGCTCGCGGTCACGGACGACCGCTACCGGTACATTCACGCCCCGCGTCCGGAGCTGTACGACGCCCGGAACGATCCCACCGAGCGGGCCAACCTGGCGGCGCAACGGCCCGACGCGGGCCGTGCGATGGCCGCCTGGATCGAGAAGGCGGTCGGGAAGGTCGAGGCGGCGACCCCCGCGGCCGTGCCCGCCGAGGTGGCGGAGAACCTTCGGGCCCTGGGATACGTCTCGGGCGGCTCGCGTCCCGCGTCCGGACCGGGCCCCCTCCCCGATCCCAAGGACAAGGTCTCGGTCTACGAGGCGTACCGCCGCGCCGGGGCGCTGCACGGCAGGGGGCGGGACGAGGAAGCGGTGCGGGAGCTGCGGACGGTGCTGGCCGACACCCCGGGGATGGTGGACGCCTGGAACCTGCTGGGGCTGGCGCTCTTCCGCATGGGCCGGACACAGGAGGCCGTGGCCGCCCTCGACGAGGTCGTGAAGATCGAGCCGACCCATGCCGGCGCGCACCTTGCCCTCGCGCGGATCGACGCCGCCTCTGGCCGGCCCGAGCGCGCGCTGCGCCACGCCGAGCTGGCGTCGGCGACCCAGCCGGGCGAGGCCTTCGAGACCCTGGCGGAGCTGATGCTGCAGAGGGGCCGCCTGAGGGAGGCGGCCGAGTACGCCCGCCGCAGCCTCGCGGCGGACCGCTCGCGGGTCCTGAGCGCGTTCCTGCTGGGCGAGGTGGCGCGGAAGGAGGGCCGGTTTGCCCAGGCCGTCCCTTCCTATCGTCAGGCCATCGAGGCCCAGCGCCTTCGCCCGGGGTCGGTCGTGCGGAACCTCCACGCCGGGCTCGCCGACTGCCTGGCGCGCCTCGGCCAGGAGGCCGAGGCGGAGAAGCAGTTCCTCGCCGAGATCGAGGCCATTCCCCATTCACGCGAAGGACGCACCGGCCTAGCCATGCTGTATCGCTCCCAGGGGCGCGACGCGGACATGCGCAGCGTCCTCGAGGGCGTGGTAACGGCCAACCCCCGGGCGGGGGCCGACGAGTACTGGACGGTCGTCCGCGCCTTCGCCACCCTCGGCGACCTCGCGGCCGCCCGCGAGTGGGCCGGCCGCGCGCGGGTGCTCTTCCCGGCCGACCGCCGTTTCGCGGGGGGCGGCTGATGGCGAAGGGGCGAAACCACCGGAAGATCGATCCGCCCCCCGCCCCTGCGCGCCCCGGGCTCAAGCGGGCGGCCCTGCTGGCCCTCGCGGCGGCCGGGGTCGGAGGCCTCGTCCTGCTCTCGGTGCGTGCCTTGCGACCGCACCGGCTCAACCTCCTCGTCGTCACCATCGACACCCTGCGGGCGGACCACGTCGGCGCCTACGGGTACGCCGGGGCGGAGACGCCGGTCATGGACGGGCTCGGGCGGCGCGGGGCCCGATTCGAGAACGTGGTGAGCGCGGTCCCCATCACGGCCCCGGCGCACGCGACCCTCTTCACGGGGCAGTACCCTCCGGTGCACGGCGTGCGCGAAAACGTGGCCTTCACCCTGGGCACCCGACACCCCACCCTCGCCACGATCCTCCAGGGGCACGGCTATCGCACGGCCGCGTTCGTCGGGGCGTTCCCGGTGGCGGCGACGTACGGCTTCGGACGGGGCTTCGACCACTACAACGAGGACTTCCACCCGGCGCCGGCAGGAAGCCAGGGCGCCGAGCGCCCGGGCAACGAGGTCGCGGACCGGGCCATCGAATGGCTCTGGAGCGCGGGCGGGGGGCCCTTCTTCGCGTGGGTCCACTTCTACGACCCCCACCATCCCTACACGCCGCCGCCTCCTTACAGAGCCAGGTTCGAGGGCCATCTCTACGACGGCGAGGTGGCCTTCGCCGACGCGCAGCTCGGCAGGGTCCTGGAGGCCCTCCAGGCCACCGGGCGGGACAAGGACACGGTCGTCGCCGTGCTGGCCGACCATGGCGAGTCGCTGGGCGAGCATGGTGAGGTGACCCACGCGATCCTCATCTACGAGTCGACCCTGCGCATCCCCTTCTTCCTCGCCGGACCGGGCATCCCGGTGGGGGTCGCCATCTCGCCGCGCGTTGGTGCCGTGGATGTCCTGCCCACGCTGCTCGGTCTGCTCGGCATCGACTCCCCTTCCGGGCTCCCCGGGCGCGACCTGCGGCCGGCCCTCGACGGAAAGAAGCTGAGGGCAGAGCCCCTGTACGTCGAGAGCCTTTTCGGCCGTCTCACCTGCCGCTGGTCGAGCCTTCGCGGCTGGGTGAGCGAGGACTGGAAGCTGGTGCAGGGCGCGGAGACCGAGCTGTTCGACTTGAAGGCGGATCCGGGCGAGCTACGGAACCTCGCCGCCCAGGAGCCGGGGCGGGTGGAGCGCATGCGGGCCGCGCTGCAGGCGGCGCTGGGCAAGATGGCGCCCGGCGGCGATACGGCCCGGAGTGCCACGCTCTCGCCCGAGCAGGAAGAGAGGCTGCGGAGCCTCGGGTATGTGGGAGGGAGCGGGGGCGCGGGTTCGCTCGACGAGCCGGGGCTGCCCGATCCCCGCGCTCGCGTCCTCATCTACGAGCGCGTATGGCGGGCCATGGGTGCTTTCGGCCACGCGGTGCCCCGGGCGCTGGCGGACATGGAGGCGGTGGTCGCCCTCGACCCAGGAAACCCCTTCGCCCACCAGGCGCTCGGCCACCTGGCCTACCGCGACGGACGCCTCGGCACCGCCGCCCGGGCCTTTGCGCGCAGCCTGGAGCTGGACCCCGAGCGCCAGGGCACACGCTTGCCCTTCGGTCGCATGCTCCGCGAGATGGACCGCCTGGAGGACTCCGAACGGCAGCTCCGGATCGCGGTGGAGCAGGCGACGCCCGACGACGACCGCACGCGGATCGGCCTTGCCGAGACCCTGACCGCGCGCGGGAGCACGGAGGAGGCGGGCCGGATCATCGACGCGGTCCTCGCCCGCTCGGCGAAAGACGACGAGGCCCTGGCCGCGAAGGGACGCCTGCTCCTCGCCCAGGGCCGGCCCGCGGAGGCGGTGCCCTACCTCGAGCAGGGGGGCGACGGCCAAGAGGTCGAGCCGTTGGTGGAGCTGGGCGAGCTCTTCCTCCGGCTCGGCCAGCCGGCGCGCGCGCGGGAGAGCGCGGAGCGGGCCCTGGCGCGGGTGCCGGGCCATCCGTGGGCGCTGGCAGTGGCCGGCCGGGCGCTGATCGAGGAGCAGCGGCGCGCGGAGGGACTGGCGGCGCTACAAAAGGCCTTGACCAATCGCCCTCGACGGCCCGAAGGCTGGCTCAGCCTCGCCCGCGCCTTCGAAGCCGCCGGCCAATCGCGCGAAGCCGACTTGTGCCGGCGGAAAGCGGAAGAGGCCCGGAGGAGCTAGAGGAACGAGCGCCGTATAATCCCGGCGGGGGTGACCGATGGGGACCACGCGGATCGCGGGCGCGCTCGCGGGGCTGGCCGCGCTTGTGGTGGCGACCCGAAGCCCCGCGGAGCCCCCGGCGCAGCAGGCGCCGCCCGTCTTCCCGGTGGACGTCCGCGTGGTTGCGGTTCCGGTATTCGTCATGGACAAGGACGGCCGCGGGGTCCCCGGCCTCACGGAGCAGGATTTCGAGGTCGAGGACGGCGGCCGCAGCGTGCCCATCGCCGGCTTCCTGGCCGTGGATGCGGGCGCGCCCAGCGCGCTCTCCGCGGGAAGCGTGAGTCCCCGGCTGGTGGCCGCTTCGCGGCGGCAGTTCCTGCTGCTCTTCGACCTGGCGTTCTCGAGTCCGGCGGGTATCCTCAAGGCGCGCAAGGCCGCCCTCGAGCTGCTCGAGAAGTGGCCAGAGCCCGGCGACCTGGTGGCGGCCGCCAAGTTCGGCGGGGGGGGCGTCGAGGTGCTGGTGGGGTTCACCCCGGACCGCGTCCAGGTCGCCCGCGCCGTGGCCACCCTGGGGGCGGCCGGGGATTCGGCCAGGATTCGCGACCCCCTGGGCCTCGCCTACGACCTAGGCTTCACGACAATCGACCCGTTCGGCAAATGGGGCCTCCAGATCGACCCGGGAGAGAGGAGCAAGGACCCCGAATTCTACCGCGACATGACTCTGATGCAGGCACGCTCGGAGCGAAACGCGTATCGCCAGCGTGTCGTGGGCTACGTGGGGGACCTCCAACACCTGGCCCAGCTCCTGGACTCCGTCCAGGGGCGCAAGCAGGTGATCCTCCTGTCCGGAGGCTTCGACCAGAGCGTGCTCACGGGCGCCGAGGGCACCGAGCAGGCGGACGCCGCGCGGGCCGTGGTCGAAGGGCGCCTGTGGGAAGTGCAGGGCGACCGTCGCTTCGGCGACGCGGGGGCGCGCAGCACCCTCGATGGGCTCTACGAGGCGCTCGCGCGCACTGACACCGTCGTGCACAGCGTCGACGTCATGGGCATGGCCACCGCGGGCGCCCTGGACGAGTCGGGCAGCGCTCCCCGTGGCAGCGGCCGGGGGACCCTGGCCGAGCTGGCGGGCCGGTCCGGTGGCCGCTTCGTCCGGGAGGGCAACGACATCGCCGCCGGCCTGCGTGAGGTCCTCGACGTCTCGCGGTACTACTACGTGCTCGCCTTCGAGCCCGCGGACGCGAAGAAGAAGCCGGGCGAGCTACGGAAGCTCAAGGTGAAGGTCAAGCGCGCCGGCCTCCAGGTCTCCCACCGCGCCGGATACACGGTCCCCGACCTCAAGGCCGCCCCCGCGTCCACCGTCCAGCTCCAGTCCGCCGAAGCCATCGCCAAGGGCCTCTCCGGGGGCGCGCTGCGGCTCAGCGCGGTGGCCGTCCCCTATCGCAGCCCCCAGGGCGAGGTGTCGCTGCCCGTGGTCCTCGAGGTCGAGGGGGGAAGCCTTCTCGCGGGTGCGGGGAAGGCGCTCTCCCTCGAGATCTACGGCTACGCCCTCGACGCCACCGGGCGCATCCAGGACGCGGTCGGCCTCACGCCCACCCTCGACCTCGAGAAGCTCGGGTCCGGCATCCGCAACACGGGCGTCCAGGTCATCACCGCGTTCCGCGTGCAGGAGGGCCCGGTCGACCTGCGATTCCTCGTGCGCGACCCGGCCAGCGGCCGCACCGGCTCGCTGCGGAGCGCCGCGGTGGTGCCTTCCTTCGCGGAGGGGGCGGCCTCTCTCTCCCTGCCCCTGCTCATGGACGATCCGCGCTCCCGGCTCGTGATCCCCACCGCCTCCCGGGCCAACCGGAACCTCCAGATCCCGTTCCGCCTGGGGGACGCGCCCTTCACGCCGCAGGCCGCCCCCGTGCTCCGCAACGGCGCGGCGCAGCAGGTGTGCCTCATGACCTGGGGAGACGCCGTGGCAGGGGACGGAACCGCGGCCCTCAAGGCCGTCCTGGTCCGTGACGACGGCGGCCAGACCGTCGCGCTCGAGACCGCGGGGCTGCGCGTCGTGAGCGACCTCGACCGGTTTCGGCGCCTCGTCCTGACCGTGACCCCCAAGGGCGTCCCCCGCGGCGACTACCGTCTACGCCTCACGGTCGCGTCTTCGGGGAGCGCGGAGAGTCGCACCGAGCAGGCCGTGCGCGTCGAATGAGGGCGGGGCGGACGAGGTCCCCGGCCTTCAGCGCTCGCGCTTCAGAACGACGAAGGCTCCCCCGACCTCCACGACGGGGCTGACTTCCCCCGGACGCAGCACGCGGACCGCGGAGCGGAGCGGCTCCGCGAGGTCGGTGAGGCGCAGGATGCCGAGGTCCCCGCCTCGGCTCGCGGAGGGATCCTCGGAGAGCGCCCGCGCCAGGGCCCCGAAGTCCTCGCCGCCCGCCACTCGCCGCACCGCCTCTTGCGCCCGCTCGCGCTCGCGTACGCGGAGGAGGCGGACTCGCAGGGCACCTTCCGGGGGCGGAGCGAGCTGCGCCTGGGCGGCGAGGAGCGCCTCGCGTGCGCCGGGGTAGTGCTCGGCCTTGCCGAGCAGCCGCTCGAGCAGGGGCTTCGCGGCCTCGGGACGGCCGGACCGCAATTCGACCGAGCCCAGGAAGAACAGCGCATCGGGGTCGTCGGGGCTCACGCGAAGGGCGGCCCGGAAGGCGTCCGCCGCCGCCTCCTCACGTCCCTGCGCCCCCAGCGCCAGGCCGCGGGCCACCTGGACCTCGGCGGCATCGGGCGCGAGCCGGGCGGCTTCCTCGGCCTCGCGCAGCGCGGCTTCGAGCTGTCCCTGGTTCCGGTACAGGGTGGCGAGGTCCACCCGGACGAGGGCGTTCTGCGGATCGAGGCTGCGGGCCCGCTCCAGGCTGGTCCGCGCCGCCGCCAGGTTGCCCTCGGCGAGGAGCAGCCGGCCCTTCATCTGGTGGAGCTCGGCGTTGTTGGGCGCGCTGCGAAGCCCGCGCTCGACGGTGGCCAGGGCTTCCTGCGCCTGTCCCGCCCCCGCCTGCGCCCGCGAGAGGTACGCGTAGGCGGGCATGGCGCTCGGGTTCAGCTCCACCGCCCGCGCGAGGGGCGTCACCGCCTCCGCGAACCGGCGCAGCTCCAGGAGGCTGCGGCCCAGGAAGTAGTCCACGTTGAACGACCGCCGCTCGAGCACTCGCCCGCCCGGCAGGGGAGTGCTGGCGGCGAGGCGCTTCAGCAGGCGCGCCGCCCCCTCGTAGTCCCGCGCCTCGAAGAGGCGCACGCCCCGGGTGACGTCGCGGGTGAAGGACTGGAACTCCGGGAGCTTGTCCTTGGGGTCGGCGCCGGTGGGCGTCCCGCTGAAGAATCCCCCCGCCACGTAGCCGAGGGCGGCCAGCCGCTCCATCGCCGACGCGTCCATCGCCGGCAGCGACGGCGCCACCGTGCCCCGATCCCGGGCCAGGAGGCGCGTGCGCATGGCCGCCGCCACCGGAGCGCGATCGTCGATCCGGTTGCGGGCCTCGGCCGGGTCCTCGGGGAGCCGGTAGAGCTCCGCCCGCGGGGCGTCGATGTACTTCCACCCCTCCGCGCGCAGGCCGCGCAGGGGCGCGCAGCCGAAGTGCAGGCTCGCGTAGAGGCTCTCGACGTAGGCCTCGTTGTCGGGGAGCTTGCCGCCGGGGCGGAGGAGCCCCGCCCGGGAGGCTCCGCTCGTCGGGGTGGGCGGGCTCCCGAGCAGCTCCAGGAGCGTCGGCAGGAGGTCCACGCCCCTGAACTGGCCGCCCACGCGCAGCCCGGCGGGCAGCCGGCCCGGCCATCGCAGGACGAGGGGGACCCGGAGCGTCGTGTCGTAGACGAAGAACCCGTGCTCGTCCTCGCCGTGGTCGCCGAGCCCCTCCCCGTGGTCCGAGGTGACGACCACCAGGGTCGACTCCCGCAGGCCGGCCCCTTCGATCCAGGCGAGGAGGCGCTGCACCTGGCTGTCCGCGTACGCGACCTCGCCCGCGTAGAGGTCCTTCGCGAAGCGCTGGCGGAACGGAGGTGGAGGGTCGTAGGGGGCGTGGGGATCGAAGAGGTGCACCCAGGCGAAGAAGGGAGTGGTCCTTGGGGCGCGCAGCCACTCGAGCGCGCGGTCCACGACCTCCTGCCCCCGCCGCTCGCTGCGGTCGCGGCGGGTGGCCACGCTGCTCGCCGCCGCGAAGGGATCGTCGAAGGCGTCGAACCCCCTCGAGAGCCCGGAGTCCCTGGAGACCGGGTAGGCCCCGATGAACCCTCCGGTGGCGTAGCCCCGCTCCTTCAGGATCGAGGCGAGGGTGGGGGTGCCAGGGTCGAGGGGCTTCGAGAAGTTGTCGCGAATCCCGTGCTCGAAGGGAAGGCGTCCGGTGAAGAGGCAGGCGTGGGAAGGCCTGGTCTGCGGGACGTGAGCCACCGCGTCCTCGAGAAGGACGCCCTCCCGGGCCAGCGCGTCGAGCGCGGGGGTGGTGCCGGCGGCAGAGCCGTAGGCGCCCACGCGATCGGCCCGAAGGGTGTCGATGGTGACGAGCAGCAGGTTCGGGGCGGGCGGGGGGCCGGCGGCGGCGAGCAGCGCGAGGGCAGCCAGCATCTCCAATCGCGATTATCCGTGAAATGAAAAGGCCCCGGGGGTTTCCCCCCGGGGCCTGGTGAGTCGGAGTCGAACGCCCTAGAACGCCAAGCTGACCCCCAGCCGGGCGATCCGCGGGCTGATGATCTCCTCGATGCGGCCCACTCCGGGCTGGGCGCCGGCGATGGTCGAGATGAAGGTCCCGGTGTTGGCCTGCCGCGACCGCGACAGCACGACGTCGTTGTTGAGCACGTTGAACGCCTCGGCGCTGATGGTCAGGCCGGCCCCCCCGAGCTTGAGGGTCTTGGCCAGGCGCAGGTCCACGTTCCAGACGTTGTTGTAGCGGCGGGTGTCGATGGCCGGCGTGGCCAGCGCCTGCGTGTTCCCGTCGCGGCCCGCCGGCAGCCGGACGGTGATCGGATAGGGTCCGCCCTGCTTCCCGAACAAGCCGCCGGAGAGGTCGAACCCTCCGGGGAGCTGCACCATGGCATTGGCGTAGAGCTGCCACTTGACGCTGGTGTAGAAGCTGGCCTTGCCCGATCCACCCGAGAGGAAGGCCACCTGGCCGCCCTGGACGAGGGCGTCCGCCTCGGTGGGAGCGATCTTGCCCGAGCTGGCGGTCGTGTGTACGCCGTACGGCGTGCCGTCCCAGTTCTCGGTCCAGTCGTTCCAGGAGAAGGCCATCCGGCTCATCCACCGGTTGGAAAGGCGCTTGGTCAGGGTGAGCTCGAGGCCGCTGAAGGTGGTGTGATAACCCTCGGCGTTGGTGCGGAGCCGGCCCCCGGCGCCCGCGGTCACGAGCGCGGAGTTGGGCGAGGCGGTGAAGCCCGTGTAGCCGTTCCCCGAACCCGCTGCGTTCAGGGTGTAGTCGGTCGGCAGGATGATCCGGCAGTTGTCCCGGGTCGCCTCGGCGGGGCAGACGCCGCCGATGCGCGGCCGGTACTCCCAGTCGACGGTCCGGCGCCAGGTGTAGGCCGCGCCGACCGCGAAGTTGGCGCCCAGCTCACGGTCGATCCCCACCACCACCTCGTGGTCCCGCTTCGGCTTCAGGTTGCGGTCGATCCGGTTGGCCGACGACTCCACCGCGCCGGGCTTGTCGGGATCGATGTTGAAGTTGTACAGGAAGTTGTTCAGGTTGACCTCGTTGGGCTGGACAATGCGGTCGCCGTTCTTGTCGTTCCACTCGTAGGCCAGGTAGCCGTACTGGATCGGGTTCTCCTCGGCCGCGTTGCCGAAGGAGAGCTGCTCGGCGTAGTTCGCATACGAGGCCCGGAGCACGGTCTTGCGCGCCTGGTCGAGGGCGTAGCTCATTCCCACCCGGGGCGAGATCGAGCTCCAGTCGATGAGGTTCTCCGATCCGGTGTAACTGACGGCGGGCACCACGTTCGGGAAGCTCGCGTTGGCCGGAGCCTGGCTCCCAAAATTCCGCGCCGTCTGGTGGTCGAACCGGGCGCCCATGTTGAGGGTGAAGCGGTCTTTGGTATACGTGTCGCCCAGGTAGCCGCTCCAGTACTTTCCACCGTAGTCGATGACGCCGTCGCGCCAGACGAGCGCGACCGTGTCACCCGGACCGTTGATCTTGCCCGCGAGCTGGTTGCCGTTGTAGTGGGAAGAGCTGTGGGTGGTGGTGTTGCGGAAGCCGAAGCCGAACTTCAGCTCGTTGTTGCCGCCCAGGCCTCCGAAGAAGTAGCTGCCGTCCAGGTTGAGGGTCTTCTGCGGCCGGATGGCCTGATAGGTCTGGTACGACCCGATGGCCTCGCCCGCGACGTAGTCGAGGGTGTAGGTCTTGTCCGGGCCCCCGCGCGCGGTCAGGCCGAAGCCCGTGTCGTAGTAGGCGGCCTTGGCGGAGACGAAGAAGCTCGGCGAGAACGTGTGGTTGACCTCGACCTTGTACAGCCCCCCGGGAGGGAAGCCGTCCACGTACGCGTTGTCCTGGTTCCACAGGTAGTCGCTGCTCTCGTTCAACCCGGACCCGGGGCTGCGGCCGAACTTCTGCTTCTGGCCGTTGAAGTAGAAAGCGGTGGCCATCGTGTTCTGCGTGGCCTGCCAGTTGAGCTTGAAGTTGTAGGAGGGCAGCAGCGTCTTGTCGGGGGTCTGGATGAGGCGAGTCAGGCGGATGTCCTGCTTGCCCCACGTCCCGTAGAACCAGAGCTTGTCCTTGATGATGGGGCCGCCCAGGTCGAGGCCGTAGTCGGAGATCTGCTCGATGTGGTCGGCCTTGTCGCTGCCCTTGAGGCGCGGGTCGTTCTTCAGGTTGTCGGGGACGTTGCCGGAGGCCATCTTGTCGTGGGCCAGGATGCCCCGGGCGCTGCCGTGGAACTTGTTCGTCCCTCGCTTGGTCACCAGGCCGATGCTGATGCCCCCGGACTGGACGTTGAGGTCGCTGCCGCCGGTGACGACGCTGATCTCCTGGAAGGCGCCGAAGTCGAAGTAGGTGGGCGAGGCGCCGGTGGCCGACATGTCGGTGATGGCGAGGCCGTCCAGGTTCCACATCTTGTCGCCCGTGGTGCTGCCCTTGCCGGCCACCGCGGCCTGCTGGCCGTTCTCGTTGCCCGCGATGTTGACGCGGTCGAGGAGCACGCCGGGGACGTTCTTGAGCACGCCCCAGGGGTCGCGCGCGCTGGGGACGCTGTTCAGCTCCTCGGTGGTCAGGGTGGTGGCCGTGCCCCGCTTCTTGATGTCGACCAGCGGGGTCTCGGCGGTGACGGTGAGCGTTTCCTCGACCGTCCGGACCTTCAGGGAGAACGCGACGTTCACGTTCTCGCCCGTGGTCACGTTCACCTCGCGAGAGACGGGGGTGAACCCGGCCAGGCTGACCATGATCTTGTACCGGCCCCGGTCCAGGCCGATGAAGCGGAAGTCACCCTGGCTGCTGGTGGTCGTGGATTTGCTTCCGAGCTCGCTCGTCAGGGTCACGGCCGCGCCGGGCATGATGGCGCCGGACTCGTCGGTGACCGTTCCGTACAGGTTCCCCCCCGCGATCTGGGCCATGGCACCCACGGGCGCCAGGAGGAGTACGCCCAGCGCCAAGCCTAAGGCTTTTCTCATTCATCCCTCCGCGTCAGGACCTATGTTCAGAACGACAGAGAAGTTCGTGCCTCTTGAAGAAGCAAGAAAGGTGCCTGCGACCCGCCGCAGTAAACCCACTAGATATAGTCACTTAGGAGGTGAGCCCCGACGGATAGTTCAACCCGTTGGATTATCCTGGGGGGAAAGATTCAATCGGCTGGATCCCATGCCGTTCTTTACTTGCAAGGCCTCCGTGTGCTTCGATGGCTCCGCAGTGCCCGCTCCCACCGGCACCGCCACCAAGCCATGACCCTCGCGCGGCGCCTCGGCGTCCTCGTCACCCTCGCCCTCCTGGCGGCGCGCGGCTCCCCGGCCGGCACCGAGAAGCCTTCCGTCTTCGGCACGGAAGTGACCCTGGTGCTGCTCCCCGTCTTCGTCGCCGACGGGCAGGGGCGCGCCATGCGCGGGCTTTCTGCCGAGGACTTCGAGCTGTACGAGGACGGCAAGCGCGCCGAGGTGGTCTCGTTTCGCTACGTGGACACGACGTCCGCCGAGGACCAGGACGCCATCCGGGAGGCGTCCGCCGCGCGCCGGCGCTTCCTTCTCCTGTTCGACAAGTCCTTCACCGAGCCCGGAGGGTTGAACCGGGCCCAGCGGGCCGCGGCCCGGTTCGTGCGCACGGGGCTCGCCCCCTCGGACCTCGCCGCGGTGGCGACCTTCGACGTGGACAAGGGCATCCGGATCGTGGCCAACTTCACCGAGGATCGCGCGCTCCTCTCCCACGCGGTGGCCACCCTCGGGGCGACCAACATCACGCGGATCAGCGATCCCCTCGGGCTGGCCGCGGACCTGTCGGTGACCGACCTGGCCCTGCCGGGGGTCCAGGACAGCTCCCAGGTGGTCGCGGAGCCCACCCTCACGGGAGTGCTCGCGGTGCTCGCGCGCCGGATGCGGGCGGCCGAGGAGGATCAGTACCGGCGGCACATCCAGACCCTGATCGGCAACCTGGAGGAGCTGGCCAAGGGCCTGCGCGGCGTCCTTGGGCGGAAGCAGATCATCTACTTCTCCGCGGGATTCGACTCCCGGCTCCTCATCGGGCACACGGGCTCCGAGCAGCGGAGCGCCGCCGAGTCCATCGCCGAGGGGCGGCTGTGGGAGGTCGACGGCGCGACCCGCTACGGCGACAGCCGGCTGCGCCAGTCCCTCTCCGCGATGACGCGCAGCCTGTCCACCGCCGACGCCGTGATCCATTCCGTGGACGTGACGGGCCTCGGCATCGACCGCTCGTTGAGCCGGACCACGGTGACCGTCGATCCCCAGCGCGACGTGGGGGGCCGGGAGGCCCTGAACTTCCTGGCCGCGGAGACCGGCGGTCGCTTCTTCAAGGACGCCACCGACCTCGGACCCGTCCTCGTCGAGATGCTGGAGATGACGAGCCGCTATTACGTCCTCGGGTTCCAGCCCCTCGGCTCGAAGGCGCCCGGCGCCTTCCACAAGATCAAGGTCAAGGTCGCCCGCAAGGGCTCGAAGCTGTCCCACCGCGCCGGCTACTACGAGAGGACGCCCGTCCTCCACCAGACCGCCCTGCAGCGGCAGTTCGAGGCGGCCCAGCTGGTGATCACGGGGGCGGGCGCGAACGAGCTGCCTTTCGCCACTCTGTGCCTGCCCTTCCCGACGCCCGCCGAGCGCCAGACCCTGGGCCTGGTGATCCAGGTCCCCCGGGAGTCCCTGCGCTTCTCGGCCGGCCAGGCCACGTCTTTGGAGGTCTACGGGTACGCGGTCGCCGAGGATGGCACCGTGCACGACCACCTGGCCCAGCTCGCCCGCCTGGATCCCGCGCGGGCCGACCCGGGGGGGACCGCGCGCGGGTTGTCCCTGTTCGGGACCTTCGCGGTCAGGCCGGGCCGGTACACCGTGCGGCTGATGCTCGTGGAGCGCGAGTCCGGAAAGTCGGGAGTGCAGGTCATCGACGTGACCGTCCCCCCCTACGACCCGAAGCTCGGAGTCCTGCTGCCCCCCGTCCTGATGGACGACCCCGGGCGCTGGATCGGCCTGGAGATGAGCGGGGGCAAGGGCGATCGTCCGGCCTTCCCCTTCCAGGTGGGCGACCAGCCCTTCGTGCCGCGGGCCAGCTTCGAGACGCGATCCGGCACCCCCGAGAAGCTGGTCCTCCTGGCCTACGAGCCGTCGCAGCCGGGCGACCCGGCCGCCCCCCTCCAGATCCGCTCGTCCCTGCGCGACCGGGAGGGCCGGCTCGTGCCCTCCGGCTCGATCCGCATCGAGAAGGTCCACCGCGGGGAGCCGGGCCGGCGCACCTACGTGCTGGGCTACGTTCCGGAGGCGCTGGACGCGGGAGACTACACGCTCCGCATCGGGATCGGCGAGAGCGGCTCGCGCCTCGAGGCCTACTCGCTGCTGCGCGTTCGCCCCGGATCCTGAGAGAAACAAGACGGCGGGGCGGCCGAAGCCGCCCCGCCGGGAACGCTGGAAAGACGCCGTCCGCTAGAAGCGGATCCCCATCGACACCAGGTACTCGCGGGGGAAGGGGTAGTTCGTCGTCGAGGTCCCCTTGCCGAACGAGCTGCCCTTGATGAAGCCGGTCGGGATGCCGAGGGCATCCTTCGGGCTGTTCGGGTCCGGCGTCACCGTGATGTTGTAGCTGATGAGGGGCGTGGAGTTGAACATGTTGCGCATCTCGCCCTTCACCCAGAGCTTGAGCGTCTGGTGGACCGGCACCGAATAGGTGAGCGCGAGGTCGAAGAGGTTGGAGCCCTCGTAGGTCTCCGACCCCCGTCCCAGCGAGTAGAAGATCGTTTGGCTGGTGGGCAGATCGGGATAGAGCGCGTGGCCGATCGCCTGCTGGACCGAGGTCAGGGCCCGGCCGACGGAACGGACGCTGTAGGCCTGGCCCGAGTCGAAGCGATACAGGAGCCCGACGTTCAGGTTTCCCGCCCGGCCGACGCCGAGGTCGTAGGTCGTCCAGGCCCGGGCCCGGTGCTTCTGGAAGCCGTTGAGCCGTCCGATGGGGTAGGTGCGGCTCTCGTTGAACAGCTCGGGGTAGAAGCCGGGGAAGAACGAGGGTGCGCCCGGCTGGTTCGTTCCCTCCCCCTCCTGGTTGCCGTCGTTGTTGATCTGGAGGGTGTAGTTGCCCGAGACGTTCCAGCGATCGGTGAGGCGATAGGCCCCCTGGAACTGCAGGCCGTCGTACTTCCTCTGGCCGTCGTTGGTGTTGGCCCAGAGCTGGTTGGAGAACTCGCCGAAGTCGGTGCCGTTCACGACCACGTGCGTCGTTCCCGTGGTGGTGTTCACGAACTTCTGCACGAAGTCCTCGACCTTGCGATGGGTGTAGATGACCTTCAGGTAGCCGCCGCGCCCAAGCTCGGTGCCCGCCGCGGCCGTCCACTCCTTCGTGACCGGCGACTTGATGTTCTTGTCGTAGAACACGTTGGCGGTAGGGAAGGTCCCCCCGATGACCTCGGAGTAGCTCTTGGGATCGATCCCGGGCGCGAACGCGCGGCCCTGGCCGGCGGGGCCGGTGTAGAGATAGTAGATCGCGTTCGGGTTGCCGACGTTCGTGTTGTTGGCGAACTGGGTCTCGCTGACCTTGCCCGCGTAGTGCGAGTAGGTGGCCTCGAGCTTGAACCTGCCGTCGCCCCGCACGTCGAAGGCCGCCCCGAGGCGCGGCACGATGCGGCTCGCGCTGATGGGCTGGATGCCGCCGGTCGCTTTGCCCCCTTGCCACTCGGCGCGGACTCCGAGGTTGAAGGCCAGGCGGCTGAGCGTCCACTTGTCGTTCACGAAGGCCGCCTGGGTGGTCAGGTCGATCTGGGCCCCGCGGACCGCTTGCCAGTTCTGGAGCTGGCTCACTCCCGGGACGAAGTCCGGGACCACGTAGCCATTGCTGTCGAAGACCGGCTTGCCGGCGGCGTCCGTGACGTAGTCCGTGTAGAAGACGTAGTCGGTCGCGGACTGCGAGTTGCCGCCCGTCCGGGTGCTCGTGTAGTGCTCGTATCCGACCTTGAGGTCGTGCTTGCCCAGGCTGCTCGTGGACAGGAAGTACGACAAGGAACCGGTGAACTGCCGGTTGTCGCGGTTCTCGGGGTCGCTGGCGTCGAAGTAGGGGGCGTTGTAGGCCCAGAACCCGCTCTGCGCGATGTAGGGCGAGTCGATGATGCTCTTGCTGGTCCCGCCGCTGTTCACGAAGCCGAACGTCTTGCGCGAATACTGGGCCTCCACGAAGAGGTTCGGCTTGAGGACGCCGTTGTAGTTCGCCGAGAACAGGTCGTTCGGCTGCTCACCGTTGTAGGCAAGGTGGACGGGATCGATGTCGTTCGCCGCAAAGGGAGTCCGGAAGATGGTATCGCTCACCTTGGTGTACGTGGCCTGGACGGTATGGTTCGGGTTGATTGCGCCCGAGAGCTTGATCTCCCCGCGCTTCTGGTCACGCGTCTGGGTGAACGGGAGGCCGCTTTCCAAGGCCGTGATCTGGGTGTCGCTGTTCTCCTTGCGGCCGGCCGCGAAGAACCAGAGACGGTCCTTGACGAGCGGTCCCCCGAGGGTCGCTTCGTAGAACTTGCTCAGCTTGTCCGGCCGCACGGTCTTCTGCTGCTTTTCGATCGGCGTCTCGTCCCGCCACGAGGGGTTGGTGAGGTTGGCCCGGAAGCTGCCCGCGAAGGTGTTGCTTCCCCGCTTGGTCACCGCGTTGACCACGCCCCCGCTGAACCGGCCGTACTCCGCGGACACCCCGGAGGTCAGGATCTGGGTCTCCTCGAGGGCATCCTCGATGAAGAGGTTGTTCGGGCTCCCGAAGAGGTTGTCGTTGATGTCGACGCCGTCGAGGAGGAAGACGTTGTCGTAGGCGAAGCTGCCCGCGATGGTGAGCTGGTTGGCGTTCGGCGTCTTGTCGGTGAGCCCGGGGGCGAGCAACGCCACCGCCTGGAGTCCACGGCCGGTCGCCAGGGAGTCCACGAGGTCCTGCTTGATGTTCGCACCCACCTGGGTGGTGGTGAGGGGGGACGGCGCCTCGCCGGTGACGGTCACCGTCTCCTGCACGTTGGCCACGGCCAGAGCGATGTCCAGGGGTACGGTGGCCCCCAGAGCCAGGGTGATGCTCTTTTCGATCGTGGAGAAGCCGCTCAGCTCGAAGCTGACCTTGTAGGTACCCGGCGGCAGCGCCTTGAAGATGTACCCCCCGTTCGTGTCGGTGACGGCGGAGCGGGTCCCCATGAGGGCGGGGGACTTGACGGTCACGGTGACGCCCGGCAGGGGCTGGCGATCCTGCGAAAGAACGCTTCCGCTCAACACACCCGTCTGGGTGCCCTGGGCGAGGACACTGCTCGCGGCGACCAGGACCAGAAGGGCAGCGACCCAAAGATAACGTCGCATCATGGTTCCTTTCTTTTCTCTCTCCGCCGGCGATCGGTGCTCCCGCCCGCGGCCCGAGATGAATAGCGAAGGTCCGGCTACGGATGGCACCCGGGAGAGAGCAAACCGGAGGCCATGGCGTGGGAAGAGGGTCGGATGACCAAGGCGCTATCGAGCAAGGAGTTACTGCCGTTCAACTCTTTGATCGCGACTCCGAAATCCAATGGGTCGCGTGCTCGATGCAACTTTCTGATTTTGTTCAGCTCCGCGCCCGTGCCGCGCGCCGTCTCCACGCCTGCGCGCCCCTCGCGTCGCCCATCGACTCGAGGGTCTTCGCGGCGAGCTCGAGAGCCGCGGCACCCGGGCTCGCCGCCGCCATCCGCTCGAGGAGCCGGTCCACGTCCTTGACCGTCCGGCACTGCAGGCCGTACACGATCGCGAGGCGCGTGTATGCCTGGAGGTTGCGCGGGAAGAGGCGGATCTCCTCCTCGAAGGCCGCCTCGGCCTCGCCGTAGCGGCCGAGGCGGGCGAGGGCGTCCCCCCGGAGGAAATGGAGGTCGGGGACGAGCGCCTGGTGGCGCGTCTCCGCGTCGCGCAACGCCTCGCTCACGACGCCCAGGGCGTCGTCGAACCGCTCCCGGCGGATGCGCGCCTCGCCTCGGACCACCGCCGCTCCCAGCTCGGCCGCGGGATCACCGGTGGCGAGCCCCGCCTCGCGCTCCGCGCCCTCGAGATCGTCGCGGGCGAGCGCCACCCGCGCGAGCAGCTCCCGCGCCCGGGCCCGGTTCGACCGCTCGGCGACGTGCCCGTTGGCCTCCGCTTCCCCGAGCCGCCCGAGCTTCAGGCAGACCCGGCCGAGCTCGAGCGCGACCGGCGCGGCCAGCGAGGGCGCCGCGCGGAGGGCGGCCTTGTAGGCGTCGTGAGCCTCGTCCCACCGCTCGAGCCGGGTCAGGGTCTGGGCCAGCTCGAAGCGGGCGTCGAACAGCAGCGGGTTGTCCTGGAGGACGGCGCGGAAGCTGCGCACCGCCTCTTCGTCGCGTCCGGCGGCGGCCAGGCGGAACGCGCCCTTCACCTGCTGGAGGACGTGGATGCGCTCCCGGGGATCGGGCAGGGGCCCGGTCGGGCTGACCGCCCCGCCCAGGTAGCCGAGGGCGGCCAGCTTCTCGAGCTCCGCCGCCGAGACGTCGCCCGGCCCCGCGAGGGCGGCGGGAAGGCCGGCCAGCTCGTGCTGCCGCGACCGCGCGAGGTCTCCCTGGCCGGCGATGCGATCGGCGAGCTGCTTCGGGTCCGCCGCCAGGTCGTACAGCTCGCGCTTCACCCCCTCGATGTACTGCCACCGCTCGTCCAGCAGCGAGCGCAGCTCGCTCCAGCCGAGGTGGATGCGCGGATAGCAGGTCTCGGCGTAGATGCGGCGGGGCTCGCGTCGGCCGCTCAGCAGGGACTGGCCACGGAGGCCGCGCGGGAGGGGCAGGTCGAGGAGGGCTCCCAGGGTGGGGACGAGGTCGATCAGCTCCACGGGAGTGGCCACCCTCGTTCCCGCGCGCGCGGATCCCGGAAGCTTCAGGAGGAGGGGGACGTGGAGCGCCCAGCGATAGAGGAGGATCCCGTGCTCCTCCTCGCCGTGCTCGCCCAGGCCCTCGCCGTGGTCGGAAAGGACGATCACGAGCGCGCGTTCGTAGACACCGATCAGGCGCAGCTCCTCGAGGAGGCCGCCCACGATCCCGTCCGCGGCCGCGATCTCGCCGTCGTAGGCCAGGGGGTAGCGGCTCCGGAAAGGCTCGGGGGGCTCGTAGGGCGCGTGGGGCTCGTAGACGTGGAAGAAGAGGAAGAAGGGCTTGTCCTTCACGCCGCGAAGCCAGGCCGAGGCGATGGCCGCCGTCTCGCCGCCGGGTCGCTGCACCCTGCCGAGGGCGTCGCTGCCCGCGGGAGCCGCGATCCGGTCGTCGTAGGCGTCGAAGCCCGCGCCGATCCCGCTTTCCCCGCGCAGGACCCAGGCGGAGACGGCGGCGCCGGTGGCGTAGCCTCTCGCCTTCAGGAGGCCCTGAAGCATGGGGTGGGCCTTGGCGTCGAGGTGGTAGCCCAGGTTGTCGCGCACGCCGTGCTCGAAGGGCAGGAGGCCGGTGAGCATCGAGACGTGGGCAGGCAGGGTGAGCGGGGCGTGGGTGTAGGCCTGCTCGAAGAGGATGGCGTCCTTGCGGAAGCGCTCGAGGGCGGGAGTCTCCACGGCCGCGTAGCCGTAGGCCGGGAGGTGGTCCGCCCGGAGGGTGTCGATCGAGATCAGGACGACGGGGGCGTTGGGGAACCGGGGGCCCGACCCGCGTGCGCAGGCCCCTCCCGCGGCCGCGGCCAGCAGGAGAGCGATCGCCCGGCGATGGGTCACCGGACGATCATAGGACGAGGGCTACTCCGGCTCGAAGCAGCCCCGATGGGCCTGGCACATCTCTGGGCTGCAGCAGACGTCGTCCGGCCCCAGGACGGTGGCCGTGCGCGAGCACCAGTACTGCGAGTTGGGCGAGGAGACCCGCAGCTCCTCGTATTCCCGGCCCATGACGTAGTACATCCTGCTCCGCAGGCGCTTGCAGACCGGGGTGTCGGCAGCGGGGGTCTCGTGGGCTTCCATGGGCGTCCTCAAGCGAGAGAGGTCAGGGTCCGGCGCACGAGGGTCTGCACCAGGCCGACCTTGTAGCCGTTGTCGGACAAGGGCTGGGCGCCCACGGTGGCGGCGCGCGCGGCCGCGGTGATCGTGGCCTCGTCGAGCTTCTTGCCCACGAGGGCCTGCTCGGTGCGCGCCGAGCGCCAGGGGACGGGAGCCACCGCGCCGAGCACCACCCGCGCCTCCTTGACCGCGCCCGCCTCGGCCTTGATCACGATGGCCGCGGAGACGAGCGGCCAGTCGAAGGCCGCCCGCTCGCGCACCTCGAGGTAGGCCGACTTCGTCCCCGCCGCCGAGGGGACGCGCACCTCGGTCAGGACCTCGTCTTCAGCCAGGTTGTTCTCGCGCTCCGGGTCCTTGGAGGGCGGCACGAAGAACTCGCCCGCGGCCACCGTCCGCGCCCCCTTCGGCCCTTCGGCCACGAAGGACGCGCCGTAGGCCACGAGGGCCACCGCCGCGTTCGAGGGGTGGGGCGCGTAGGAAGGCCCGCCGCCGAAGATCACGTGGTAGCGGTTCTCCCCCCCCACCGCGAAGCAGACGTCCCCGCCCTTCTTGAGGCACTTGTACGACTCCAGGCGGTAGTACCAGCAGCGGGGCCGCTGCAGCACGTTGCCCCCGAGGGTGGCCACGTTGCGGATCTGGGGCGAGGCCGCCTCCCCGCAGGCGCGGGCCAGGGCCGGGTGCGTCTTCTGGATGGCCGGGTGGGCGGCGACCTTGGCGAGGGTCACGAGGGGCCCGAGGCGCAGCGCGCCGTCCGCCTCCACCGTGATGCGGTCGAGGCCGGGGATGGTCTTGAGGTCCACCACCCGCGGCGGCTCGAGGAGGTGCTCCTTCAGGTGGTCGAGCAGGTCGATCCCGCCCGCCTTCAGCACCCCGCCCTTCTTCTCCGCGAGCAGCTCGCGGGCCTGGGCGGTGCTCGTCGCCTGCGCCAGCTCGAAGCGGTGCATGTCATGCCCTCCGCGCTTCGGACAGGGCCAGAAGGACCCGGTCGGGAGTCATGGGCAGGGTGCGCACGCGCGCGCCCGTCGCGTTGTAGACCGCGTTCGCGATCGCCCCCAGGGTGGGGACGAGGCAGGGCTCCCCCAGTCCGGCGGTCGAGGTGTTGTTCCCCGCGTTGGCCACGGGGGTGAGGATGGAGACCGCCTCGAACATGTCCCGGGGAGCGAGGATCTTGTACGACTCGAGGTTGGGGTTGACCATGGTCCCGAGGTTGCGATCCAGGATCCGGTTCTCGAAGAGGGCCCAGGAGGCGCCCTGGATCATGGCCCCGATGACCTGGCTCTCCGCGGTGAGGCCGTTCACGGGGAACCCGCAGTCGTTGACGGAGACCATCTTCACCATACGCACCTCGCCGGTCTCGGTGTCCACCTCGACCTCGGCGAACTGGGTGCCCGCGATGTCCTGGCGAAGCGTCTCGTACTGCTTCTTGCGCTCGGCCACGCAGTCGATGACCTCGCCCGCCATGCGGGCCGCGGCCTGCCGGAAGGTGGCGCTCTTGCCGGGCTGGGCGGCCACGAAGACCTTCCCGCCCGCGGCGTCCAGCTCCTCGGGCTTCGCCTTGAGGAGCGCCGCGGCCAGGGCCAGCACCTTCGTGCGCGCGTCGTGGGCGGCCAGGCGCACCACCGGGGCCACGGAGTTCGTGGTGTTGCTGCCCCCCGAGGCCGGGCCCTCCGGGAAGCCGGTGTCGCCCACCCGCACGGTGATGTCCTCCGGCCGGAGGCCCAGCTCCTCGGCCGCCACCATCGCCATCGCGGTCCGGAACCCGGTGCCGATGTCCTGCGCGCCCGAGAACAGCTCCACGCTGCCGTCGCGGTGGACCTTGACCTGGGCGCCCACGCCGCTGCCCCGGGCGAACACGTACCAGTTGCCGTTGGCCATCCCAATGCCGCGTTTCTTCGAGCGGGGGGGCGCTGGGTCGCCGCCGAGCCAGTTTCCCGTCGTGGGGTCTCCCGCCTTCTTGTTCCGGCGCTCCCAGCCGATGGCCTTGGCCCCCACGTCGTACTGCATCAGGCGGACCGGGCTCGACTCGTTCTTCCGGCGCAGCTCGAGGGGGTCCATGCCGAGCTTCTCCGCTAGCTCATCCACCGCCGACTCGAGGGCGAAAGCCCCCTGGGGGTGGCCGGGGGCGCGCAGGGGCGCCGCCGGGCCGCCGTTGATGAACACGTCGTGCTCCTCGACCTTGAGGTTCGGAGTGTTCGCGTAGAGGGAGCTCGCGGGGCCGCCCGTCCCCGCCCCGGGGGCGATCCCCGCGGAGCCGAACGAGCGGTGGTGGACCGCGGTGAAGGCGCCGTCCTTCGCCGCCCCGATCCGCACCGTCATGAGCGCGCTGGGCGCGTTGCCGGTGCAGAGGTGCTCCTGGTGGCGGTTCAGCATCAGCTTGACCGGCGCCCCCGCCTGCTTGGCCAGCCTGCAAGCCACGATCGCGAACGCGCTGCCCGTGGCCGAGGGGGCGAGCTTGCTGCCGAAGCCGCCCCCCATGTGCTCGGTGATCACGCGGACGTTCTTGCGGTCGATGCCGAGGGCCTCCGCCACCCCGTCGCGCACGGTGAAGATCCCCTGGGTGGAGGCGTAGACCGTGAGCTGGTCGCCCTCCCAGCGCGCGATCACGCCGTGGGTCTCGAGGGGCGAATGGGTGTGGACGGGGATGCGGTACGTCTGCTCCACCTCGAACGCGGCCTCCGCGAAGCCCTTCGCCACGTCGCCCCGGCCGGCGCCCCGGCCTCCCCTCTGCGGCCCGAGGACGTTGCCCCGGCGCGGAACTTCCTTGTTGCCCGGCATCTGGGCCTCTTCGTAGACGAGGGGCGCGTCGGTGGCCATCGCCTTCTCCAGTTCGGTCACGTACGGCTTCTCGTCGTAGGTGACCTGGACGAGCCGGGCCGCGTCCTCCGCGACCTCCGGCGAGACCGCGGCCACCGCCGCCACGTCCTGGCCCGCGAAGCGTACGGTGCGCGCCTCGGTGGTCCACACCGCCTTGACCCCGGGCAGCGCCTCCGCCTTCGAGGTGTCGATCTTCGTGATCTCGCCGGCCGGCACCTCCGCTCCGACCATGCGGCCCCAGAGCATCCCCGGCAGGCTGATGTCGTAGGTGTACTTCGCCCTGCCCGTGACCTTGAGTGGCGCTTCCAGCCGGGGATGCCGGCCCTTCACGACCCTGAGCTTCGAGTCGAGGTCCCAGGGCTTGAGGTCGCCTTCGGCCGCCTTCACCTCCAGCGTCCTGGGCGCGCCCTCCCAGCCGGCCTTGACCGTGAAGGTGACGGTGGGGACTTCCTTGGCCTTCTGCTCCTGAGCCATGGTCAACCCCTCCGGGGAGCGGCGGCTGTCGACTTCGCCGCCTTCTGCACGGCCTCGAACACGCGGCCGTAGGTGCCGCAGCGGCACAGGTTGCCGGCCAGGCCGTCCTTGACCTGCTCCAGGCTCGGGCTCGGGGTCTTTCGCAGGAGCGCGGTCCCCGCCACCACGAAGCCGGGGGTGCAGAACCCGCACTGCAGCGCGTCGCACTCCACGAAGGCGGCCTGGAGCGGGCTCAGCTTGTCGGGAGTGCCGAGCCCTTCCACGGTCGTGATCTCGTGGCCCACCGCATCCGCGGCCAGCAGCAGGCAGGACACCACGGGCTCGCCGTCGAT